>CEQU01030481.1_pt1 | contig 46393 bp, 40 predicted proteins | sample 531031 | NCBI WGS metagenome assembly CEQU01 (sample SAMEA2621216, study PRJEB7988) | marine metagenome | isolation source: saline water (ENVO:00002010), including
TCCCTCCGGCGGTCGAGTAGGTGGCGGAGCCGCCGTATCGAGACCCTCGGGGTTCGGGATCTCGGTACGCGCACTGCGTGCGCCACTCGATCACCGGGAAGGCGTTCCCAAACGGTGTTTCACGTGAAACTAAACCTTGATGGGATGAAGGATCTCGGTACGCGCTGCGCGCTACTCGATCGGCGGGTGGCTCCTCCCGGTGGTCGAGTAGGTGGCGGAGCCGCCGTATCGAGACCGGCGCGGTGGGAGGCACGATCTCGATAGGCGCACTCGCGTGCGCTACTCGATCGGCGGGAAGGCGTTCCCAAAGGGCGTTTCACGTGAAACGAGCCCGTGACGGCGGTCGGATCTCGGTACGCGCTGCGCGCTACTCGATCGGCGGGTGGCGCCTCCCGTTGGTCGAGTAGGCGGCGGAGCCGCCGTATCGAGACCTGGAGGATTCGGCGGGGATCTCGGTACGCGCACTTGCGTGCGCTACTCGATCGGCGGGAAGGGAGGTGGGCGGGTGGAGTCGGGGGTGCGGGTTAGAGTGGAGTGATGCTCGAACGAACGCGAAAGAGAGAGCGTTTCACGTGAAACAGCCCGATGAATCGGCCGCGGAATCCCCTTTCTCGTTCGACGACACCCCTCTCGCGCGCGAACTTGCCGATCTCTCCGCGCGCCGCCGCATGCTCGCGAGCGTCGACATCTCCCTGAGCGGCAACACTCGCGTGATCACGGTGTCGAACCAGAAGGGCGGAGTGGGCAAGACCACCAGCACCGTGAACCTGGCGGCGGCGCTCGCATCCATGGGAGCTCGCGTGCTCGTCATCGACCTCGACCCGCAGGGAAATGCGTCGACAGCTCTTGGTGTTCCCCATGACTCCGACACACCGAGCGTCTACGACGTGCTCATCGACGACTTCCCCATCGCCGATATCGTGCAGAACAGTCCGGAGTCACCGAACCTCTTCTGCGCGCCCAGCACCATCCACCTCGCGGGTGCCGAGATCGAACTCGTCTCGCAGGTTGCTCGCGAGCATCGCCTCAAGACGGCGCTGGACACGTACCTGGCCGAACTCACCGAGCGACTCGACTTCGTCATCATCGACTGCCCGCCGTCGCTCGGGCTGCTCACCATCAACGCCTTCACTGCTGCCCAGGAGCTCCTCATCCCGATCCAGTGCGAGTACTACGCACTCGAGGGTCTCAGTCAGCTGCTCGGCACGGTGCGGATGATTCAGAAGCACCTCAACACGGCGCTGTACCTCTCGACCATCATGCTCACGATGTACGACGGCCGCACACGCCTCGCGCAGCAGGTGGCGGAGGAAGTGCGGGAACACTTCCCCCGCGAGGTCCTGCGGACGATGATTCCCCGGTCGGTGCGCGTCTCGGAGGCGCCGAGCTTCGGCCAGACCGTGATCGCCTACGATGGACAGTCGGCCGGCGCCGTCGCCTACCGCGAAGCCGCGGTCGAGATCATCGGGCGCGACAAAGACAGTTCGGTATCGATCGAAGGGACACCCTGATGCCCAAGCGCACGGGACTCGGACGAGGCATCGGGGCTCTCATCCCCACCATCGAGGCGACGGAGGATCGTCCCACCGACGTGTTCTTCCCCAAGTCTGCGACAGAGGATGACGCGCCCGCCTCGAGCGCGGCCGATGTTGTCGACACAGCGGACGAATCGCACGAACTGGTGGCGGTGCCGGGTGCGCGACTCGCACACGTGGACCCGCACGCGGTCCTGCCGAATCCGCGCCAGCCCCGCACCCACTTCGATCAGGACGATCTCGACGAACTGATCCACAGCGTGCGGGAGTTCGGCGTCCTGCAGCCGGTCGTCGTCCGTGACACCGGAGGCGGAAGCTATGAGCTCATCATGGGTGAGCGCCGCACCCGAGCGGCCCGTGCCGCGGGACTCACCTCGATCCCTGCGATCATCCGGGAGACCGCCGACGAGCACCTGTTGCGGGATGCGCTCCTGGAGAACCTGCACCGGTCGGAGCTCAATCCCCTCGAAGAAGCCTCCGCCTATCAGCAGCTCCTCGACGACTTCGGCATCACACAGGAGGAGCTCGCCACACGGATCGGTCGTTCCCGTCCGCAGATCAGCAACACGATCCGTCTGCTGAAGCTCCCGGTGCCGGTGCAGCAGCGCGTGGCCGCCGGTGTGCTCAGCGCTGGGCATGCTCGCGCGATCCTCTCGCTCGACTCCCCCGAGTCGATGCAGAGGCTCTCCGACAAGATCGTGAACGAAGACCTCTCCGTACGCGCCGCGGAGGCTGCGGCGAAGACCACGGACGCGGCCGCCACGAAGAGCGTCAAGCCGCAGGCCGGCGCCCGCAAGGCGTACCTCGATGAGGTGGCCGAGCGACTGGGTGACCGCCTCAACACACGCGTGAAAGTCAGCCTGGGAATGCGAAAAGGCCAGATCAGTATAGATTTCGCCAGCATCCAGGACCTGAATCGCATTCTCGAGGACCTCGGCGAGAACGGATACGGCGCGAGCTGAGAGTCCGACCTGTCCACAGGATGGCACGCAGGATGCCCGTGTCGGACACCCGGCGTACCCTGGATGGGTGACCCACGACGAGAGCACCCCGCGGCGAGCCAGTCTCGAACTGCTGCGCGCGGAGGCAGCGGACGAGTTGTCCGTGCTCGTCGATGAGCGTCTGCACGGCGGCGAGGACCCGTGGGACTTCATGGAAGACCTCCCGACGGTCGATGAACTCGTTGTGCTCACCCTGCGTGCGGAGAACATCGCCGCGAACGGAGGCGTCCGCCCCTCCCAGGCCCGGCACTACCGGGTGCTTCGGCAGATCGCTCTGGATTACCCGCCGCTGACCAAGGCAGTGTGGCGTCTGCTCGGCGAGGAGAAGCATCGCCGGTGGGATGCCTCCGCCCACGCCGACGCGTCCTGACGACCTCCCCGACCGAGACCCTCGGAACAGAAGAAACCCCGCCGGCCTGGAGGCCAGCGGGGTTTCGGCGTCTCAGGACGCGGAGGTCACGCGAGGAACTCTGCGAGATCCTGCTCGAGAGCGAACTTGGGCTTCGCGCCGATGATGGTCGACTTGACCTCGCCGCCCTGGAAGACCTTCATCGCCGGGATGGACGTGATCTGGTATTTCATCGCGAGGTCGGGGTTCTCGTCGACGTTCAGCTTCAGCACGGTGATCTTGTCGGAGTTCTCCGACTGGATCTCGTCGAGCACGGGCGAGACCATGCGACACGGGCCGCACCACTCTGCCCAGAAGTCCACGAGCACGGGGCCGTCGGCCTGCAGGACATCCTGCTCAAAGGTCGCCGACGTGGTCGCCTTGGCGGTCATTTCCACTCTCCTTCTCAGAAATCTTGCGTCTATCGGATCAACGTGCGACGGCGGGGGAATGTTCCGCGGCTGCGAGCGGCTCCTCGTCATCCGCGCCCGGGCGGTCTTCGATCGGGTCGGCCGTGGCGTCGGGTGCGCCGGCTTCACCGAGCGATGCGAGGTAGTGCTCGACGTCGAGTGCGGCGACCGTTCCGCTGCCGGCCGCGGTGACGGCCTGGCGATAGGTGGGGTCGATGACATCACCCGCGGCGAAGATCCCGGGGACCGAAGTGCGGGAGGAGCGACCGTCGACCCACACGGTGCCGGCCTCGGTGAGGTCGAGCTTGCCGTGCACGAGGTGGGTGCGGGGGTCGTAGCCGATTGCGACGAACAGGCCCTGGAGCGCGAGCTCGCGGCGGCTGCCGTCGACAGTGTCCTCGAGCACGACGCCGGTGACGGCATCCTCGCCCAGCACATCGACGACCTCGGCGTTCCACACGAACTCGATCTTGTCGTTCCTGAAGGCGCGCTCCTGCATGATCTTGGATGCGCGAAGCTCGTCGCGACGGTGGATGACGTAGACCTTCGACGCGAACTTCGTCAGGAACGTCGCCTCTTCGATCGCCGAGTCACCGCCTCCCACGACCGCGATGTCGCGCTCGCGGAAGAAGAATCCGTCGCACGTCGCGCAGTACGAGACGCCGCGCCCGGAGAGGCGCTGCTCGCCCTCGATGCCGATCTTGCGCGGGGCGGAGCCGGTCGCGAAGACGATCGAGTCTGCCTCGAAGGTCTTTCCGCTGCCGAGGGTGACCTTCTTGCTGCGACCGGCGACATCGAGGTCGACGACGTCGTCGTACAGCACCTCGGCGCCGAACTTCTCCGCCTGCTCCTGCATCTTCGCCATGAGCTCAGGACCCTGGATGCCCTCCGGGAACCCGGGGAAGTTCTCGACCTCGGTGGTGTTCATGAGCTCGCCACCGGCCTCGACCGAGCTGGCGACGACGAGGGGTTCGAGGTTCGCACGCGCGGCATAGATCGCCGCCGTGTAACCCGCGGGACCCGAGCCGATGATGATGACCTGACGCACTGCGCCTCCTTCGTTGTTCTGCCAGCCGTGACAACACATGGTAACGGCCCGGAATTCCCCGCAGGTGAACGGCCCCGCGCCGGACGGGCAGCCGGTCGCGTCAGCGGCCGCCGGGGAGGAATCGCCGCACGAGGCCGAAGGCGCCGTGCAGCTCCGGGGCGCGCAGCACGGCGAGCATCCCCACATAGACGACGAGCACGCCGAGGCCGATGATCCCGGTGCCGACGGCGGCGAGGAGCGGGTTCGACGTCGTCCACCCGACGGGGCCTCCGAGAAGCAGATACACCCCCCACCCCGCGGCCGCCGCCGGGAGCGCGGCGAGAACGAATCGGCCGAGCGAGAGCATCCACTCCCCGACTCGCAGACCACCGAGCCGGCGCTGCAGCAGCCAGGTCGCGAGGATCACCTGCACCACGGAGGCGAGCGACTGCGTGAGGGCGACCGAGGACGCCAGCTGGGGGAGCGCGATCACGTCGGCGTCGACGAAGGCCCCCGAGACGAGCGCTCCCGTGACGACCAGGGCAACCTGCACGAGGGTGAAAAGGAATGGCGTGCGGGTGTCGTCGTAGGCGTAGAACGTGCGCTGGATCACGAACAGCACGGCCAGCGGCACCAGGCACACGAGGAAGGCCAGAAGCACGGGCGCTGCCTGCAGGGCGCCGGCGGCGTCGGTGGTGAAGATGCGGCTCGCGGGCACCGCCGCGACGGCGAGGGCGGCGGTGGCGAGCACCACGAACAGCCCGAGGGTGCGGATGCTGCTGACGATGTCGTCGCGCACCTCGACATCGCGTCCGGCGGAGGCGTGCTCGCTGAGCCGCGTGTAGTAGGGCGTTCCGATCGACAGGACGATGATCGAATACGGCAGCATGAACAGCAGCCACGCGTTCTGGAAGGCGAAGACCGACGGACCGTCGCTCGAGGCCTCGGACAGCACGCGGGTCTGCACGAGTCCCGCGACCTGTCCGGCGAGCATCATGAGGAAGGTCCACCCGGCGAGGCGGCCGATCTGCGCGAGACCGACGCCCTTCCACCGGAAATCCGGCCGGACCCGCAGCCGGGCGGAGCGCCAGAACACCAGCAGAAGCGCCGCCTGCACCACGATGCCGGTCGTCGCCGTACCGGCCAGCAGTGCGATCATGTCGGGCGTCCAGCCGGCGACCTGTGTGACCGGACCGGAGAACAGAGCGATGAAGGCCAGGAAGCCGGCGATCGAGACGATGTTGTTGACGATCGGGGCCCACGTGAACGGGCCGTAGACGCGTCTTGCGTTCAGCGTCTCGCCGACCAGCGCGTAGAGACCGTAGAAGAAGATCTGCGGCAGGCACCAATACGCGAAGGCGGTGGCCAATGCGGTCTGAGCCGGGGTGTAGTCCGGCGCGTACAGCTGAACCAGCCACGGTGCGGCGGCGGTGGCGAGGGCCGTGGTGACCAGCAGGCCGACCGTGCCGAGCGTGAACAGCTTCGATACGAAGGCGCTGCCGCCGTCTGTGTGGGCTGCCGCCTTCACGATCTGCGGCACCACGACGGCGCTCAGCAGGCCCGCCGAGATGATCGCGTAGATGTTGTTGGGGAGCTGATTGGCGACGGCGAAGGCGTCGGCCGCAGCACTCGGCACCGAGCCGACGGCGGCGACCAGCACGACCGTGCGCAGGAGGCCGGTCAGTCGCGAGACCACGGTGCCCGCACCGATGAGCACGCTCGCGCGGCCGATGCCGCTCATCGATCGTCCTGCGGTGTCGCGGATGCCGCGTCTTCGGCGTCGTCCTCGTCAGCCTCGAGCGCCTCGCCCTCGCCGTCGCCGTCGGTCGCGGCGCGCCGGCGGTGGCGGATCGTCCGCACGAGGCCGATCACGAGGAGACCCCCGACGAGGAACGCCAGCACCGTGATGCCGATGCCCTCCCATTCGGCACGCACGTAGACCTCGGCGCGTTCGGTGGACCCGATCTGCACCCCCGCGGGACTGCGCAGATCGAGGGTGACATCGACCTCACCGTTGCCGATGCGCGCCTGCACGGGCACCTCGATGCGGGTGTTCGACGCGGGACTGGCCACCACGGTGACGGCGTCTTCCACGTCGAGGCGCAGATCCTCGGGCTGGGAGTAGAGCGTGAGGTTCACCGGGTACGGGAGGTCGTTGCGCACCCAGACGGGCAGCGTCGACGACGAGCCGAGCAGCTGGACGGTGCTCGGCGGGAGCAGCCCGACGGAATCGATCGTCTCGATCGTGCCCTGCCGCTGCGCCGAGACGACGGCGGGCCACGACTCGTCGCCGCGCCAGGCGTTGCCGAGCACCTGGAGGATCTCGTCACGGTTCGGTCCGGTCAGCAGCTCCGGGTCGTCGAGCACCGTGGCGAAGCGAGCGAGAGCGTCTTCGTCCGCGTGCATGTCCGCCGCGGCATATGCCCGATCGTCGTCGGGCACGCCGGCGACGAGCTGCACCGGCGCCGGGTCGTGGGCGACCAGTCCGGCGAACGGGGATGCCGCGGTCGACGGCGCCTGCGTGGCGGCGAGAACCGCGGCGCGCAGGGCGAGACGAGAGCGCTCCGTCGACGCGCGGTCCACGGTGACCAGGAGCGGATCCTCCCCGGCGTCTTCGGCGGCGAAGTGCAGGTAGGCGCTCGCGGCGGCCAGCGGCGCCGCTCGGAGGGTGGTGTCGCTCTCGACCGAGGCGGCATTCAGCTCGCGGGAGATGTCGGTGTCGTACACCAGCAGCTGCGTGTCGGTGGCGGATGCGCGGGCCGGCACGGTCGCACCGGTGCCCGTCACGAGCGCGGACTCGGTCAGGATGAGCGCAGACGCGTCGTCGTCTCCGTTCGCCTCAGCCAGCGCATCCGCCACGAGGGAACCGCCGGTGCCGGTTGCGGGCCAGTACACGCGCTCGTGCGAGGCATCCACCGACAGAAGCTCCTCGAGCGAGGGGATCCCGAGGGTCTCCGGGTCGGTGTCGGTGTCGTCGGACGAGGACTCGGTCGGCGTCGGGGTGTCCGCCTCCGACGGCTCGACGGTCTGCTGCTCGACCGGTGCGGTGAAGTCCTCGTCGCGCATGAGAGCGGTGAGAGCGCCGGGTTCGAGGAGTGTCTCGAACCCGGCTTCCATCTGTGCCGCGACGTCGGCGTCGCCGTACTGCAGGGCGAACCGTGCGTTCGGGAGAGCGTCGAGCTCGGTGAGCCACGCGAGGGCGGACTCGGGGGCGGAGGTTCCGAGGAGCCGGATCGACGCGAGGATCGCCGGATCGATCGCGAGCACGACCGGGGTGCCGGCCACCGCATCCAGCTGTGATGACAGCGACCCGCCTTCCGCGGTGAGCTCCTCGAGCTGCGCGGCCGTCAGCACCGGCGTGTCGATCGCCGGAGCGGTGATCGGGACCACGACGGTCAACGGGGTCACCTCGCCGTCGTCGGGCACGGTCACCGCGCTTCGCACCTCGACCGAGTCGTCGCCCCGTGTGAAGGTCGCGGCGAGCGGGTACACACCCGGTTCGCGGTCGGCGAGAGCATCGTCGTCGGCGTCGATGGTCAGGCGCGCCGTCTGCTCCGCGCCGGAGAGGGTGGCGCCGAACGACGTCGCGCCGATCTCATCGGTCTGCGCCGACGAGTCCCCCGCGAGCCACGACGACAGTGAGGTGCGGCTGGCGAGGGCGTCGTCGGAGAGGCCGAGGGACACGTCGACGCCCTCGGCGGCTTCGAGCGTGCCGTTGTTCACGACGAACGACACCGTGAGGGAATCGCCCTCATCGACGATCCCGTTCCCCGCCGGTGCCATCGCGTAGGTGACCTCGCCGCTGAGCACCGGTGCGTCGGTCGCGTCGGGGTCGGGGTCGACGGGTGCCGCCCACGCGGCCGCCGGTGCGAGTGCGACGGCGCCCGCGAGCGCGGCTGCGGCCGCTGCGCGCAGGGCGCCGCGCCACGGGCGGTGAACGGCGCGCGAGAAGGAAGAGGTGTCGGTCATGGGGAACTCCCGTGCGACGCATGACCGCACGATCGGTGCGATTCTACGGTTCGCCCCTGCAGAGACCTGGGAGCCGAGCCGTGTGACGCCGCCCGCGGCCGCAACGCGGTTGAATGGGCGCGTGCTGCCTGAACCGGATGCCGCCACCTGCGCCGCCCTCGCCGATGACCTCCGCGGGGCCGGGTTCGCCTCGGAGAACCTGCGCGCAGCGTGGGGCGCTACCGCCGACGACGCGACCGGCCGGGAGCTGAGGGCCCCCGCGCTCCGCGCTCGGAGCCCGCACCGACCCGCTCGCCGTGCTGGGGCGCCTGCTCGTGCTCGGCGTGGCCCAGCCCGCCCCCGACGTCGCCGCTGCGCTGCCGACGTGCGGCGTCGACGGGCTGCGCCGCCTCGGCCTTGCGTCCGTCGCCGCCGGCCGTGTCTCGACGGCGGCGCTCATCCGGCCTCAGTCCTTCCAGGACGACGCCGTCGAGGGTGAGTGGTGGGTGGCGAGCGACCTCGACGAGATGGCGCTCGGCGGTCCGCTCGCCGAGGATCACGTGCTCGGCGTCGGCGGGGCGTCGCTCACGCTCGCGGCGATCCAGATGCCGACCCCCGCCCGCCGGGTGTTCGACCTCGGCACCGGATGCGGCATCCAGGCGCTGCGTGCCCGTCGCTTCGCGGACGGCGTCGTGGCCACCGACGTGTCCGAACGCGCGGTGCGCTTCACCCGCCTGAACGCGCTGCTGAACGGCTGCGACGGCATCGAGACACGGGTCGGCAGCCTCTTCGAGCCCGTCGTCGGCGAGCGGTTCGACCGGATCGTGTCGAACCCGCCGTTCGTCATCACGCCTCGCGCGGCGGGGGTTCCCTCCTACGACTACCGCGACGGCGGTCTCGTCGGCGACGCCCTCGTCGAGGCGGTCGTCGCCGGAGTCGGCGACGTGCTCGCGCCCGGCGGCGTCGCACAGTTCCTGGGCAACTGGGAGACGCGCGACGGCGTCGACGGGCTCGAGCGGATGCGCGCGTGGGTCGAGGCGTCGCCGGTGCCGCTGGATGCGTGGGTCGTCGAGCGCGAACAGCTCGACCCCCTCGCATACGCCGAGCTGTGGATCCGCGACGGTGGAACGGTGCCGACCAGCGATCGCTTCGGGGAGCTCCTCGCCGCGTGGCTCGACGACTTCGAGCGGCGCGGGGTGACGGCGATCGGCTTCGGATCCGTGCTTCTGCGCCGTGCCGAGGTGCCGACGCTGTCGCGTTACGAGCGCATCGGTACGGCGCCCGGCGGCGGTGGCCTGGGCGGGCACATCGCTGCCTGCCTCGCGGGTCACGACCGCATCGCCGAGCTCGATGACGAAGCCCTCGGCAGCCGGGTGCTGCGCAGCGCATCCGATGTGTCCGAGGCCCGTCATCATCGGCCCGGGGCCGAGGATCCGAGCGTGATCGAACTGCGTCAGGGCGGCGGATACGCGCGCGTGATCGAGGTCGATCCGGGCCTTGCCGCCCTCGTCGGTGCGTGCGACGGCGACCTCGCGGTCGGGGTGCTCATCGATGCGATCGCCCATCTCATGGAGGTGGATGCGCACAGCCTGCGCGATGATCTCCTCCCCCGGGTGCGCGAGCTGGTGCTCGCCGGGCTCCTCACCGTCGTCGACTGATCGGGCCCGCGAGTCGGATCGGTAGGCTCGAGCCCATGCTGAACATGGCCGAGGGTGTCGTGCGCCTCGGCGCGCTCGCCGAATCCCCGATCGTCGCGACGCTCGCCGACGCCTTCGCGAAAGCGGGCCGCGAGCTGGCGATCGTCGGGGGTCCGGTTCGCGACGCGCTGCTCGATCGCCCGGTTCACGACCTGGACTTCACCACCGACGCGCATCCGGACGAGATCCTGAAGATCGTCACGCCGATCAGCACGGCGCAGTGGGACGTCGGGCGTGAGTTCGGCACGATCGGTGCGCGCGTCGGCGGCGAGCAGGTCGAGGTGACCACCTACCGTGCCGACAGCTACGACGGCACCACCCGCAAGCCCGTCGTCGCTTTCGGCGACAGCCTCGAGGGCGACCTCGTGCGTCGCGACTTCACCGTGAACGCCATGGCCATGCGCGTTCCCGAGCGCACCCTGATCGACCCGACCGGCGGCGTCGAGGATCTCGTCGCCGGGCGTCTGCGCACCCCGATCGACCCGCGGGTGAGCTTCGGCGACGATCCGCTGCGCATGCTGCGCGCCGCGCGATTCGCCTCGCAACTCGAGTTCGAGGTCGACCCCGCCACCACGGAGGCGATCGCCGCTCTGCGCGAGACGCTGAGCATCGTCAGCCCCGAGCGCGTTCAGGGCGAGGTCGTGCGGCTGCTCGCAACCGACGACCCGGTGCGCGGCATCCGCCTTCTCGTCGACACCGGGCTCATGGGCGAATTCCTCCCCGAGGTGCCCGCGCTGCGGCTCGAGGTGGATGAGCACCATCACCACAAAGACGTCTACGAGCACTCGCTCACGGTGGTGAACCAGGCGATCGCGCTCGAGAAGACGCGGCGCCCGGATGCGGTCCCCGACGTCGCGCTGCGCCTCGCGGCCCTGCTGCACGACATCGGTAAGCCGGCCACGCGCCGGCTCGAACCCGGCGGCGGGGTGACCTTCCATCATCACGACGTCAAGGGTGCGCGGCTTGCCCGCAAGCGCCTGCGCGCGCTGCGCTTCGACGCGGCGACGACGGATGCGGTGTGCCTGCTCATCGAGCTGCATCTGCGGTTCTTCGGCTATGCCGAGGGGGCATGGACCGACTCCGCCGTGCGCCGCTACGTGCGTGACGCGGGCGATCAGCTGGAGCGGCTGCACATCCTGACGCGGGCGGATGTCACGACGCGGAACAAGCGGAAGGCCAACCGGCTGCGCAGCGCCTACGACGACATCGAGTCGCGGATCGCGGCCCTGCGGGAGCAGGAGCAGCTCGACGCGATCCGGCCGGACCTCGACGGCAACGACATCCAGCGCATCCTCGGCATTCCGCCGGGGCGCGACGTGGGTGCCGCCTACCGGTTCCTGCTCGACCTGCGCCTCGACGAGGGCGTTCTCGGCGCGGACGAGGCCGAACGGCGCCTGCGCGCCTGGTGGGACGCGCGCGCCTGACGGCTGCGTTTCGTCTCGCTCCGCTCGCTCGACGACCGGGATGGGCGACGGGGCGCGGGGCGGGCCGTTTCGTCTCGCTCCGCTCGCTCGACGACCGGGGGGCGACCGGGGGTGCGATCGGGGTGGGACGACTCCTCCCGGTCGCCCCGCGAGGGAGCGGAGCGACCGAGACGAAACGCGGGCGTCAGGAACCGTTCGGCACGACGACGGCGCGACCGCGGACGGTGCCCTCATGCAGCTTCGCGTACGCCTCGACGGCGTCGTCGATGCCGAAGCGCTCGACGTGCACGCCGACCGCGCCGGTGCGCGCGAGTTCGAGCACCTCCTTCAGCTCCGATCGCGTGCCCCAGTACGGAGCGCGGACGGCGGCGCCCATCGGCGTCGAGAAGAAGCCCGTCGCGAGGGTGCCCCCGCCGATGCCGACGATGTGGATGTAGCCGTCGGTCGCGACGACGTCGCGGGCGAGGTCGAGCGTCGGCTGCGCGCCCACGAAGTCGAACACGGCCGACGCGCCCAGCCCGCCGGTGAGCTCCCGCACGCGCTCCGCGGCGTTCTCGTCCGAGATCACCGTGTGGTGCGCCCCGACCTCCTTGGCGAGTTCGAGCTTCTCGTCGCTGACGTCGAGCGCGATCACGTTGGCGCCGCTGATGGCGCGGATGATCTGCACACCGACGTGGCCGAGGCCGCCCACGCCGATCACCACCGCCGTCGAGCCGGGGCGGAGCTTGTGCTCGGCGGCCTTGATCGCGTGATAGGGCGTGAGCCCTGCATCCGTCAGCGAGACCGTCTCGACCGGGTCGAGGTCGCCGAGCGGGGTCAGGTGCCGCTTGTCGTCGACGATGACGTATTCGGCCATGGCGCCGGGAGCGCCGAGCCCGGGAGGAGCGATGCCCATCTCGGCCGCGTGCGGGCAGTAGTTCTCCGCACCCTGGGAGCACGCGTGGCACTGGCCGCACCCCCACGGTCCGTAGATCGCGTACGACCCCCCGACCTCGATCCCCTCGACACCGTCGCCGAGCATGTCGACGACGCCCACGCCCTCGTGACCGAGGGTGAGGGGCAGGCCGTAGGTGTACTGGTCCTCGGGAAGGTCCATCACGAACCAGTCCGAGTGGCACAGACCGGCGGCGGTCACCCGCAGTCGGATCTGCCCGGGGCCGGGCTCGGGCGTGTCGATGTCGACGACTTCCGGTCCTTTTCCGATCTCGCGATATTGCACAGCTTTCATGGGTCCTCCTCATGCTCGGGGTCGAGGGACGGTTTCAGCCTGACACCGCCGGAATCGGCGCACCAGGGGGATGACCGGCGCCGTCATGCGACCTACACTGGCCCTACGCTCCCTCATCGCCGATCGGAGCAGGATGACTTCTGCGTGGTCGCGTCAGCGCGGGGTCTCGCCGGAGACATCCCGTCTGCTCATCGAGCGCGCCCATGAAGAACTCGTCGCCGGCAACCGGGGTGACACGCGCCTCGCCGATGTGCGACCGCTCGTGCGGGACTCGTGGGAGCGTTCGCTGGCGAGTCTCGTCGGCGCCGAGGGACTCCCGCCGATGGCGCTGTCCCGCGAAGAGCTCGAGGAGTATCGCCGCGCGCATCCGCTCGCGACCGTGATGGACATGATCCGCGGACTCCTGCTGCCCGGCGAGGCGGGCGAGTCCGGTGTCGTCGTCGCCGTGGGAGACGCATCGGGCCGACTGCTGTGGGTGGAGGGCGACCTCGACATCCGTCGCCGCACCGGCGACATGGGCTTCGTCGAGGGCGCGAACTGGGCTGAGGATGCGGTGGGCACCGCCGCTCCCGGCACCGCCCTGCGGCTGGACCGGTCGGTGCAGATCCACGGTGCCGAGCATTACAACCGGCTCGTGCAGCCGTGGTCGTGCACGGCCGCGCCGTTGCACGACCCCGAGACGCGCCGTCTGCTCGGCGTGATCGACGTGACCGGTGGCGCCGAGGCCGTGACGCCGCAGGCGCAGCTCCTCGTGGACGCCGCCGCCCGCGCCATCGAGAGCGAGCTGCTCGTGGCGCGCCTGCGCCGGCGCGCCGAGGCCCCGAAGCGCCGGGCGACCCGCCGCGCCCCCGTGCGCGCGACGCTCCGGGTGCTCGGCCGGGACCGCGCGGTGCTCGAGACCGGCGGCGCGAGCGACCCGACCGCATCCGTCCAGCTGAGCGCCCGTCACGCCGAGATCCTCCTGATGCTCGCCACCCACCGTGCGGGGCTGTCCGCCGAGAGGCTCGGCGAGCTCGTCTACGGCGACGGCGCGACCGAGTCGCTGCGCCCCGAGATGGTGCGGCTGCGCAGAGCGCTCGAGTCCGTCGCCCCGGCGCTGGTGCCGGCATCCCGCCCCTATCGACTCATCGTCGACCTCGACACCGACGCGCAGCACGTCGTCTCCCTTCTCGACCGCGGGGCCCACCGCGTCGCGCTCGCCGCCTACGCCGGCGCGGTGCTGCCGGACTCCGTGGCACCCGGAGTCGAGCAGGTGCGGGCGTCGGTGAGTGCGGCGCTGCGTGAGGCGCTCATCGAAGACGCGAGCGTGGATGTGCTGCTCGCCTACGCCGACACCGACGAGGCCGCCGATGACGCGGAGGTGCTGCGGCTGTGCCTGGAGCTCCTGCCGGCCCGCTCTCCCAAACGCGCCGGCCTCGTCGCGCGTCTGGATCGCCTCGCTCCCTGAGGGTGCAACCGGATGCAACGTAGCGCCGCCTAGCGTCGACGGCATCGCGTGACACTGTTCGTCGCGCAGCCAGTCGAAGGAGACAGGACTATGACCATCGTTGAAGAAGGCGTCTCGAGCGTCTACGCGGCTCCGGGCCAGCGGGGAGCGCTCGCCGACTATCGCGCACGCTACGGCCACTACATCGGCGGGGAGTTCGTCGAGCCGGTCAAGGGGCAGTACTTCGAGAACATCTCGCCGGTCACGGGCAAGCCGTTCTGCGAGGTCGGACGGGGCACCGTCGAAGACGTCGACCGGGCCGTCGAGGTGGCGTGGAAGGCATTCGAATCGTGGAAGCGCACCACGCCCGCCGACCGGGCCGTCATCCTCAACAAGATCGCCGACCGCATCGAAGAGAACCTCGAGAAGATCGCCGTCGCCGAGACGTGGGAGAACGGCAAGCCGGTGCGCGAGACGCTCGCCGCCGACATCCCGCTCGCTGTCGACCACTTCCGCTACTTCGCCGGTGTGCTGCGCGCTCAGGAGGGATCGCTCAGCCAGCTCGACGATGACACCGTGGCGTATCACTTCCATGAGCCGCTCGGCGTGGTCGGGCAGATCATCCCGTGGAACTTCCCGATCCTCATGGCGACGTGGAAGCTCGCCCCGGCGCTCGCCGCCGGCAACTGCGTCGTGCTGAAGCCCGCCGAGCAGACCCCGGCGAGCATCCTCTTCCTGTTCGAGATCATCGGCGACCTGCTGCCGGCGGGCGTCGTGAACATCGTCAACGGGTTCGGCATCGAAGCCGGTGCCCCCCTCGCGCAGCACAAGCGCATCCGCAAGGTCGCGTTCACGGGCGAGACCACCACCGGGCGCCTCATCATGCAGTACGCCTCGCAGAACCTCATCCCGGTGACCCTCGAGCTCGGGGGGAAGTCGGCGAACGTCTTCTTCGAGGACGTCGCGCGCGAGACCGACGACGCCTACTACGACAAGGCGCTCGAGGGCTTCACGATGTTCGCGCTGAACCAGGGCGAGGTGTGCACGTGCCCGTCGCGCGGGCTCATCCAGCGATCGATCTACGACCGGTTCCTCGGTGACAGCCTGGAGCGGGTCGGCAAGATCAAGCAGGGCAATCCGCTCGACCCAGACACGATGATCGGCGCCCAGGCGTCGAACGATCAGCTGGAGAAGATCCTCAGCTACATCGACATCGGCAAGGCCGGCGGTGCGAAGCTGCTCACCGGCGGCGAGCGGGTGGACCTCGGCGGCGACCTCAGCGAGGGCTACTACGTGGCGCCGACCGTGTTCGAGGGCACCAACGACATGCGGATCTTCCAGGAGGAGATCTTCGGACCGGTCGTCTCGGTCACGTCCTTCGACGACTTCGACGACGCGATCTCGATCGCCAACGACACCCTCTACGGGCTCGGTGCCGGGGTGTGGAGCCGTTCGGGTGACATCGCCTACAAGGCCGGCCGCGCCATCGAGGCCGGACGCGTCTGGACGAACACGTACCACCAGTACCCCGCCCACGCCGCCTTCGGCGGCTACAAGCAGTCGGGGATCGGCCGCGAGAACCACCTGAAGATGCTCGACCACTACCAGCAGACGAAGAACCTGCTCGTGTCGTACGCCGAAGGCGCGATGGGCTTCTTCTGAGCCACCCTCGCCACCCCCGGGTGTGCCCTGACTCAGGCTGAGCGGGCGGTGCGGGCCGCTTCCGGCCCCGTCCAGCCCCCCTGGCCCTGAGTTAGGGCACACCCCACCCCCAACACCCGGCCACCGACGGCCGTGGACCGAGCCCGGCGGCACCTTCCGGTCGTTGACCGAGCCCGGCTCCCCCGGTCGTTGAGCGAGCCGGAGGCGAGACGAAACGCACGAGAGGACGCACCGATGGATGACACGACGTACAGCCGGGTCGCGGTGACGGATGAGGCCGCCGGGTTGCTGCGCGAGCTCACGACCACCCACGGCCCGCTGATGTTCCACCAGTCGGGTGGATGCTGCGACGGCAGCGCACCCATGTGCTACCCCGTCGGGATGTTCCTGACCGGCCCGTCGGACGTGCATCTCGGCTCGCTCGAGGTCGGCCTGGACGACCCCATCGAGGTCTACATCTCGGAGGCGCAGTTCGAGTACTGGAAGTACACGCACATCACGATCGACGTGGTGCCCGGCCGTGGCGCCGGCTTCAGCGTGGAGGGCCCGACGGGCAAGCGGTTCATCATCCGGTCGCGGATGCTCGACGACGCCGAGCTCACCCACTTCGGATTGGGGCCGGCCGCCGCCGTGTGACCCTCTGTTCGGTCGGCTGCCGACCGAATGACCAAGTTTTTCTGTCGGAGTGTTGACGGAAAAATTCGCCGCTGAGACGGTTGCTCTCATGTCGACGGCGACCGGTGTCCACGCCCTGGTGCGACGCACCCACGAGGAGCGCGTTCTCAGCGCGCTCCGCACCCACGGTGCGCTCAGCCGCAACGAGCTTGCGCGGCGCACGGGCCTGTCGCGCACGACGTTGTCGGAGATCGGTTCCGAACTCCTGCGTCGCGGCGCGATCGTCGTCGCCGACACCGACGCGGCGACGCGGTCCGGCAGCGGGCGACCGGCGGAGCGCCTCGCCCTTGACCCCGCCTCCGGTCAATTCCTCGGCGTCGACTTCGGCCACCGCCGGGTGCACGTGGCAGCCGCCGATGCGTCGCACGACGTGATCGCGCAGGCCGTCGACCGGTACCCCGAGGACACGCCCTGGGAGGAGCGGATCGAGCGCGCCTTCGCCCTCATCCAGCGCATGAGCGACGAGACCGGGGTGCACTTCGGCGCGCTGCAGGGCATCGGCATCGGTGTGCCCGGGCCGTACACGAATACCAACGGCGAGGTCCCGGCTGTCAGCTGGAAGAAGCTGCCGGCACCCGTCGGGGTCGACGTCGCCTTCTCGACGAGGTTCGGGGCGCCCGTCGTCGTCGACAACAACACGCGCCTAGCCGCCCTCGCCGAGGCGATCGCCGGCCCCGACGCCGTGGACAATCTCGTGTACCTGCGCCTGTCCGACGGCGTCGGCGGCGGGCTGGTCGTCGCGGGAAGGCTGGTCACCGGATCACGCGGCTTCGCCGGCGAGATCGGCCACATCACCGCCGACCCGCAGGGCATCCCGTGCCGGTGCGGCAAGCGGGGATGCCTCGAGACGGTCGCGTCCGCGTCCGCCATCCTGCGTGCGTGCCGCGACGCGGGAGCCGACGTCGACAGCATCGAGGCGCTGGGCCGCGCCGTCGCCAAGGGCGACCCCGTCGTCGACCGCGTGGTGCGCCAGGTGGGCACGACCATCGGGCACGTGCTCGGCGGTGTCGCGATGACCCTCAATCCGCGGGAGGTGGTCATCGGTGGCGAGATCGTCCACGCCGCCCCCGTGATCATCGAGCAGGCGGCGGCCACCCTGCGCTACGAGGTGTACTCGATCCCCACCGACCAGCCTCACATCGTGCGACCCGGGCAGCTTCGCGACACCGATGGAGCGCTCGGTGCGATCGCCGCGATCTTCCACCAGTCCCCGCTTCTCGCCGGCTATCCCGAGCCGTCGGGCCACTCATCCCCTGTGTCACAGCAAAGGAGCGCACCGTGACCCCTTCTCCCCGACCAGACCGAGGCTCCCGATGGAGGCGATGAAGATGACCGATGCGCAGGAGCAGGCCGCCGACCGCGCCGTCGCCTCCGGCGGCAACGCCACCACCGCGCTGGCGGTGCCCACCGGAGCGGGCCGCCCGCAGCGTCGGCGCCTCGGCAAGCGAACGAAGCTGATCATCCTCAACGCGATCTCGATCGTCGGCGGGATCGGCATCTGGTGGGTTCTGGCCCTCTCGGGATTCCAGCTGCCCACCCCGCCCGAGGTCGTCGAGCGCGCCGCGCAGCTGTGGAGTGCGGGCATCCTCCAGGAGGACATCCTCGCGAGCCTCGGCCGCGTGCTCAGCGGGTTCCTGCTCGGATCGGCGGTCGCGATCCCCGTCGGTTTCCTCATGGGCTGGTACACGGTCGCTCGCGGACTGTTCGAGCCGTGGATCCAGTTCTTCCGCACGATCCCGCCGCTCGCGCTGCTGCCCCTCGTGCTGGTGCTGCTCGGAATCGGCGAGATCCCCAAGATCGTGGTGATCTTCCTCGCCGCGTACCTCGCGTGCGTGATCTCCACGTACCAGGGCGTCGTGAGCGTCGACCGCACGCTCATCAACGCCGCCCGCGTGCTGGGCGCCAAGGACGGCACGATCTTCGCCCGCGTCGTCGTGCCCGCCTCGACCCCGTTCATCCTCGTCGGGATGCGCGTCGGGCTCGGATCCGCCTGGGCGACGCTGGTCGCGGCCGAACTGCTCGCGGCGCAGGCCGGTCTCGGCCGCCGCATGCAGGAGGCGCAGATCTACTACGACCTGGCGACGATCTTCGTCGGCATCGTCGTGATCGGAATCCTCGGCTTGGTGATGGACCGTCTGCTCCTGTTCGCCGAGACGAAGCTGACCGGATGGCAGGAGCGACGATGAGCACGGCAACCACGACCGCCAAGATCTCCGTGAGGGAGGTCAGCAAGACCTTCCCGCTCAAGGGCGAGGACTTCGTCGCCCTCGACCGGGTCAGTCTCGACATCGCCGACAACGAGTTCGTCACGGTCGTCGGACCGTCCGGATGCGGCAAGTCGACTCTCATGAACATCCTCGCCGGGCTCGAGGAGCCGAGCGGCGGTGAGGCCCTGGTCGATGGGCGCTCGGTGTCAGGACCCGGGCCTGAACGCGGGGTGATCTTCCAGCAGTACGCGCTCTTCCCGTGGCTGAGCGTGCGCAAGAACGTCGAGTTCGGCCTGAAGGTCGCGGGCGTTCCGAAGCGGGAGCGCCGCGAGCGGGCCGAGCACTTCATCGAGATGGTCGGCCTGCAGCAGTTCGCGGACGCGCTGCCGAAGATGCTCTCCGGGGGCATGAAGCAGCGCTGCGCCATCGCCCGCGCCTATGCGGTGAACCCGTCGATCCTGCTGATGGATGAGCCGTTCGGCGCGCTCGACGCGCTCACCCGGGTGCGCCTTCAGGAGCAGCTCCTCGACACGTGGAGCAAGGAGAAGCGCACGGTCATGTTCATCACGCACGACGTCGACGAGGCCGTCTTCCTCGCCAACCGCGTCATCGTCATGGCGGCGCGACCCGGACGCCTGTTCGACGTCGTCGACGTCGACCTTCCCTATCCGCGAACCGAAGAGGCGCGCCTGAGCCCGGAGTTCGCCGAGCTGCGCAACCGCGTGTGGCACGCCGTCTACCACCAGACCCCCGGTGAGTCCGGGACCTCGTCGACCGCGACCCGGTCGGCCTGACGATCAAGGAGATCACAGCAATGAGAAAGCACACGACACTCGCGGGCACCGTGGCCCTCGGCGTGACCGCTGCTCTGGCACTGGGCGGATGCGCCTCGGGTTCCACGACCGCCGGCTCTGAGCAGGCGGGGGCCGAAGAAGAGGTCATCAGCGTCAACTTCGGCTACATCCCCGACTTCAACGGCACCAGCCTGCTGGCCATCGCCGACGATCAGGGCTACTGGGAGGATCACGGACTCGAGGTCGAGACACCGTCGTTCACCAACGGTCCCCTGCAGATCCAGGCACTCGGCACCGGCGACTTGGACTTCGGCTACATCGGCCCGGGCGCGTTCTGGCTGCCGGCCAGCGGCGAGGCGAAGATCATCGCGATGAACACCCTGGGCCAGTCCGACCGCGTGGTCGCCCAGCCCGGCATCGACAGCATCGAGGAGCTCGCCGGCAAGACCGTCGCGGTGCCGGAGGGCACCTCGGGCGACATGATCCTCACGCTCGCGCTCGCCGAGGCGGGCATGACCAAGGACGACGTGGAGCTCGTGCCGATGGAGCCGTCGGCGATCGTCGCGGCGCTGTCGTCGGGTCAGGTGGATGCGGCGGGCCTGTGGTACCCCGCGCTCGCGACCGTGAAGGAGCAGGTGCCCGATCTTGTCGAGCTCGCCGAGAACTCCGACTTCGAAGACACCGTGGCCTTCCCGACGGCGTTCGTCGCGGGGAACGACGTGCTGGAGAACGAGCCCGAGAAGGTGGAGCGGGTGCTGCAGGCGCTGCGGGATGCGATGGTCTTCCGCTACGAGAACCCCGAAGAGGCCATCGCGCTGACCGCGGCCTACAACGCGCTCGCCGAAGAGGACGTCGCGGCGGACGCATCCAACAACAAGGTGCTCTCGCTCGAGGAGCTCGACTCGCTCACCCTCGACGGCACGGTCGACTCGTGGCTGAACGGCATGGTCGACTACTTCGTGGAGTCGGGCAAGCTCAGCGAACCGGTCGAGCCGGCGGAGTTCTACACGGGTGAGATGTTCGTCGAGGCGGGCGAGTAAGACGAACATGGCGCCGAGAAACATCCTCTTCCTGATGACCGACCAGCATCGGGCCGACACCCTCGGCTCGTACGGCAACGCCCTCGCGGCGACGCCGGTGCTCGATGAGCTCGCCGCGACCGGCACGCGATTCGACAGCTGGTACACACCCACCGCCATCTGCACCCCCGCGCGGGCGAGCCTGCTCACCGGGCAGGCGCCGTTCCGTCACCGCGTGCTCGCCAACCACGAGCGCAACGTGGGATATCTCGAGGACATCACCCCGGGAACGTTCACGTTCGTGGAGGCGCTGCGCGAGAAGGGGTACAACACCGGTCTCGTCGGCAAGTGGCACGCCGGCACGGAGAAGAACGCCGCGGACTTCGGGTTCGACGGTCCGGATCTTCCCGGGTGGCACAATCCGGTCGACAACGAGGACTATCTCGGCTTCCTGCGTGAGCGGAACCTTCCGCCCTACGCGATCAGCGACCGCATCCGCGGCACGCTGCCCAACGGTGGGCCGGGCAACCTGCTGGCTGCCCGGCTCCACCAGCCGGTGGAGGCGACGTTCGAGTACTACCTCGCGACGCGCACGATCGAGCTGCTCGAACGCTATGCGGCCGACGTCGATCGCGACGGCACGCCGTTCTTCCTCGAGCTGAGCTTCTTCGGCCCGCACCTGCCCTACATCGTGCCCGACGAGTTCTTCGACATGTTCGATCCCGCCGACGTCGAGCTGCCCAAGTCCGTGATCGAGACGTTCGAGGGAAAGCCCCCGGTGCAGCGCAACTACAGCGCCCACTGGACCTTCGACACCATGCCCATCGAGGTCACCCGCAAGCTGATCGCGGTCTACTGGGGATACGTCGCCCTCATCGATCAGCAGATCGGGCGGGTGATGGATGCGCTGCGCCGGCTCGGGCTCGTCGACGACACAGCCGTGTTCTTCACGTGCGACCACGGCGAGTTCACGGGTGCGCACCGCCTGCACGACAAGGGTCCGGCGATGTACGAGGACATCTACCGCACGCCGGGAATCGTGCGCGTGCCGGGGGCGCCCGCGGGTCAGGTGCGCGGGGAGTTCGTCTCGCTCGTCGATGCGACGGCGACGATCCTCGACATCGCCGGCATCGATCCGTCGCCCGCGGTGGACTCGCGCAGTCTGCTCCCGCTGGTGCACGGCGAGAGCCCGGAGTGGCCCGAGGAGATCGTGTGCGAGTTCCACGGACACCACTTCCCCTATCCGCAGCGCATGCTGCGCGAGCGCCGCTACAAGCTCGTCGTGAACCCTGACTCGGTCAATGAGCTCTACGACCTGCAGGTCGACCCCGACGAGTTGATCAACGTGTACGCGCATCCGGAGATGGCGGAGGTGCGCGGGCGCATGATGCGGCGGCTCTATGTCGCGCTGCGCGAGCGGGGCGACAACTTCTACCACTGGATGACGACCATGTACGACGTCGGAGAAGTCGACTACGATCCCACTCAGTCCGGTCTGGATGAGACGACGTACCAGGCGCCGTCGGCGGGGGCCCCCGTCTCGTGACGCGCCCCAACATCTGCGTGATCCTCACTGACGACCACGCAGCACACGCGATCGGCGCGTACGGATCGGTGGTCAACCGCACCCCGCGCATCGACGAGTTGGCCGACCACGGCGTCCGGTTCGACAACTGCTTCGCGACGAACTCGCTGTGCTCGCCGAGTCGAGCGTCCATCCTCACGGGCACCTACAGCCACGTCAACGGGGTGACGACGCTGGTGACGCCGATCGACGCGGGCCAGCCGACCTTCGTGTCGACGCTCAAGGCCGCGGGCTACCGCACCGCCATGGTCGGCAAGTGGCACATGGGCGACGGGGAGGGTCACGATCCGCAGGGCTTCGACTACTGGGATGTGCTCATCGAGCAGGGCGAGTACCACGACCCGCGGTTCCTCAGCGAGGACGGACTGCGGATCGAGCCCGGGTATGCGACCGACGTCATCACCGATCTCGCGCTGGGGTGGCTGGAGTCGCTCGAGGGCGACGCACCGTGGTGCGTGCTCATCTGGCACAAGGCACCTCATCGGCCATGGCAGCCTGCGCCGCGCCACGCTGAGCTCTACAGCGACCCCATCCCGGTCCCGGCGACGTGGGACGACGACTACAGCACCCGCACGTCGTCGGCCCGCCGCGCAGCAATGCGGATAGCCGAGCATCTCAACGCCGAAGACCTGAAGGTCGATCCGCCGGTCGGGATGACCTACGAGGAGGAGGCGCTCTGGAAGTACCAGCGCTACATGGAGGATTACCTCCGCTGCGTCGCGGCGGTGGATGAGAACGTCGGTCGCGTGACCGACTGGCTGCGCGCGCGCGGCGCGTTCGACGACACCGTGATGATGTACGCATCCGACCAGGGATTCTTTCTCGGTGATCACGGTTGGTTCGACAAGCGCCTCATGTACGAGGAGTCGATTCGCATGCCGATGATCCTGAGCTATCCCGCGCGCCTGGCGGCGGGATCGTACGACGGCATCGTCACGAACGTCGATGTCGCGCAGACCCTTCTGGACGCCGCCGGCGTGGCGGCGCCCGAGCGGATGCAGGGACGCAGCTTCCTCGAGCGGATGGCGTCGACCTCCGACCGGCCCGACGGGTTCTACTACCGGTACTGGGAACACGACGACGTGTTCCACCGCGCCCCCGCGCACTACGGATACCGAACGGAGCGCTACAAGATCGTCTACTACTACAACGACGGGCTCGGCCTCGCGGGAACCGGACCGTTCACCTACCCCGGGGAGTGGGAGCTGTTCGACCTCGCCGAAGACCCACAGGAGCTTCGCAACGTCGTCCACGATCAGGCTTACGCAGAGGTCTTTGTCGAGATGAGGAGCCGGTTGCGTCACGGGCAGCGCGCCGTTGCGGATGTCCCCCATCCGTCCGAGCCTTCGCTGTGACGATCGGCTGACGGGGCGCTACCGTGTGGGCATGGCGGGCACACGGGAACCGGTCGGACTTCCGACGGCGGAGCGGCTGAAGGCGTTCACCGATGCGGTCGTGGCCATCGCCATGACCCTCCTCATCCTGCCGCTCATGGAGAGCGTCAGCGATGCCGGCGCGGGATCCGGCTCCGTGGAGACGTGGCTGCGTGAGGAGTGGTCGGCTCTGGTCACCTTCGCGCTGAGCTTCGTGCTGATCGCGAACTTCTGGATCACGCATCACCGGCTGTTCAAGCGCGTGGACAGCGTCGACTCGTCGCTGCTCTGGCTGTCGGTGGCGTGGATGTTCACGATCGTCTGGCTGCCGGTGGCGACGGCGATAACGACGGCCTTCGACGACGATCCGCTCCAGGAGACCATCTACATCGGGTCTCTCGCGGTGACCTCCATCGTGCTGAACCTGACCCGGGTGTATCTGGCGCGGCATCCGATGCTGCACTCGGAGTCGAAGGACGACCTGCGCCGCGGTCTCGTGACGGGTTGGGTGATTACGGCGCTCTTCCTCGTGGCGCTCGCCGTCGCGCTCGTGGTGCCGGTGATCGGCTACTCCGCCCTGTTCCTGCTCTTCCTCACCCAGCCGATCAGCGCGTTCCTTGTCCGCCGCATCGGCGACGCCTGAGTGATCGGTCTGAGTATGCGCGACGATTTGGTCAGCGCCCTGGCCGCCTGCCTACCGTGGCAGACAGGCAACGGAAGGGAGTGGTGTGTTCCTCACCACCGATGACGGCAACCTCGGCGAGAACGTGACCGAGGTCCTCGAAGAGGGCTGGCGCACCTGGACCGGGTTCGGTATGGCCCTGGCGATCGCGGTCGGCATAGCTATCGGTGTCGCCATCGTGGTGGCGATCATCCTGTCCCTCGTCGGCAGGAGAATGCCGTGGGCTCTTGATCTTCATGCTCGTCTGGCGTGGCCGTTCCGCACGACGCTTCTGATCATCGCCGCCATCGTCGCGTGTATCGCCCTCCCCGGGGACGACCTGCGGCGCGGGGTGCAGCACACGCTCGCCATCGCGTTGATCGCCTCCGCCGCCTGGCTGCTGGCGCAGGTCTTCCTCTTCTTCGTCGACAGCGGCACCAAGCGCTACAAGCTCACCGAGAGCGACAGCTTCTCGGCGCGGAAGGCGCGCACGCAGCTGCAGATCATCCGCCGGCTCGTCGTCGCGGTGATCGTGATCTTCGCGCTGGGCGCCATTCTCATGACCTTCGACGAAGTGCGTGCGGTGGGAGCGAGCGTTCTCGCGTCGGCCGGCGTCGCCTCGATCGTCGCCGGTCTTGCGGCGCAGTCGATCCTCGGCAACCTGTTCGCCGGCGTGCAGCTCGCCTTCAGCGAGGCCATCCGCGTGGGCGACGTCGTCGTCGTGCAGGGCGAGTGGGGCAAGATCCGCGAGATCACCCTCAGCTACGTCGTGCTCGAGGTGTGGGATCAGCGCACCCTCGTGCTGCCGTGCACCTACTTCACCACGACCCCGTTCGAGAACTGGACCAAGCTCGGCAAGGCCCTGCTCGGCACGGTCTACTTCGACCTCGACTGGCGGGTCGACGTCGACGGGATGCGCGCGGAGCTCGATCGCGTGCTCGCCGAGACCGACCTGTGGGACGGCGTCGGCAGCGGCGTGGTCGTCACCGACGCGGTCGGCGGGCTCCTGCAGGTGCGCGTGATGGTCAGCGCCGCCGACTCCGACAAGATGTGGTCGCTGCGCTGCCTCGTGCGCGAGAAGCTCGCTGCGTGGGTGCGGCACGAGAATCCCGGGGCTCTCCCGCTTCAGCGGGTGCGGATGGACGAGCCGCCCGAGCCGATCGGCGTCTCCGCGGAGGAGCGCAATGCGCGTGACGCGTCGGGACCCGGCGCGGCGCTACCGGCCGAACAGCAGGGGTAGGACCCCGGTCAGCACCCACCACCCGAGCACGACGCCGACCAGCGCGATCGTCCACCAGCGCACACCCCGGCTGAGGCGGCGGCCGGGTGCGGCGACGCCGGGCGGAGGGCGCAGCATCCCCGTCGGCGCGTCGAACGGCACGGTCGCGGTCGCGCCGCCGGCGGGATCGTCGAAGCCCGCGGCGACGGTCGCCGGCGCATCGGCCGTGGCCGCACGGCTCTCGGCGCGAAGGCGATCGTCACGCCAGCGCTCCCACTGCGCGAGTTTGTCGAGCGTCGCCGCCACGGCACCGAACATCCACGCCCAGCTGGCCGGGTCGAGGGTCACCGCGTCGCGCTTGGTGTAGAGGAAGAGCCAGTCGTCGACGATCTCGACATCGAGGGCGGCGGCATTGTCAATGAATCGCGCCATGATGTCGGGCGTGAAGAGGTAGAGGGCGTCGGTCTCGTAGCCCTCGGGACAATACAGAGAGAAGTAGCGGTCGAAGTCCCCTTCCAGGCTCAGCCGCTGCGATCTGGCGAAGGTGGAGGGCAGGTTCGAGCCGAACAGGCCGTTGTTGCTGGTGGCATCGAGCACGATGTGGGGCAGCGGCACGTCGAGCTTGACCGCGACGTAGCCCCATTCGTGGGTCTTGCGGTTCTTGCCGCTGCCGGTGGTGTAGCGATGGTTGCCGAACTCGACGAAGCGGGGCCGGTCGCCACGGACGAGGTCGGATGCCTTGCGAGACGAGCCCTGCGAGAAGATCATCCCGGGCAGCGGCGGATTCGTGATCGACGGGATGTAGTGCATGTGGTTGGCGCGCGCGAAGGCGTCGAGCCGGTAGCGGCGCTCCGCGGACGAGCGCAGCATGCCTCGGAGGGCGAAGCCGACCGCGATCCCGATGGCGGCAAAGGCCAGGAGGGGGATGATCCCGCCGATCGCTCCCCATCCGCCGTCGCCCGTCAGGGCGGTGACGAAGCCGGCGACCACGCTGCCGAAGGTGCCGAGGAAGAACAGCGCCATCACGGCGAACACGATGATGACGATCACGCTGCGCACGCTCATCCCCTCGCCGTTGGCTCGCATCCGTCGTGCGTGATCGCGGACCGCAGCGGGGTCGACGGGTGCGGTGAGCGGGCGAGCGTCGAACGACATGCGCCCACGCTACTCACGGTGAGACCTGCACCGCGGCAAGGATTCGGCCGGGGGAGCCCGATCGGCTACCATAGGAGGGTTGTCCGCGTGTTGCACCATGCCGCGCGCCGTGACGACGTGCAACACACCCTCCTGCTGATGGGAAATGCCCGTCAGCCGTTCTAGTCCGAAGGAGGTGGGTAAGTGACGCACCAGTACGAACTCATGGTGATTCTGGACCCCGAGGTCGACGAGCGCCAGGTCGCCCCGAACCTCGACAAGTTCCTGAAGGTCATCACGAACGATGGTGGCTCGATCGACAACGTCGACATCTGGGGCCGCCGCCGTCTGGCCTACGAGATCCAGAAGAAGACCGAGGGCATCTACGCCGTGGTCAACTTCACCGCGTCGAGCGAGGCCACTCAGGAGCTCGATCGTCAGCTGAAGCTCGACGAGCGCATCATGCGCACCAAGGTCCTGCGCGCTGAGGAGGCGATCGCTCTGGTCGCCGCCGAGCAGAAGCGCTCCGAGGAGAAGGCGGCCCGCAAGGCCGCTGCTCCCGCGAAGGCCAAGAAGGACGCGTAAGGCTTATGGCCGGTGAGACCGTCATCACCGTCGTCGGCAACCTGACCGCCGACCCGGAGCTGCGCTACACGCAGAACGGACTTCCCGTCGCGAACTTCACGATCGCGTCGACGCCGCGCACCTTCGACCGCCAGGCGAACGAGTGGAAGGACGGCGAAGCGCTGTTCCTCCGCGCGTCCTGCTGGCGCGACTTCGCCGAGCACGTGGCCGGTTCGATGACCAAGGGCATGCGCGTCATCGCCCAGGGTCGTCTGCGCCAGCGGTCCTACCAGGACCGCGAGGGCAACAACCGCACCGCGATCGAGCTCGAGGTCGATGAGATCGGCCCGTCGCTGCGCTACGCGACCGCCCAGGTCACCCGCACGCAGGGTGGCGGCGGCGGAGGCGGCGGCGGACAGTCCCGTCCGCAGGTGTCGGATGAGCCGTGGTCGACCCCCGGGTCGAACCAGGGCGGCGCCGACGCATGGAGCGCTCCCGGTACCTCGTACGGCGACGACACGCCGTTCTGATCGAGTACCGCAACCTGACTCAGATTCACACGTAAAGGAAAACCATGGCTGGAAAGTCGAGCGGCGACCGCCGCAAGACGCGGAAGGGCGCGAAGAACGCCGCTCCCGCGAAGTCGATCCGCGTGGGCGTCATCGATTACAAGGACGTCGCCACGCTTCGCAAGTTCATCTCCGAGCGCGGCAAGATCCGTGCCCGTCGTATCACCGGTGTCTCGGTGCAGGAGCAGCGTCTGATCGCCAAGGCGATCAAGAACGCGCGCGAAATGGCGCTCCTGCCTTACGCCGGCGCTGGCCGCTAAGGAGCATCCGATGGCAAAGCTGATTCTCACGAGCGAGGTCTCCGGGCTGGGTAGCGCCGGTGACGTTGTCGAGGTCAAGAACGGGTACGCCCGCAACTACCTCATTCCCCAGGGTTTCGCAGTGGCATGGAGCCGCGGTGGCGAGAAGCAGGTCGCGTCGATCCGCGCTGCTCGTGACGCCCGCGCGATCCACGACCACGAAGAGGCCGTGGCGCTGAAGACGGCCCTCGAGGCCGCCACCGTCAAGCTGTCGGTCAAGGCCGGCGCTGAGGGCCGCCTGTTCGGTTCGGTGAAGACCACCGACGTGGCCAACGCCGTGAAGGACGCCGGTCTCGGCGAGCTCGACAAGCGCAAGATTCACATCACGTCGCCGATCAAGTCGGTCGGCGAGCACGAGGCCACGGTTCGTCTGCGTGACGACCTGACCGCCGTGATCGCTCTCCAGGTGGTCGCCGCCAAGTAACGCGCCACAGCGCACACGCGAATGCCGCGGTTCATCACGAACCGCGGCATTCGCGTGTGCGGACTCCGGGATGGCGTCAGCCGCGCGTTCCGGTGAGCGCGAGCACGGCGGCGTCGAAGTCGGCGAGCAGGCGTTGCCGTCGGGTGTCGTCGCACCAGGCCGCTTCGAATCCCGCGCGAGCGATGCGGACGGCCCCGTCGACGTCGACGCCCATCGCGGGCAGCGCCACGGTGTACTCCCGAGCGATGTCGGTGTGGAACAGCGTGGTGTCGTCGGTCGCGAGGGTGACCACCAGCCCCGAACGAATCATCTGCGCGATGCGGTGATTCTCGTCGAAGTCCCACTGCGAGAGCATCCGGGTGGAGTGCGGGGTGCACGTGAAGGCCACACCGGACGCGCGGGCGTAGTCGAGGGTGTCCGGATCGTCGACGACGCGGTAGCCGTGATCGACGCGGTCGACGTGGAGGTGCTCGATCGCCTCATGCACGTGGGATGCCGGAGCCGTCATGGTCTCTCCGACGTGTGCGCTGCGACGCAGCCCGTTCGCTTCGGCCAACGCGTAGGCGGCGCGAAAGCGGAGCGGGTCTTCGGTGAGCTCGGGTGTCAGGTAGTCCTGACCGATGCCGAGCACGGCCGGGTGCGGGTGCGCGAGCATCGTCTGGACCATCTCGACCGCGGTCTGTGCCGGCAGGGAGCGGTTGATGGCGCAGATGATCCCGAAGCCCACACCGTACTCCCGTTCGGCGCGCTCGAAGCCGGAGACCAGGGCTTCGATGAGGTCGGGGTAGGGGATGTCGAGTTCGGCGAAGTTGTCGGGATTGACGAAGTACTCCCGGTACCGCAGATTGCCCGCGCGCACCGCATCCACGACGCTCTCGTAGGCGACCCGTGAGATGGATTCCGTCGTGCGGAGGACCTGCTGCGCGGCGTGGAACACGTCGAGGAAGTCGGGCAGCCCGCGGTACCGCAGCAGGTCGTCCATGTCGGTGGTCCGAAGCGGCACGTCGTGGGCGTCGGCGAGTTCCATCAGCGTCTCGACGCGCATCGTGGCGACGAAATGGCAGTGCAGTTCGGCCTTGGGAAGCAGGCGCAGGAAGTCGTTGTCGTCGAGCATGAGGGGTCGCTTTCCGGGGTCGGGGCGGCTGCTGGGGTCGGCCGCGTGGTCAGGTGGGGGAGACGAGCAGGAACTCCGCGTTCTGCACGGTCGCCCAGCGGTGCGGAATCTCGCTGTCGTACGTCAGGTACTCCCCAGCCGCAAGGGTCACGGGAGGGTGTTCGGGGCGCTGCAGCTCGACGACGCCGATGAGCACCTGGACGAACTCCGGACCGGCGTGGCGGAAGAATCCGCCATCGTCGTCTCCGACACGGCCGGTCACCCGATAGACGTGGAACTGCGCGTCCGCCCCGCCCGAGATGAGCCGCGCCCGGGAGTGCGCCGAGGCGTCGCCGACGCCGAAGTCGAGGGTCTGATCGAGTGAGGCGACCGGGGGCAGCATCCGCGACGCGGGGATCTCCAACGCGGCTGCCAGGGCGTAGACGGTCGTGAGGCTCGGCAGGATCTGACCGTTCTCGAGCTTGGACAGCATCGGCTGGGAGATGCCCGCGCGCGCTGCGAGAGCGCGCATCGATTCGCCGCGTGCCGTACGGCCGGCGCGGATGGCTTCGCCGATCGCCGCGGGAAGGTCCGGGGTGGGCGAGGATGCTTGCATCGCGTGATTCCTCTGAGTTATCGTGCTCGTGATTCCTACAAGTTATCACCCGCGACAGGACGGTGCACGTGACCAAGCAGATCATCCTCGGTGCGTTCGAGGAGTTCACGCCCAACTTCATCAGCAACGCGTGGCACCACCCGAAGAGCGACACCCGCGACTTCGCCACGCTTCCCTACTGGCAGCACATGGCCCGCGAGCTGGAGGCGGGAGGGTTCGACTTCCTGTTCCTCGCCGAAGCCCTCGGTTACCCGATGAGCGGTGACGACATTCCCGAGGTCGTCGTGCGCGAGGCGGTGCAGGTGCCCGTTCACGATCCGATGACCCTCGTCAGCGGCCTCGCCGCCACCGTCGACCGCCTCGGTTTCGTCGTCACCGCCTCGACGACCGCGCAGCAGCCCTACCTGAACGCGCGGACCTACACCTCGCTCGATCACCTCACCGCGGGACGCATCGCCTGGAACATCGTCACGAGCGACAACCAGGTCGCCCTCACGCGTCTGCTGGGCCTGCACGGCATCACCCCGCACGATGAGCGCTACCGTCGCGCGACCGAGTTCGTCGAGCTCAACCTGAAGCTGTGGGAGGGTGCGTGGGAGGACGACGCGGTCGTCTACGACAAGGCGACCCGGACGTATGCCGACCCCGAGAAGGTGCACCGCATCCGTCACGAGGGCGAGTACTTCCGGTACGACGGGTACTTCCCGGCGATCCCCAGTCCGCAACGGACGCCGCTGCTGCTGCAGGCGGGTACGTCGTCGGCGGGACGCGCCTTCGCCGGCCGATTCGCGGAGTGCGTGTTCATCCAGGATCGCGACCTCGACGTGGCCGCCCGGGTGGTCGCCGACCTGCGCGAGCGCGCCGTGGCCAATGGACGCCGCCCGCAGGACATCAAGGTCATCGATGCCGTCTCGATCATCGTCGGTGAGACGGAGGAGGAAGCCCAGCGGCTGCGCGCGGAACTCGACGCGACACCCTCGATGGAGGCCGCCGCCGCATTGTTCATGGGGTGGAGCGGTGTCGATCTCATGAGCTTCCCCCTCGACGCGACGCTCGCCGAGGTCAGCACCGAGGTGGGCAAGTCGATGCTGGGACTGTTCCAGCGCGGAGACGAGAGCCCGACCGTTCGGGAGATCCTGCAGCAGATCACGACGTCGATCGGCGGTATGCGGGTGACCGGAACCGCGCAGAGCGTGGCCGATCAGTTGCAGGAGATCGTCGACCGCACCGACATCGACGGATTCCTCATCGAGTACACCTACGGCGGCATCGCGACCTACCGCGACGTGATCGATCAGGTGGTGCCGCTGCTGCGTCAACGCGGGATGGTGCCGGAGGTGCCCCGCTCGGGCACCATGCGGGAACGGATCGTGGGGACGGGGCCGCGCCTGCCCGAATCCCACCCGGGCGCCGCGTACCGCTCGGTGCCCGCGCAGGCCTGAATCCGGTGGGTGTCGGAGCGAACGGCCCGACACCCACCGGATGGGTTCACGCGCGGGTCAGCCGATCGTCGCCCGGCGGCGTGCCAGCAGCAGACCGCCGAGGAGCATCAGCAGGCCGAGACCCGCAGCCCACGGCGTGACTCCCCCGCCCGTGGCGGCCAGCGCCACGGCGGTGCCCGTCGAGGCCGGCATCGCCGTGACCGTCACCGGGTCACCCGACGACGCCGGGGTCACCGGAGTCGAGGGGATGGCCGGATCGATGGGCGTGCTGGGGTCGGTGGGCGTGCCCGGGTCCGTCGGGTCGACTGGGTCCGTGGGGTCGACCGGGTCGGTCGGGTCGGTCGGGTCACCGGAGTTCCCCGGCGTGGAAGGCGACGTCGTCTCCGAGTCGCCGATGACCGAGATCGCGTTCCCGCCCACGGTGATCGGCAGTGAGATCGGCAGCAGCACCTGCGTGCCCCCGAGGATCGAGTCCGATCCGCCGGTGACCGCCTCGCCCCCGTTCGATCCCCCACCGGTGCCGGTGGTGGCGTTGGTGGACTGGCTGTCGCCGATGACGGAGATGGCGTTGCCGCCGACGGTCACGGGGATGTCGATGGGTGCGGTGACCTGAGTTCCACCGGCGACGCTGTCGTCTCCCGACGTGCTCGCCGCGGTGTGGTCCCCGCCGTTGCCGTTTTCGGTGGCGCCGGTGGACGCATCCGTCGACTCGCTGTCACCGAGCACCGAGATCGCGTTTCCGCCAACGGTGACCGGGAGGTCGAGCGGTGCGATGACCTGGGTGCCGCCGAGGAGGCTGTCGTCTCCGTTGGTGGTGCCTGCCGTGTCGCCGCTGCCGTTGCCGGTGGTGCCGGTGGTGGCGTCGGTGGATTCGCTGTCGCCGATGACGGAGATGGCGTTGTCGCCCACCGTCACGGGAACGTCCACCGGTGCGACGACCTGCGTGCCCCCGGTGACACTGTCGTCACCCGAGGTCATTGCCGCGGTGTGATCTCCGCTGGTGTCGTCGCCGGTGGTGCCGGCGGACGCATCCGTCGACTCGCTGTCACCGAGCACCGAGATCGCGTTTCCGCTTACCGTGACCGGCGCATCGACCGAGATGACACCCTGCGTGCCGCCCGCGACACTGTCATCCCCCGAGGTGGAGGCTTCGGGCGCCGGCTCCGACGAGCCGCCCGACGACGTCTCTGCGCCGTTGGAGTGGCTGTCACCGGCGACGGAGACGGCGTTGCCCGAGACGGTGACCGGCACCTCGACGGTGACGATCGCCTGCGCCCCGGCTGCGGCCCCGTCGTCTCCGGAGGTCGAAGCCGCCGGGGCGGGCGCAGGTGCCGCTGCGGGAGCCTGGGTGTCGGCGTCATCCGAGTGGGAATCACCGAGAACCGAGATGGCGTTGCCGGCCACGGTGACCGGTGCCTCCACGTCGAGGATGGCTTGGGTGCCCGAGAGCAGCCCGTCCTCTCCGGATGTGTCGGCGGCCTGGGCGACCCCGGCTCCGAGGAGGGAGATTCCCCCTCCGATGAGCACACCCCACAGGGCGCGCTTGATGATCGTGTGCATGACTATGACTCCTTGATTGAGGTATCGACAGCACGCCGGATGGCGTGCCGGATCGTCTGCCGCACGCGAAGAGGTGCGGCTCGATACCGTCAGTCAGGAGTCGAGTCGGTGGCGTAGATCGGCGCCCCGGGCAGAGCGTCGTCGACGAGCGTTCGCGGAGGGCCCGCGAGAAGTAGGCTGCGCCAGGTATCCCCGAGCATGCCCGTGATCGGCTGGGCACCCGACGCGGAAGCGACGCCTCCGTTGCCGCCGGCGGACACGGGCGAGCCGTACGGTGCCGTCGGAGAGGTCAGCAGACGCGCGGCGGCGGCACCGGCGACCGCGGCGGTACCCATCGCGGTGGCGATCGCAGAAGCCGCCCAGGAGCCGTCCTGGGCCCACCAGGCCGCTGTCATCGCGGCGGCGACACTCGCCACCGCCGCCACCGTAGACGCCTCCGCCGTGGCGGTGCCGACCGCGATCAGCTCAGAGACGGGCACCGCGGGAGCAGGCACCACGGGAGCCTCGAGATCGGGGATGGTGACGACCAGCGGCGGAGCAGGAGGTGCGACGGCGTCGCCGACGACCACGGTTCCGACGGTCGTGTCGATCGCGGTGGTGGTGTCGGTGATCGCTCCGGCGAGGCCAACCCCTTCGGCGACCTCACCGACGATCGGCACCTCGGAGACGAGGTCGACGACCGGGCTCGTGACGCCGGATACCGGGCCGGAGTTGACGACGGTCTCGACGGTTCCGGTGACCGCGCCGGTACCGGTGTCGACGACCTCGGTGGTGGCGGTCACGGTCTGCTTCACGGACTCGACGACCGGGGTCACGACCTCGGGAACGGCTTCGACGACGTCTGCGACCGGGGCGGGCGCCTGCTTCGCGATGGGTTCGGTGACCGTCTCCATGACCGGTGCCACGACGGTCGCGGCCGTATCGAGCGTCGTCTCCGCGACCTCGTCGACCGCGCCCGTCGCGCCCTCGACGACCGACGTGGCCGTGCCGAGCAGGCCTCCGTCGTCGTCTTCTGCGGCGCCCGCAGCGGGGATGTGCAGGAAGAATGCGGCGGCGGTCCAGAGAAGACCGAGCCCGAGGGCGAGCAGGAGGAGGCGCTGTGCGTGCGGCAGCATCCGTGCCGTCGATTCACGCATCAAGGTCACCCCCTTCGCGCCATCCCTGCTCCCCCCGGAGCGGCGTTGCTTGCGTCGGAGATGCCGCGGTGTGCCAGGCACGGTACTCCTGGGACGCGTACCTGTAAAGACCTTCGACGCGCGAAATCGGCGTGTCGTTCGATTGCGGAAACCACGGATTTGTGCACAGTCGCGCTTGGCGCGGCAACTCTCAACGCCAACTTCAAACACAATCTCTGTCCACAGCCCGTGGATAAAGAAAGACCAGCTCAGAAGCCATAAAAAAGTTTGAACTCACCCAGTGGTTGGGAGTTTTCCACAGGTGTTGTGCACACCCGTGTCCGAGTTGTTCTCACCCTTTCCACAGAGTTATCCACAGGCCGTTTTGCACGGGGGAGAACCTGTCTCTAGCGTGAAGTCCTGCCCATCGGGGGTGGGTGTGGATTCGTCAGCGCCGACGGCCGTGTCGGGGGTTCGTGCTCCCATCGGAACACGGGAACGGGTGCTGATCCGTTCGTCATGCCATCCCAGCGTGCGCGTCGTCCAACGGGCGGTGGTGGGGTGCTGAAGTCAATCTGGAGGGACGCCCGTGTCGATCGCCGACATCTCACCCGACCGACTTGGCGGACCCCGCGAGAACGAGCGCACGCCCCCTCATGACTTCCTCGCCGAGCAGAGCGCCCTGGGGGGCATGCTGCTGTCGAAGGATGCCGTCGCCGACGTCATCGAGACACTCCGCGGCACCGACTTCTACGTGCCCAAGCATGAGCTGATCTTCGAGGCCATCCTCAGCCTCTACTCGCACGGTGAGCCCACCGACGTGGTCGCCGTCACCGACGAGCTCATCAAGACCGGCGAGCTGCAGCGGGCCGGCGGCGCCGACTACCTGCACACGCTCACCTCGATCGTGCCGACGGCGGCGAACGCGGGCTACTACGCCTCGATCGTCGCTGAGCGCGCCCTCCTCCGCCGGCTGGTGGATGCGGGCACCCGTATCGTGCAGATGGGGTACGAGGGGCAGGGCGATCCTCTCGACCTGGTGAACAACGCGCAGGCCGAGATCTACAACGTCTCCGGCGATGACACCGCCGAGGACTATGTTCCGCTGACGATCGCCGTCGACGCGGCGGTCGAGGAGATCGAGGCCGCGCGCGGGCGTGACGGTCAGATGACCGGCATCCCGACCGGGTTCTCGGGTCTCGACCAGCTCACCAACGGTCTGCACCCCGGGCAGATGATCATCATCGCCGCCCGTCCCGCGATGGGTAAGTCGACGCTCGCGCTCGACTTCGCCCGCGCCGCGGCGATCAAGCACGACATGCCGACGATCTTCTTCTCGCTCGAGATGGGGCGAAGTGAGATCGCGATGCGTCTCATGAGCGCCGAGGGCGCGATCCCGCTGCAGTCGATGCGCAAGGGAACGCTCGACAACCGCGACTGGACGACCATCGCCGCCACCCGCGGCAAGATCAACGACGCCCCGCTCTACATCGACGACAGCCCCAATATGACGCTTGTCGAGATCCGCGCGAAGTGCCGACGCCTGAAGCAGCGGGCGGGTCTGAAGATGGTCGTCATCGACTACCTGCAGCTGATGACCAGCGGTAAGCGCGTCGAGTCGCGTCAGCAGGAGGTCAGTGAGTTCTCGCGTGCACTGAAGCTGCTCGCGAAAGAGCTCGGTGTGCCGGTGATCGCACTGTCACAGCTGAACCGTGGTCCGGAACAGCGTCAAGACAAGAAGCCCGCCCTGAGCGACCTGCGTGAATCGGGATCGATCGAGCAGGACGCCGACATGGTGGTGCTGCTGCACCGCGAGGCCGCCTACGAGAAGGACAGCCCCCGCGCCGGCGAGGCCGACCTGATCGTCGCCAAGCACCGAAACGGCCCCACCGACACCATCACCGTCGCCTTCCAGGGCCACTTCTCCCGCTTCACGGACATGGCTCCGGAGGTCTGACGCAGGTGTAGGTTCTCGGCGATGATGGCGGATTCTCAACTGAAGTGGCGGGTACATGGCGGTTCCGCCATCTTCCTGAGAAATGCGGTGCGGCGCGGTGACTGCCGTCATAGGCGCTCGCCCCGGTGGCGTTCGCCAGGTGTCGGGGGTCGCCGTTACTGTCTGAGGTCGGCGGGAGGTTCGAGGACGGGCTAGCAACCGCCGACGTGTCGAGCGCTTGAGCGATGTAGAGGATGCGATCTATGGAGATCCTGGGGGATCAGTTCGAAAACGCCGTGTCGAACGCGTCGATCAGCGGTGAGAAGCGGCAACGCGCAATCGCGGCTCATACCGAGGTCAGAGGGTTGCTGGAGGCGGATTCCGGTCTCGAGGAGTGGGGGATCGACACGATCCTGATCGGGTCGTATGCGCGCGAGACCGGCCGCTACCCGGGGAAGGATGTTGACGTCTTCCTCCGTTTCAAGGCACTGTCGACGTTCTCCAATCCGACGACGATCTATGACCGGGTTGCGAGGGTCTTGATCGCTCACTATGGGCTGGTTGAGCAGGGAGGCCGGGTGACTCTGCAGGCGCGGAGCGTGAAGATCGACTTCGCGGCGCCGGGGGCGCAGGCTGATCTGGCGTTCAGCGTTGATGCGGTTCCCGCCGTTCCTTGGGGGGAGCATTGGGGGATCCCGAATCGGGACCGCGACTCCTGGTCGGAGCCGTCGACACGATGGGTCAAGACGAGTCCCGTGTTGTTCGGGGCGGAGACGGATGCGGTTTCGACGAGTGCGTCGAGTCCCACGGTGGGAGCTCGCAATGCGTACAAGCCGGTGGTTCGGCTGTTGCGGCAGGTGCGCCACACGCACCTGGCTGACGCCAAGCCGGGCGGCTTGTATGTCGAGATTGCCGCGTACTACGCGTGGAAGGCTGGTCGCGTGGTCGGCGATTCCTGGGCTGAGCTACTCGCCGACTCGCTCCGCGAGGTCGCCGTCGAGTTTGAGCGGGCGGCGACGGCAGGGTTGTCCGACCCTATTCTGGGGACGCCACTCCGTCCTGCCCTCTCCGAGGTTCAGTGGCAGATCGCCTCGGAACGATTCGCCCTGTTGGCATCCCGGGCCGAGCAAGCGCTCCGTGCAGATGCCTGCGCCGCGGCAGCGATCTGGCGAGAGATACTTGGTTCGAATGACCGCGGCCCGGTGCTTCCCTTGCCCCCTGGTTGCGGAGCGGATGGGCGCCCGATTCTCGGCGTTGCGGCGGTGAGCGTGACAGGCCCGGCGCGGGCACGGGGCTTCGCACGATCGAACGGGTGATTGCGTCGTGTCGGGATCCTTCGTGTACGACCAGGCAGCGTTTGAAGCATTCTGTGCGCAGTTGGTCCGCGCCGGCTTCAGCCCCACGGCCGGCTCGGAGGGGCGCCACTGGACGGGTACGATTCCTGAGTCGCTCGAGCCGCTCACTGATGCGCGTGTGATGGAGATCGCGATCACAGACGGGTGGCCGGCGGTGGCAGCCAAGGCGTTCGTCCCGGGGTTGATCGCTGATCACGTGCTGCCGAAGTCCGGTTACATCTGCTTGTGGGCCGACGACGATCCGGCGCAGGTCCACGGCCAGACGTGGGGCGCGTTTTCGGCGCGCTTGGATCGTTGGGCCGCGGGTGCGCGGAACGGGTTCGAACTCGAGGACCGTGCGCTTGACTCATGGGTCCTGTTCCCGGGGATCGCCGCCGTGCGCGCCGAACTCGACTTGCCGGAGCTGCTAGGGACGCCTCGCAACGGCGACATCCATGTCGTTCACGGGAAGTCCAGGACGATCCTTACGCTCACGAAGAGCGCACGCAACGATCACCCGCTGGAGGGTGTGGTGATGTATCGCGACAGTGTTCGAAAGGCCCCCCGCTCTCTTGACGAGTTCCGTGCCGCTCTCACGCGTCGGCAGCGGGACAATCTCAATCATGGTCTTGGGCGGCGCGGCGGCGCGGTTCAAGGAGAGGCGAGCGGTGGGTATGACTTCGCCGTTCTCGCTTGGCCGAAGTATGGGCAGTTCGAGGCGCTGGTGCTCTCCTTCGCTGGTGCCGGCGTCGAGTTGACCGCATCGCCGCACTCGACCTCACCGAGTGACGTGGCTAGCCGACTGCGACGCGCGGGACCGGACGCCAGCGTTTTGAAGAGCACGCGCGTACTCGTGACCGGTGTGGGTGCGGTGGGCGGTCAGGTCGCGTTGTCGCTGGCGTGTAGCGGTGTCGGTGAGCTTCACCTTCGTGACGACGATGATCTTCGCTCGGTGAACCTTGCCCGGCATGTCCTCGATGACTACCTCGTCGGGTACCCGAAGACCGTGGGGTTGAGCGTGAGGATCGCGGGTTCTGCACCGTGGTGTCGGACGGTGGAGGGAGCAGCGCTTCCGTTGGACCCGAAACAGGTCGCGGACGTCATACGAGGGTTCGACCTTGTGGTCGATTGCACGGGCATATTCGCCGCAACTCTCGCGGTCGCCCGCGCATGCGAGCTGGAGAACGTTCCGCTTGTCTCGGTGTCGCTGCATCGCGGCGGCCACCTGTTCCGCATCCAGCGGCAAACCCAAGGGGACACGCCGATTCTCCAACGTACGAGTCCGGCGTTCCCGGCGATCCCTCCTGGTGACGACGACGAGACGGAGGGATTTCTGGAGCTCGGCTGCACCGCTCCGGTACACAACGCGCCGCCCACTGCCGTCCTCCGAGCAGCCGCCGACACAGCGCTCGTGGCAGTGGAACTCCTCGCTGGTCGTGACACTGGTGCGGAGGACGTCGTCACGGTCCTCCATCCGATCGATGCCGCACCATTTAACACGCGAGGCAGCTTCCCGTTCCCGTGGCCAGACGGCTGGAAGCGGGAGCGCGCGAGTGCCTAGTACGAGAGTGCACGTGTCCGAGTCGGCGCTCGACAGGATCCGCGCGGCGGCGATCCTGTCCCATCCGTTGGAGACCGGTGGAATCCTCGTCGGCGTCCACACCAGTCAGCACCCGTGGGTCACCCATGCCGTCGAGGTTCGCACCGTCGAACGGGGGCATACCGCGTATCGCCTCCCCGCAGGCGTGACCCGACGAACGGTGCGCCAACTCCGCGATCTGGATCCGCGGGTGGGGTATCTCGGGGACTGGCACTCTCACCCGATGGATGTCCCCGCCAGCGCGACCGACAGGCTGACCACCGTGACGACAGCGGTCCGCACGATGCAGCCGACGATGCTGCTGATCGCACGACGCGTCGAGGACAAGTACGCGATCAACCTGCACATGGCGCGGGGCGTCAAGCTCCGAAAGTGCGACATCATCCTCGCGGGCGACCTGCCCACCCACTCGACAGAGAGCTATCACACACATGGTTGAACCGTTCGACCTCGCCAAGGCCTACACGGCCAAACAGAATCACATGCTCACCGGGCTTGGACTCATGCCCCAGTTCACCGATCATCCCGGGACGAAGGGCGACGCCACCGAGGAGCAGTGGACCAGCGTGCTCCGAGAGTTCCTCCCACGGCGGTACGGCGTGGGGCCGATCTTCGCGATCGACTCCCTCGGGCAGCAGAGCGGTCAGATCGATATCGGCATCTACGACCGGCAGTACTCGCCCCTGTTCTTTGAACAAGGGGATGTGAGCTTCGTTCCCGCGGAAAGCGTATACGCCGTGTGCGAGGTGAAACCACGCATGAACAAGGACAATCTCGATTACGCCCGGGACAAGGTCGCGAGCGTCCGGCGGCTTCACCGCACCTCAGCGGAAATCCGGCACGCGGGCGGCACCTACCCGCCGCAGGACCCGGACATCAAGCCGATTCTGGGTGTCTTTCTCAGCACAGACCTCGACTGGAGCGACGTCCGCGGTGCCGCGGCCGTCGGGTCCATCTTGGAGAACCAGCCCGCAGCGCTTGATCTCGGCATCGCCGTCCGCGGCGGCGCATTCGACCGGACGGACGGGGTCGCCTACGCGCCGCCCGGACACGAGCTCATCTGGTTCGCGACACGTCTGTATCGCGCGCTCTCCCGCCTGGGCACGGCGCTGGCGATCGATCTCGACGCGTACTACCTGCCGTTGCAATCGCCGACCAGTTAGGAAGCCGCGCGCTCCGTTGTCGCTTGTCGATCGGCGGCGTAGCGTCGTGCCGCTTCCCACCAGTAGTTGTCGCGGATCCGGTAGAGCAGGGTCCGCTCCCTCGGAACGCGGCCGACGAATTCGAGGAAGTGTGCGTCGCGGAGCTTGTGGATCAGGGGGTGGACGATGCTTCCCAGCAGTCCGGTCGCTTCGACGATCTGCTTGGGTGAGAAGGTTTCGCCTTCGAGTGCGGCGATCTCGATGACGACGGCGTTCATGTAGCTGTTGCCGAAGAACAGGCGGGACTCCTCCGGTGCGATCGGCTCCACTATCGTCATGCCCCGAGTTTCGCATAGGTCGCCGACGCCCGGCACCTACGCGGAGGTGATTCTGAGGCATTCTCCTTCCGCTGTTGTCTACCTGACCTACACAACTTGACTCCGTCGGATTCGAGCGTACAGTAAATGTGACATTCACTGAAACGTACGTCACGTACTACGTAAACAGTCCAGCCGCAAGTGTGATTTGGTACGACGTGACTTACGTAATTGCGTGGCATTCGTTCATGGATGTTTGTGCCGACGGGCCTCCAGGATGGCCGTATGTTCACAGATCGGCCTTCCGCAAGCGGCCGTTCGGATGAAGTCCCGCGCCGGGGAGTCGTCGGCTTGTGACGGGCGCGGAGGCGACCATCCGGATCCGCAGGTCCGCTGATCGCGTCGATGTCGGCGACCTGCGTGATGTTCGTCTTCGTCATTTCGACACGGCGATGCCGTGGCGCGAGTTTCGCTGGTATCGCAAGCAACGTCACTTCTCTGGTTCCTACTGGTCCGCGACGATGGAGGCGCCGGTCGGGTACGAGTCGCGTCTCGAGTACGTGAACCTTCTGTTGGCGGACTTCGATCCGCGGGTGGTGTGGATCCTCTCGCAGCCATTCCTGGTCGACGGCGATGACCGAGGCACGGCGCGGAAACATGTCCCGGATTATCTGCTGATTCATGCAGATGACTCGGCGTGCGTGGTCGACGTGAAGCCTGCCGAGAAGCTGTCGCGACCGAAGGTTCACGACTCGTTGGCGTGGTCTCGGCGTGTCATCGAGGGGCACGGTTGGGAGTACCGGGTGCAATCTGAACCCGACCCCGTGGTGCTAGCCAACGTGCAGTTTCTCGCGGGCTACCGGCGCCGGTTCCAGTTTCCGGTCGCCGAGGTTGCCGCCGTGCCCCGAGTTCTCCGCAGGCCGCTCACCCTCGGAGAGGCGGTGCGAGCCGTAGCGCCGATCGCGGGTGACATCAGGTTCGCTCGTTCCCTCGTGCTGCATCTGCTGTGGATGCGGCAGTTGCACACCGACCTCACTCGGCCCCTGTCGGCTACCAGCCTTTTGACGTCATCTTCCAGAGAGGACCAGTCGGGATGAAGAACACATGGATGGTCGCCCCGGGCGCACAACTCGTCTACGGCGGCGAGATGTGCACCGTCGTGGAGATCGGGGATGGAGCGGTCATCGTCCGCACCGCGGAGGGGAGTACTCGCCGGCTGCGGATGCTCGACGTGCTGCGGCCTGCTTCGGAGGGCGGTACCGCGCACGTCCCGGGAAGACTTCCTGATGACGAAGAGTCGCAGCCGTTGATGCTGGTCTGGTCGGACGCGACCGATTCCGCCCAGGCGGCAGCCCATGAGCGCGCCGATCATGTCCGCGAGGTGCTCACCGGGTACAGATCGGGAAGTCGAGAGATCGCCCGTGAGGGAGAACCGCGCTTTGAGTACCACCCGCAACGTTCATTGGGAGAACGGCAGATCGCGAAGGCCAAGGAGCTCGGCATCGGGACGCGGACACTGGAACGCTGGGTGTCCCGCTATCGCGACACCGGCGAGGCGGGCCTGATTGACACCCGCAGGTCTCGGACGGGCGCGGCCCTGACGAACTTCGATTCGCGCTGGGTCGACGCGGCCCGGACCGTGATCGATGAACAGGGCAGTCAGTCCAAGGTGCAGAAGAAGATCATCCTCGCCCGCATCGCCGCCCGCGTTGAGCGTGTCCATGGACCCGAGGTCGTCACCCTCCCGTCGACCGCCAGCGGGTATCGGGCATTGGACGAGCTCTCCCGAGGGCGAGCAACGTTCTCCGGGTCAACGAAAGCCAAACGGTCGATAGCGAATCGGCCATCTGCCCCTTACGGCCGCCTGACGGCGAGCCGCCCGGGTGAGTTCGTCCTTCTGGACACCACTCCGCTGAACGTGTTCGCCGTTGCACCGGTCACCGGAAAGTGGGTGTGCGCGGACCTCACCGTCGCGATCGACCTCTATTCGAGGTGCATCCTCGGGCTCCGACTTACGCCGGGTTCCACGAAGTCCATCGATGTGTCCGGCGTCCTCGCCGAAGCTATGCAGCCCTTCGAGATTCCTAAGAGTTGGGGGACGCCAGCTCGTTGGCCGTACCACGGGCTCCCCGATACGGTGCTCGTCGATCCCGCTCGCACGGATGTTGCCCGGTTCACTCGGGCGGGCATCCTGCCGGAGACGATCGTGATCGATCACGGCCGCCCGTTCCTGTCCGAACATGTCACCACGGCGTGCGCTCGGCTAGGAATCTCGATTCAGCCCGCCCGCATCTATCAGCCGACCGACAAGAGCCCCGTCGAACGGTTCTTCCGCACCCTCGATTCGCTCCTGCAGGAGCTCCCTGGCTATAAGGGCGCTGACGTGTCCGGTCGCGGCGATGACGTTGAGGCCGAGGCTGTGTACACGGTCCCGCAGTTGGAGCAGATCATCCGCGAGTGGATCGCGACGGTCTATCACCTCCGCCCGCACGATTCCCTCGTTGAACCTGGGTTGCCCGGCGTGAAGATGAGCCCCGCGCAACGGTACGACCAGGGCCTCGCCGTGGCTGGGACGATGCGGATGCCGACCGACAGGAACGTGCTCCTAGAACTGTTGCCGGTGGTGAAGCGGCAGTTCAATCATTACGGGGTGGAGATCCACAAACTGCGCTACACCGGCGATTCCGTCGCCAAGTACCGCAACCGTGCCCGCTCGATCCACCGCGATAAGCGCACGGAGTGGCCGTTCGTGGTGAACCCGGACGATCTCACCAAGATCTACTTCCACGACCCGGAGGATCACACCTGGCACACCCTCGAGTGGGAGCACAAAGGCAGCTTCGACACGCCGTTCAGCTTGGACGCTTTGGAGTACGCGAAGAAGATCGCCGTTCGCCAGGGTCGACCTTCACAGGTCGACGATGTCGCGGCGCAGTTGCTGGAGGACTGGGGCGCCGGGCGCGGGTTGACCCCATCGGAGCGGCGGATGAGCGCCCGCATGGCCGCTCAGCTGAATGATCGGGAGCCCGACCCGGACGGGGTGTGGTCGCTGCGCACGGTTCAGCGGCTGCTTGACGCGGAACTGTCGATCTCCTCTGATCTGGCCACCGAGCTCAGCGGCGCAGTACGGGACCCCGGTCGTCGGGTCGCCTCGCCGGACACTGGCGATGACGACGATGAGGACGACATCGTCGAACCCACCATCCGCGGCGATTATCACTTCGAGCCGATGGAGATGCTCCGATGACGTCCCCCACTGCGCAGACGCAGCTGCCGCCTCGTCAGCGCAGCCTGTCCACCTACGAGGGTTGGACGGACTTCGCTGGACGTCCACCCCGCCCTCGCCCCGAGGAGCTCACTCGCCTGCAGCTGGATTCGTTGCCTGCTCGCGAGCGTGCGGCGCACGACCTGGAGCGGCGGGTATGGCATGCGAACATCCTGCTGCGCACCCGGCAGGTGGAGGACATCGAGGTGCAGTTGTGGGACATCCTCGACTCGAACCTGCAGGACTCCGACCGGGTCAAGTCCGCCGCAGCGATCGATGCGCCGCCGGCATTGGGGAAGTCGACCGTGGTGAACAACTTCGGCCGGGTGTTCCATCGGCAGCGGATCGCGGAGGTCGGGGACTGGTTGGACGCGGACAGGGATGTTCGGCACTTGCCGGTGTGCCACGTGACGTTGACCGGGCGGCTGACGATCAAGGGGCTGCACATGATGATCCTCGGCTTTTACGCCCATCCCGCCACCGCCGGCATTTTGCACCGTTCGATGGCCGGCCGTGATCTGGCGCGGGCGGCAGCGGAATGTATCGAACGACACGACACCCGGCTGGTGATCATCGATGACCTGCACTTCCTGAACATGCGGACCCGTGACGGGGTTGAGGTCGCCAACCAACTGAAGTGGCTCGCGAACGAGTACAACGCGACCTTCCTGTTCGCCGGCGTCGCCCTGCGCGCCCGGGGTCTCGTCGGTGAAGGTGAGACCGGGAGGGAAGCGGCGATGGCGCAGACCTTCCGCCGGTGGACCGTGCTCGGGTTGAGCCCGTTCACCCTCACCCACAAACGCGGCAGGGAGGAATGGGACCGCCTGCTTTTCGGCGTTGAACAATCCCTCGTCCTCACGGACGCTCATCCTGGGATGCTCGTGGACCTGTCGCGGTACCTGTTCGCCCGCACCACTGGAAACATCGGATCCCTGATGGACCTAATCCGCCGCGGCGCATCCCGCGCAATCCGCACCGGCCGGGAATCCATCGACCGCGAACTGCTCGACGACATCCGCATCGACGAAGGCGCCGAAACTGAACGCCGCGAGCTCGAGGCCAAGCTCCAACAGCAACCGCGAACCCAGAAAGCACACCGGCACCGCAAGAACCAGGACGCAGAGGCGGCGGTCGCATGACCACGAGCACGGCGACACGTTCGGATCCGGTGCGGGTGCTGCCGTTCCGAGTCCGGCCGCTGCCGGATGAGCCGTTTGATTCCTGGCTAGAGAAGATGGCGGCCACCTACGGGGCAACGATGAACGAGATGGCCTGCGCGCTGGGTCTCATCGAGCGGCAGAAGGGACTGGCGGTCTCCGCGACCGCGTGGATGGCGGACATGTGGGCCACTACCCTCACCGCCGAGCAGGCCTCCCGGCTCGAAGCGTCGACGGGCATCCCCACCGAGCAGTTCCATGAGATGACCAGGACGAGGTTTGCGCGCCACGCGATCCGCCTCACCCGGCAGGGGCGCATAAGCGCGCAATGCCCGGCTGCGGGAACTACGGGACGATACTGCCCCGAGTGCCTGGTCGACTCGGGTGGGCGATGGCGGATGTCGTGGCAGTTCCCGTTCGGTTTTGCGTGCGCCCGCCACCGTCGCTTACTCGTGGATCGATGCCGAGCATGCGATCGTCCCACCCGGCAACGCGCTCACCCGCTCGCCCTCGTTCCGGTTCCCAGCCGCTGCCACAACCCGATCGCGGGTCCGCAGAGAGGCCCTCAGGCCAACCGATGCCGGGCAGACCTGACCGACGACCCGACACCCGTTCCCGTTCCTCGCGCTGTGTTGGACGCGCAGCGGACGATGATGAGGATCGTCTCCACTGGGAGCGCACGGTTCGGGATCTATGCGGGCGCACCGCAGCCCGCGGTGGCAGTCCTGGAAGACGTCCGGCTGCTGTCTCGCATCGCACGGACCGCGATGGTCGCTGACGACGGCGTCGACACTAGCGCGCTCGGAGAAGGTGTCATCCAATTGTTCCGGGCGAGCGAGGATTGGACTACGGCCGTCCGGGCGCGACCGGAGTCCGCGGTCGGGGCCGCAGCCGGCACCACCCTCGCGCTGACGGCATTGGCAGACCCCGGGACCGTCGCTGCCCTCCTGCGGCGTCGCGTTGCGCAGAGCACGTCGTACACGGCCAACACCCCGCAACTTCAGACGCTGATCGCCGCCGCGCTGGGGCGACGCCGCCGTCCCACCGTGTTCCTGCAGTCGGCCACACCATCCGGGGTCAGTCCCGCCGAACGCGCCCGGAGAGTGCCCGCACAGCTGTGGGACGAGTGGATCACCCAGCACGCGCCGCTCCGGGTGGCAAACGAGATCGCGGCATCAGCTTTGGCGGCGGCTGTCGTGTTCACCGGCACGCGGCTCACGCACTCCGCAGCTCTCGCTCTGCTCGATCCGGACGCGCCGGTCCGGCAAGTCACTCATGTGATGCGTGACCTTGGCCGCAGCGCTCACGATGTCGACACGCTCGACGCGATCCTCCGGTTGGTCGCGTTCCTGGACACGCACGACGTCCCCGTGGACTACGCCCGGCGCCGCTCCCTCGATTACACCGGACTTCTTCCAGAGCCCGAGTGGCGGGAAGTGTGCCGGGCGGTGGGCGTAGCCGCGGGAGGCGGACGGCGGTGGCGGGTGGCTCGTGCGTTCCTGTACCGGACGCTGTCCGGCAACCCGCTCCGCACGCTGCCGGCCGGG
>CEQU01017401.1_pt1 | contig 45610 bp, 62 predicted proteins | sample 531031 | NCBI WGS metagenome assembly CEQU01 (sample SAMEA2621216, study PRJEB7988) | marine metagenome | isolation source: saline water (ENVO:00002010), including
GTCTTCATTCTCTGGCAACACGGTCTACGATATGAGACACGGTTGAAAGGCGCCTTAGGTCAGAGCTTCATTGCTCCAGCGCTAGCCCACTCATCCTCTAAGATGATGGCTCCAGAGTTCAAGTGACGAAAATCAGGGTTTTAAAGTGCCTATCCGATTGCTACGCCTAGTAGATGCCAGACGTTGACTCTGGAGTTCATCGAAACCGCCGACCATGACGTTAGTGTGGAGTTCCCCAATTTCAAGGATTGGGTTGAGCAAAAGCAAGAGTACTCGCCGACCAACTTGTTGGTCTCCCGTGCTACTTATAATCTTTCTAATCTTTTATCAAAGGAGTTTGGCCGTGAATATACGACTAAACGATACAACTGTTACAGCTTTGACCGCCGCTTACGATGAATTCTTTCGCCACTTGATTACTCAGGTGAGGAGAGAGATCGCCGATGACAATCTCGAACCTGAGATTGATTACGATGTTTTATGTGAACGCATAGACGCATCAGATATCGCCGATTGTTTGAATATAGAGGCTTCAGACGTAGCAGAGTCTTTCACCGATAGTGATATCGCCGATGAGATTGATTTAGGTTCTCTATCCTACGAGATAGACCTAAGTAATGTCGCCGGACATATCGATTTAGATGATTTAGCAAGCAGAATTGACATAGAGAATATCGCCGAAGTGGCGTATCACAAGGTCGACATACTACTACTCACGAGTGCCGCTCATGACATGGTCATGGATAACATTCGTATGAACAAGTGGTATCGCCGACTGTTTCGAAAGGTCAAGAAAATTGTTAAACGTAATTCTTAATTATTGGGAAGTACTGGGAGTGGCCGTAGTAAGCGGTCACTTCCTTCTTTTAGAAATCTTTACTAAGGAGCCGAACAATGGCTAAAAAGACTGAATCGACATCGATCACCTACACTTTCACAGATGCCAAAGAATGCCGTCCTGTTGCGGAATGGTCTTATTATGACCACGTCGCAATTCGACTATCCGAAATTGAACGGGCCGAGGACAGCTACCATATCATCAAAGATGATACTGTTAAGCTAGAACTTACGCCGGAACAAGCCAAGGATTTAATGGTGTACTTGGAAGCTGCTTTGAAAGAATATATCAAAGAAGAGAAAGTAGAGGCCGCTCAGGCTGCTCTCTACGAAGTTCACTTCGGAGATAAGGAGGTCGCCGATGTCGAAGCCTAATGGTTTCGTAGTCTACGAAGGTGCGTCACGGTTAACCCGTGGCGTGCCGGTCGTGGCTATACTTGTCTTTACTTCCAGCAACGAGAAGACTGGGCCGATGGCTCAGTTATATATCATGCCAAAGGATGAGCATCCTAACGAGGCCGCTCTTTCTGGTGCAGATGAATCAGCATGTGGCGATTGTGCTGGCCGTCCTTCCAAGGATGGTTGGTGTTACGTCCTGTTAGCATTTGGGCCGGGTATGGTTTACAAATCTTATCAAGCTGGTAAGTATCCTAAACTGGACTTACGTCTCGCCGATCATCGTCGATGGTTGCAAGACTTGATAATCCGTTATGGAGCATGGGGCGACCCCGCCGCACTACCACCACGAGTCATTGCTCGTTTGAGAAGTGCAGCAGGTGCCGATCAACCTCATACTTCATACACTCATCAATTCGATAAGTTCCCTGATGCCGCTGAGTACTCTATGGTCTCAGTTGACAACAGAGAACAATTCGATGCCGTTCACGCCAACCACAATGTTCGTACCTATCGCATGTTGCGAGAGGGAGAAGAGTTGGCCGACAACGAGATTGAGTGTCTCTATTACACAAAAGGTATTCAATGTATTGACTGCCGTTTATGTGATGGAAACGCACATTCAAGTCGACCAAGTATTGCGGTGCCGGTACACGGTGCTAAGTCCAAACGTCTTAACTAATCTAAGGCGGTCACCTTCGGGTGGCCGTCACTTTTATATTGGAGCCAAACTATGAGTTACGGAAAAAATTCGATTATTAAATGTGCCGATGGATGGGAAATTACTGTTCTAGGATGTGGTCGCTGCAAAAACGATGCAGGCGAGTGGGTAGAATCACTTGCTCCTGCCGTATGGGGCGAATCTCTTGAACTAGGTCACCCTAACGGAGAGCCGTTAACTGATGATTTTCTAGCTTGCGATGCGCTGGGTGACCAGTACTTTTATCACTATGTGCCGTATGAGGTGCTATGGAATGAACTTGCTCGTCATGGTTTTATCGCTGATGACTCGCCGTATAAGCCCTACTTCCTTATGGAGTGGGCATACAAGAGGGAGGCCGATCGTGTCTTGGAATTGTTGATTAAACTCGACAAGGAACAAGGCCGTGTCCACGCTCTTCAGGCCATGGTCAAGCCTGCTATCAACTGCGATGGCCGTAACCTCGATCAGGAAATTCTTGACAACGACAAGATACTGGCCGAGACTCGGAAAGTTGACAAAGTGAACCCAACGCCGTAAGCGGGTGTTGGATTAGAAAGAAGACTCGGGGCCGCAAGGCCTCGGGTTTTTCTTTTTTCTTTTTCTTTTTATTTCGGCCTAGATTTCGATCCACCAAATTCTACGCCGCACCCAAAAAAAAATTTTTTCAAAAAGCTGGGTGTACGGCCATGATCCGCGCGGTCTTATCAACGACCCTGTTTTGCACCCTATTTCGCACACTATGGGTTACAGAATCGTGACTTTAATTAGCGACGACCACCCCATCGAGATGCAGCACCCATGGCAGCGATCTTAGACCTCTTTCGCTTACCTAGCTTAGATGCACGAGCTGGCCCACCTTTTAGTCCACCAAGATGACCTGATCTAGCTTGGGGAGTTCTGAACTTCTTCTTTAGTTGTTTGTCACGTTTAGGCATTTTTATTCTCCTGTTCAGGTTCGCTCAAGCATAAGAAATATATTCGCTCAAGCATTCAAGTGATGCTACCCATTCTAGTACATATAATTCGCTCAAGCATAGAGATGATGCTAGTCAGTTTTCTTGTCAGCATTTGGTTTGGATATTGTGCCATCGACTATGTTCTTATTGAATGACACTAGCCCTGCATTCTTTAGCTCTGTTAATGCTGCTGCGAGAGACTCATTAGTAGCTGGCGCACGCCCGTCATAGACAACATGTTCATGCTCCACCTCAGCTTCAAACCTGATTAATTGGTCTGGATCATCTCGCCATTCATCTCCCAACAAACGTCTTGGCCCATTCTTTAGCCATGCCATAGGGTTATTTACTTTGATCTGAGCTTCGACCATTACAGAGGCGTGACCGATAGAACCGATGACATCCCAATAAAACTCTCGATACTTACCTTTGGTAGCTTCCTTACCTTTACGCATCCAAGTGGCAAACGTATTCGGAGCAACACCCAGAACACCACAAATACTAGTTACAGTCGCTCCAAGCCTTAAATACTGTAACATCTGCTCATATCTATCTCTCTGGGAGAGGAGCTGATCTAGTTTGCTTGGTCGCCCACCTTTTGAAACATTGACTGGGGGCTGTTGAAGGTTTTCAGTCATGTTTTCTGTTTGCTCATCCATGCTTTAAATGTACCAATGCGCCCCTTTTGATGCAAATACATTAAAAAACCCCGACTAAAAGCTCATTAACTGAACTGATAGACGGGGTGTAAAGAGAATCGATACTCCGTTAACGCGCGCGCTTGGTGTTTATCCTCTTTATTTCAACTTCTTTAAGGACTGTTTTGCTTTATTGTATTTAGTGCCACTCATCATTTCACGTTTAGCACCTTTAACTGTCTTCATCCTAGCCCTGTCTTTGTTGTGGGCAGCTAATCTTACTAACTTCCGAGAGTCTGCTCGACCAGCTAAAGATTTACTAGTAGACTTACCCTTTTCATAATTTCTAATTAATCGAGCATTACCGCTTGGTTTCATTTTTGGACGTTGCATTTTTATCTCCTCGGTTTCTTAGGTGTATAGATCATCAGCAACTTCTGCGGATAACCAACCACTAACAGATGTGCTGGAGCCAACAGAAGCTACATTGATCCGTAATTGACAAGGGTGAACTGAGAATCCAGCAGCTCCTGCTACGGTAAAGGTAGATGCATCACCTACAGCTACCCATGTAGTACCTGCGTCTGGAGACATTTGTAGCGTAACTTCTGCTGTATCAAATGTACCAGATACTACAATCTGACCTTCTCCACCATTGAATTTATATACGGTACTGTTGCTATTAGCAGTAACAGTAGTCATTACTTTTGTAAAAGCCACTTGATTTCCTTCACAACTAATATGTTATTTCTAATTTTGTTTCTTCGTCTGCTGTTGGAGTATTATCTTCAACTGCATACACTGTTCTGCGTTTATCTGCTGATTGATGAGCAGTAGAGTGGTAAACAAACAGCATCAAATTGTTTCCTTTGACCCACCCACTTCTACCTACAATTTCTTCTATGATAGATTTAATATCTGGAGTTGTATTGTATTGTACGCCACTTGCTCCTGATTGATCAGGAAGAGTCCAATCAACATATGCAGTTGTCTCACTATCATGATCAGCGTATGTATGTGCTGCATCTAAAGGAGGTTCATCAACATCATCAGCATCTAGCCCAGCCACTCTAAATACTTGAGAATTTCCTCCTTGAAAAGGTAGACTCAAATATGCACTCTTTATAGTAGCTCCACGAGGTACCATTACATCTTGGAATCTAAAATAAGCCTTGTAATATCTGTATCTGTGAGACATTTGTTAATATCTATCAAAACCAATATAAAAATCACCAGAACCTTTTACTGCACTACCGTACAGATTATTAGCAAAAGGATCATGAGCATATGTCTTTGAGGTTCTCCAGTAACCATCATCATTATTTGATGTAATACCGTAAGTTACAGTAGTATCTCCCATAAATGGGTGAATTTCTAATTGCCTACTGAGGTAAAAACTAAGAGGCCACGGAACCTTATGGCTGATTCTTTTATTTGTCATTAATAGAACCCTTCTTTTTTCTTAGACAAAGCCTTACGCATAACTTTGCCAAGGTTCTGTTCCTGACTTCTCTTGTGTTTTAGCTTTTTACGAGTAGTTGTACTTTTGCGAAAAACTCCACGAGTGTAACCACCCCGTTTTGTTAATGTGCTTCGTTTTGGTAAAAATTTACTCATGAACTTTTGCCTTGTAGTTTATCCCCATCTTTTCACGGACTGCAACCTTGCTCTTTCCCTTCATTTTTTGGGCTTTTGCTTTTCGGTATGCCTTCTTACCTTTGGCAGTGTAACTATATTTCTTCCCATTTAACTTTGGCATGACTAATCTTTCTTTCCACAGTTAGGAACCATTTTACCGTTCTTCTTCTTCATTCCGTAAGCCTGATAGCCTTTCCAACAAGGGTTCTTCATCTTACGTTTTTTCATTTTAGCTTTCATATCAGCATTTCCAAACTCTTAATGATGCATTTATTTTGCTGTTAGGATCGTTAGCAGTTTTAGCACTTGTTCGTTTACGCTTCATGCCTTTCATTCTGGCACAGAAGCTCTTTCGTCTAGCCTGAGTCTTTTTGGACATCTTGCGAACACCGCCTTTGCGTTCCGCTTCTCTTTTGGTTTCGATGCCTGCCCTGATGCCTAACTTCTTTGCGTAGGAAGGCTTGAGTCCTCCCTCGGGATGATTCTTTTTTTTGTTGTAGCCTTTGAATGGCTTTTTTAATTTTCGTTTAGTCATGGTAATACCTAAATAGGAAGACGGTGCAGATCATAAACTGAGTAGCCAAGTCTAATCACTGCACCGCCTCAAGCCCTTTTATTATTTAATCGATTCTCGGAGTTTCCTTAGTTTGTAAAGAGCCTCCTGCCTTCGGGCTTCCGCTAACCTATGGTCACCGGATTCTCTAGCTTTTTCCATCTCGTACTTAGACTGAGCTATGCACTTGTTGGGATCATCGATATATTCCTTCATAATACTACTCCTATGAAGAGGGCTTTAAAAACGGAAGGACGTTCCTTCCAAACTTACCTCGCTCTAGTTTTAGCGGTCTTTCTCACTGACTTTTTCTTTCTAGGGATTCGTACTGTGTCTCCACTTCCAAAACCTACTGTGTCACCTGCTGTGGCTGCTCTTCGTCGTGGTGGTGGTGGTGGTGCTGGTACTCTTCTTGGCGGTGGTGGCGGTGCTACTCTTCGTGGGGGCGGTGGTGCTGCTGCTCTAGTTACTTTTTTTTAGATGGACGGAATTGTGCATCTCTATCAGCGTAGCCTTTGAATTCCTTTGCTTTTCCTTTAGCCTTTTTTCTACCTGAAGATGTTCCACGTTTAGCTTCATATTTTCCTCTAGTAGCAGCTTCACCTCGTGGGTCAGCAGCTCTAGCCTTTTCACGACCCTTCTTAGCTGCTGCTGTAGCACGCTTAGATTTTCTACGCCCTCTTTTGTTTGCATTGTCTGCATCTTTTTGTGCGCGAGTTTTTGTTCTCTTTTTAGGTGCAGCTGCTTCTTTCTTCTTAGCCATAGTTTATTCCTTCATTCTATGCCTTCGTTTTGTCATGTATGCATCGAGTAACACATAGTCACAACCGCTAGGCAACTCACCTAAGCGTTTTTTGTGTTCTAGACCACCGTAAATCACAATAGTCTTAGGGTTTACTACCTCTATTGTATCCTCTAAAAGTTGCTTAAAGTAAGACCAATGTCGTTTTGGAGACCTAGCAGATATAGTTCTACACTGGACTGCAACTACAGGGCAATGTTTAGGTAGTGTTCCAAGGATTATTTGTTTGTCTTCTGCAAGACTTCCTTGGATCACAGGAATTATTTTAATGTCAAACTCCTGCCAAAACCTAGCTAACCATCTGGAACGATAGAGCTGATACATTCTTACTGCTTTAGGTTCATCATACATAATAGAAAAATCTATGGAACAAACTCCATCCCAATCCTCATTGAGAAGTTTATTTAGTCCACTGGTTTTACTATTCCAATAACTTTGAAACCTGTAATCTTCAGTAAAGAATCCTAAGATTCCACCTTCTCTGTCTTTAGGGAAAGGTCTTCCTGACTGACAAAACCAAGAATCCATTGTGTTTGTTTCATCAGACCTATCCCAAGTATCCCTTGGTATATGTGTACATAACTGATCTTCTAATAAATCAGGGATTCCCCAGTCATTAGAAGAGGGGTAAATAACATCCTCATCGATACTAATATCAATCGCACTCTCTGATTGATCTTGTCGTAGGATAATTTCTTCCTGAGTAACAATGTTTTGTTTTGGAAGAAAAGTACCCCGATCATCACCAACAGAAACATTAAAGGCATAGGTATCTAATTCGTCATTCACCGTTTCAAGAATCTCTTGATCCTTTTCACCGAGTGAAGCAAATGCCTCTTCGTCTTCTCGAATCATATCAGTCAGACTGGTAAGAGCTTCAGCATCAGTCTCAGCCATTGCAGCCATGGGATCAAGAGTTGCAAGTAAATGCTTCTCTTGCTCTTCTGTCCACGAACCAACTAAGACTGGTACTGAATCAATACCATCCCTGATAGCAACAGCTCGTCGAGCATGACCATCGATTAGTCTTCCAGTCGTTTCATTGAAGAGAAGAGTGTCAGCCCAACCATTAGCTTTGATGGATGCACCGATGGCATTCTTTTGCCTGTTAGGGTGCTTACGCCAGTTCATTGGATTCTCATCAAGACTCTGAGGGTCTACCCACACTAACTCCCTTATGCCTGCTGTGGGGGGTGCAGGGGGGCTTTCTTTCTTTGTTCTAGCCATTGCTACTTCTCGCATTCGGTAAAAATAGGGTAAAAAGTTATATACTATAGGTTACAAAATCGGGATTTTAATTGAGAGGATTAGGATCCATCAGGGTGAAAGTAAGAGAAATCGTGCCATCGTCATTGGTCGTTTTAAAGACCTTACAATCAAACTTTCCTTCCTGCACAATGTCAGCCATCTCATGTAATTGGAGAGCTGTATACTTGTCACCATCTAATGGTTCTACTATTCCTTCTGCACCTACCCGAGATGATGCTTTGTTAATCAACTCATCTGCAATCATATGAACTCTCTTCTGGAGGAAGTCAAACCTCTCTGGTTCTAGTAGGTCTTCAGACACAAAGTTGTACCCTCCGACCCCACAGAACCCTTTAGGCTTTGCAAGTGCTTCGTCAAAAACTACAACACGCATCTCTATTTGAAATCCTTTAATCGTCATCTCTACTCTCACTTTCTTGTACTGCTTTCTCCATAATGTCGAAGATTGCATTCATGTTTTTGAGGTGGGCTAACACCTCAATTAAAATTAAAGCTCCGTCTTTCAGGGTGAGGTCATTCTTCATGCATTCCACACCTAAAAGTTTAATTACTTTGTGACCTATTTCAGAGTGAACTTCAGTCAATTTATTATCGTCACCTAGTTGGTTATTAGCAATCATCGTTTAATCCTCTTCAAACTCACACTAGCATTTTCCCAGTGCTGCCTCATATCATCGGTAACTTTCCACAGATTAGTAGGGCGACCTGCCTTACCTTTCTTGATCTTCTCACTGACTACAATCTTCAGCTCTTGAAGGTCTACCAGTCTTCTCTGGACAGATGAGATTGATATCTGAAGAGCTTCTGCAAGTTTCTCTACGGTTATGCCATAAGGGTTGTGAATCATCTCACGATAGATTTCACTGTGCCACCCATGAGCAGTCGAGAATGCTACCTTCTCCATCAGTTTATAAATCTCTTCGTCGATAGCATCTTTGCCTTTAACGTAAGCACAGGATCGCCCCAACTTCACTAACTGGTTAGCTAGTCGAGTACCAATCTCAGGTCTAGGACGATAAGATACGTCTTCATTACGCTCTCTGAGAACGCTGGAGCGTAGTTTACCTACGATCTGGCATAGAGATACCACCCTGTCGATGACCCAATCTGGAACATCTGGAAGGTTATCTTCATTGTATTTCTCAGTCAGGTGATAGATAAATGCTTCCACACAATCTTTAAGACCATGCTCTGCTTTTACGTTTGCTACCAAGTTCTTTAAGGAAGCCCTGATCTGCGCATCCTGATTGTACTCTTTGTCAGAGGGGATCATCTCCACCTTTAGAAATCGCTCTCCAAGAGCAGCCCTATTATCCCCATGAACAACATCAGTAATCCCAGCGACGATAGAAAAGTGAACCTTGGGGTAATTACGCTTAACCCCATTCCCATACTCAACAAGAACCGAACCATCATAGGCATCACGAAGGATTCCATACAAATTCTCCTGAACAACAATAGGCATACTCTTGATGGCAGTAAAGTCTTTAATCAGTAGAGTGTTACCATCTAGCTGAGACAGGAGGGATGGGTCAGAGCCATCTTCTTGTTTCATCCCTGAAACGAAAGCAGTAGCTGTTAGCTTAGACCTGAAGACACAGGCTTCAGCATTCTGAAAAGATTGAAGGATCATTGACTTACCACAACCGGGCGGGCCAACAAGATATATCCACAACGGATCGCCAATAATCATGTTACTAGCAACAGTTGAGATGGTCATTAACAAGGCTTCTTCCATGTCCTTGTTAAAGTGTAGCTTGGACTTGAAGTCCTTCAGTAGTGAATTGAAGCTGGTTCTCTTTACCTTGGGCTTAGAGGACTTACCAGCATCGTCCAGAATCATCTCTTGAAGTCTCTTCCAAGTCTTCTTAGACGTTCCATACTCGTTGATTAAGTCACGGACATCATACTTGTCAGGAGTATTTACAGGCCAATGAATAGACTGTAAAGTCTTCGCAGTGTCACGAAGGGTATCAATCACTTTGATCTTACCGTCCTGCCCAGAAGCATCGTTATCGTACAGAAGTATTACATGACGATCCTTAAAGTACTGAACCCAGTCTTTCTTAAACGTCTCAGCACCCCCTACGCCCACTACAGACGCAGTTGTAATCCCTGCCTTATCCATTAAGCTCAGGAGAGCTAGAGCGTCCCATTCGCCCTCACAGACGTATATAGGGCCAGTATCACCAATCTTGTTAGCTCTGTAGAGATGTCGAGCGCAACCTGTGGTACTACGAGTCTTTCCCTTGGTAAGGGATTTGTCGTAGGTCATCAGGTTAACCACATTCTCTGAGGTGGGAGTCCAGATGGGAATCAACCAACGATCCGTGAACTTGTCGTAGGCTATCTTCTCACGTTTCAAAACGTACTGAGAGATTCCTCGTTCTTTGCCAAATTCCTTATACTGCTTTTCAGTCGTATCCTCACGACACTGCTCAGCTATTTTAGTCAGGAAATTGTAACCATTACCCTTCTCCCCACAGGTCTTACAGTGGTACTGACCTCGGGCTTTAGAGACATAAAATTTACCTTCCTTGGCACAGAAAGGGCAGTCGCCTATGACTTGAGTCCCTCCTTTGTCCTCTAGTTCAAGTCCATGAGAGGTAAATAGTGCTACCTTGTTATCACCATTCTTGCTTTTTAATTTAGTTGCCATTGTTTAGCTCCTTATGGCTTTAAGTTAGATGTTCGGTTCGTACTCGATAAGGTCACATGCATTCTGCGACACATATTCATTAAGCTGCTCTTCCACATACTCCTTCGTAATGTCGGTCACTATCGGAAGTATTTTGTGGTACTCTTCTCCGTGACGCAAACAGTACTCAGTCAGCGTCAGGTCTTTCTCTTCATCATCGAAGTAACTCATGTACTCAAACTCACAAGAAGTTATCTCAGTTACTTCATAGTCAGTCATTGAGGGGGTGAGTGAATCACCCTCGCAATGATCGACATTAACATCCGCAGACACGACACACTCGTAATCCAGATGCAGCCCTTCGAGGACTTTGATTTCTCCAGAGAGACCAGTTGTTATAGAATGGCTACTCATTATTTGACTCCTAATTCGTCTTTCAAGTGTGATTCGTAGTTAATTACTTCTGCAACAATTTCACTAAGATAGCTCAATACAGTTGACTTGTTATCGTGACGAGTCTCTCGGTAAACAAGAGGGTTCACTATTGAGACACGTTCGTTGTCCATGTAACAGACGTTGGGGGAGATAACCCATCGATGATCGCATCCACCAGTTTCATCCTGAAACCAAGCAATCTTGATGAAAGCATCGTGCTTACCGCTAGCAGGCTTGTATTTCGCTCCGAGCTTCGTTGATTTACAACTCCAAGTCTGAGCATGACCGTGGAGACCCCACGGGCGAACTCTACGGTCTTCTGGTCGCAACTTGTCACGACCAATGTGGATATCAATCCACGCTCCGTGCAGATATGGATGGTCTTGATAACGCTGCTGATTAGCTTCCAGCTCGTCACTAGCGTCCTTCCACCTTCGGGAGTAATTCATACTTCCAGAGTGGACGTTAACGTAGTAACCAAGCGATTCGAGAGGTGCTTTGATCTCATCCAGAAGTGCATTCAGATTGTTCGTCTGGGTTACTATACGACGATCATGCTGTAGTTCCAGCTCTTTTCGCTGTTCTTTGTGTTCTTCGATTTTCTGTTCTAGTAGTGCTGAGAAATTCATGACTTAGGCTCCTGTCATTAGGCTTAAATTTAGTAATACAAGAATCTTACTATAACCCATATCGGTATGTCAAACGGTATTCCTTACAAAATCCTGAATTTAATTCTTACCGTCTCCTTGGTAAGGTCGAGTGTTCCACGCCCTTTGTGCCTCAGTAACCGTAGGTTTAGGTGGCCCATCAGCATCACATTCGATACAAGATATCCAACACAAATCATCTGATTCCAGAAGCTGTGGGAAGAAATGACCGCAGAAGGGGCATGGCTTTGTCCCCTGTGGTTCTGGATTAATTGATGTAGGAGGTTCATCTTGAAGCATAAACTTATCCTCTGGGGTAAGGTACCTATAGAACATTTCACGGTCGATATCAATCATTTTAAGAGTCTTCCCTTAGACCATTTCTGGTCAATGCGTTCAACATCAACAGGAGTCTTAACCCCAAGATCAGTTCCAGCATCTTCCATAATTTTCTTAATCATCTGGGGAGCATTACCTAATGATTTCTTATCAAAATCGAAAACCAATTCGTCATGAATACACATAATGAGATAGCCCTCATTGTTGTTAGGAAAGTCATCATCAAACTTAAGATACTCGTCCACCTGAACCATTGCTCTGTTCAGAATGTCACCTGCTGATCCTTGAATGATATAATTGGTTCCGATGTAAGGTTTATCTCTGGGGACAGTGAGTCGGTACCCTCCAATGGTTTTTACATAGCCATCTTTCTTAACCTTACGAGTGGTCTCGTTCATGAACTCACTAACTCTAGGGTAGGCTTTACTAAACACTTCATTGAAGTTTTCTAGCCCTGTCATAGCTTCTAATTTTTCTTGTCCCGCCCCATATATGATTCCATAATTAACACCCTTAGCTGCCTTACGAGAGATTCCACAGAGGTCAGCAGTAAGGGAGTGGATATCTCCGTCTCCGTCAAAGGCTTCGAGAAGTCTATGCTCTTGCGCAAGCACACTAAGTATCCGCAACTCCAACTGAGAATAATCAATGGATAACCATACCCGTCCAGCGGAAGGGCCAAACACATCTCGAAGACAAAAATCGTCCACTTCATTTCCGAACGCATCTTTACCTCCTGATCCAATATTTTGTCCGTTAGGATTACTAGATGACCAACGTGTTGTTCTAGTTCCAGTTTGATTAAAGGAAGGGTGTAATAAGTTTTTCTTCCCTTCTTTTTTTACTCCCTGTTTATAACTTTCCAAATATTGAGCGCAAGTTTTATTCTTGCGATACCTGAGTATGTTACCTACAAATTCCTTTGCTTTTGATCTGGGTCGTACATGACCTTGATACAACTCTAAAAGAACGTCTGCTGATGTACTCAGTTGCCCTGACTCTGTGAACTGAATGATAGGACAATTCAATCCCCTCTTCCTGAGAGAGGTGCCACCTTCAGGATCACCGTACAAAACCTTTTGTATTTGCTTTCCCGAACGAATGTTAAACTCTTCATCTAAGTAATCTCTGGATTCAACAAGCTGAATACACTTAGCCTCTTCAACTAATGCTGCGTCTTCATACCGTTTAATCTCTCTCCCCAGTAAAACCTTTTTAACTGTGACTCCTGTAGTTTCCATCCGGTAAGTAACTGGAGTTAAGGCCTTACGGGTTCTGTATTGAGGTGTAAACTTCTCACGTTCCATTACCCCAGAATACATGTGCCATAACAACATGGTTCTGACTGCGTCCTGAACTGCATATTTCTTAAGGACAGTAGAAGAGTTATCAATGGCTTTAGGAAGCCAGTAGTCTCCTTTTACACTGGGAGCCATATTCCAGTCTTTCTTAGCCTTTGCTGCCCTCCTAGAGGCCCTCACAGCCTCCAGAAGCTCCTCTTCATCATTAACTAGAATATCTAGATACTTCTCTGAAAGGGGCTTTAGACCGTGGCTCTCGACGCTGTCACAGACATGAGCTGCTAGTAGTGTATCTTCGAAGGTCTCACAAACTGCTTCATATTTGTGGTCACAGTAGGGTAGTGTTTTCCACTCCTGCTCTCGTATGTCATCAACCTGTTTAAAATGAATTCGTATTCCAAGGTTACTCAAGGCTCTCAAGTCAAACTTGATGTTATGAAAGACTAGAGTGTGTCCGTCGATGTAATCAACAAACTCTGCTAAGTCTTCTGAAGTTGGCATTACCTGTCGAGTGTTGGGGTCAACATCCCACTCCCAGAATCTAGTAGTTCCGGTTTCCTCACAGGTAGAAATTGCGAAGGGGCAATCACCCCCAAATAGATCAAGTCCTGTTGTTTCTGTATCGACTGCAATTAACATATTTGGCTCCTTATTCATAAAAAAGGGTGGAGAGCATTCAAGGTTACTCTCCACCCCCAACTGACACAGCGGTTCGGTTCTAGAACGGAATATCGTCCTCAACATCTGCGTCATCTACCAACTCACCGAGTGTGTCCCAAGGAACATTCTTAAACTCTTTTGCATCCTTAAGACGAGTGAGGGTTACAGTTTCCTCTTCTTCGTCTACCTCACGGACTGCGTACTGAGCTTGCGATTTTGACTTGGGAGACTTCCAGAGGAACACATCACTCTCCTCGGGGATAGTCTCTTCGGTAGTGGTTGCTACATCATCAAGTCGCTTGTTGATGTATACGTTAATACCAGAAGACTTATCTGACTTCCAGTTCTTGATACCAATTTGAATGGTAGGACATTCCTCATTCAATTCAGTAACCATCTCTTCAATGTCTTCAGGCTCTATTTCTGAGAAGTCATCTTCTCCAGATAGCCTCTGTAAATCCACGAAGAGTGACTTAAGTGATTGCTCGATGGATCGCCATTCGGTCTCTGCCATCGAGTGGAAGACTGAGACGCTAACGCCCTCAAATTCTCCCCGTAAGACTCTGAAGTTGAACGAGGCGTACCCGTTCTTGTTTTTGTCGACTCCTGTGCGAGCTGATGTAAGACCTGCAACATAAGTCCCATCGTCGATTGGTTGCTGCTCATAACTATTTCCTGTGTCTTTAACTTCCCGTGATGTTTCCCATGCATCACCTGCTTTTTTCATCGCTGATGCGAATCCTAGGGATTGCTTCGTCCTTGGCATTTTCATGCTCCTAAATAAAAATGAAACTGTTAGTTGGATAGTAATTAGAAGTACTAGTGGTATTTATGTCAATACCATCAATTATTACTTTCGGTTACTTTTACGTTCTTTCTTCACTGCTGGTTCCAGAATACTTTCATCTTCCAGTTCATTTCTGAAAGCCTTAGTTAGATTTTGGTACGCTTCTGAGTGGGTAGTGCCTGTGGAGAACTGACCAATAGGTTCCCCAGATGTAGTGAGAAAATTATTCTCAGTTCCACAGGCACTCCAAACAAGAGAATTGTTGCGTAGAGTAATAGCTCGATCTGTGCCATCATAACCGTAGTAAAGTGCAAAATCACATACTGCTTTTAAGTACTTCCAAGATGCAGGCGAACAGGTAGGAATCCATTGCTCCATACCATCGTGAGCTTCTACCTCTCGGAGATGAGCGTGACTTATAAAAATCAAACCCATGTCATTATATAAAAGCTGATTCATAGTAGCTTCAAAGTCTGCCTTAATTGCAGCCCATGTAGCTCCATAATCATTAGCGTCAGAAGGATGATTCAAACCCTTCTGGTAGCAGTGGTGATTTAAGCAAGCCTCATACGCTCGATCTATGGTATCGATAACAACCGTTCCCACAGTCTCATCATCCATAGCTGCGTGAATATATTCCTGAACGTATCTCCATGGAGTTATATCAGTGTGACCTTCGTTCAGTTGTTTGATAGAACTTGGTTCTATATTTACCTGACGAATACTCAGATTACGCCTCTTTGGTTCTAACATCATTACCAAAGAGTCATCGAACTGGGCAGCTAATGAAGTCTTCCCTACACCCTTTTCACCAAAGAGACAGATGCAATAGTCGCTCAGGTTCTCAGGTGGTACGTTTACTTCTTTGGGAATCTCCAGTTTAATAGCTGGTTTCTTTTTTGCTGGAACTCGTTTTGTTCTAGCCATGGCATTGCTCCTTTTGTTTAGCGTTGATAAAGTCCTTCAGTACTTCCTCTGGTAATCAGATTAAAGTAACGAGACCTACCGTACTTTGTGAATAAAGCCTGTGGATTGCTGTAGTGTAATGGACTGTCCCATGGTTCGAATGGGTTGTCTTTTATCGACTTCCACCACAAAGCAACTTGATCTACGATTGGGTTCAGGCTACGGGATACCCAATTTACTATATCATCTGCTAGCAAGTCAATCTTCCATCTCATGAAATAATATTCAGGACGAGTAACTACATCGTCCTCTACTCTCCAAAGATATTCTGCAACAGATTCACTTTTTCTCTGGCGAAGGAGTGGTCTACGAATGACGTTGTATAAAATCCCTGCCACAGATTCTTGTTCTCGTTCTTGAAGAGCGTAAACATACAACATTGTCTGCAAGTCAAAAGGAAGAGACGCAAGTATAGACTCTTCATCAATTCGACTTTTAGTTTTGTTCTCCATCAACCAAATCTTTTTTGTGGTGTTGTCACGATAGACTGCGTCCCAACGTCCTCGAAGCGGAACCACATGACCTGATGAAGTTGTGTGATCTACCTTAAAAGATTCTTCCTGATACAGGTATTCAAAATCTGCATCATAGTCTCCCCAGAACTTAACGTATTCTGTGAAAACTACTTTGACGATCTCCATGAGAACTTCAAGATTGTCATAGTCCTCTGGAAGCAACTTGTGAGATTTCTTGTCGAGGTATGGATTGATGATCCACCTTCTAATAGAGCGTACACTTTTCCCCGCAGCGATCCATTCTAAACAGTCGTGGAACACTAACCCAAAGTTAAGAGCGTCTGAACCTCCTTCTGAGGCCCAACCCTCGACATACGATAAACGGGCTTGTTCTCTATCCAGTAACCACTCATCCAAAAAAGAATAAGTGATTCCATCTTTCTCAATGTCCCTAAACGGGATCGATCTTTTGTTCCTGCTCTTCATTTTTGCTACTCCTTCGTAGGGCTTCTAAGATAACTTCCAGACCTTCTTCTGCTTGGGCTTTGGTCGGGTAGCGTCTTACAATAACTTTAAGTGGGCTTATCAATTCGTAATAGCAATCCAAATCGTTTGATTGTATATACCATTCTTTTTTATTTTTCATATCTAAATCCTTTGCAGGAATTGTTTTAATGTTTTTAAGTCTTTCTGGTAGGCAGATGACTCTCTACCTCCTGCCTTCATTATGTGCGATAACGAAGACATATTGAGATGGGTAAATGGATATTTATATTTTTCCATTACAGGAATGGCTAAACTCTGTGAACCTCGACCCAATAACACTATGCCTTTTGGCTTGCTCAGCATAAAAACTTGATGCAATCTTTCAGAGCATTTTTCTGCTTCGTAATTTGTGGGAGGTCTTGACTCCCCTTCATCACCTTTTGCACAACAAGCCACAATGTTAGTTGCTGCATAAGAAAACTCCATCCCCGTGTCTTCTATTAGCTTGTCTAGTAACTTACCTGTTTGAGTAGAAAATGGAATCCCGATTGTACTTTCTATTGCTTCAGGAGTCTCTCCAATAAAGAGTACATCTGAAGGCAAAGTTCCTCTTACCAAAACTCTTTTATCTGTTGTTTTGTGTAAAGGGCAATCGGTACATTGCTCCCAACGTAAACGATGATTCTTCCACGCAAACTCGTAAGCTCTTCCTTTAATCTCTATCATTTTCCAGCTCCGTTCGTCGACAGTATTCTGCAATCAAAATTGCGTCTGCTACTGCATGAGTTACTTTGAGCTTGGGATATAATTCTTGGGCTTTTCTTTTGGTGATATTTTTATCACCTCCAGTTCGACAGTCAAGGTAATCCATCCACACTATAGGTCTAACTGTCTTAAAAGGAATTCCAAGTGATACAAGCATCCCTCGCAAGAAGCCATTGCTTTGTCCAAATGTGAACGCTGACTTCACTCCCATTTGAGGGCTACTGTGTACCAACTCAAGTTTGGCAGCTACTACAGATTTTCGAAAGTGAGAAACATACTCTATGAGTTCTTTCTCGCCTACCTTAATCTTGCATGCGAATTGTTCATCGCCATCTTCGCTGATGAAGGCTACCCCACCAGAGACTCCAACGTCAATTCCCATATACCATTTCTTGAGTTTAGAAATTCCCAATACATCATCCTTGATATTTTTCGATGTAGGCATCTATCTCCTCTTCGCTTAACAGACGGTTGCCTGTTCTGGTGTTAACAATTTTGCCATCACCATCATAGCGAAAAGAAATATGTTCAGGGGCATCACCCTTTGTCATACGTCCCTTGTTGTATAGATGTCGGTAATAGTTTACAGATTGACGACCCGTATCTAAGTTCTCCAGCAACGTCTTTTCGTGCGGAAACTCTAAACGAACTTGCCTTTCAATCTCTGCATTCGTCATCTTTTTGGACTTGGGTAAAATCTCATTACCTTCAAACAATGTTTTCCAAAAAGCCATGATCCCCAAACCTGTCTTCTTACCATGGGTTCTATGCCATGCTTTTCGAGGCGGGTCTTTAGTCTTTTGAATATCAAGAATCTTCTCCAGATTAGAAGGGTCTACCTTCTCAGCTTTTCTCTGGGAGAGGGATTTTTGACGGGCTTTTTCTTTGCTTAAAGAGGGCATCCTACTACTCACTTTCTTTCTTTACTTGTTCTATGCATTCCATAATTCGAGCTTCGTCAAAACGACCATCCTCGTATTTGAGAATTGCGGATTTCAATAACGCTGGGTCTACTCCAGCAGCTTCTATCTTTTTAACGATATCTGACTTAGGAGCTGCCTTCTTTGCCTTTGCTCTTGATCTTGGCTTAGGTGCAGGTACAGCTTCCTTTGGTACGTTATCGTCATTCTTATCTTCAGAATTCATACGAATATCCTTTAGTAGAGGTTAATTTGTAATATGTATAAGCCTAAGAACATAGCCCTGAGCTGTCAACAGCAAAAAATTATGACAGAAAACAGTACTATTGGTATTGCAATAGAAATCAAATGACGATAGAAATGTTATATCAGGATTAAATTCTGAATTTTGTTACCTATAGTTATCACTTTTGGAGACTTGAAACATGTCACTTTTTGAAACAGAAACAATCGTTGGTTCCACAGAACAAGAAGCATTCTGGGGGGAGCTAGTTGACGGAAATTCACACATCTTTCTAGAAGCCCGTGCAGGGACTGGAAAGACTTTTAGTTGCATAGAAGGTTGCAAGCGATACTTGGATAAACATCCAGACGCTAAGATTGCAATGGTTGCATATAACAAATCTATCGCAACTGAGTTACAGGAAAAGGTTCCTGCTGGAGTCACTGCTTGCACTATGCACAGTCTTGGCTTTAAGGCTGTTCGTGAACGCTACGGTAAAGTCAAAGTTGATAACTGGAAGACTGCTAACATCGCTGAAAAGCTGATGGGGAAACGACAGTGGAAAGGAGCAGGAGCTTCATTCCAAATGGGTCTTCGCAAAGTGGTAAGCCTTGCTAAAAATACCTTGCTAGATTGGGAAGAAGATTACACCCGTCAGTTCAATTCTTTGGTTGCTCATTACAACCTTCAGTTGAATGGTGCTGAGAAAGCTATTAAAGCCCTTATCCCAGAAATACTCCAGCACAGCGAAGATGATGTTTTAGAAAATGGCATCATTGATTTTGATGATATGATTTGGTTGCCAACATTATCTAATTGTTCTGTTGATACCTTTGACATGTTGTTCGTGGATGAAGCTCAGGACTTAAACAAGTCACGACAAGAGCTAGCTCTAAATGCTGTCCGTCATGACATGGAAGACCACGGTCGTCTGATTGTTGTAGGTGACCCAAAGCAGGCTATCTACGGATTCGCTGGAGCAGATGCTTACAGCATGATCAACCTTCGTAATCGTGTGGAGCATCAGGACGTAATGACTCTTCCTTTGACTATCACTCGACGATGTCCTAAAAGCCATGTAGCTTTGGCACAGAAGATTGTTAAAGACATCCAGCCAATGGATGATGCGATTGAAGGCACAGTAATGGATATGCCTATAGAAGCTCTCTATTACGATGAACAGTTTACTGATCCTAACGAAACACTAGTTCTGTGTCGCATGAATGCTCCTTTGATGGCATTCGCTTACCAGTGTATCTCTCGTGATATCCCATGTATGATTCAAGGGAAAGATATTGGTAGCTCACTTGTAACTCTTTGTAACAAGTTAGCAGGTAAAAATATTTCAATGAGTATTCCTGAGTTTCAAACTCAACTTAGTCAGTACCATATTAAAGAAGTTCAGCGATTAGACGCTAAAGCTGTTAATACTCGGGTAAGCAAAACTGCTTATGAAATGTTAGGTGATAAGGTGCAATGCATTGAGTTGCTCTGTGAGGGTGCTAGCATCGTCGGAGACGTTATCAATCGCATTAAGAAGCTCTTTGATGACACTAGCAAGGGTCAACGTAAGAATAAGATTGTGCTGTCCTCTGTGCATCGTGCTAAAGGTTTGGAAGCAGATACAGTCTACATTCTGGAAGAGCAGATGATGCCTCACCCAATGGCAGAGCTGGAGTGGGAGATTGAACAGGAACATAACATTCGTTATGTCGCATTAACCCGAAGTAAAAACACTTTGATATTAGTGAGGAAGTAAAATGAATACTCAAACAGAAATTGTAAAGGTAACAAAAGCCTTAGCGAAAGAGTACCACTTCCTCGATCCAGAAATGGAGGAAGGGAAGTGGGAAGTGAAGGTCACTTTCAAAGACGAATCAGTTGAGTATTATGGCCCGTATAATACTAAGAAAGAGGCTGAGGAAGCTCGACGGGGAATGAAAAAGTCTAAATGGTAAACCTGTTGCTCCCGACAATTAGCTGGTTGTATATCAGCAGGGAGAGCCAAGCTGTGAGTGGCTTTGTAACCGCAGTGTTTCATTGACCTAGTGTCACTTACCCTTTCCGACACTAGTGTCCTCCAAAAGAACTGGCGAGACTACGAGTCCGGTGTAGTCCAAAACCGTAACCGAGTAAGATTGTGTCTTGCGTAAGTCGGATAAGCCAATTCTTTCTTTAAAGGAACTTAAAAGTGAAGACAAAAATACATATCAATCAACACATCATTAAATACAATCGTAAACACAATAAATCTGAACCATGCATTACGGTTAAAGATTATAAAGAAAATAGATACGCAAGTACTGTTTATATCGTAGATAGCGAAGGAGAAGTCGTAGCCAAGGTTATCTACAGTCCAAACAAACCCCTTACCTGCGGAGCAGAGTGCTGGGTAGAAACAGAACTAAAAGTTGTCACAGAAGATAAGGAGCTTACTAATGGCTAGCTATAACGATAAACAAATGTCAGAAATGATGGAACAGGTTCTTCTCTGGAAGAGGGAACTCAGTAAGATAGAACAGCTGTCATTGTTATTTGAAGAGATCGATGAGGGGTCTTTGGCAGTGGAAGAAGAGCTGTCATTGTACGACCCAGAGGCTGTATCCCCAGAGATAGTAGATAACTACTGGTCAGACTACAACAGAACAGCGCGTCTCATGAGGAGCTTACAACAGGCTAGTAGATTTATTATGGAGTACATCTATCCTGAAGCCTTTTCTGAGATGAAAGTTAAGTTAGCTTCAACAGGCATTTACAACAGTGAACGTAAGTGCAGTAAGTGTGGAGTAAATATAGAAATGTGTATAAACGCAGAGGAACTCTGCATAGATTGTTCTAAGGAGAAAGAAAATGAGTAGCGATAAGATGATTAAGGTTTTAGGTATTCAATGGTCTGGAGAAACAATACAAACTACTGTAAAGCAAAATACAGCTCTGGAAGAGATGAAAGCTATTGCAGGGTATGATGTTGGTCAGCCTGTGTTTTTAGATGGAGTCACTATGATTGTTAATGACAATGGCATTATGGATGGTGACCCAATAAACAAAGTAGCAACCAGCTACTTACATGGAACAGTACTTCATCACCTTGGTTCAATTACCCCAACAGGTATTCACGGAAATGTTTTCTTAGTTGGAGATATAGGTGATGAAGTGTGGGTTGATTGTCCGATTAAAGAGATGGAAAGAGTCGACCATATCAAACGTGCTTATGGCATGGCGATACAAGAAAACTGTGAAGGTTGGGTAGACGTTTCTGTAAATTAAACTGGGATGCTGACAGGGTCTAGTTAAACTCTCGGACTAGGCTACATATGGGGTGTAGTCATTCCCTGTCAGCTTTTTAATAAATAAGACTGTATGGAGCTGTTGACAGAACGCAGTCTATAAATCAGAATTGTTATTGAAACGGTTCGGTTCACGCCTCCTTGGGTTTGTTAGGCTCCTCCCAAGGGGGCTTTTTTATTCGCTCAAGCATACCCTATGACGGGTCACCACTGGCATCTCTATTAGAACCATTGCTTGCGTTACCTGCGTAAGCATCTGCACAGGGGTCTTGCAAAGTTTCAGCAAAACCAACATAAGTTGCGCCGGGATTCCATCTTGCTTGAAGTTGAGTAACAACAGGATCGTTGCCAGCCTTTACTGCTTTAACTAGTATTCCGTCTTCCCATGAAAAAGTATATATAGTGCTACCGTCTCCTCCTAATATAGATATGTTTCCACTTAGGCCGGGCTTTGTCCATTTCATTTTTGTAGCACTATTATTATGTCCTCTAACAGTTAAATGCTGTCCTGCTAATGAACCGCTACCATATGATGAGTAGGCTTGACTCATATGTACATCATCATTTGGAAATATAAGTTTTCCTGTACTAGTAGTTTTATTACCAGCAGGAGAATGGCTTCCTCCTGCTGCTAAACTACCTCCGATAGGTTCTGATTCAGCATCAGCAGGAGCTATTGGCACTTGGCAAGTAAGAGTATACCCACTAGTCCCTGCTCTCTCTGCTCCAACTAAAAAATCAATGCGTGGAGGTTCACCAGTAAACCTATCACCTATCTCTAAATAAGAAGCTAACTTAGGCGCACGACTCCAACGTATAATATTTCCATCTGACCATAGAACACCTCCTCCAATTTTTCGAGAAGGATTAAAAGAGATAAGCATTTCATTTTCTTTTAAGCCTCCTGCTTGCGAGTAAGCATATCCACAAGCATCACCTTCGACGTAATCATCTCCTCTTTTATAACTTCTTAGCATGGTTTGTTTGTTTACCCGCAGAAACTTTACAGTTTCAATACAGTCATCATGTCCATACTTGTCGATTCTTGCAGTGTTCTTTCCAGAGGCCTGACTCATGTTAGGCCCTCTATCTACAGTTGCACATATCTCGCCACCTCTTAGATTAAATGCTCCTCTGGGGTTGGCGAGCCAGAACCTCATTTGCTCATTAAACCAAGCAAAGTAACGCTCCCCTGCTGTTAGTGCGACAGAATCGTCTATGTTCTTAACTTCAATATCTTTAAGTGAAGCATGAAAAACTAACGCTTCATCCCCATTCTCAGAAATTCCATATTCAATAGAACAAGTCCCTACAGCACCTCCAGCAATGTCTTCGTCAGGTTTAATTAATGCCCAACGAAAAGCAGGTTCCATCCATCTTGCATGGTCAGGTGGACTAGGACTTTCATTGGACACTCTTCTACTGAGAGCTTCATGGTATTCGTGAGAATTGCTGTATTCACCCGCAGTTCCTCCTCTACCGTACCCCTCAGTCTCCATATAGTCCTCCTCAGAGGCTATAGGGCAGCTTTCAATGATAGTTACAGCTCCACGTCCAGTATTCTTCCAAATGATCTTAGAGAGGTCGTGAGAAGGTTCAAAAGGAATATAGCCTTGGTACACCTCTCTTACAATTTTTTTATCACCTCTAACCCTAGCTTTTATCCAACGAAGGGCGCGTTCCTGAACCTGAGTTGCAATTTGGCTATTGTTAATAGGAAGAATTGAACCTTCATTAGCAGGGTCTTCATTAGGTTCTCCTGCACCATGCAGCCTTGCTGCCCATTGAGCTGGCAAACTGTCATGAAGTATTTGACAAGTTCCAGCTTGAAGTGTTACGTCTTGAGGTGCTTCTGGAACGTATGCAAGTAATGTTTTTGTGTCTTTTTCAACAGCCCAACAAGGATGATTGTGCCAGTAATCATTAGCAGTTACTTCTTGAGGGTCATCAGATGTTTGCCAGTTGTAATCTAGTCTAGGAAAGATAACCCAAATTTTTTCTGGGAGAGTTAGGCCATTACTGTCGTTACTTACTTCAAGTAGTTCTGATTTATACTTTTCTCTTTGTGTGTCAGAAGTTGAAGGAGGTTCAGTTCCCATATCCCAGACAGAAGAAGTTCCGTCTAAGTTTCTTACTATGGTATGCTCTATATCATTTAAGGTGTGATGAAAAGCATCTAAAGCATTAACCCCAAAGTAGTAATAATTTTTTGGGCCTTCAAGACTGTAGTTAGCGTTAGCGTGGTCTAAAGAAGATTGCGTTCCCCACAAGTCATCTAGCATTGTTTTCCAAGTGAAGCCCTCGTGTCTCTTGTACACTACGCTAGCGTCATTATCTAACCACCATCTAGTTTTAAGATTAAACGCACCTACATATCTAGATAATTTATGCCAGTATCGATAGTCAACAACTTTGACTAAGTACATCTGATCTTCATAAGGATCAGATGTTATGCTGTCCCCACTGTCATACCCTGCTTCTAAAAAACTTATTCTAGAATATTCTTCATCATGTTTAGTGATGTCTTTTCTAATTACACCTGTAACAGCATAGGCTTCTACAGCGTACAGTTTTTTTATTTCTGTTTCTATGTGGTTGCCTGTAGTAGCACCACCGAAAGCTGGATCATTCCCTGCTTCTAATTCTGCTGCTTCATCTTTGATGACTATTGAGCAATTATCAAAACCTTTACCTTCCCAGATTTGAGGAAGAAAGTTTCTTACATCATTAGCTCTAAGTAAAAACCAAGCGTACAGCTCGTTCCTTCCTCTACAGCTATAATGAATTTCATTAGCTTTATTAAGAAGAGTTTCTACATTCTTTCCTCGTTTCCTGCGATCTGCAATTAGATACGCAGGATTAAACAAAGTAAGAACTTTTCCGTTAGCAGTTAACTCTATTCTTGTATGCCTAGCACCTGCATAAGTCATAAGCTACTTCTTTCAAAATCCAGATTTTAATTCGCTCAAGCATTACTCTTCAGGAGCTGGTTCTGGTTGTGCGCCAGTTCCTGCCATGATCCCAGCCTGAGCAGACTCAGCATTACGAGCATCTTCTCTTATTTGATTTTCACGCTCTTCTGCTTTGTAAGTTAAACCAAAGGGTACGATTTCGTAATCAACTTCACCAAAGTTTAATTGCACTAAGTGCCTAAAAATTTGTTGATCAGCATCAGAAATTAACCAGCCAACCATCTCTTGAAGAACAGCAAAGAATGCCTCTTCAGGAATTTGCCTACCAGTCATACCACCAAAGCCACTTGTTGCATTTTGAAAAACTTCTGGAGGAATCCCCATTCCCTCAAATAATTCTTCCTTTAGACTTTGACCATACTCACTTAGACCTGCTGGAACAGGGCTAGACGAAGGAGCTTGATACTCCCAACTTCTAACTCCTTCACCGCCTTGAGTATTAGGTAAGGTCAACGTACCACCAGTACGTTTCTTCTCAATCATCTCTCTAGCTAAGTCTTTGTTAGAGATTTGAAGACCGTCTTTCGTTCGTGTAATTCCCGGTGGGTGATACATAATACCACCTTCAAATGCATTCTTATGGAACCACAAACGACGAATGTCTCGATAGCCTCCGTCAGACCACATCTCCCACCAAGGTATGTGCGCACCGTATAAACGGGATAAACCATACCATGGGTGATGAGTTCTCCAGTGAACGTGCCAGAATCCTTTTGGAGTACCTAGAAAGATTTTGTTCCGACCCTGTTGAGTAATTGGGTCTGGCACATTCCTTACAGTAAACCCTACAAGTCTACCTTGATGAGTCACACAGGCACAATCCTGTGAGTGAAGGTCTTTGAGTGTATCAAAATGAATATTACCATCCACAACACGATACATAACTTCACTAGCTGAGTAACCCCACTCTACAGCCTTCAAAGCTCTGGCAGCAGAATTTCTCCAGAAACGAGTTACGTTCTTAATAAGAAACTGTTTTACTTTTTCATCTTCGCACTCAATTTTAAATCTTGAGTTTGCTAAGATTGGCCCTTTAACTAACCAAAGACCAAAAATGACCCGAGGGTCAGCCATCATCTCAGAGATAACAGTAAGTCCAAAAGGAGGGCGATTACGGGCAAACAAGAAGATACCTTGATATCCACTTGGCATGTAATCCCCTGTCATCGGGTTGCCTAATAGTTCTGATGCTTTAACCATTTATTTACTCGTTTTGCGTATAAAGTCAGCTCGAATTTTATCAGCCTTGTCGGAGTCCTCATGTATTGCATACATAACATTATAAACTCTCTCAGCGGTTAGCACTCCATCACTATTTCGATGTTGAACTTCTCTTTTAGCTTCTATGTAGGGTATCCACAAATAAAGATAATGAAGTTGTGAGTTACTTAGCTCGAAGGGGTTGATTCCGTAGGTTGCTGCGACATTAGCATGCTGACGTATTTTTTTTTAATATCCCACATCAATTTAGTAGCTTCTCGGGCTACAAAAAATGCATCTGTGCTAGATAATTCACAGTCGTAGTGTTCATGAACTAAAGCTGTAAATTTTGGAAGCCATTGAAGAACTGAATTTTCATCTTCAATATTAACGCCATCTTGCGCTCTAGAAACTAAATGATCAATGTAAATTACTTCTTCTTCCAGAAGCACGTTACCTTCCTCATCTTTGACTGAAAGAATGCAATCAAGATTAGGTATTACAAGTTCTTTACCTGTTGAAGGCATAGCTACTCTCCTATGTATAGTGATTTCTAATAAAGTTAGTCTGACTTTTTGTAAAGATTGGCGACTTAACCAATCGTGGGTTCATTTGTTTTTTATTCCCTTGCAATGCAACAGGGGAAAGACCATTAGGACTACCAATAATATCATACTCCATATCCCACTGGGAGAGCCAAAGTTCTTGCTCACCCCCACCCTTCCTTGTGATCTTATTCCTCTTTTGACTGCATACTGCATAACCTTCTCCCCATCGCATCGTTCTGGGGGGAGTGGTTGGTAAGTGAATAGATAATGCTTGGCCTGTAACTCTAATACGGTAAGTTTGAGGCCCGTGACTTTGAATCTGTCCTGCTCGTTGACTAGATGCACTAAATCTAGATGTTGTAGTATCTGCTACTTGTTGTCGGTCTCCTATTTGTTCCATCCCATCAAGAGGAATTACTCCACCATATGCGCCTGCGTTATACGGTGCTTCCTCTGAATAAGAGCTTCCCTTTTTTTGTTCTTTATGACCGTCTTGACTTTCACCAATATCAGTTGGGTCTTCAGGCATATCTAAAGGTACAGTCTTAGCGTTTTGATGGTTTTCTATAATTTCTACTGAAGATTCATGATGAAGTATCGTACCGTTTTTATCGTAATCTTTAGTCACATACTCTGGAGTATTGTGTTCGCTAAATGACTTATTTGTTTTTTCACGAACTTGGTACCAAAAGTCAGGGCTATTTTGACAAGGCTCTTGTCGAGCATCTCCTTCAAACGCTGCTTTTTTTGCACCTCGCATATTAAATGCGGGTCTTTCTACCGGATCCCAATCCTGTAAAATTATTATCCCTTGGGTGATAATGTAAGAGTCACGCACAGGAGGATAGTTGTCTGCAGGCACTTCTACTGTGATCCGGTATGACCAACCCTCTTTATCGTATGGGTGATAGAGACTCTCGTTCCATAACTTCCAATTCCAACTTTGTTGAGTGTCACCTCTATTTTGATTTTCCATATATCGAGTAGGATCGCAACCAAAGCGAAGCATGAACGGAGCTTCTTGTGGTCTACAACCTATTAGTTCCCACTGGAAGTTAAAACTAAACTCTCTACCAAAAACACTTTCACTCATAGTGAATGATACAGGCAACGAAAGAATGTCACTTCCAGTTTGAAATCCAGAGAACCCGCCTTCACCACCAGCAAAACCAGTCCAACCAACTTCTTGTCCACCTTCTTCACCTGCCCTCATCATCTTTAAGGCAAATCTAGATCGAATAATTAAAAGGAAAACATAATACGGATACAACCTTCGATAGTATGGATCAAAACCTTTAGCTAATTTCATTCTTCCAGAAAGATTAGCAACCCAAACTTTCCACCCAGTGTAGTTTGTATTCGTAAAAGTAGACTTTTGAGCTATACCAGATTGAATCGTATAGTCTACAGAAATGTCGGGAGAACCCGGAGGCAAAGGCCAGCTAGTATGATGTTCTTTGTCTTCAATGTTTACAACTAGTTCAGACTTATCATCGTTTAGGGAATACTTTCTGGTACGGATGTATCCATTTAGTAGAGGAGGTTCAAAGTATTTTCTGTAATCATCTGCACTTCTAAGAATTTCAGTTAATTTATTTGGGTCTACATACCCTCGTATCTTAATTAGAGCTTGATAGTTTTTAGTCGTGTGACCGCAGTCATCAATATCCCAAGATTGGTTATAGGTTACTCCCATTATTTCTACGGGAAGCGCGCCTTCTGCTTGTGGTACATTAAAAATAGTAGGCTTTTGTTCTTTGACTCCATTTGCTAACACTTCACATTCAGGAATGCAAAATTCAATCTCGTATTGAACTGATGCAGCTTTATTTGCTGCAATAGGTTTCCAGCTCATTGATTGTGGTTTTGGCCCATAACTAACATCGTGTAATCCGTTAGGCTCATACGGATCATTAATATTTAATTCATAACCAAAACCCATGTCACTGCATCTTAAATGCCTAGCAGGTTGCATTAACCTTCTTCGTAAATGTGCTAATGCAGGGTCAATAGAATGTTTATCGGTAACTTCCCCACCACCACCTATGGCTAAATTTGAGCTATTTCCATCTCCTGCTAGGTCTACATAAGGGTAGTAATTAGCAGCTTCAGCACCTACTTCTCCTAGGTAACCTGTATCTTGCAACGTAATAACAAACTCTACCTTAAGAGCGTAACGAACATACATAAGGCTTCGTTTTGATTTATCGTAAACAGGAGTAGCATCTATCGATGAACGAAGAGCAGGGGGAAACCTAAAACCGTTGTACTTTAGTTGGCCCTGTGTAGATACAAAGGAAACATTTCTTCCAGTTGTCATAATTAACTCCTATTAAGGTGCTGCGTCGCCCCAGATATTTGGGCCACCATCCATTACACCTAAAGCTCCCCTAGGGTCGCCTACCCATTGTGCAAGGTTGTCCCATAGAGGGTCTACTTGTTCATCATCACTTCCTAATAACCAACTTGTTACCCAGTCAAACATTCCTCCAATACCTTCTAAAAGTTCAGGTATCATTAACATGTCGAGTAGGGCTTCAATCACAAAATAAATAGCTTCTATAATTACCATTATGAGAGCTAAAATCATGTTTATAAATTTTGCAATTACCGTAATGATGTTCATTATAAAAGTTACGATAGGTACTATTATTCGCATTAAAATTTCTTTAGTGTCTTCAAAACTAGTAAGCAACTCTCTTCTACTGTCTTCGTAATCAGCAAACTGTTCGCCCATTCTTCCAGCACGACCCATTCGTTTTTCCATCAGCTCAAGTTCTGTATTAACTCTCGCTTCAATCATCGCGCCACTAAAGCCCATGATTTCGTTATAGGCTTCTTCTACCGCAGCATTTAATTGCATAAATACTTCGAAGCCTTTTTCCATGACCTCGATAAACATGTCTACTCCTTTTAAAGGAGCAGAGAAGACTTCATCAATCATATCTCCAGCCATAGCATTGATAGGGTTTCCCCCACCACCGCCACCGTCACCTCCTCCTCCCCCAAGGAGACCACCCATCATGCCACCACCACCGCTTCCACCACCCCCACCCAGACCTTCTTCTTCAGAAGAGGTAGGTTGTACTGCGCCTTTTGTAGCAATCCCTACGCCTATCTTCGCTGCTTTGGAGGCTTTTCCAAGAGTACCCGCATACTGATCTCTAGCAAGACCAGCACCAGCTCGGGCCATCCCCCCAAAGAAACTTAAAGCATCTCCAGCACTACTTGCTCCAGCAGTACTTCCCGCAGCAGCTATGCTAGCTTTTCCCATAGCTTTAACGTGGCCCATACTGTCGGTATCAAATTTAGAAGATATTTCTGGGTTGTGTACCCCACCCATATCTGCAGCCATATCTCCCGCAGCGTCTTCTATTAAGTCTCCCCCTACGTCTTCTGCCAAAGTTGAAAGACCTGTTTCGTCTTCCCCTACCCCACTACCAATGACATCAGGGTCTTGTTGTCTTGCTTCAGCAGAATTAATAATTCCTTCGCTAATAACATTTTCGTCATCGTCTACAACTTCAACATCTAAAATGTTATCATCATCTTTGTCAGAAGTACCTGATGACATTTCTGGAGAAGGTACACTAGAACTAAGGTCTTCTGCAAAACCTGTTTGAGTTCCCGCAGGCATATCATTGTAGAAATCTTTAGTCATTTCTACTGCTCGGGCAAGATGCTCCTCTTTTATCTTTCCACCAAAATCACTGATCGTCTCAAATACAACAGCCCACATTTTTCCCATGTCAGCTAAAGAAGGCATTAGCTGTTCTGGTTCAATTTGTACAGGCTCTAGTTGAGCTTCAGATTCAATTTCTTCTGGAGTTTCAGGTTCAACAAGTTTATTGCCACCAATTCCTACCCGAGTAAATTCATCATGATCTATTTTAGATGGGCCTTGGCGAGCTTCCAAAAATTCCTGATGAACGCTTTTACCACTTTGGCTAAGAGCTTCATGATAAGTCATGGACGGTTTGCCTGACTCATCCCTGCTCTCGTCTACTAATTGTTTAGCACGAGAGTGCATCTCCTTAGACATGTCAGACTGAGTATTTGTTGGTTTAGGAGATTGAGCTTGAGAGGGTTGAACCTTATCAGAAGAGTCTCCCTGAACCTTGATAGTTACTTCATGTTTAGAATTAGCCATCGTCTATTTCCGTTCTTATTACTGGGCCAGCGTATGACGGGATTACAGGGACTTCAAACTTTTTACGAAATGGAGAGCCTGCCCTCTCAGCACGACTCTCCAATTCTTTATCCGACCAAGAACTACGAATTCTCTCAGACTCTTCAGCTATATGAGCATCCAGTTCTGCTACCTCTTCATCAGAACGTGGGCCTCTAGCGAAGAGCCAAGAGATTCGATTGTCAAACCTACCGTAAGACATTTCAATTAGCTATACCACACAATGTCACTGTTGTAAGAAGCCAGATAGCCACTACCTGAACCGTGAGGGTATACCTGAAGTCTTAGTGGTATTCTTTTTAACCTGTTAGCAAGTTGAATTCTAACAGGAAAATTTGTTGCTAATCGAGTTTCTGCAAATGTTAAAGTTGCGGGAGCAGCGGAGGTGTTAGCATCAGCTCTGGTCAGTATGGTTGCACCACCTTGATCAGTGTGAACATCTCCCAAAACTCCAGCTTTACCTTCAGTTGCATGCGAAGGCCAGTAAACATTTCCAGCATCTGCTGTAGCAGGTTTAGCTATTCCATACTCGATTAAAGTAGTGTTAACAGTAACATCTACTCCTCGGTAAATTTCATTTTGAATTGCGTCACCTAAGTTGTCTCCACGAACTGGTTCCGAGTAATAGTTGTGTTCAATCTCGAATCCATCTTCAGTGGCTCCAACGTATGTCCCAGCATACGTCATGTAATAAGCACCAGCGATTGGTTGTAAAGTTAGACCCATTTGTCTATTCCTTTGTCTTAAAGTAGTTCATTAAATTTGCGTCTTGGTTATCGCCACTCTCAATGTACTTAACTAATTCCTCTAAACATTCATAACAAGTTGCTGCGTTAGGGTTTGTTGTAAAGAATGAAGGATAATCAGGGTTGGACTCGTTTCCTACATAATAGTTCTGTTTAGCTCTGTCGCAAAAAAACGTCCATCTTTTTATAGGATGTTTTTCAAACAATGTTTGTCCCAGTTTAGAGACCGCTATTGTGCCATCTACCTCACCATTTTCATCCGGTCGTAATAAACAAGCGACATCTAAAGGAGATACGTTGTTTTTACATTTTGGACATTTGGTAGAAACATCTTTCATCAACCTTTTATTTTTAAAAGGAAGATGCTTTAATATTTTACGCTCACTGCAGGCTGGATTTTTACAAATAACAGGATGCATGTGAATACGAGGCTTGTAAATGGGCATTATGTGTAATTACCTACTCCATTGCTATAGAAAGAGCTAAACCTTGTTGCTTGGTTAAACCTACATTCCATAACTAAACCAGATGCTGAAGTTTCATCACTGTTAAACCATGTACCAGTTACTGGTAAAGGGTTAGGGTCAGCAGAAACCCATCTAAGTTGTTCTAACATTCCTCCAGAAGCAGAACTATGATCTTCTTCAATCATGTCATTAACCTTCTGTAGGATAGTTTGATTTCTATGAACTTTTCCTATTATCTTTCTACAAAAATCTTCAATACCTACGAGTCTCTTTGTGTAAAGAGATTCTCCAAGTTTATCGAAAGGAACATAACTACTTCTAAAAGTCACTGCACAAACAATATCGTAACTTTCATGTACCCCTAAATCTGCTTGAATGTCATCAGACACTGCTGACCAGTTTGAACCGTACACAGACACAAACCTTTGACCGCAGGACGGAGGGGGTTCAGGCCCGGGCATTACATTGCACTCTAAGTCCCCTAAGTCTAATTCAGACCTAAGATGGTCACGAGTTGCGATAAGTAATCTTCCTAAGCTCATAATTAAAATCTGGTTATTAGTACCTATAGTTGTTTAAGTTGTTCCACTATTGCTTTAGTAGCTTTTACCATAGCTCTTTCAACAAACACTTCTTCGTTTCCAAATAAAGGACGAACCGCATTCTGTTTGTCTGCGTAAGGAACTTCAGAGCCTAATTTTACCCTTCCATCTCCCAATTCATATATCTGATCTTTCTTCTTATAGTACCTGTTTCCAGACATTTTTGCAGGTTTAATACTTTCTACCAATCTTCCAGAGCGTATTAAAATAGGAACATTCCCACTACTAACCATCTTCTTTGCGTCTTTCTCACCCATTACAGCAGCAAGACGACCAAAAGCAGTAGTTTTATACTTTTGTTTTTTAGTAGCAGGATTGCTTTTTTTATTACGCTTAGAAAGTAAGCTCCCTAAGCCACCTTTCTTTTGAGTAAGACGATTACGTTTTGTCTTTTCAGATAAAGGTTTCCATTTCATTCCGCTTTCATCTGCACCACCTTTAGACTTTGTTAAGAATGCTTTGTGAGCTTCTTCGTAAAAAGTGTGTGCAAAGTGACCCCAAAAAGCATCTCTTAGCTTTTCAGTTTCAGGAGTTTTCTTTCCAAGAGCTAGTGCTTTAGGTAAATCCTTTACTAAGCCTTGAAGTTTAGCACCTTTAATTTTCATAGCCACTCAAATGGGAATCTTGGACTGAGGTCTTGTTTACCGTATGTACCACCAGTAGAGATCGTAGGATGAACTCGAATCTTGTGAGTTCGGAAACGATCATCAATATGTACATTGGACATTGCAGGAGTAAGGTCTTCTCTTGTCGGAAGTCGAGGAATGATTCTGTTGAACTTGTACACTTCTTCCAGAAGAGCGATAGTCTCTTCGTACTTATCAGAGAATAGAGCAGGGTTACCTCTTCTCTGGGAGAGAAGGTAGCATGCGATCCATGTAGCCCAACGTCTCACAATAAATGAGGTTTCTAAATCCTTTTCGTCGTAATTTAGACCTGCATAGAAGTTAACCATCTCCGTGGCTTCGCCTGTGACTTCATCAATCATAGAGCTGTCTTCAGAACCACCTAAATCGTCTGAACGCAAATCTATACCAGACGCACCAAGCACTCGTTGCATTTCAGCTCTGCTAGTGTATCTATAAGCTAGTGTTTCTACAGCCATTAAGTCACCTTATCCAGTTGACGAACTTCTATCTCTAATTCATGTCTTCCAGCAGACGCTCCAGAGGCCCATGTATACTCAAAAAGAGCTACATGAGTTTCGTACCCACCTACTCTAATTTTAGTTCCTACAATCGGATTATCCGCAGGTTGAACTGACCAAGTCAGAACTCCCCCAGAAGTTATAGTCACATTGTTTGTGTTTTTTACATCCTGATCGCTTCTGCTATTAATAATTGTACCGGATTCTTTGTCATACAACGTCAGTGTGATTGCATGTAAAGAAGACAAAGATAAAGCAGATGCGGTTTCATCTGTTAAATTAGCTGTATATAAAGCAGAAGAATTTTCAGCAACTCGTCTGTCTTCTTTGGAAAGAGTTGATTTAGACATTGTTTTCCTCTAGTTAAGAGTCTCATTCTTAATCCGAGAAGTTGTAAATTTCTCAGAGGCTAGACTAGGAATAGTTAATGATTCAGTTTTGATTCTTGGATAATTTAAGTCTTCATTTTCAAAAGTTACAAGTCCTGTACCTGTGCCTTCTACATCAGGGTTAGCACTTAATCCTCTAAGCACTATAGCACTTACAGTACTAGTACTTAAAAACGCAGGTACAATTAAATCTCTAGTTGCCATTAACCTGACCTTGTTCTAGAGGTTGGATTTGTTCCGTCATCAGTAGTCCAAGTCATAGCTGTGTCACTACCGTTTAATTTCTTTCCTGTAATGGTAGTTCCTGAGACTGCAAACTCGCCAACACAGCAGTAGATCATGTACAACAGTTGTGCTGGGGTAGCAGCAGCTCCGTCAGCAGCGTAACTTTCTGACTGGGCTGTTGTCCACATTGCGTCCATCTCTGCTTTAGTTGGTGGGTCGTAAGCATTTAATGCATCGGTTACCTCAGACTGTACTTCTGAGTCCCAAGCACTATTCCAAGGAACCGCTGAGAGGCCAGCACCATTAGCACCAATGACTGCGGTATCCACTAAAATATCGTCTACAATACCGTCAATGGTTGCTAATGTAGCGGGAAGAGTTGTACTAGTATCTACCAGAATATCATCAACAATTCCATCTATAGTAGCTAAAGTTGCTGGAAGGGTTGTACCAGTATCTACTAGAATCGAGTCTACAATCCCATCTATAGTAGACAAGGTCGAAGGAAGAGTGGTTCCAGTATCTACTAAGATGTCATCTACGATCCCGTCTACTACATCAATTTTAGAGATAGCAGAATCTAGTAGTAAATCTAATCTACCGCCATTTACCCAGTCACTTTGTAGCTCGTTAGTATCAACTAAAATCGTATCTACAATTCCATCTACTACGTCAATTTTAGAAATAGCAGAATCTAAAAGAAGGTCTAATCTTCCTCCATTTACCCAATCAGCTTGTAACTCATTTGTATCCGCAACAATCGCTGCAAGTTGAGTACTATTGCTATCCATCTCTGCACGAATCTCAGCAACAGTAGGAGCAGAACCCCCGCCTCCCGTTGTCCAAGCAGAATCGCCCCTGTCTCTAAGAGCTTGTAAACTGTCTGTTGTATTGACATAATCATCCCAGTCAGCAGTTGATTCTTTGCTAACCAGTTTGGCAATGATAGAGTCATCTACAACGTCTGAACCAGCTACAGATGCAGATACAAGATGATCTAAACCAATAGCCACTAGAGCATCATTACATTCAGATTGAACCTCTGCATCCCACGAGCTATTCCAAGGTACTGCTGTTAACCCTGCACCCGCAGTACCGATTTCAGCAGTATCAACTAGAATGTTATCTACAATTCCATCTATGACATCGACCTTAGATATGACTGAATCAAGAAGTAAATCTAATCTACCTCCGTTTGCCCAATCACCTTGAAGCTCATTCGTATCAGCTAGAATTGCAGCTACCTCTGTATCCAGAAAATCATCAATGGTGGTTAAAGTAGCGGGAATAGTAGTTCCGGTATCAACTAAGATGTCATCTACAATTCCATCTATAACATCAACTTTAGAAATGACCGAGTCGAGAAGAAGATCAAGACGACCGCCATTAGCCCAATCCCCTTGCAGTTCATTAGTATCTGCAAGTATTGCTGCAACTTCAGTATCAAGGAAGTCATCGATAGTATCTAACTTCCCGTCTAATGTTGTTCCAGTGTCAACTAAAATGTCGTCTACGATTCCATCTACGACATCAATCTTAGAAATAGCTGAATCAAGGAGTAAGTCTAAACGACCCCCGTTAACCCAGTCTGTCTGAAGTTCATTTGTATCTACTAGGATCGTATCCACGATACCGTCTACAACATCAACCTTAGAAATAACAGAGTCTAACAATAGGTCTAATCGCCCACCATTAGCCCAGTCTGCTTGAAGCTCATTAGTGTCTGCCAGAATAGCTGCGACCTCAGTATCTAAGAAGTCATCTACCGTATCTATCTTCCCATTGGTAGTACTGAAAGCAGAATCCATTTCAGCTTTAGTTGGTGCATCGTAATCAGACAGTGCGGTGTCACAGGCTGCATTTATTTGATCGGTGGCATCAGAACCCTCGATGCTAGCCACATCGACACGACCATCGCTGTTAAAAGCATTAGCACTAGCCCCAAACATGGCATCATAGATCGCCTCCTCCAGAACATAAAATGTTTTGAATACAGGTAATGCACCTGACTCGTGACATGCTACTAATAGTTCACCACATGTGTTCGTATCAGTTGCATCTAAAACAACAATGTAGAAACCTATTTCATCGTGCGTAGATGTAGAACTTTCGTTCTTCTGGGCAAAGTTGCCTCCACCTTTAGAGAGTCGAATGTCTGCTTGGCTGATAGTTAAACCAGTCTCTGCTGTTTTACCATCCGTATCATCTAAGAATGGCCCAAAACGAAATGTATAGGCTGTAGATTGTTTTAGAAACATTCTAAGGAGTCCTTAATTGTTGATATGTATTATGAACTATTGCTGAGATTGGAACGGAAGCACTTGCTGCATCTTGAGTCTCTAAATAGGCTATAGTGACATGCATTTCGTCACCAGCCATCATTCCTCCACCATCTCCTGCCATCATTGTTAATCTTAATTTTAAGTTAGACCAATCACTTATAGATACTCCAAGACCGTTAAAGGTATGAGACAAATCCCCCCAACCACTGGTAGATACCGAGGTGAAAGTATTTGATACTCGACTTGTAGACCCTTCTAGAAGTTCAACTTTAAGTTGAGGGGGATTTCCTGTCCAAGCATTATCTGATGTCTTTGCTCTAGCTTTTAAGTAAGCATTCCCTGCGTCAGGAGTGTCTACATCACTGAGCCTAACGATACATATTTCATTGCTTCCATTGTCAGTTACTTTTATGTAAGTCGTGCTGTCATCAGTACTACTCTCATCAATACTTGTGTACAGCGTACTACCACCGGATTTGTCAGTCCAGTTACCATCTGTATCATCTGCATCTGGTCGAGCGTATTGAGCCATTAATTTTCTTTACAGTGAGGACAGGAATCTGAATTTTGCTGGTAAACGATTGTGTCGTTGATTATTTGATATTTTACCTCATAATGCTTTTTGCATTTATTGCAGTAACGTATCTGCTTAATAATCACTGTTCTAGTTTCTCTATTAAGGTTTCTAGAGTATCTACTATCTTATTATGACGTTCTTCGTGCTTTTCTTGCTGATCATCTAGTAATCGCTCGTAATGGTCTCTCTGGGAGAGTAATTGAGAGCCAAAACTTTGTTGCATGTCTGATATCTGGTCTTGGTGTCGAGGCATTACCACTTTTGTCGTGTACCACAGATACCACCCTAACAAACCGGTTGCACTGACAGTTCCCCATTCAAAATGAGTGATTCCATCAGTTGCTGCAAGAAATGGGGGTAAAAATGCAAATAGTATTTTCATATTTCTACTAAGCGAAAAATAATTTCTTTGCGTGACCAAATAACATAAAAATGAGCTTCGCCACTTTCTTTTTTACAAGCCTAATTGCTTTACCAAAAGCAGCCCATAATTTTTCTGCTAACATTAATAGCATTTTGCTTCTCCTAAAAAAAGAACGGGCTACAGGCCAAATGCCCATAGCCCGCTCGTGCTTACTAGGATCGACTAATCTTAGAAGTTCGCTACTTTACCGTATGCCAAGCACTTAGGTACATAGAGAACAGGAAGACCATTGTCGATCATCTTCAGTTCCATACCAGCAGGGTCAATTACATTTGTTGACCAGCTATGGAAACCATATACCTGCTTACCGTTGTCCATGATGTTTTCTTTCACGAACTCAGAAGCATTTACATATCCGATCCAATCTGGAGATGGATCAGGCATGAAGATAGCGTAGTTATCAGGAATGAAGAGACTGCTGTTAGCGACTGTGTCACTATCAACATTCTGATCAACATTCAAAACGCCATCGTAGATATGGAAGGTCTGAAGTGGTAGACCACGGAAGACTACGTCGAAACCGCTATCTGGAATACCTTCTTCAGATGTCTGAGCGCGAGCAGTCAGAGAATCGAAGATACGGTAAGCAGTACCAGCTACGTTTTGTAGGCTAGTGTTGCTCAACAGCAACTCGAAAGTAGAGCTGTTAATCCAAATGTGACGAAGTGGACGACCTTGAAGTCGTTCAAACGCTTTATTGATGTTCAAAACATGTTTGACAACATCAGTAGAAGCAGTTTGCCATCCAGCATCGATAATATCAGAACCGGTTCCTAGATCGAGCTGATCAAGGTGAGCTGCGGGTAGATTGTAATCTACGTCAAACGTACCTGCACCTTTTTCAACTGGAACCCAAGATTCGCCATTCTGCTTAATACCAAAACCACCACGAAGCATGCGAGAGATCATGAACTCACGAGAGTTACGAAATCGCTGCGTCATGTACTCAAGTTGACGAGTAATGTAGTTCTGACCATTCACATCGACTGCACCGAACTGCTGTCCGAGTGGACGAGTACGGAAGATTTCTTCGTGAAGAAGAGTAATCTTTTCGAAGGAACGATAAGCTACCGAACTGACATGACCGACTGCTTTACGCTGTACGGTTGATGGCCCAGTTCCGGGCGCACGACCTTCAGCGATCAGACGAGTCTTGTCGAAAATATCCCAACCGACATAACGACCAGAAACATTCTGATTCGCTGCCTGTCCGGGCTTCATATTAAAGAAGCTCTGAAACAGGGTCATTGGGGTCTTGATGCGGGAAACAACCCGAGTAATTACGGGAGTCTGCATCAACTGTTGAAGAGTGATTTCTCCAGCCATAATTTAATTTCTCCTAGTAATTATTAAGTTGCTACCGTAAGGGTATTAGCACCATGATGAACGACTAGCCACTGAGTACCGTCACTGTAGACCTCAATAAATCCACCCATTTTCTGGCTGGAGGTACTAAACGCTACACTGTCAGCAGCAGCATCGTTAAACGTAACCATTTTGTCAGCAGTACCGCCTGTGATAGTCACGTTCTGGTCAGCAGTTACATAAAATCCGTAACGCAAACCAGCTTTGGTGTGTCCATCAGCATCTAGCGTAAAGTTGACTGCTCCACTTGCACCAGTGTTGGTGAATAGAGTGTCGTGGTCAGCTTCAGTTACAGCGTAGTCAGCAGTCTTAGCTGACACATAACGGTAACCACCAAAGTTATTACCTTCAAGTTGATCCGAGAAAGTAAATCGTTTGTTAAGCTGTGCGCGAATCAGGTGTTCGCTTACGTTTCCAGAGATACCAAAAGCGGTAGTCCCGGGAACAATAAGTCGATCTGCTTTGAGGAATCCCCAAGCATAAACCCAACCAATCCAACGATCAGCATTTGCGCCCATTCGTTGCATTTTTTGTGAGTAACCAAGAATACCGTAGATTTCTTGAGTACCATCAGTTGCAGCAGGGTTCCACTCTTTCAGCTTACCGCTGGCAGTAATCCTACCTAAAATGAGGCCCGGACGTAAAACATCCGTGTAGCCTGTGTTGCCTGCATCTCGTGCAGAACCATCAATGATAGAACCTATGAACGCTTCCTGTTCAAATCGTCCCCACCAGAAAACATTTTCGCTGGTTTCTAGAGCAGACTGTACGGAAGGGAGTCCAAAGGCTCCAGTGAATTCAAAAGACATTACGCTTTCCTCTCACTAAAGGGACAAAAATTAACCAGCATGACCTGTGTTAGACAAAAACTCTAAAGCAATCTCTTCAGCACTTGGGCCTCCAACTTCATTAGGATTACCTTCTTCTTGGTATCCTTGTGGAAGACCTGTTGTACCAGATTGAGACATTGCCAATCCAATTTGCTGTAAAGAGGCTTGGTCTGAATCAGAGCCACTGATAATTCCAGTGGTCAATGATGGAGATGCTTCAAGAGCTTCCATAATTGTTGATGCAGGGCAAACTTTAACAGAACCATCATCTCCAAATGACATTTGGAACTCATTGATTTCTGAATCTAAATGCTTAGACGCATAATCTTCTGAGATTTTTCCACTCTTAACGAGTGCATCACGACGAGCAGAAAGTTTATCCTTCTCCTGTCCGTTTAAGTGGCTCATCAAAAACTCAATGGTTTTAGATGCAGCTTTGTAAGTTGGGTGAGAGAGAACAGCTTCTTCGTTAGAAGCGACACCTGCACCCTGTTCAAGATTTTCTTTTTCTTGTGACATAGCAACTGGGGCAGGTTGTTCCTTAGCCCCCTCCGGTGGGTTAGAAATTGACGAATCCTCTGGATTTTCAGAGGCCTTCTTTTGACGAAGAGCTACAAGTAGTCTCTCCATAAAATTCACTTCATGTGTATCATCAGGTAAATCAATCATTACTGCACGCAGAGCTTCCAACATATCTTGGATTCCACTTTTAGTTTTGACTGCTCCTACTTGATGATCATTATCTACAGACGACATGGATAATGGTTCCGTAAGTTGGGACATGGCTAGCGAAATGCCAACCGATTCCTCATTAGTAACAGGCTCAAAATTACCCTGCCCATTTTCAATGGGATGAGTAACAAGAGCTATGTGCATTAAAGAATCATCCCATGAATTTCCCGAACCATCACTAAATTCAGGACGAACATAAATAGATGTCTCTTTGACGTTAGTACCAATTTTAACAGCATCTTCGCTTCGGGGAACATCCAATTCTCCCCAGAGGGTATTATCTTCTACCCAAATTTTATCCCACCAACCTGCATTTATATCACTTCGTGGAAGTGTTCCATCATTTCCTACAGACATTGGGATGGCTTCTTTGCTATGATTCCAAGGTGCGGGTACAGAAACTCCTGCATCTTTCATAGCTGAAAATTGGGAAGCCCAATGGCTTAATCTATCGTTTGTTATTTCTACTTTTCTTGGCGAGTCACCCGGAATAGTATAAATTCCAGTAGTGACTATTGGTTTTTTAAAACGCATTAATTTACATGCCTCGTTTTTTTGGTCGAAGTTTAGTTACACGTTTACGTTTAGACTCTTCAGTCGCTCGACGCTTTTGCTTCTTCCAAGTAACTCGTTGATTTTTAGTACCAACTCGTTCTGCTCTTTGAAGAGCAACTTGAATTGGATCACCAGTGTTCATATATGCCATAATAAACTAAACCTTTCTGTTAATAAGGATAGTTGTTTAACAGAATTCGTGTCAAGTAAAAGATATATAAGGAATTTACCCAATGGGTCTCTCTTCTGCTCAGTATACCAATCTATTTGAATGTATTGGAGAATATGTTCAACGAATAAACGACTTCCAAACAATTATCAGTGATCTAGAAACAGATAGAAGTCAAATAGAGACAGAGCTTGAAGCAAACTCAGTTCCTGTCGCTTTTTACTCAGACAACACTGCTATGTTTGATAATTACAAAGCTAGTGTAGTTAGTTGGATAAATCAATTAACAAATAAAGTTTCTCAACTAATGGAGAATGATGACTTTATCTTAGACAACTTTATCACTACTGGTGGTTGGGAAGGTATTCTTCCTGAAATCATAAAAGACATGACAGACACTACGCAGCACATTAAACAATCAGTTGTTACCGTAGGTTCCGTTTCATCTACTCTTGCTAACGCAAACTCTTCAATTTTATTAGTTGATAAAAAGTTAGATGGGTATAACGCTCCTATTACTGGTGGGATTTCAACTCGACATCAATCAGGATTAGATAGTGAGCTAGGGCCAACAGCAGAAACATTTAGAGTAACTGCTATAGAAGATTCTGATGAAACTGGAGTCACAGATGGTAAAGAAAGTTTTGTTATTCATGGAGACGAAGGTTCTACAGGGTATCACTACGGTGATACAGGTTCAAATTCAGGCCCGACAATATCAACTCTTTATGAGGAATCTAGTAGATACGGGTTAGGGAACGGAGACTTTGAAACTTGGACGGATAGTACTACTCCGGGTTCTTGGACTCAAGTTTCAGGTTTTGATCCTGTAGAGAGAACTGTAGATGGTTACAAAGGTGACTACGCAATGGTTTGTGTAGGCAACGGTAGTAAAACATGGAGAATAGAGCAAGCAGTCACAACATCTCGTCTAGATAGATATCGCAGGTATGTACTTGCTTGTTTTGTTCAAGGGACTGCGGGCATTTCCGCAGGAGCATTAACTATTAAGTTTACAGGAACAGGTTATACAGCAAGCTCTTCTGAAAAGATTGAAATGGATGCTTCTGCACTCGCTGCTCAAACCGCATACGGAGTAGAGTATTTTTATATTACGATGCCTAGTGCGATTCCTACTGATATGAAATTACAAGTTGATTTAACAGGAGGTCTAACTTCTGGAAAAGTGGTTTTAGTTGATCACATTCAGTTTGGCCCTGTTGAGTATTTTGGTGGGGTTAATTTTGCGCTTATTGATGGATCAGGTAAGACTACAATAAGAGACACACATTCCTCTGCAATTTCTAATAATGATGCAGGCGTGTTTCAGACTTTCTTCAGAAAAGGTTTGAACGTACAGCTTCCATCAAACTCATCACCAAGTATTGCAGATTCCCTAGCTTCTGATTAATGGAGAATTCTAGTGGTAACTAAATTTGAGCCTAGCTACGTTACAACAAAACTAAATAGAAATATATTTACAGTAAGATGTACTCCCAAAGGTAACCTAAAAGACTGGGAGCAATGGTTCTTACTTACATCTGATAGGCATTGGGATAACCCAAAGTCTAATTGGGAGTTGCAGGTAGAGCATTTAGAAGAAGCTAGAAAAAGAAAAGCTGGAGTCATTGACTGCGGAGATTTCTTTTGTGCAATGCAAGGTAAATATGACCCACGATCTTCTAAAAGTGATTTAAGACCTGAACACCAAGGTGCAGATTATTTAGACTCACTAGTAAATACTGCTAGTGATTTCTTTATTCCCTACGCAGATCAATTCATTGTTATCGGAAGAGGTAACCATGAAGCTAATATTCTGAAGAGACACGAAACTGATTTAATTGGTCGTATGACTGAACAAATTAAATACAGGTCTGGTCATAAAATTCATAGCGGAGGTTATGGAGGTTTCGTAAGATTTGCTGTTCAACAAAAGAAGAGCAGTAAATTTCTTCAATTTGGAAAAAGTTTAACACTGCACTACTCTCACGGATATGGTGGTGGTGGCCCTGTTACAAAGGGTGTAATTCAAACAAATCGTAAAGCAGTTTATCTTCCTGACGCTGACATCGTTATCAGTGGACATATCCACGAAGCATGGAAGCTCGATCTGGTAAGATTAAGGTTAGGTCGCAACATGACCTACCATGATGTACAAACTCATGTTTGTATTCCCACTTACAAAGAAGAATTTAAGGACGGACATGGTGGATGGCATGTTGAGAGAGGCGCACCTCCGAAGCCCATTGGTGCTACATGGCTTCGTTTGTTCTTTAAGTATGAAAGATCGGATCGAACGAAGGGAATCGATTACGAAATCATACAGGCTAGATAATGCTTAAAAAATTGAATCCTCTAAATGTGGTTGCAACATTGTTCTTTGTTGTAGCCACATCTTATTTTGCGCTTGAACTTTACGCCACTTACCAGAAAGCTGTTGCACTTCATCACCTTAAAATGATGATTGAAAGACAAAATATGATGCAACACTTTCAAGATCAACAAAAAGAATGGGAGGAGTATTACAGGAACCAAGAGGAACCTCGTATTACATAATGATTCCCGGGAGATCATCTGTATATATTTCAACAAGACTTCGTTCTTCATGTGCAGCCTCCCAAGAGACATCCTTTGCAGCATACGCTAGAGTATCGATGATATCATCACTCTGGTGAGGGTGAGCAGTCCATGAGAAGAGTTCCTTCTCGCAATCATGGAGCCACCCTGCTGTCTGGGGCAACCAAATCTTGCCTTGTTGCATCCGGTTCATCGCATCCGTGGCCCGAACCAGTTTGTCATGGTGGGGATGTACTGAACGTACAGGGAGACCACACTTAGCAATCATTTGGAATGCCCCTTTCCCAAGCCCCGACGACTCACAAATGAAGTATTGTGGTTGCCATTGTTTGTACACACCTCTGACTTCTTGAAGGATGTCGGGGATTTCTTTGCGGAATCGACGCATATCCAACCACACTAAGTTGTAATCTGCAGTCAAACCAAAGGTAGAGATTACTGTATAGCTTGGTTGCTTACGCCAAATGTCTTTATCTCCGGGGCCTTCCCTTGCAGAAGCAGCAGGGTCAATGGTCGAAAAGACTCTTTGAAGACCCTGCATGGGATGTGCAGCTCCTTTCCCGTCTTTCCCTAAACAAATATGGCCTCCACGCATGCTGTAATACTTTGCCCAAGACTTTTTGAACCTAGAGTCCTGACTGATAGCCCAGTCACCGTCTTTCAGTTGCTCTCTGGTGACGGGGTCAAGTTGTTCGAGTCCGATGATGTACTCTTCTTGGTCGAGGAAAGGGTTGTCCCTAATGTAAGCTGGGATGTAAGGACGGTCTGGGTGTCTTCCAATGAATCTCTGTCGTTCTGGGTTGTCTGGATCGATTGCTGGCCCGATGTCGAACCTGTCTTTAACCCAACTATGTCCAACGCCACCCGGGTTCGAAGCTGAACGCATCCTGATAGGAACAGAAGCACGAACATCACAATTATTGCAGTTAGGGTCTGTCTCGTTACCATGTTCTGGACACCTATTTCTTCTGATACGGGAGAAGAGATACAGATAATCGTCCTCCCAGTGTTGAGTAAGTTCATCGAAAGCACAGTACTGAAGCTCGATACCTTGGTAACGAGTGTACGCATCTGTCTGTCCGATGTAGCCAAATGTAAGTTTTGCAGGCTCCGCAGGGTTCCCACGTTTGTCATAAGTAGGGAAATAGTAAGTATGCTCTCCTGCATTCCACTTAGCAGGCGTGTTTGAGAGCCATGCGTGCGCTCGGTCGAGTAAAGCCCCGGGTTGTTTGAGGTCAGATAGCGTTTTTCGGAAAATCATCGCAGCGTAGCCCGGAACGTCTACATACTGCAAGGCTCCCATCAAAAGAGCGTCTGATTTCCCCCCTCCCGCAGCTCCCCCGTAGAAAGCCTCACGATGAGGAATCATTAAGAAGGCTAATTGCTTTGGAGTAGGGTCATGAGGAATATATGGAGACCATTTAGGACGTAAACCATGGAAAACACCATCGTTATCTTCAATTTGCTGTAAGATTTTGTCCTTAAATTCCATTATCCATACCACTTATCGTAGTTTTCTATCATCAATTCGAGGTAGCGTTTAGCCTTTTCAAGGTCTTGTACCCCGTTTTTATACTGATGTCGGGCGACATATTTCACTACATTGCCCTCACATGAGTCTAATCCCATCCCCATAATAGCATCTACGGTCTCCATATTACCCATATTGTAGTGCTTAGGAGCATTAACAAGGTCTCCTTGCTTCTCATAAGCTACATCCCAAAGTGTTTTCTGGGTAAGGTCAGGAGTGTAGGTCTCGTTAAACATCTTGTCCATAAATCTTTGCATATCCTTCATTAACCATAATGTCATTAACACAGTTGAAATCCACGAATAGGTCGACCAAGTACCTTCCGTACTTTCCAGTTTTAATTGTGTGGCAAATAAACTCGTGAGGGCCTGATAGAAGCCAT
>CEQU01090668.1_pt1 | contig 45290 bp, 39 predicted proteins | sample 531031 | NCBI WGS metagenome assembly CEQU01 (sample SAMEA2621216, study PRJEB7988) | marine metagenome | isolation source: saline water (ENVO:00002010), including
TCTGGATGAGCTCGCCGACCGCGCGGATGCGGCGGTTGCCGAAGTTGTCGATGTCGTCGACGTCCATGCGGATCTCGACCTCGTTGCCGGCGCGGGTGCCGGTGAAGGTCGTGTCGCCGCGGTGCAGGCGGACCAGGTACTTGATCGTCGCGACGATGTCGTCGACGGTCAGCACCGAGTCGGTCAGCTCGCCCTCGAGGCCCAGCTTGCGGTTGATCTTGTAGCGACCCACCTTGGCGAGGTCGTACCGCTTGGGGTTGAAGTAGAAGTTGTCCAGCAGCGCACGAGCGGCCTCGGCGGCGACCTGCTCGCCCGGACGGAGCTTGCGGTAGATGTCGCGGAGCGCATCCTCCTTGGTGAGGATCGTGTCCTTCTCGAGCGTCTCCTCGATCGAGGTGAAGCCGGCGAACTCGTTCAGGATGTCTTCGCTGGTGAGGCCGAGGGCCTTCAGGAAGACGGTGACCGACTGCTTGCGCTTGCGGTCGATGCGCACGCCGACCTGGTCGCGCTTGTCGATCTCGAACTCGAGCCAGGCGCCGCGCGACGGGATGACGCGGGCCGAGACGATGTCCTTGTCACTGGTCTTGTCGGGGGTCTTGTCGAAGTAGACGCCCGGCGAGCGAACCAGCTGCGAGACGACGACGCGCTCGGTGCCGTTGATGATGAACGTGCCCTTGTCGGTCTGGAGCGGGAAGTCGCCCATGAAGACCGTCTGGGTCTTGATCTCACCGGTCTGGTGGTTCATGAACTCGGCCTCGACGTAGAGCGGGGCAGCGTACGTCTTGCCGCGCTCCTTGCACTCCTCGATGGAGTACTTCTCGGGCTCGAGGTAGGGGTTCGTGAACGACAGCTGCATCGTCTCGGAGAGGTCCTCGATCGGCGAGATCTCCTCGAAGATCTCCTCGAGACCGCTCTGCAGGGCGACGTCGGTGCGGCCCGCGGCCTGCGCCTCGGCGAGGCGGTCGCGCCACGCCTCGTTGCCGACCAGCCAGTCGAAGGACTCGGTCTGCAGCGCCAGCAGGTCGGGGACCGTCAGCGTGTCGGAGACTTTGGCGAACGAGAGACGGGAAGCTCCGCGTCCGTTCTTGGGGGTGGTGGTGGATGCGTTGCTCGCAGCAGCCAAGGGGATTACCTCCGTGGGCCCGGGCGGGGCCTGTTTCCTTGTCGTCAGGTGGAGTGCTCAGTCGTCCCCGAAGTCCGCGAGCCGCACGCCGCTTCGTGTCGATCTCGTGAAGCGGGGGCACACGGACACCGCCGACCACCATATGAGGGCAGGGGGAATCCAAAGCGCAAAGACTCACTATACGCCCCGCGACGCGCCATGTCCAGCCGATCCTTGACCCGGCCCGTCCGGTGGGGTATAAACCGCTCATGACTGGGGGTTCGCCCGTCATCCGCACGCCTGACCAGCGGATACGGGTGTTCGTGAGCTCGACCCTGCGCGAGCTGCAGGGCGAGCGCCGTGCCGCCCGCGCAGCCATCGAGCGTCTGCGCCTGGCGCCGGTGATGTTCGAGCTCGGCGCCCGACCGCATCCACCCCGCACCCTTTATCGCTCCTATCTCGCCCAGAGCGACGTCTTCGTCGGGATCTATCACGCCAGTTACGGCTGGGTGGCACCGGGAGAGGACGTGTCCGGACTCGAAGACGAGTACAACCTCTCCCCGCCCACTCTGCCCAAGCTGATCTACGTCAAATCCGCTGATCACCGGGACGAACGCCTGAATCGCCTGCTGGAACGCATCCGCGACGACGACACCGCCGCCTACCTGCCCTTCGACGACCCAGCCGATCTCGAGGAGCAGATCGCGGCAGACCTCGCCACCCTGCTCGCCGAGCGCTTCGCGCAGTCGCAGGAGGCGGGTACCGGCACGGAGGCCGCCACCGCGGCCCTGCTCTCGCGCGTTCCCGCCCCCGCGACGACGACGATCGGCCGGGACGATGACATCGCACGGTTGCGCTGCTTGCTCGCGGAGGGGTCTGACCGCGTGCTCAGCCTGATCGGCCCGGGCGGGATCGGCAAGAGCCGCCTCGCGACCGAGACCGCCAGAGCCTGCGAAGACCTCTTCCCCGACGGCGTCTACTTCGTCGCCCTCGAAGGTGTGCTGGAACCAGCCCTGCTGCTGCCGACGATCGGCTACGCACTGGGCATCCGCGACAACGGCGAGGCACCGCTGGAGGATCGCATCTCGCGGTCGCTGGAGTCCAGACGAGTGCTCGTCGTGCTCGACAACTTCGAGCAGATCGTCGATGCCGCTCCGGCGCTCGTGAGACTGTCCGCGGCCGCCCCGAGCGCCCGCTTCCTGGTCTCCAGCAGAGTCGTGCTGCGCATTCGGGGCGAGCGCGTCTACGACGTCGATCCGCTGCCGTTCCCGGACGCCGGCACGGTGAGCACGCTGTCCCGCGCGGAGACGTGCGACGCCTGCGCGCTGTTCGTCGATCGCGCTCGCGCCGCCGACCCGGGCTTCGCTCTGACCAAGGACAACGCCGCCGCCGTGATCGACATCTGCCGCCGTCTGGACGGGCTGCCACTGGCGATCGAGCTGGCCGCCGCCAAGGCGCGCCTGCTCACGCCGCAGGTCATGGCTCAACGACTCGAGCGACGCCTGCCGGTGCTGAGCGCGACGGTGCGCGACATGCCGGACCGCCACCGCACCCTCCGCGCGACGCTGGACTGGAGTGTCGACCTGCTCGCCCCTGCGCAGCGCGCTCTCCTGGAGGATCTCGGCGTCTTCGGCCCGCGGTTCGGTATCGAAGCGGTCGAGGCGATCGGGGCGGGGCGCAGCTGGGAGGGCGAGGAGATCGACGCGATCGCCGCTCTCGTCGACGCCTCGCTCGTGCGCCGCGTCGCCATCGGCGGCCGTGTCGTGCTGTCCTTGCTGTCCATCGTGCGCGAGTACTCGCTCGCGCGACTGAAGGAGCGCGGCGACGCCGATCTGATGCGCGAGCGTCACGCCGACCACTACGTGGCCCTGGCCGCGCGTGTGGCGCCGGATCTGCGGGGAGCCGGTCAGACCGCAGCCCTGGGACTTCTCGGCATCGAACTGTCGAACCTGCGGGCGGCCGTCCGTCACCTCGTCTACATCGACCGACTGGATGACGCCGCCGACCTCGCCTGGAGCCTGCTCATCTACTGGTGGATCATGGGGTTGTTCGCAGGCGTGCGCATGTGGATGCTCGAGCTCCTCGACAAGCAGCAGCCGATCAGCCCGCACACCCGGGCGGTGGCCTGGTTCTTCGCGCTCTGGGGCGAGATGTGGCAGCGCCCGGCACCCGAGGTCGTCGCCGGTCTCGCCGAATGCGTGCGCCTGTTCACCGAAAGCGGCGACGAGGACGCAGCGGCGATGGCGGTCGCTGCGCGAGCGACGGCGCGCGTGCAGCTGCCCGACCCCGATCTCGATGCCGCCGAGCGGGAGCTGACCGAGGCTGTGGCATCCCTGCGGCAGCTCGGCAACGGGTGGGGCGAGGCGATCAGCCAGGTATCCCTGGGCCGCGTGGCATGGCTCCGACATTCCCTCGACGGGGCCATCGACCATTTCGAGCGCGCCGCCGACATCGCCGAGCGCGGCGGCGACCGCTTCACAGGGTCGATCGCCGGAAATCAGATCGGTCGGCTCCTGCTCGTGCGGGGAGAGACCGACCAGGCCGAGGGGGTGTTCCGCCGCACCCTGGTCGACGCCGTGCGCCTGCATCACGAAGAGGGCGTCGCCTACGGCCTCGAGGGCCTTTGCGCCATCGCGGCCGCACGTGGCGACGCCGAACGAGCCGGCGAGCTTTCGGCCGCCGCGGCCGCTATCCGTCACCGGATCGGCGTCTTCGACGTCGAGGCCTTCACCGTGCATTCACTGTCGCTGGATGCGGCGCGCGCGGCAGCGCCGGAGGAGGTCGCGGCGGGCGAGCACCGCGGCGCGTCGTTGAGTCTCGCCGAGGCGGTCGTGTGCGCTCTCCCACCCTCGGACCGGGCCATCCTCGCCGACACGCTCGCGGCGTGGTGACGCGGCGTCAGCCCGCGTGGCGCACGTGCCGGAAGCGGATCCGGGAGCCCGGGCGCGCCTGTGCGAGCAGGTCGAGATCGGCATCCGCCACCACCGCGATCACCGGGTAGCCGCCGGTGACCGGGCCGTCGGCCAGCAGCACGGTGGGTCGTCCGGTCGGGGCCACCTGGAGGGCACCGGGCACCATCCCCTCGCTCGGCAGCTCGCCGGCGCGGCGCCGCGTCAGCACGGGGCCGTCCAGTCGCACGCCGACCCGGTCGGCGTCGGCGGCGACGGTCCACTCCCCGTCGAACAGGGCGACGCGTGCGTCGTCGTCGAACCAGTCGGACCGAGGCCCGGGAGCCAGACGGAGCTCGATCTCATCGGGCGGTGCGCCCCACGTGGCCGTGGGCGCGACGGGCACCGGCGCAGCCGGATCGGGTCCCACCTCGACGTGCGCGCCGGCCGCGAGACGATCGGGTCCGAGCCCCGCCATGACGTCGGTGCTGCGGGATCCGAGCACACGCGGACCCGCGACGCCGCCGCGTACCGCGAGCATCGCGCGGACGCCGTGCTCGGCCCAGTCCACGTGCAGCTCGGCGCCGGCGGGCCATTCGTGCGCCGTGTAGGGGTCGACCGGACGCCCGTCGAGCGTCACCGGTCCCCACGCGCCGGTGACCGCGAACCACAGCCGCGTCGCTGCACGGGCCCGGAATCCGCCCATCGTGATCTCAATGCCGGCGGCACCCTCGGGATTGCCGACGAGCCGGTTGCCCGCGCGCAGCGCCGCCCGGTCGAGTGCACCCGAGCGGGCAACGCCGAGGGCCGCGTGACCCGGGCGTCCGAGGTCCTGAACGGTCGCGAGCAGCCCCGCCTCGATCACCTCGATCCCCCGGCCGGCGCCGGCGGGTGCGGTTCCGGGCGCGGCTTCGGCACCGGCACCGGGTGCGGTCCCGTGTTCGGTACCGGCCCTGGGTGCGGTCCCGGCGCCGGGTGCGGTCCTGTGTTCGGTACCGGCCCCGGGTGCGGTCCCGTGTTCGGTACTGGCCGCGGTCCCGGCCCTGGATTGGGTACCGGTACCGGGTTCGGCACCGGGAGTCGTGTGCCCCAACTCAGGCTGAGCGGGCACCGGCGGCCGCGTTCCGGCGTCTCCGGCGGGCGGCGACGTCTTCCAACCTGAGTTACGGCTCGAAACGGTGGCGACACCCGGCTGCGTGGCGGCACCTGCCTCCGAGGCCGCGGCGTCGCTCAGGACGGCGTCCGCGGCCGGGCTTCCCCCCGACGTGTGCCCTGACTCAGGCTGCGTCGGGGCGGACGGTGGTGAACCGGGGTTCTCGGCGGGTGCCGGCGGCACCCAGCCTGAGTTAGGACTCGAAACGGAGGCCGGAGAGACGGAGGCCGGAGAAGCCGGGGACGCCGTCGAAGAGGCGGGGGCGGGGGAAGCCGAGGCGGGGGAAGCAAGGGATTTCGGCGGGATGGAAGGGACGGGGATGAAACGGACGCGGGTGCCCGGCGCGAGAAGGGCGGGCTGGGCCGCGGCCGGGTCGAAGAGGGGCGCGTCGGTCGTGCCGATGAGGCGCCATCCGCCTGGCGTATCGCGCGGGTAAGCGCCGGTGAAGCCGGCGGCCAGGCCCACCGACCCGGCCGGAACGCGTGTGCGCGGGGACTCCAGACGCGGCACGTCGAACGACCACGCGTCGCTCACGAGATAGCCGAAGCCGGGCGCGAATCCGGTGAACGCCACGCTCCACGTCGCGGCAGCGTGGCGGCGCGCCAGCTCGTCTGGCGAGATGCCGAGCACCGCAGCGGTGTCAGCGAGGTCGGCACCGTCGTACCGCACGGCGAGTTCGACGGCCTGCGCCTCGACACGTTCCGACGGGATGCGCCGCACGTCACCCGTCAGCGCACGGTCGATCCACGCGCGCGCCGACGCGAGAGACAGGATCGCCGGATCCACGTGCACGAGCACCGTGCGGGCGGCGGGTACCACGTCGACCACGCCATCCGGCGGCGCGGCGACGAGCGCCGCGTGCAGGTCCAGCACCTCGGAGAGCCCCGGGGCCTCGATCAGCAGCGCTCGCTCACCCATCGGCAGGATGCGCCACGACTCACCGGACGATGCCGCCTTCACCACGGTGCCCTCACGTCCACGCCGGCGGCATCGAGCGCCGCGCGCACCGCTCGCGCCATCGCCACCGCGGCCGGGCTGTCGCCGTGCAGGCACATCGAGGGCGCGTCGACGGCGAGCATGTGGCCGTCGACGGCATCCACGACCCCGTCGATCGCCAGGCGGACCGCGCGGCGCGCGACCAGATCAGGATCGTCGAGGAGAGCGCCTGCCTCGCCGCGCGGCACGAGGCCGCCGTCCGCGAGGTAGCCGCGATCGAGGAACGCCTCGCGCACGAACGGCAGGCCGGCCTCCTCGGCGGCGCGGCTGCCGGCACCGCCGAGACCGAGGAGCGGCAGCTCGCGACCGAGACGATCGGCAAGTCGCCGCACGGCGGCGGCGACGACGCGGGCGGTCGCAGCGTCGGCGGTGACGGCGTGGTAGAGCGCGCCATGCGGCTTCACGTAGCGGATGTCCCCGCCCGCCGCGGCGAGCGCCTCGAGCTGCTCGTCGAGCGTGGCGCGCAGCTCGACCTCCGTCAGCGTCAGGGCTGACCGGCCGAAACCGGCGCGGTCGGGGTAAGACGGATGCGCCCCAACGGCGACGCCGTACCGCGCCGCCCGGGTGACCGATTCGTGCATGGATGCCGCATCGCCGGCGTGGCCGCCGCACGCGACGGAGGCGCTGGACACGACGGCGAACATCGCTTCGTCGTCGGCGGTCGGCACCCCGTCGACGGTCTCGCCGAGGTCGGCGTTCAGGTCGATGGCGGACATGTCCTCACGGTACCGGCGGCACTCGCAGCCGGGCATCGGGCAAGCTGGGAACATGGCCCGCGCGCGCAATGAGCACACCGAACCGCCGGTGCGCCTGGGCGACGGGGCGCTCGCATCCGTCGAACCGTCGCCCTATACATCGGGCTACGAACTCGTCGTCGACGGGACCCCGCAGTCGCACGTCGACCTCGACGACCCGACGCATCTGCACTTCGAGTACGTCGCGCGGATGGCCGCCGTGATCGACCGGCTGAAGCTGCCCGGGCAGCCGCTCACCGCGGTGCACCTCGGCGCCGGCGCCATGACCCTCCCCCGCTACATCGACGCGACGCGGCCCGGCTCCCGCCAGCAGGTCGTCGAACTCGAGCCCGAGCTGATCGCCCTCGTACGCGAGCGGCTGCCGCTGCCGCGCGGCGCCTCCATCCGCGTGCGGATCGGGGATGCGCGCCAGGCGCTCGGCCGGTTTCCCGCGGGACTGGTCGGCCAGGTCGACGTGCTGGTGGCTGACGTCTACGCCGGCGCGCAGATTCCCGCGCACCTGACGTCGGTCGAGTTCTACGCCGCCGCCGCGCGTCTTCTGGGTCCCGACGGCGTGCTGCTGGTCAACGTCGCCGACGGCGCGGGACTCGCCTTCGCGCGTCGGCAGGTCGCGACGGTGCGCGAAGTGCTCGCGAACGTCATCGTGCTCGCCGAGGTGCAGACCCTCAAGGGGCGACGATTCGGCAACCTCGTCGTCGCGGCCTCGGCGTCGCCGCTGCCGACGGCGTGGCTGCCGCGCCTGATGGCGGCGGGACCGCATCCGGCGAAGGTCGCCGAGGGGGCCGAGATCGAGGAGTTCGTCCGCGGAGCGCGGCCCGCGACCGACGCCGACGCCGTGCCGTCGCCGAAGCCGCCTTCGAAGCTGTTCGAGCGCTGACCAGCTCCGCCGACACCCCACACTCCGCAGTCACAACACGCGCTGACCCCGGTGCCGCACCCACACATCCTGACTGCGGAACGCCGCTGGGGTGCTCGGACTGCGGAACGCCGCTGGGGTGCTCGGACGCGGCGGCGCGGAGCGAGCGGAGCGAGACGGAACGACGCATCCGCGCGCACGGGATGCCGCCTGTCGGCGTGGCCACCCGGAACCGACGGCGCGGGAGGGCACACTGAGGAGGCGAGCCGCACGCGAAGGGAGTCGACGGTGAGCTTCATCCACGGATACGACCCCGACACGCTGCGGGAGATCGTCGACCCTGCCCAGTGCAAGGAGCGCCTGGCCGAGCTCGGCGATCAGCGCAGCCTCGTGTCGATGCTCGAACGCGTGTGGCTGCTGAAGGTACTCGGCGAGACCGACGACGCCCTCACCCTGTCGGAGCACGCCGTGCGCTTCGCGCGGATGGCCGGCACCCGCAAGGATCTCCTGCGCGCCCGCATCCTGCATGCCACGGTCGTTCAGGCGCGCGGAGCCTACGCCGCCGCCGAGCAGGAGCTCACGACGTGCGCCGAAGAGGCCGAAGGGCAGGGATGGGCCGCGATCGCGGCCTTCGCCCTCCAGCATCGCGGCAAGGTGAATTTCGACGCCGCGGAGTTCGAGGAGGCCCGCAAGGACTTCAAGCGCGCGCTCTTCCTGCGTCAGGAATCCGGCGCCCCGGAGTCGCAGCTGCAGGCCGTGCTGCTGGCGATCGATCTGTGCGACCGCCGGCGCGCGCAGACCGCGGTCGCGAGCTGATCGCCGCAGTGTCGTAGGTCTGTTCTACTCTTCCGACATGTCAGAACCGCATCGCGTACGCCAGTGGGCGGAGGCGTTGATCTCGTCGCACCTCGACTCGTCGTGGACGTTCGGCTTCGACAACGCCAAGCGCCGCGCCGGTCAGTGCGACTACACGCGGCGGCGCATCACCGTGTCGCGCTACCTCTCGGCCCGCTACGACGACGACACCAACCATCAGACGCTCCTGCACGAGGTCGCCCATGCCCTGGCGGGGGCGACGGCCGGCCACGGACCGAGGTGGAAGTCGATCGCCCGCGGCCTCGGCTACGTCGGCGGCACGACCCATCGCGGCGAGACCGCCGTCGAACTCGCCCCCTGGGTCGGGGTGTGTCCGGCCGGGCATGTGGCCTACCGTCATCGTCGGGCATCGCGTCCGACCTCATGCGCACGATGCGCGCCGCGGTTCGACGAGCGTCACCTGCTGACGTGGACCCGGCGGGAGATCACCCCTGCGACACGGCTTGCGGCGATGACGCCGCGCTGATCGACGGCCGGTAGCGGCCCGGGTCGTCGCTCGCGTCGAGTTCTGCGGCGCGCAGCACGTCGGCACGACGACCCTCGGCGACCAGACGCTGTCCGGTCCCGCCAGCGGTGAGCAGGTGTCGCACGGCGCGTCCCAGCCCGCGATACGACTCGGCGGCTGCGGCAGCCTCGGGCGACGTGTGGTCGATCCCCCGGTTCCCCAGAGCGTCGATGACGGCGCCGGCGCCGAACTGGTCCTCGACGGCGAAGCGCACGCCGTGCGGGGTCTCCTCCCCCGCCGAGACGATCGAGACGCTCGTGCGCGCTCCCCGGCGCGCCTGCTCGTCGGCGATCGCCGATGCCACAGCCGTCGCGTTGCGCAGCCCGCCCAGCAGGACGATCGACCCCGCCGCGAGAGCGGCATCCGCGATCGGGGCGGCGTCGTGCTCACCCAGGACGGAGACGACCACCACCACGTCGGCGGGAGCGAGGCGCGCGAATCCCGCACTCCCCCACTCGTGACGGACCTGATAGCGCTGCTGGTCGAACGGCGTACTCACCCGCAGAAGCCTACGGCGAGCGCGCCGGGTGCGCGGCCCGGGCGTCACACCGCGAAACGTGCGCGCGATTCGCCTGGCAGCGGATGCCGCATCCGGTGCGTTCGCTTGCCGGTGGATGTCGCATCGCGGCCGAATGGCGACATCCGCCGGCGACCGAAGCGGTGCGCGGCGGAGGGGCGGATGCATCCGCCCTTGCGCCAGCGGTGTCGCACGATGACACGATGGAGCATGCGCGTTCTGCTGAAGCTCGTCATCGACTGCGACCCCGACGCCGCGTGGCGCGCCCTGCACTCGCCGCGCGCGGTCGCGGAGCTGTACGGCCCGATGGTGTCGATGTCGCCCGTCGTCCCGTCCGGGTTGCCGACGCGGTGGGAGGAGGGCGACGACGTGCCGGTGAGCCTCGAGAGCGGACCGATACCGCTGGGGCGCCAGCTCATCCACGTCAGCCACCGTCACGTGGATGAGCCGGGCGGCGCCGTGCGCATCTTCCGCGACAGCGGCATCCCGCTGACGGGGCCGCTCGCCTTCCTCGACGTGTGGGACCACCAGATGGCGGTCTCGCCCGCCCCCGGCGACCCCACCCGCACCCTGTGGCGCGACCGGCTCGTCTTCGACGGGCCCGGGGCGGCGCTGCTGTGGCCGGTACTGTGGGCCATCTGGCAGTGGCGCGGGGCCCGCATCCGCGCGCTGGCGTCGTCGTGGGCGCACGACCCGGCGGCCGACACGACCGACACCGCCGACGATCTCGACCTCGCCACCGACCCGACAGAGGGGGCGGGTGGGTGGTGACTGAGGCCTACACCGTGCGCCGCGCTCGGTCGACGGATGCCGCCGCCATCGCGGCGGTGCACGTGACGAGCTGGCGCGAGGCGTATGCCGGCCGGATCCCCGACGAGGTACTCGACGGCATGGACGTCGCCGCGCGCGCCGAGACCTGGCGCCGCATCCTGGCCGGCGAGATCGACGGGGAAGCCGGTGACGTCTGGGTCGCCGAGCTCGCCGGCGACGTGATCGGATTCGCCTCGGCGGGCCGATGCCGCGACGACGACGCGGTCGCCGGGCGCCGCGAGCTCTACGCCGTGTACGTGCTCGAGGCCGACTACGGCACCGGCGCGAGCGACATGCTCATGGATGCCGCCCTCGGCGACGATCCGGCATCGCTGTGGGTGCTCGAGGACAATCCTCGCGCCCGGGCCTTCTACCGCCGGCACGGGTTCGATCCGGATGGCGCGGTCAAGACGCACACGGTCGACGGCGCCGCGATCCGCGAGGTGCGCCTCGTGCGCGGCGGCACGCTCGCCTGACCGGTCAGACGCCGGGCTCGCCCGAAAGCAGCCCCCGCAGCCAGTCCCGGGCCTCGACGAAGACGTCGTCGGCGTAGCGGTTGGAGTACCGCACGATCGAGCGGTCCGCGCGCGGATAGGAGCCGAGGAAGATCACCTTGGGGCTGAAGCGTCGCAGTCCCATGAGGGCGTCGGCCATGCGCTCGTCCTGGATGTGCCCGTCGGCATCGATGACGAACCGGTAGCGGCCGAGCGAGTCGCCGATCGGGCGTGAGGCCAGCAGCGACAGGTTGATGCCGCGGGTGGCGAACTGCTCGAGCATCTCCAGCAGCGCCCCGGGGTGGTCGTCGGGCAGCTCCACGATGAGGGAGGTCTTGTCGGCGCCGGTCGCGGGCGGCGGTGCGACGGTGCGGCCGACCAGCACGAAGCGCGTGACGGCGTTCTCGTTGTCGCCGATCTTCTCGGCGAGCAGGTCGAGCTCGTGGTGGTCGAGGATGCCGGGCGGGGCGATGGCCGCATCCGCGTCGCTCGTTCCCTCGAGGATGCCGAGGGCACTGGCGACATTGCTGGCGGCCGGGATGTGAGCGTGTGCGGGAAGGGTGCGCGTGAGCCACTGCAGGCACTGCGCGTAGGCGACCGGGTGCGCCGAGACGAGCTTCACGTGTTCGAGGCTGGTTCCGGGTCGCGCGACGAGCACGAAGTCCACCGGCACGAGGTACTCGCCGATGATCCGGAGTCCGGGGATGGTGGCGAGGGCGTCCTGGGCGGTGGAGACGCCGCCGTCGACGGAGTTCTCGATCGCGATCATCGCCGCGTGCGAGCGCCCCTCGACGACGTCGGCGAGCGCCTCACCGACGTTGTGGACCGATCGCCACCGCTGACCGCGGGCCTCGGGCACCTGCGCCAGGGCGGCCTCGGTGAAGGTTCCGGCGGGCCCGAGGTAGCTGTAGTGCCGGGGCTCGGCGGAGGTTTCGGAGATCGCGGTGCTCACGGGCACCCAGCCTAGATGTTCCGGCCTGCCCGGCGAGCGCCCGCGGTAGCGATGGGCCCCGAGCGCACGCGGACGCGGGCGCGAGGGAACACACGGCGACCTCGCGGGTGCCCGTCGGCCTCCGACAGGGCAGACTAGGACCCATGAGTCGCGCAGGAACGCCCGCCGAACCCTCTGACCTCATCGACATCGACGAGCTGCTGGCCGCCTACTACGACCGCAAACCCGACGCGTCGGTGCCCGCGCAGCGCGTGGCCTTCGGCACGAGCGGTCACCGGGGATCGTCGCTGTCGACCAGCTTCAACGAGGACCACATCCTCGCCACCACGCAAGCGATCGTCGACTACCGCACCGCTCAGGGCATCGCCGGTCCGCTGTTCCTCGGCCGCGACACGCACGGCCTGTCTCTGCCCGCCGAGCGCACCGCCGTGGAAGTGCTCGTCGCCAACGGCGTCGCCGTGCGACGCGATTCCCGCGACTCGTGGGTGCCCACGCCGGCGCTCAGCCACGCGATCCTCGTGCACAACGCCGGGCGCGATGCATCCGACCCCGCCCGGGCCGACGGCATCGTGGTGACCCCGAGCCACAACCCGCCCCGCGACGGCGGCTTCAAGTACAACCCGCCGCACGGCGGCCCGGCCGACACCGACGCGACGGGATGGATCGCGAACCGCGCGAACGACCTCATCGCCGCCGGCCTCGACGGCGTTCGCCGCACGCCGTTCAAGGACCTCGACGAGTCCACGATCGGCGAGTACGACTTCCGCGACGCGTACGTGCGCGACCTCGCCGGCATCATCGACGTCGAGGCCATCCGCTCCGCCGGAGTGCGCATCGGCGCCGATCCGCTCGGCGGCGCATCCGTGGACTACTGGGCCCTCATCGCCGAGGTCTACGGCCTCGACCTGACCGTGGTCAACCCCGACGTCGACCCGACCTGGCGCTTCATGACGCTCGACTGGGACGAGAAGATCCGGATGGACCCGTCGTCGCCGTCGGCGATGGCATCGCTCGTCGCGCGCCGGGACGAGTACGACATCCTCACCGGGAACGACGCCGATGCCGACCGCCACGGCATCGTCACCCCCGACGCGGGGCTGATGAACCCCAACCACTACCTCGCCGTCGCGATCGACTACCTCTACTCCCACCGGCCGGACTGGCCGGCGGATGCGGCCGTGGGCAAGACCCTGGTGTCGTCGATGATCATCGACAAGGTCGCGGCCGCCCTCGGGCGCTCGCTGCTCGAGGTCCCCGTCGGTTTCAAGTGGTTCGTGCCGGGGCTGCTCGACGGCTCCGTCGCCTTCGGCGGCGAGGAGTCCGCGGGGGCCTCTTTCCTGCGCACCGACGGATCTGTCTGGACCACCGACAAGGACGGCATCCTGCTGTGCCTGCTCGCGGCGGAGATCCTGGCGGTGACGGGCAAGACCCCGTCGCAGCGGTATGCCGAGCTGGAAGCCGAGTACGGCGCATCCGTCTACCAGCGTGTCGACGCCCCGGCCACGCCCGAGCAGAAGGCCGCCCTCGGCAAGCTCGCGCCGGAGTCGGTGACCGCCACGGAGCTGGCCGGCGAGCCGATCACCGCCAAGCTCTCGCACGCCCCGGGCAACGGCGCGGCGATCGGCGGCCTGAAGGTGCAGACCGACAGCGCGTGGTTCGCCGCGCGCCCGTCGGGCACCGAAGACGTCTACAAGCTCTACGCCGAGTCACTCCGCGGCGAGGAGCACCTGCGCCAGGTGCAGGATGAGGCGCGCGCGGTGATCACCGCGGCGCTCGGCGACGCCTGACGCGTCGCCGCACAACGTTTTACCCCCGGTGGCATCCCGGCGCGTTTGTGACGCGGTCGGAACGGGCACGTAAACATCGGTGAACAAAGCGTCCATAACCGAGCAGTTCCGTGGACGCGTTGTTAGCGTGCTCACGCGAGCCCGTCTCGGACCCGCGCTCACAGCACACTGACACAGGGAGAATCCTCGTGATGAACCGACGGATGACGGCCATCGCCGCGGGAGCGGTCGGCCTCGGAATCGTACTCGCCGGATGCGCGGGCGACGGCGGCGGGTCGGATGACGGCGACGGCGGCAGCACGGCCGAGGCGCCCGAATCGATCACCCTCGGCCTCGTGCCCTCATCGGACGTCGACCAGGTCGTCACCGACGGCGAAGAGTTGGCTGCGCTCCTGAGCGACGAGCTCGGCGTGCCGGTCGAGATCGAGGTCACCGACAACTACGCGGGGCTCGTCGTCGCCATGCAGACGGACCAGGCGCAGGTCGGCATGTTCGGCCCCATCGGCCTCGTGCAGGCGCAGGATGAAGCCGGTGCCGTCCCGGTGCTGCAGTCGGTGCGCTTCGGCGACAGCACCTACGTCACCCAGTGGTTCACCAACGACCCCGACCGCTTCTGCCTCGACGAGATCGTCACCGAGACCGACGACGACGGCTTCACCTACGCCTTCTGCAACGGCACCGAGGTCGGCAACGAGGGTCCGCTGGGCGAGGAAGCCCTCGCCGAGGTCGACCAGGACGAGACGATCGCCTTCGTCGACGAGGGCAGCGCCTCGGGCTACTACTACCCCGCCACGCAGCTGGAGAACGTCGGACTCGACCCGTTCGACCTGTCCGGCTCGTTCTTCGCCGGCGGTCACCCGAACGCCGTGCGCGCGGTGTACGACGGCGACGCGGCGGTCGGCGTGAGCTTCAACGACGCCCGCTCGTCGGTCGCCGAGGAGGAGCCCGACGTCGGCGAGCAGGTCGTCGTCTTCGCGCACTCGACGCTCATCCCCAACGACGGCGTCGCGGTGAGCGGCTCGCTCTCGCAGGAGTGGCAGGACATGATCACCGACGCGTTCATGGCGGTCGCCGAGACCGAGGAGGGCGCCGAGGCGCTCTACAACGTCTACGAGATCGACGGACTCGTGCCCGCCGACCTCGACGCGCTCGAAGACGCCCGCGCGGTGTACGAGAACTTCGGCGACCAGTGATACGACGGATGCCGGGCGGGGTCCTCCCGCCCGGCATCCGCATGAAGGTGACAACGTGATCCGCTTCGACAACGTCTCGGTGCGCTACCCCACGGGGACGCTCGGGCTGGACGCCATCGACCTCGAGATCGAGGAGGGCTCGTTCGTGGTTGTCGTCGGCCTCTCCGGGGCCGGCAAGTCCACGCTCGTGCGCACGATCAACGGGCTCGTGCCGACGACCTCGGGCACGCTCACGGTGGGCGATCGCACCGTGAGCGGCGCGAACAAGCGGCAGCTGCGGCGCCTGCGCTCAGAGGTCGGCATGATCTTCCAGTCGTTCAACCTCGTCACGCGCACGAGCGTCATGAACAACGTGCTCGTCGGGCGCCTGCACGCCACCTCGACCCTGCGCTCCCTCGTCGGCGTGTGGAAGCCCGCCGACACCGAGCTCGCTTTCCAGGCCCTCGAGCGGGTCGGCATCGTCGAGAAGGCCTACACGCGCGCGTCGCAGCTCTCCGGCGGACAGCAGCAGCGCGTCGCGATCGCCCGCGTGCTCGCTCAGGAGCCGCGGGTCATCCTCGCCGATGAGCCCGTCGCCTCCCTCGACCCGCCGACGGCCAACCAGGTGATGCGCGACCTGCGCCGCATCAACCGGGAGCTCGGCATCACGACGGTGGTGAACCTCCACTTCCTCGACCTCGCCCGCGCCTACGGCGACCGCATCATCGGGATGCGGCAGGGACGGATCGTCTTCGACGGCACCGGGGCGGAAGCCGACGACGCCGTGTTCGAGGAGATCTACGGGCGCTCCCTCACGGCATCCGACGTGCTGCCCGGGGACGCCGCGTCATGACCTCGCTCGCCGCCCCGCCGCGCACCGGACGCCCCGCCAAGCCCGCCCCGCCGTGGGGAACGTGGGCGGGGATCGCCGTCGCCGCGGCCGTGACGATCTGGGCCGGCACGGGGATCGGGTTCACCCTCGCCCCGCTGTTCACCGACTTCGCGCGCGGCTGGATCGTGGTGCAGGACTTCCTGAACCCCAACTGGGGGTTCATCTTCCAGGTCGGCAACGCCTGGCTCGAGACGCTCGCCATCGCCGTCCTGGCGAGCCTGTTCGGCTGCGCGCTCGGTCTCGTCGCCGCGATGCTCGCGTCATCGGTCACCTACCCGAACCGGGCAGGGCACCAGATCGTGAAGGGAGTGCTCTCGGTCATCCGGTCGATTCCGGACATCGGCTACGCGTACCTCTTCGTCGCGTTCGTCGGCGTCGGGTCGCTCGCCGGCATCCTGGCGCTGGTGATGTTCAACCTCGGCATCGTCGCCAAGCTCACCTCCGAGTCGATCGACGCCGTCGAGCGGGGACCGATCGAAGCTGTGGATGCCGCGGGCGGCCGCGGCATCCAGCGCGCCCGCTGGGCGGTGTATCCGCAGGTGCTGCCGAACTTCCTCAGCTACAGCCTGTACGTGTTCGAGCTCAACATCCGCGCGTCGATCGTCATCGGCCTCGCCGGCGCGGGCGGCATCGGCTCGGTCATCGCCGTGCAGCTCGGCCGGTTCGCGTGGGAGAACATCTCGGCGATCTTCATCGCCACCTTCGTCGTCGTGCTCCTCATCGACATCGTCTCGCAGGTCGTGCGCCGGAGGATCACGTGAGCGCCGCGCCGCCCGGACCCCTCACCGGCCGCCCGACACCGCCGAGCAAGCTGTGGTCGACGGTGTGGCTCCTCGTCTCGGCCGCCGTCGTGGTGTGGGCCGTCTGGACGGTCGACGCGAACTGGGCCCGGCTGCTCGGGCTGCCCGGTGAGGTCGGCAACTACGCCCGCCTCATGGGCGGCGGAGTGCTCAACAACCCGACCGCCGACCCGTGGGCGGAGTACTGGGTCCTGGCGATCTCGCGCATGCTCGAGTCGGTGCAGATGGCGTGGATCGGAACGCTCATCGGCGCCGTGCTGTCGCTCCCACTCGGCTTCCTCGCCGCGCGCACCATCGCCCCCGCGCCGGTCGTGTTCGCGGTGCGGCAGGTCCTCAACGCCGTGCGCGCCCTCCCGGAGATCATCCTCGCGATCGTGCTCATCATGCCGATCTTCGGCCTCGGACCCCTCACCGGTGCGCTGGCGCTCGGGATCGGCTCGATCGGCACGCTCGGCAAGCTCACCGCAGAGGCGGTCGAGTCCATCGACCGCGGGCCCGTGGAGGCCTCGCTCGCGTCGGGCGCACGGGGTCTCCAGCGCATCCGGTGGGCGGTCCTCCCCCAGGCGCTTCCCGAGATCGTGGCGTTCTGGCTCTACCGCTTCGAGATCAACATCCGGGCCAGCGCCGTGCTCGGCGTCATCGGCGCGGGCGGCATCGGCTCCCTGCTGTCGCAGCTGTTCAACCGGCGCGAGTGGGAGCAGATCGGCATCACCCTCGTCGTCATCATCGTGGTGACGATCCTCATCGACACGCTCTCGGGCGCCGTGCGCGCGCGCATCATCCAGGGCGGCAGCGCCCGCACCCGGCGGCGCGAGCGCGAGGAGGAGGCCGCCGCCCTCGTCTGAGCGCTGGGCGCCGGACGCGCGTGGCCTCAGCCTCGCGAGGCGGCTGCGGCGACGGCGTTGTCGAGACGGTCGGTGTCGACCGTGGGGCGCTCGGCGCGGTTGGTGAGCAGCACGTAGGCCACGCCGAGGGTCGGATGCATCCAGAACTCGGTGCCCGCCCATCCGCCGTGCCCGTACACGTCGGTGTCGAGCAGGCCCGGCGCGCGGGTGCGGAGATTCCACGTGAAGCCCCAGTCCTGGCCGCGCTCGACGGGATACGGCTCGAGGCGCGGGATGGCGCCGGTGATCGGCCGGCGCATCATGTCGAGAGTGACCGGCGAGACGATCCCCTCGCCCTGACGCAGCAGCGCCGATCCGATCGCGAGCAGGTCGCCCGCACGGGCCATGGCGCCGGCGCCCGGGTGGCGGAGCGCCGCGAACGCCGCCATGTTGACGCCCTTCTCGGCGGCATCCGGCACCGCGTGCGGCTCGCAGTCCGTGTCGAGGGTCACCCCGTCGGCGCCGACCGCCGAGGTCCACTCCCCCAGCTGCGCCTCCCACGGCGCACCGGCGGCGTGCTCGATCATCGCGGCGACACCGTCGAACGCGACCGACGAATAGCGTGAGACCGTGCCGGCGGCGAAGTCCCGCCCCGGCGCCAGGAGGGCGTCGCGGAGGCCGCCGCGCACGTCGAGCGCCGGCTCGGGGATGCCCGCGGTGTGCGAGACGAGGTGACGCAGGAGCACCGCATCCTCTCGCCCCTGCCCGAAGGACGGCAGCGCCTCGGTCAGCGGAGTCTGCGGCGTGAGCAGGCCGCGCTCGACCGCGCGCGCCGCGGTGAGTCCGACGAGCACCTTCGTGATCGACCACAGGAAGTAGTGGTCGTCGACGCGTGCCGGGCGCCCGTCGGTGCTGCCGAAGGCGTCGAGGGCGACGACGCCGGACCGGTCGGCGATGCCGAGAACCGCGGTGGGCAGCGCCCCGGTGTCGACCTGTCGGCGGGCCCAGTCGAAGGCGGCGGAGTACGTCTCGGTCATGGTGTCCGTTCCTGATCGTCGGAGAATCGCGCGTCGGTCGGAGAATACCGGCCGAATCCTCCGACATCGGCGCGATTCTCCGACCGGCGGACAGATGCGAAACGTTTTTCTGGAAAACGCCTACCATGGGGATGCCGGACGAACGAGCCCGGCGGAATCACGAGGACGCGATGAAGCGAGTGGGCATCCGCGATGTCGCCGAGCGCGCGGGCGTGTCGATCAGCACCGTCTCCAACGCCCTGAACCGCCCGGAGCGGGTGCGCGACGAGCTCGTCGCACGCGTGCGCCAGGCGGCGGACGACCTCGGGTACGTGCCCCTCCAGGCCGCTCAGCAGCTGCGCGCCGGGCGCAGCGGGATGCTCGGCATGACGGTGATCAACATCGCCAACCCGTTCTTCGCCGCCATGGTCGCCGGCGCCGAGGAGGCCGCCGCCGCATCGGGCTATCGCATCCTCGTCGGCAACGACGACGACGACGCCGAGAAGGAGCGCGAGCACCTGCGCCTGTTCGAGCGCGTGCAGGTCGAGGGCGTGCTGGTCTCCCCGTACGGCGCCCCGGGCGAGTCGATCTCGCACCTGCGCGCGCGGGGCATCCCGGTCGTGCTGGTGGATGCGGTCGACGACGAGGGCGCGCTGCCCGCCGTCTCCTTCGACGACGTCGCCGGCGGCCGGCTCTCGGCCGATCACCTGCTGGAATCCGGCCGCCGCCGACTCGCCTTCGTCGGCGCGCGCGAGGAGGTGCGGCAGGTGCGCGAGCGCCTCGAGGGCGCGAGAGCGGCGGTCGCCGCGCATCCCGACGCGACACTCGAGGTCGTCTGGTCGGCGCGCACGACGGCGCAGCTCGGCCGGGAACTCGGCGAGCGCATCGCCGCCGCGCCCACCGATCGCCGCCCCGACGGGATCGTCGCCGCTAACGACCACCTCGCGTGCGGCATCGTGTTCGGGCTCATCGCATCGGGTGTGCGGGTGCCCGAGGACATCGCCGTCGTCGGCTACGACGACATCGAGTTCGCCTCCGTCGCGGCGGTGCCCCTCACCTCGGTGCGTCAGCCGGCGCGCGAGATGGGGCGTCGCGCCGCGGAGCTGCTCATCGCCCGCATCGCCGGCGACGAGCGCGACGGTGCGACGGTGCTGTTCGAACCCGAGCTCGTCGTGCGCGCGTCGACGACCGGGGCGCTCGTCACGGCAGGCTGAAGCTCGCGGGAATCTCCCAGCGGGCCGCGTCGGCGGCCGCTCCGCGGCATCCGCCACCCTGCTCCGCAGCACCCGCCACCCTGCTCCGCAGTCACTTTTTGCGGGTGGGGAGGCCACGCACCCGCAAAAAGCGACCGCGGAGCATACAGCGACCGCGGCGCCTCCGCCGGTGAAGGCGCATCCGGCGAGCGCGGCGCATCCGCCGGTGACGCCGCGCAGCATCGGCGCTACCATGGACACGATGTCTCGGAAAACGCTTCCCGACTTGTCGGACGCCATCGACGGCCAGCGCCCGACCCGGTCGGTGCTCCGCCTGCTGCTGCGGCGACCGTGGCGGATGCTCGTGGCGGTTCTCGCATTCGCCCTCAAGGAGATCCCGCTGTGGTTCCTGCCGGTGATCACCGCCGCGATCATCGACATCGTCGCCGACGGCGGCGACGTCTCCGCCGTGCTGTGGTGGTTCGTGCTGGCAGTGGTGCTCCTCGCTCAGAACTACCCGAACCACATCCTCTACACGCGGCAGTTCATGACCGTGGTGCGCGACACCGGCGCCGATCTGCGCAACGCTCTCGCGCAGCGCCTGCAGAGCCTGTCGATCGGATACCACTCCCGTGTCAGCTCCTCGATCGTGCAGACCAAGGTCGTGCGCGACGTCGAGAACGTCGAGCTGATGCTGCAGCAGGTGACCCACCCGCTGCTGTCGGCGACGATGGTGATGATCGGGGCCCTCGCGATGACCGCGATCGCGGTGCCGCAGTTTCTTCCCGTGTACGCACTCGCCGTGCCGATCGCGATCGGCATCCGCTACGGCCTGCGCAAGCGCTCGCGCAGCCGCAACGAGCTGTTCCGACGCGAGGTGGAGGTGCTCTCGGCGCGCGTGGGCGAAATGGCCTCGCTCATGCCGGTGACCCGTGCGCACGGCCTCGAGCGCACCGCCGTCACGCGCGTGGCGACCGGCGCAGACGGGGTGCGGCGCGCGGGGCTCAACCTCGACATGCTCAACGGACACGTCGCCTCGATCTCGTGGGTCGCGATGCAGCTGCTCGGAGTCGGCTGCCTCGTGCTGGCCGCGGTCTTCGCCCTGACCGGGTTCCTCCCGATCACCCCCGGTGAGGTCGTGCTGCTGTCGACCTACTTCACGCTCCTGACCCAGGGGCTGACCCAGCTGCTCATGCTGATCCCGGTGGGCGCCCGCGGGCTGGAATCGGTGCGCTCCATCGCCGAGGTCATGCAGGAGCCCGACCTCGAGATGAACGAGGGCAAGCGCCCCGTCGACGCCGTCCGCGGCGAGATCACCCTGGCGCAGGTGTCGCACCGCTACCCCGGCGCCGACGAGGATTCCCTGCACGAGATCGACCTGCGCATCCCCGCGGGGCAGACCGTCGCCTTCGTCGGCTCGAGCGGGTCGGGCAAGTCGACGATGCTGAACCTCGTGCTGGGCTTCCTCCGCCCCACGGGCGGGCGCATCCTGCTCGACGACGTGGACATGCAGGAGCTCGACCTGCGCACGGCGCGCCGATTCGTGTCGGTGGTGCCGCAGGAATCGGTGCTGTTCGAGGGGACGATCCGCGAGAACATCGGATACGGCCTCGACGACGTCTCCGAAGAGCTCATCCTGCAGGCGCTCGCCGATGCGAACGCCCTGGAGTTCGTGCAGGCGCAGACGCATGGCCTCGACACCCTCGTGGGCGAGCGCGGTGCGCGCCTGTCGGGCGGCCAGCGTCAGCGCCTCGCGATCGCCCGGGCGCTCATCCGCGACCCGCGCATCCTGCTCCTGGACGAAGCCACGAGTGCGCTGGACCCCGAGTCGGAGCAGCTGGTGAAGGAGGCGCTCGGTCGCCTCATGGCCGGGCGCACCACCCTCATCGTGGCCCACCGGCTGTCGACCATCCGCCAGGCGGACCGCATCGTCGTGCTCGAACGCGGGCGCATCGTCGAGCAGGGGAATCACACCGAGCTGCTCGATCTCGAGGGCCGCTACGCCGACCTGCACCTCACGCAGGCCGGATCGATCTGAACCGACACCGACTCGAGGAGGAGTCTTCGTGACCACCGCATCCCCACCGCTGCGGGCCGGCATCATCGGCACCGGCGCCATCGCCCGGGCCCACGCGACCGCGATCGCCGAGCTCGACCCCCGGATCACCCTCGTCGGCGTCGCCGACCTCGACCCCGCGCGTGCGGCCGAGTTCGCGGATCGCTTCGGGGGGCCGGCGACCTACGCGACGGCGGATGAGCTGCTCGCCGCCGCGGACCTCGACATCGTCTCGGTCTGCACACCGCCGCAGACCCATGCGCCCCTCGCGATCGCGGCGATGCGGGCGGGCGTGCCGGTGCTCGTGGAGAAGCCCACCGCGCTCAGCCTCGCCGAGGTCGACGAGCTCGCCGCGGTCAGCGAGGCGACCGGTGTTCCGATCCTCACGGTCTACCAGCACCGGTTCGGCGCGACGGCGCTGCGGCTGCGCCGGCTGGTCGCCGACGGCGTGCTCGGACGCCCCCTGGTGGCCACGTGCGAGACGCTCTGGCACCGCCCCGACGAGTACTTCGCCGTGCCGTGGCGCGGGCGCTGGGACACCGAGGGCGGCGGACCCACCATGGGGCACGGCATCCACCAGTTCGACCTGCTGCTGAGCATCCTGGGACCGTGGTCGGAGGTGTCGGCCATGGCCGCACGGCAGTCGCGGCCGACCGACACCGAGGACGTGTCGCTGGTGCTCGCCCGGTTCGACAACGGCGCCCTGGCGACCGTCGTGAATTCGGTCGTGTCGCCGCGCGAGACCACGCGGCTGCGCGTGGACTTCGCCTTCGCGACGGTGGAACTCGAGCACCTCTACGGCTACACCGATGCCGACTGGAGGTTCACCCCCGCTCCCGGCCACGAGCACCTCGCCGATCTGTGGCACACGGGCGCCGGCGACGACGACGTCGTGAGCGGGCACCGCCTGCAGCTCGCGGCGATCATCGACGCCCTCGCCGACGGCGGCGAACCGGAGGTGTCGATCGTGGATGCGCGACGCACGCTGGAATTCGCCGCGGCGACCTACGCCTCGGCCTTCCGCGGCGTGCGGGTGGCGGCGGGCGAGATCTCGGGCGACGATGCCTTCATGACCCGGATGGACGGCGACGGGGCGCCCTGGGCGCCGGTGAAGGAGACCGCGGCATGACGCTCATGATCACGCGCGAGGACACCCGGCTGAGAGTGACCGCCGACACGGTCGAGATCGCGACCTACGTCTTCGACGCCGATGCGCCGGCCTTCGAGGGACCCAAGCCCTACCTGCATCCGATCCGCGCCCTCGATGGTGGGCTGCTCACCGGCTTCCGCCCGTGGGACCACCGCTGGCACAAGGGACTGCAGTTCACGTGGACGCATGTCTCGGGCGAGAACTTCTGGGGCGGCCCGACCTACATCGACGGCGAGGGCTACGTCGCTCGCGACAACGTCGGCCGCATGCGCCATGACGGCTTCACCGCGATGCGCACCGCCGGCGACGAGGTCTCGTTCCGCGAAGACCTCACGTGGATCACCCAGGCCGGCCGGGAGTGGATCACCGAGCGGCGCACGCACCGCTTCGGCGGCGTCGACCGCGAGCGGGGCCTGTGGGTCCTCGATTTCGAGACGACGCTGCACAACGTCAGCGGCGGAACCCTCGAACTCGGCAGTCCCACCACGCAGGGGCGACCGAACGCCGGCTACACGGGCTTCTTCCTGCGGATGCCGCGGGCGTGGACCGGGGGGACGGTGACCTCGCCCGTCACCTCCGATCCTGGCGCGCTCATGGGCGCCGAGGCGCCGTGGGTCGCCTTCTCCGGCCAGCACGACGACGTGGACGGCGGGGGCACGGTGCTCTGCTACGCCGGGCGGTCGTCGGCGCCGCCTCCAGTGAAGTGGTTCGTGCGCACCGAGCCGTTCCCGGTGCTCAGCCCCTCGCCGTCGTTCGACGAGCACATCGCCTTCGCGCCCGACACCGAGATCACCCTCGCGCACCGATACGTCTTCGGCGACCGCATGTGGGATCAGGACGAGGCCCGCGCGATCGCGACGGAGCTGGCACCGTGACCGCGGGTCACCCCCTCACCGGGCCGATCCGCGTACCGCCCCTCTTCCCCGGCGGAGTCGCGGTGAGCGACCTGTGCGTCTACGACACCGAGGGCGCCGACGGGCTGGCGGGCGGCTCGCCGCACCTGCATACGGCCTCGAGCGAGGGCTATGTGGTCACCGGCGGCACCGGCGAGGTGCACACCCTCTCGCACGCCGGCGCGGCCATCCATCCGCTCGCTCCCGGGGAGGTCGTCCACTTCTCGCCCGGGACCGTGCACCGGCTGGTGAACCGCGGCGATCTGCGCCTGGTCGTGGTCATGCAGAATGCGGGCCTCCCCGAGGCGGGGGATGCGGTGCTCACCTTTCCGCCCGACGTCCTCGACGATCCCGACGCCTACGCCGCCGCCGCAACCCTTCCCGACGGCGACCCCGATGTGCAGGCCTCTGCCGCGCGTCGCCGCCGCGACCTCGCCCTCGAGGGCTACGGGCAGCTGCGCGCGCAGATCCGCGACCGGGGACCGGAGGCGTACGCGGAGTTCCACCGCCGCGCCGCGAAGCTCGTGCAGCCCCGCGTCGCGCAGTGGCAGCAGCAGTGGACGCGCACCGTGGTCGCCGAGACGGAGCGCACGCGTGACCAGCTCGCTGCCCTCGCCGAGGGCAGCCCCGGCCTGATGTCCGACGCGGCCGTGGTGCGCGCCGAGCCGACCCCCGGCCCGCGGGGGTTCGGGATGTGCGGGCGCCTGCAGACCTGGCGATGGCCCGCGGGCTGACCCCCTCCGTCCCCCGCCGACCCCGAACGTCTTCCCATGGAGGAGAGCTCATGACCACCGACCCCGACCGCGTTCTGCGGTGCGCCCTGGTGGGCACCGGCAACGTCGCCCGCCTGCACGCGGAGGCCGTCGCCGCCGACCCCGCCGCCCGGCTGGTGGCGGTGACCGACCTCTCCGCCGAGGCCGCCCGCGCGTTCGCGGAGATGCACGACGTTCCGGCCGTTCACGACGACCTCGAGGCCCTGCTGACGAGTGAGCATCCCGACGTCGTACTGATCTGCACGCCCCCGGCGGTGCACCGGGAGCAGGCGCTCGCGGCGTTCGCGGCCGGAGCGCACGTGGTGGTCGAGAAGCCCCCCGCACCGAGCCTCGACGAGCTCGACGACATGCGGCGCGCCGCCGACGCAGCCGATCGGCGTCTCGCGGTGGTCTTCCAGCAGCGCACCGGCACCGCCGCCGCGCACGTGAAGCACCTCCTCGACAGCGGCGCCCTCGGCCGCCCGCTGATCGCACAGTGCCAGACGCTGTGGTTCCGCGACGCGGACTACTTCGCCGTGCCGTGGCGCGGCAGGTGGAGCACGGAGGGCGGGGGCACCACGCTCGGGCACGGCATCCATCAGCTCGACCTGCTGGCGTTCCTGCTGGGCGATTGGGCGAGCGTCGAGGCGCGGATGTGGCGGCTGGACCGCGAGACCGAGACCGAAGACGCGTCCACCGCCACGGTTCGCTTCGCCGGCGGCACCGTCGCGCAGGTCGTCGCGAGCACGGTCTCCCCGCGCCAGACCAGCTCGATCCGCATCGACACGCAGAAGGCCACCGTGACGGTCGACCACCTCTACGGCCACGGTCACGAGAACTGGGCGATCACCCCGGCGCCCGGGTTCGAGCACGAGGCGGCCACGTGGGAGCTGCCGTCGCGTGAGATCCCGAGCGGTCATGCGCCCCTGCTGCACGACGTCTTCACCGCGTTGCGCGCCGGCGGGCCGCTCCCGCCGACCGCCGATGCGCCGGCACGGTCGCTGGAGATCGTCGCAGCGATGTATGCGTCGGCCGCCGCCGACGGGCGCCCGATCACCCCGGGTGAGCTCGCGACGCATCCGACGCACCGCACGGGCTTCGAGAGCCCGGTGACCGACCTGCGGCCGCGCTGACATGCCGGCATCGCCCTGGGATCCCGCTGTCCCCGCACCCGGCGAGGTGTACCGCGACCCCGTCTACGACGGCGCGACCGACCCGACCGTCGTGCGCGCACCCGAGGGGTGGTGGATGTTCTACACGCAGCGCCGTGCGACGCATCCCGCACCCGGCCCGGGGGTCGCGTGGGTGCACGGCAGCCGCATCGGCGTCGCGCGAAGCGGTGACGGCGATCGCTGGGAATACGAGGGAACGCTCGCGCCCGGCGACGGGAGCGCCCTCGCACTCACACCCGGACCGCCGCCGCTCGAGGTCGATCGCACGCACTGGGCGCCCGAGGTGATGCACGACGGCACTCGCTGGCGGATGTACCTGACCGAGATCGAGGGCGTCCCCGATCGGTGGGAGGGCCACGCGCGCCACATCGTGGAGTACACCTCCGACGACCTGCGCACCTGGCGTCGCGTGGGCCCCGTCACCCTCGACAGCGACCGCGTGATCGACGCCGCCGTCAGACGGTGCCCCGACGGCCGATGGCGGCTCTGGTACAAGGACGAGGCGGCTGACTCGGTCACGAAGGTGGCCGTGTCGCAGGATCTCGCCGACTGGTCGGCAGGCGGAACCGCTATCGAGGGCCGCCCGCACGAGGGGCCGTTCGTGATCGATCTCGGCGGATGGTGGTGGATGCTCACCGACGAGTGGCGCGGGCTCGCCGTGCACCGCTCGGCCGATGCGGTCGTGTGGGAGCGGCAGGAGGGGCTCCTCCTCGACGAGGTCGGCCCTCCTGCATCCGCCCTGCAGATCGGACGCCACGCGATGGTCATCGTCGACGGCGAGGACGCTGCGTGGATCTACTTCTTCTCCCACCCGTGGTGGGACGGATCCGAGATCGCCGACGCCTCCGACGACCTGCATCGACGCAGTTCCGTGCAGCGCGCGCGACTGCGTGTGGTCGACGACGTGCTGGTCTGCGTCCGCTGAACCGTCGTGACCCTCATCACGCGCAGTAGTGACGAGCGAGGGTCGTCGGCCACTCGTCCGACAGATCGGTCCGGTCGGCGTGAGGCACGAGCGAGCGAGCCGTCTTGCGCAGGTGCGTGCCCATCGCGGCGACGGCAGCCTGACGGTCACCGGCGGCGATCGCGTCGGTGATCGCCGCGTGCTCGTCGAGGATGTCACCCAGCCGCACGCGAGGGGGCCGAGTGCGCTCGGGCGGCGGCGGTGTCGCGAAACGCAGGTTCTGGATCTGCGCCTGCATCCACGGGTTGGCCAGCACCGCCACGAGGGCGTCGTGCCAGGCACGGTCGGCCGCGACGAAGGCGGACACGTCCTCGACCTCGAGGGCCTCGCGCATCCGGACGGTGTGAGGAGCGAGCTCGGGAGAGATGTCGGGCGAGCCGGAGGCCGCAAGGTAGGACACCGCGCCGCCTTCCACGAGGAAACGCATCTCGAAGGCGGCCTCCATGTCGGCCAGTGAGATCCGGCGCACGACGACGCCGCGGTTCCGCTCGATCGTCACGAGGTTGATGTCGGCCAGACGCAGCACCGCTTCGCGCACCGGCGTGCGCGAGACGCCAAGCCGATCGGCGAGTGTGTAGATCGAGTGGCGACTGCCCGGCGGCATCTCGCCCTGCATGATCTCGTCGCGGAGCGCGAGGAACACCTGCTCCGACGTCGATTCCGCGGCACGCTCGCTGGACATCTGCTCAGTGTAGGGCGCCGTGTCCGCCCTTCGCGGCGCCCACCCGCCGCGTCACGATCGAGCCGGAACCGCTCCCGGAACGGTCGCCCGGGTACGGGGCGCGGGGATGAACCCCCTCAGCAGCGGATCGTCCACGCGGCGCATCCAGCTGTCGAGGTCGGTCTGGAGGCGGTCGAGCACGTCGGCGTGCGCCGGGTCGGCGGCGAGGTTGGTCAGTTCGAGCGGATCGGTGTCGAGGTCGTAGAGTTCACGCTCGAGGTTATTGGGCATGTTGCCTCGATCAAGACCGAGCGGCAGAGATCGATGCGCCCACGACTGGGTGGGATCCATCGCCAGGGGCGCGTTGGAGTAGTTCACGATGAGTTTGTGGCGTTCGTCGCGCACGCTCCGTTTCGGGTCGTAATAGTTGTGGTAGGTCATCTGACCGAACACCTCGCTCTGCCCCGGTTCGAGGTCGTCGGAGACGGCGATCAGGTTGGGCGCCGTGCGGTCCGACTCCGCGTCGCCGGCGGCGTCGAGAAGCGTCGGAACGACGCTCAGGTGCGAGACCATCGCGGACACGCGGCGCCCTGCGAGGTCGCGACGCCATGGCACCCGCACGATCAGGGCGACCTCGAGTCCGGCTTCGTACAGCGAGCACTTGGCTCGGGGCATCGCGATGCCGTGGTCGGTGGTGAAGACCACGAGTGTGCGGTCGGCGACGCCGGCGTTCTCGAGCGCCTGAAGCACCTCCCCCACGGCCGCGTCCACCGTGCGCACCGCCCCCTGCAGTTCGGCGATCTCGGCGCGGCTGGATGCGGTGTCTTCCAAATAGGGCGGAACCGTCACCCCGCGCTCCTGATCGGGCTGGATGTGGGGACCGAGAAAGCCGACCACCCCCGCCTCGTCGCGATCCGACTGCAGACGATGCGGCTCGATGAATCCGACCTGAAGGTAGAACGGGCGATTCCCGTCCGCGCGTCGCCTCACCGCGTCAGCGGCGCGACGCGCGACCTCGGGAGCGTACCCGCCGGTTTCGACGCGGTCGAAGCCGAGGCGTTCTGCGACCTCATCGTCGGGCAGCGTGCGGGACTCGTGGTGGATGCCGACCAGTTCGGTTGCGTATCCGGCACCGCGCAGCTGCGTGGCGACGTGCCGCGAAGGGTCGATCATGTCCCAACCGTGCGGGTCATGGGTGAGGCCGAGCACCCCGGTCTGCTGCGGATAGTCGCCGGTGAACAGCGACGAGCGCGCGGGGGAACACTGCGGCGCCGTGGCGAAGGCCCGCTCGAACACGACGCCTTCTCGCGCGAGGGAGTCCAGCGCGGGCGATTGCACCGAGTCGATTCCGTAAGCGGACAAGAAGCGGCCGAGGTCGTGGCAATGGAGCAGAAGGATGTTGGGCTGGGTCATTGCGGTCTCCGTTTCCGAAAGGCGTTCACAAGTAGCATGCTACCGTGTAGCATGCTACTTACCCACCCGACCTCAGGAGGACAAAGATGTTCCGATATCGCCGCTGGACCGCGCTCGCCGCGGGGTCCGTCATCGCGACCGCCAGCCTCGCGGGGTGTTCCGCCGGCGACGGCGCCGCCTCGGACGGCCCGGTCGCGCTCGACTTCGCCTACTGGGGCAACGACGTGCGGGCCGAGATGTACGAAGAATCGATCGCCCTGTTCGAGGAGGAGCACCCCGACATCGACGTCCGTGCGACCTTCCTCGGCTTCGCCGAGTTCTGGGAGAAGCGACAGACCGAGGCGGCCGGAGGCGGGCTGCCCGACGTCATGCAGTTCAGCGAGCAGTACCTGCGCCAGTACGGCGAAGCGGGCCTGCTCCTTCCCCTGGACCCCTTCCTCGGCGACCCGCTGCAGACGGACACGCTCAGTGACGAGGTGCTCGCGCTCGGCGTGTTCGACGGCCAGACCCTCGGCATCGCGACCTCGACGAACACGTGGGCATCCTTCTACAACCTCGGACTGCTCGAGGAGCTCGACCTCGAGCCCTTCGCGGGCGGGACATGGGACGAATACAACACATGGGTCGCCGAGGCCACCGCGGCCGGCGCCGACGCCGGGGTCTTCGGAGGAAGCGATTGGACCGTCGGTTTCCGCAACTTCGAACTGCAGCTGCGCGCCGAGGGCGGCAACCTCTTCACCGACGACGGCGAACCCGGCTTCGATCGCGAGCGATTGGCCGCCTTCTGGGAACAGGGCACGGCACTTCGCGACGGGGCTGCCGTCTCGGCACAGCGCGTCGAGGAACTGAGCCCGCTGACACCCTTCGACTCGGCGGTGACGGCGAGCGAGCTGCAGTGGGACAACTTCGGCGCCAGCTATGTGCAGAACCTCGGCGTCGAGCCCGAGCACATCGCTCTCGTCGCTCCGCCGACGCTCATCGAAGGTTCGAAGGACATGTTCCTGAAGTCGTCGATGATGTACACGATCGCCGCGAACACCGAGCATCCGGACGAGGCCGCTCTTCTCATTGATTTCCTCGTCAACGACCCCGAGGTGGGCGAGATCTTCGGGACCAACCGCGGCCTGCCCGCCTCCTCCACGCAGCTGGCCGGGATGGAACTCGGCCCCATCGAGACCCAGGTGCAGCAGTACGAGGCGTCGATCACCGACCGCCTCGGCGACCCGCCGCCGCTGCCGGTCTCGGGCCAGGGCTCCCTCGAGGAGAAGTTCCGGCAGCTCGGCGTCGAACTCGGTTTCGGCACCCTCACGATCCCCGAAGCCGTCGACCAGTTCTTCATCGAGATGGACGTCGTCCTCGACTGAGAAAGGCACACCCATGATCTCCATCGGCATCGTCGGAGCCGGGCAGTTCGCCCGCCACTTCGCCCCCCTGTTCGCCCTGCATCCCGGAGTCGGGGACGTCTACGTCACCGACGTGATCCCCGAACGGGCCACTGCCCTGGTCGGCGAGTGCGATCTTGCCGGCACGTTCGACGACGTCGACGCGTTGCTCGCCTCCGACGTCGACGCGATCGCGATCTTCACGCAGCGGTGGACGCACGGACCGCAGGCGGTTGCAGCCCTCGAGGCGGGCAAGCACGTGTATTCGACGGTGCCGATGGCGTTCACGGTCGACGAAGTCGAGGCCATCCTCGACGCCGTCCGCCGCAGCGGGATGGTCTACATGATGGGCGAGACCAGCCACTACAACCCCGCGACGGTCTTCGCCCGCGCCAAACGCGAGCAGGGGGCCTTCGGTCGGGTGTTCTACGCCGAGGGCGACTACGTGCACGACATGGACCTGGGGTTCTATGCCGCATACCAGTACAGCGGGGGAGCGGAGTGGAAGCGCACCGCCAGCTTCCCCCCGATGAAATACCCGACGCACTCGATCGGCGGGGTGCTCGGCGCGCTGGATGCCCACGCCGTCAGCGTCAGCTGCGTCGGTATCGCCGACGACCGCGACGACGGCGTGTTCGACCGCGACGTCAGCGACTTCGGCAACGACTTCTCCAACGCCTCAGCACTGTTCGAGATGTCCGACGGGGGCGCGATGCGCGTCAACGAGTTCCGACGCGTCGGGTACCCCTCGCACATCCGCGAGTCGCGCTTTCGCTTCTTCGGTACCGAGGGCAGCTTCGAGCAGCTCGCCGAGGTCAGCGTCTGGCAGGACAAGACGGGGGTCGACGACGTCTCCGAAGACCTCGAATGCGCGCCCTCGATGGATGCCGACGATCCCGCTCTGCGTCACATCGCCTCCGACCTGCGACCGGCGTTCGCCAGCGGGCATGCGCCGGTACACGACACCTCCCGACTGCCCGCGAGCTACGCCGCCGCCCCGAACGGCCACGACGGCAGTCACCAGTTCCTCGTCGACGACTTCGTCACGGCGGTCATCGACGGCGTCCATCCCCCCGTCAACGCGTGGACGGCCGCCCGCTACACCGTTCCCGGGCTGATCGCACACGAGTCCGCTCGGCGCGGGGGCGAGCGCCTGCCGATCCCGGACTTCGGTGAGGCGCCCGCTCGAGATCGGCCCTCCGCTGCCACCCCGTGATCCGACCGTTATGAATCGTTCAAAGGTTTTTCCGCGGCCCCTCTTGCGAAACGTTTTTCCGTGGCCTACGGTTGCAGGCAAGCGCTTTCCCATTCCCGCACCACCTGCATAGGGAACGTGCCGACACCGCATCAACGGACAACGAGCGTCTTGGTGAGAGAACACAGGCGTTCGAAGAGAGGACAAGGATGTTCAGCAAGAAGCGGACCATGGCCGCCGTCGCGCTGGCGACCGGCGCGGGACTCGTCCTGGCCGGCTGCTCGGGAGGATCCGAGCCCGCCGACACGATGGACCCGAACGAAGAGGTCACGCTCGACCTCGCCTTCTGGGGCAACGACGTGCGCGCCGAGCTCTACAACGAGGTCATCGCGGCGTTCGAGGAGGAGTACCCGAACATCACGGTGAACTCCTCGTTCCTCGACTTCCCCGCCTTCTGGGAGCGTCGTCAGACCGAAGCCGCGGGCGGCAACCTGCCCGACGTCATGCAGTTCGACTACTCGTACCTCCGCCAGTACTCCGAGAACGGCCTGCTGCTCGATCTCGACCCGTTCCTGGGCGGCATCATCGAGACCGACCCGATCCCGCAGAACATCCTCGACATCGGCGTCGTCGGCGGCACCACCTACGGCATCGCGACGTCGACCAACGCGTGGGGCATGTACACCAACCCCCAGCTGCTCGAGCAGGTCGGCGTGGACGAGTTCGCCGGCGGCACGTGGGACGACTACAGCGCGTGGATGGGCGAGGTGACCGACGCCAGCGGCGGCGATGTCTACGGCGGCTCGGACTACGCCGGGCGCATCCAGAACTTCGAGATCCAGCTGCGCGCCGAGGGAAGCGCCCTGTTCACCGAGGACGGCGAGCCCGGGTTCGACGAGGCGCGCCTCGCGCAGTTCTGGGAGGACGGCCAGGAGCTCATCGACTCGGGCGCCGTCATCTCGTCGCAGCGCCTGGAGGAGCTCTTCCCCACCTCCGGATTCGGCGCCGGCGAGACGGCCAGCGAACTGACGTGGGACAACTTCGGAGCCGGCTACCTCGGCGAGCTGGGCGAGGACTACACCGAGCTCGGACTGATCGCCCCGCCGATCACCGTCGAGGGGGCGCAGGACCTCTACCTCAAGCCCTCGATGCTCCACACCATCGGCGCGAACACCGAGCACCCCGAGGCCGCTGCGACCCTGGTGAACTTCCTGGTGAACTCGCCCCAGTCGGGTGAGATCTTCGGCACCAACCGCGGCCTGCCCGCCTCGGAGACGGCCCTCGCCGCCGCCGAGCTCGACCCGCTGAGCCAGCAGATCGCCGACTACGAGGTCTCGATCCAGGACCGCCTGGGCGACGCCCCGCCGGTGCCGATCGTCGGCTACGGCACCCTGGAGGAGGAGTTCCGTGTGATCGGGCAGGAGCTCGGCTTCGGAACCATCACCGTCGACGAAGCGGTCGACCGCTTCTTCACCGAGATGGACGTGGTCCTCAGCAACAACGCGTGACACACGCCGGGGGTCCGGCCGCCACGGCCGGGCCCCCGCCCATCGTTTCCCCTCTGTGGATGGAGTGAGCAGTGAGTACGACAGCGACGAGAGTGATCGTCACGGGAAAGAGTTCGCGGCGTTCGCTGATGCAGCGTCGGCGGGCTGAGAACGAGGCGACTCGTCCGGGTCAGAAGCGTCGTCAGCGTAAGGAGACCCTTGCCGGGTACGGGTTCCTGCTGCCCTGGCTGATCGGGTTCTTCGGGCTCACGATCATCCCGATGGTCTACTCGCTGTACCTCTCCTTCACCCGGTACAGCATCTTCCAGCCGCCCCGGTGGGTCGGTTTCGACAACTACATCCGGCTGTTCACCAACGACCCGCAGTTCATCCAGTCCGCACAGATCACCCTCGTGTACGTGCTGGTGGGAACCCCGATCATGCTCGCCGCCGCTCTCGCGGTCGCGATGCTGCTGAACTACCGCGACCGCGGGGCGGCGTTCTTCCGCTCGGCGTTCTACGCCCCGTCGCTGATCGGCGCGTCGGTCTCGGTCGCGATCGTGTGGCGGGCGATGTTCGCCGGCGAGGGCCCGGTCGACAACTTCCTCAGCTTCTTCGGCATCAACCTCGGCTCCTGGATCGGCAACCCCTCGCTGGTGCTCCCGGCGATGATCATCCTCGCGGTGTGGCAGTTCGGCGCGACGATGGTCATCTTCCTCGCCGGTCTCAAGCAGATCCCGAAAGAGCTCTACGAAGCCGCCGAGATGGATGGCGCCGGACCCTGGCACCGCTTCCGCGCGGTCACCATGCCGATGCTCTCCCCGGTGATCTTCTTCAACCTGCTGCTGGGCATCATCGGCGCGTTCCAGGTGTTCGCCTCGGCCTACATCATCTCCAACGGCACCGGCGGCCCCGCCGGCATGACGAACTTCATCACCCTCTACCTCTACAAGCGCGGCTTCTCCGACGGCCAGTACGGCTACGCCGCCGCGATCGCCTGGGTGCTGCTGGTCGTCGTCGCCATCATCGCCGTGATCCTTTTCCGCACCCAGAAGAACTGGGTCCACTACTCGGGAGACAACCAATGAGCACGCAGAGCTTCGGCGAACCGGCCGTCCAGGTCCTCGAACAGCAGGACATCGAAGAAGACCTCCCCGACCGCACCCCGCCCCGCCGCCGCAAGGTCAAGCGGAAGACCTGGCAGACCATCATCTGGTTCACGGTCCTCATCGTCATCACCGCGGTCGTGCTCTACCCGCTGGTGTGGCTGCTGTTCGCGACGTTCAAGCCGACCTCCGAGTTCGGCCAGAACCCCGGCATCCTCCCCGAGAACCCCACCGTGGGCAACTACCTCACCGTCATGGAAGGCATCGCTGGCATCCCGATGTGGAAGTTCTTCTGGAACTCCCTCGTGCTGGCCACCCTCGCCGTCATCGGCACCGTCCTCAGCTCCGCCCTCGCCGCCTACGCCTTCGCCCGCGTGCAGTTCAAAGGCCTCGGGATCCTCTTCGCCGCGATGATCGGCACCCTGCTGCTGCCGTTCCACGTCGTGATCATCCCCCAGTACCTGCTGTTCAACACCCTCGACATGATCGACACCTTCTGGCCGCTGGTCCTGCCGAAATTCCTCGCCACCGAAGCGTTCTTCGTCTTCCTGCTCGTCCAGTTCATGCGACAGATGCCCCGCGACATGGACGAAGCCGCCCGCATCGACGGCGCCGGACACCTCCGCATCTTCTGGGCCATCATCGTCCCGCTGATCAAACCCGCCCTCATCACCTGCGCGATCTTCTCCTTCATCTGGTCCTGGAACGACTTCCTCGGCCCCCTCATCTACCTCACCAGCCCCGAGAACTACCCCCTCCCGATCGCGCTGCGCCTCTGGAACGACCAGACCTCCACCAGCGACTACGGCGCCACGGTCACCGCATCGTTCCTCGCGCTGGTGCCGATCCTGATCTTCTTCATCGTCTTCCAACGCTTCCTCGTCGACGGCGTCGCCACCCAAGGCCTGAAAGGCTGACACCATGACCACATCGTCGGAGCGGGCGCGGGAGCGTCGCGAGCTGAGGGCCGCCCGTCGCGGAGACCGCGACGGGAGCGGGCCGACGCTCGACGAGCGCGCTCCCGCCCGCTTCCCGGGCGCCACGGCGAAGTTCGGCCTGCTCGGCGAGGTGCTCATGACGGGTCTGCTCGTCACGCTGGTGGCGGTGCCGGTCATCACCCTGCCCGTCGCGCTGGCCGCCGGCATCCGTCATCTGCGGCGGTTCGTGCGCGCCGAGGGCTCGCCGCTGTCGGCGTTCTGGTCGGATGTGCGCCGCGGACTCGCCGGCGGCGCGCTCCTGGGCCTCGCCGTGCTCGTGCTCACCGGCCTGTTCGCGCTCGACATCGACCTCGCCGCTTCCGGCGCCCTGCCCGGCGGACCGGTCATCGCCGTGGTCGGATGGGCCGGCCTGGCCGCCCTCGCGATCGCCGTGCTCACCGCCGCGGGCGCGTGGACACCGGAGACAGGATGGCGCGGCGCGATCGGCGCGGTCCCCGCGCTTGTGCGCCGCGACGTGCCCGGAGCGCTCTACCTGGCCGCAACCGCCGCGTTCGTCGTCGTCGTCACGTGGGCGCTCGTGCCCCTCGTGATCCCCGCCCTCGGATGCGCCGCGCTGGCCGTGGTCGCCGTTCCCGAACGCCCGCGGCGCCACGCCGGCTGAAGCATCCACCCCATCTTCGAAGGAGTCACGCGTGCTGTACGGCGCCGACTACAACCCCGACCAGTGGCCCGAAGAGGTCTGGGAAGACGACGTCCGCCGCATGAACGAGGCGGGCGTGAACATCGTGAGCCTCGGCATCTTCGCCTGGTCGCGCATCCAGCCCGCCGAAGACGTGTGGGACTTCGCCTGGCTCGACCGGGTCATCGACACCCTGCACGCCGGCGGCATCGCGGTGAACCTCGCCACGGCAACGGCCTCGCCGCCGCCGTGGGTGAGCGCGAACTACCCCGAGACGCTGCCCGCAGACGAATCCGGCGCGTCGTACTGGCCGGGAAGCCGGCAGCACTTCGCACCCTCCTCCCCCGTCTACCGACGCCTCGCCGGTGAGCTCGTCCGACGCATCGCCGCGCGCTACGTCGACCACCCGGCGGTGGTGATGTGGCACGTCGGAAACGAGTTCGGCTGCCACCTGTGGATGGACTTCTCCGATGCCGCGCGGGATGCGTACCGTCGCTGGCTGCGCGAGAAGTACGGCACCGTCGACGCGCTCAACGCGGCGTGGGGCACCAGCTTCTGGTCGCAGCGGTACAGCACCTTCGACGAGGTCTTCCCCCCGCGCCTCGCGCCCTACAGCCACAATCCGTCGTCCATGCTCGACTTCCGCCGGTTCACCTCCGACATGCTGCTGGAGTGCTACCTGGCGGAGCGGAGCATCCTGCTGCAGGCAGGCGCGACGCAGCCGATCACGACGAACTTCATGGGCCCGTTCAAGCCCGCCGACTATCGCCGGTGGGCGCCGCACATGGACGTCATCGCCGACGACTGCTATCCCGACCCGGCTCATCCCTCGCGCGTACGCGATTCGGCGTTCCAGCGCGACCTCGTGCGCTCGCTCAAGCCCGGCGTGCCGTGGCTGCTGTGGGAGCAGGCCACCGATGCCGTGAACTGGCGCCCGGCGAACCCCGGCAAGGCCGCGGGGGCGCTCGCGGCCGAGACCGCGCAGTCGATCGGGCGCGGCGCCGACGGCATCATGTTCTTCCAGTGGCGGCAGTCCCGCGCCGGCAGCGAGAAGTTCCACTCGGCGATGCTCCCCCACGCCGGCACGCGCACCCGCACGTGGCGCGAGGTCGTCTCCCTCGGCGAGCGCCTGCGCGAGCTCGGCGAGCTGCCGGCACCGGGCTCGGATGCGCGGGTCGCGCTGGTCTTCGACTGGGAGAACTGGTGGGCGGTCGAGGAGCGCGACCATCCCTTCCGGATCGACTACCTCGCCGTTGCCCTGGAGTGGTACGGCGCACTCCATCGCCGCGGCATCATGGTCGACATCATCGGGCCCGAGGAGGCGGAGCGCGGGTACGAGGTGGTCCTGGCGCCCGCCCTCTACCTGCTGCGCGAGGAGGGAGCAGCCGCGCTCGACCGGTTCGCGCGAGCCGGTGGAACGCTGCTCACCGGACCCTTCAGCGACATCGTCGACGAGCACGACCAGTTCTGCGACGGCGGGTTCCTCACGCGCCTCGGCGCCGCACTCGGCATCCGCTACGAGGACTTCGGAGCACTGGCGGGCCCTCCCGCGAGCGGCACGGGCGTCGGCGCGCTCGGTGCGGTCGGCGACGGCGAGCCCGAGACGGTGTCGTTCACGCTCGACGGCTGTGCCGCTCGCGGCACGCTCGTCGCCGAGGCCGTCCACGCCGAGACCGCCGAGGTGATCGCGACCTTCGACGACGGTCCGAACGCGGCGCGACCGGCGGTGACCCGTCAACGCCACGGCGACGGCGCCGCGTGGTACGTCGCCACGATGCCCGACGCCGCCGGTGTCGACGCGATCGTCGGCCGCCTCGTCGCCGACCGCGGCGTGCGACCGGTCATCGACGACCTCCCCGCGGGCGTCGAGGTCGCGCGTCGCGGCGCCCTCGTCACCGTGATCAACCATTCCGACGAGACCGTCACGGTCTCCCTGAACGGCAGCGACGCCGAAACCGGCGCCGCCCTCGGACGCACCGCACTGTCACCGCAGCAGGTCGTCTTCGCCTTCGCGCCCATCCCGGCGCATCCCTCGCCCGCGCCGTCCGACGCGAACGGCGCCCTCGCATCCCTCTCCTCCTGACAGGACCACGCAGAGCGTCGGCGTGATTGACTCGTGTCCCCCAAGACATCCACACCACCGGAGGAACCATGGCCGTCGCCGCCGCCCGCCTCGATCCCCATCACGAGATCGCCGACATCGACCGTCGCCTGTTCGGCGGGTTCGTCGAGCACCTCGGCCGCCACATCTACGACGGCATCCACGAGCCGGGTCATCCCGCAGCCGGAGCCGACGGCTTCCGGCGGGACGTCATCGAGCTCGTGCGCGAACTGGGCGTCAGCACCATCCGCTACCCGGGCGGCAACTTCGTGTCGGGATACCGCTGGGAAGACGGCATCGGCCCCGTCGACGAACGACCCCGCCGCCTCGACCTCGCGTGGCACTCCACCGAGACGAACGAGGTGGGCCTGCACGAATTCGCCGCGTGGCTCGAGCTCGTCGGCAGCGACCTCATGCTCGCCGTCAACCTCGGCACCCGGGGCACCCAGGAGGCGCTCGACCTGCTCGAATACGCCAACGTCGACGCACAGACGGCATGGACCGACCGGCGGGCGGCGAATGGGCATCCGGAGCCGTTCGGCGTGAGGATGTGGTGCCTCGGCAACGAGGTGGACGGACCGTGGCAGATCGGTCACAAGAACGCCGACGACTACGGCAAGCTCGCCTCCCAGACGGCCAAGGCGATGCGCATGATCGACCCGGGGCTCGAACTCGTCGCGTGCGGCTCGTCGGGGCGGTCGATGCCGACCTTCGGCGCGTGGGAGCGCACGGTGCTCGAGCACACCCTCGACGACGTCGACTTCATCTCCTGCCACGCGTACTACCAGGAGCGGAACGGCGACGCGCAGGAGTTCCTCGCCTCGAGTGTCGACATGGCGAGGTTCATCGAGTCGGTCGTGACCACGGCAGACGCCGTCGCGGCGGCGAAGAAGAGCGACAAGCGCATCATGATCTCCTTCGACGAGTGGAACGTCTGGTACCTCCACGATGACGACGGCGGGCAGAACGACAAGCCCGAGGAGAAGGGATGGCCGGTCGCTCCGCGCCTGCTCGAAGACCGCTACAGCGTTCTGGACGGCGTGGTGTTCGGCGACCTGATGATCACCCTGCTCCAGCACGCGGACCGCGTGCGCTCCGCATCCCTGGCGCAGTTGGTGAACGTCATCGCTCCGATCATGACCGAGCCCGGGGGCCCGGCGTGGCGCCAGACCACGTTCTTCCCCTTCTCGCTCACCTCGCGCTGGGCGCAGGGGCGCGCGGTGCGCGTTCCGGTGTCGGCACCGACCTTCACGAGTCCCGCGCTGGGCGAGGTGGCAACCGTGAACGCCGTCGCGACGATCGACGACGACGGCGTGTCGCTCTTCGTCGTCAACCGGTCCACGACCGAGCCCACGACCCTGTCGGTCGACCTGCGGCCGCTCCTCGGTGACCTGGGCCGCGAGATGGCCATCGACGAGGCGCACCTGCTGCACGACGACGACATCTACGCCTCGAACACCCTCGAGGATCGTGAACGCGTCGGGCTCCGGCCGATGGATGCCGAGGTCGACGGCGAGACGCTCCGAATCTCGCTCCCGCCGGTCTCGTGGGGGTGCCTGCGCCTGAGCTGAGCCGGCCGCGCCGGCGCGATCAGCGCACCGGCGATGTCGAACGCCTCGCGACCAGTTCCGGCTGGAACACCGTCTGACGCGGGATCGCGTCGGTGTCGCCGGCTTCTTCGAGCAGGATCCGCAACGCCGTCTTGCCGATCGTCGTGCTCGGCTGTCTCATCGACGACAACGGCACGGCGGCAGCCCCGGCGAACGAGATGTCGTCGAACCCGATGATCGCGATCTCGTCGGGGACGAGCATGCGTCCGTCGACGGCGAGCTGCTGGAGCAGCCCGAGCGCGATGAGGTCGTTTCCCGCGAACAACGCATCGGGACGCTCGCGTGCGGGGCGCTGCATGATGCGGGCGCCGGCGGCGATGCCCTCCTCCACGCTCATCGCGGCGGTCGCGACCACCTCGAGACCCACGCCGGACGCGTTCTCGACGGCGACGCGCGCGCCCGCCAGCCGATCGGTCATCTGACGCATCTCGAAAGGCCCTCCGACGAACGCGATACGCCGACGACCGGTCTCGATGAGGTGCTCGACGGCCATGCGGCCTCCGGCGATGTTGTCGACCGACACCGAGCTGAATCGGTTCTCACCGCTGTAGCGGTCGACGAGAACGGCAGGAATGCCCCGCTGCTTCAGACGCGACAGACGGTTGTTGACATCGCCGAAGGGGGCGATGAGCAACCCGCGCACCTGGTGCTCCTCGAAGAGGTCGATGTACATGTCCTCGCGCGCACGGTCCTCGTCGGTGTTTCCGTAGAGGATCGCGATACCACGCGCAGTCGCCTCGTCCTCTGCTCCGCGCACGACATCGTTGAAGAACGGATTCTGTCCGTTCAGGACGACGAAGCCGACGGTCGCGCTGACGCCGGCGCGGAGCTTGCGCGCGGCTTCATTGCGCACGTATCCGAGCTCGTCGATCGCCTGCTGCACCCGGGTAACCGAATCCGCGGATACCTCGTCGGGGCGGTTCAGCACGTTCGAGACCGTCCCCACGGACACTCCCGCCCGTTGCGCGACGTCGCGGATGCTCACATTCGGCATGTCGGCGCTGTCTCCTCTTCGATCGGGCACCAGTTCACGCAGCTGACTTGACCCGCTCAGGTGCGCTCCATAGAGTATGCCTGAAGTTCTCCTGAATCGATTCATGGAGATTCAGCCACCAGGTTCACCCTCAAGGAGGAGGCACCGTGACGGACACGTCGCCACAGCAAGCCACCCCCGCGCTCGAACTCTCGCGGGTGGTGAAGTCCTTCGGCGCCGTCGTCGCCCTGCGCTCCGGCAGCATCCGCCTCGAGAAGGGCTCCATCCACGCCCTCATCGGCGAGAACGGCGCGGGAAAGTCGACGATGGTCAAGATCATCGCCGGCCTCTACCGCCGTGACGCCGGCGAGTTCCACCTCGACGGCGAGCCGGTCGACTTCAGCAGCACGGCGCAGTCGAAGGCCGCCGGGATCGCGGTGATCTACCAGGAGCCCACGCTCTTCCCGGACCTGTCCGTCACCGAGAACATCTTCATGGGCCGCCAGCCGACCAACCGCGTCGGCCGTATCGACCGCAAGGCGATGCGCGCTGAGGCCAACGAGATCTTCGAGCGCCTCGGTGTGCGCATCGACCCCGACCGCCTCACCGAAGGCCTCTCGATCGCCGATCAGCAGATCATCGAGATCGCCAAGGCCATCTCACTCGACGCCCGCGTGCTGATCATGGACGAGCCCACCGCCGCCTTGTCGGGCGTCGAGGTCGAGCGCCTCTTCGCCGTCGCGCGAAGCCTGCGCGACGAAGGCCGCGCACTCGTGTTCATCTCGCACCGCTTCGACGAGGTGTTCGACCTGTGCGACACCGTGACCGTCATGCGCGACGGCGCCTACGTCGACACCATGTCGATCGACGACACCACCGTCGACGACCTCGTCCGCCAGATGGTCGGGCGCGATGTCACCGAGCTCTTCCCCAAGACACCGACCGAGATCGGCGAGGACGTGCTGGTCGTGGACGGACTGACCCAGAAGGGCGTCTTCCACGACATCAGCTTCACGGTGCGCTCCGGCGAGATCGTCGGTCTCGCCGGACTCGTGGGAGCGGGCCGCAGCGAGGTCGCGCGGGCGGTTTTCGGCGTCGACCCGTACGAATCCGGCTCGGTCACAGTCGAGGGCACGCCGCTGTCGAAGAACAACCCCCGCAAGGCGATGGCGCAGGGCATCGCACTCGTCCCCGAGGACCGCCGCAAGCAGGGCCTCGTGCTGGACCAGTCGGTCACCCGGAACATCACCCTCGCGATCCGCTCCCGGCTGTCGAAGTGGGGACTCATCTGGGGCGGCCTCGAGAACGCCGCCGCCCAGACCTGGGCGAGCCGACTCGAGGTGAAGACCGCGGCACTCGACGCCGAGACGGGGACACTGTCGGGCGGCAACCAGCAAAAGGTCGTGCTCGGCAAATGGCTGGCGACGCACCCCAAGGTCCTCATCGTCGACGAGCCCACTCGCGGCATCGATGTCGGCACCAAGTCCGAAGTGCACCGGCTCATCTCGCAACTGGCCGGCGACGGCATGGCGATCCTCATGATCTCCTCCGAGCTGCCCGAGGTGCTCGGCATGGCCGACCGCGTGCTGGTGATGCGCGAGGGCCACCTGACCGGGGAGTTCTCCCGAGCCGAGGCCACCCCCGAGAACGTGATGTACGCCGCGACGGCGGAAGAGGAGGCCGTGCGATGACCCTCACGACCGAAGCCGAGCCAAAGCAGCATCCGCTGGTGTCGGCTACCGGCCATGTGCTGAAGGCCCGCGAGACGGGCATCGCGATCGCCCTCGTCCTGGTGGTGGTCGCCGCGACCGCCGTCAATCCGTCATTCCTGTTCTCGGGTGACGGATTCCGCGATCTGCTCCTGACGCCCTCCTTGCTGATGGTCGTCGCGGTGGGCCAGGCGATCGTCATCATCACCCGCAACGTCGACCTGTCGGTCGGGTCGACCGTGGGCCTCACTGCCTACCTCACGGGGCGACTGTTCATCGACTTCCCAGGCATCCCGCCCGTTCTCGTGTTCATCGCCGGCATCGGGCTCGGCGCGGTCCTCGGCCTCATCAACGGCGCACTCGTGGCCTTCGCGAAGGTCCCCGCCCTGGTGATCACCCTCGGAACGCTGTACATCTACCGCGGCATCAACGTCGCGTGGGCCGGCAGCGACCGCATCAATGCTTCGGACATGCCTGCCGACTTCCGTGGCCTCGGAACCGGCGACGTCCTCGGTATCCCGCTGTTGACCATCCTCGCCGTCGTCGTGCTCATCGTCGCCGCCTGGTATCTGCGCAACCTCCGCAGCGGACGCGAGCTGTACGCCATCGGGTCCGACCCCGCCGCGGCACACCTGTACGGCCTCCGGGTCACCAGTCGCGTGCTCGGCGCGTTCATCGTGTGCGGCGCGCTGGCCGGACTGGCCGGCGTCCTCTACGCCGCCCGCTACGGCACCGTCAGCTCCAACGCCGGCTACGGGTGGGAACTCCAGGCCATCGGTGCCGCGGTCATCGGCGGCGTCGCCATCTCCGGCGGCGTCGGCACCGTCTGGGGCGCCGCGATCGGCGCATACCTGCTGCTGACCATCAACCGCGCCCTGCCGATCATCGGCATCGAGGACTTCTGGCAGCGCGCCGTCGTCGGCATCCTCATCATCGGCGCCATCGTCCTCGACCGGGTGCTCGCCGTGAGACAACACCGACGACTCATCGCCGCGAGGGAGGAGCAATCATGACCTCGGCCGTCCTCACCGCTCGCACCGAGCGCCGCTACCGCAACCATCACCACGCCCTGTGGCGACGGGTCGTGCTGAACCGCGAAGCGGCCATCATCGGGCTCCTCGCACTCGTGATCGTCGTCGCGACGATCGTGGTACCGAACTTCGACAGCCCGCTGACGATCACCTACCTCATCCGCGAACTCGCCCCGATCCTGCTGATCGCCCTGCCGATGACGCTGATCATCATCACCGAGGAGATCGACCTCTCGGTGGCCAGCATCGTCGGTCTCTCCTCGGTGGTCACGGGGCTCGGCGTCCAGGCCGGCTGGGGGCTGCCGCTCGCGGGCCTGGCCGCGATCATCGTCGGCATCATCGCGGGTGCGATCAACGGCGCCCTGGTCACCTTCGTGGGTCTGCCCTCGCTGGCCGTCACGATCGGCACGCTCGCCCTCTTTCGCGGAATCGCGGTGGGGCTGCTGGGAACCACGGCCATCAGCGACTTCCCGGACTTCTGGACCGATCTGGCGCGAGCCAACGTGCCGGGGACCCCCGTGCCGATGATCATCATCCCGTTCATCGTGCTGGCCGTCGTCTTCGCCGTCCTGCTGCACTTCACCCCCTTCGGACGCTCGCTCTATGCGATCGGCCTGAACAAGGAGGCCGCGAGCTTCTCCGGGATCGACGTCGGCCTGACGAAGTTCTGGCTGTTCGTCATGAGCGGCGCCGTGTCGGGATTCGCCGGCATCTACTTCACCCTGCTCTACAACAACGCCCGCGGCGACAACGCCACCGGCATGGAACTGCAGATCATCGCCGCCGTCCTGCTGGGCGGGGTGTCGATCTTCGGCGGCCGTGGCGCGCTCCACGGCGTCATCGCCGGTGTGCTGCTGATCGGGACGCTCTCCAGCGCCCTGCGCTTGGCCGGCGTCACCAGCGACATCATCAACGTCATCACCGGGATCCTGCTGGTTGTCTCGGTGGTGTCCGCAAGCTTCCTCGCATGGGTACGCACCAAGCGTGTGTCCGCCGTCGGGAAGAAGAAGGGACGCTCCGGCGCGTCCGACGCCTGAGCATCCACCTGGAATCACAGACCGACTTCACCAAGGGAAGGAAACAACGATGTTCAACACCAGGAACCGCCGCTTCGGCGTCGGCATCGCGGCCGTCGCGGCCACCGCAGCGCTCGTCCTCACGGGATGCTCCGGCTCGGGCGACTCGGGCGGAGACGCGGGGGGCGACGGCGAGGCCGTCACCATCACGATGCTGCCGAAGAACCTCGGCAACCCCTACTTCGACACCTCCAGCGCCGGCGCCGTCGAGGCCGTCGAAGAGTTCGGCGGGGAGTTCGAAGAGGTCGGTCCGAGCGAGGCGACCCCGACCTCGCAGGTCACCTACATCCAGACCGCGGCGCAGCAGGGTGCCGACGCACTCGTCGTGTCGGCGAACGACCCCGAGGCCATCTGCGACGCGCTCGATGAGGCAAGCAGCGCCGGCGTGAAGATCGTCACCTTCGACTCCGACACCAACCCGGAGTGCCGCGACCTGTTCATCAACCAGGCCACCGCAGAAGGCATCGCGCAGGTGCAGGTCGACCTGATCACCGAGCAGATCGGCGACGAAGGCCAGATCGCCGTCCTGTCCGCCTCCGCCAACGCCACGAACCAGAACGCCTGGATCGAGATGATGGAGGAGGAGCTGGCCGCCAACCACCCGAACGTCGAACTCGTCGAGGTCGCCTACGGTGACGACGACGACCAGACCTCGTTCGACAAGACCGCCGCGCTGCTGCAGACCTACCCCGACCTGAAGGGCATCGTCTCGCCGACCACCGTGGGCATCGCCGCCGCAGCGCGCTACCTGTCGACCTCGGAGTACAAGGGTCAGGTTGCCCTGACCGGGCTCGGTACGCCGAACCAGATGCGCGAGTACGTCGAAGACGGCACCGTCACCGCGTTCGCGCTGTGGAACCCGGCCGACCTCGGCTACCTCGCCGCCTTCGCCGCTGACGCGCTGGCGACCGGTGCGATCGAAGGCGCGGAAGGCGACTCGTTCGAGGCCGGCAAGCTCGGCACCTACGAGGTCGGCGCCGACGGCGTCGTCCTCCTCGGAGACCCCTACGTCTTCGACGCCGAGAACATCGGCGACTTCGACTTCTAGAGTTCACGACACGAGGGGCGTCCGGTGATCCGCCGGGCGCCCCCCGTCGCACCTATCACCCACTCCGCCGTACCTCACCGCACTCCGCAGCCACTTCACCTCACTCCGCGGTCACTTCACCTCACTCCGCGTCACCTGCCCCGCTCCGCAGTCACTTTGTGCGGATGAAGGGGCCGCGCACCCGCAGAAAGTGACTGCGGAGCGGCTTTCGCGGAGCCCGTGCGACTTTCGTGGGCGGGCGCCGCGCGGCGTGGGCGGCGGGGGCGCCCTGCGGCGCGGGCGCCGCGCGGCGGTGCGGGCCGGCGC
>CEQU01110219.1_pt1 | contig 44787 bp, 45 predicted proteins | sample 531031 | NCBI WGS metagenome assembly CEQU01 (sample SAMEA2621216, study PRJEB7988) | marine metagenome | isolation source: saline water (ENVO:00002010), including
TCAGATTAGTATTGATTGTCAAGAATTATCTATATTAACAAAATCTATTAGGCCGCTACCTGATAAGTGGGGAGGTTTGAGTGATCATGAGGTAAGATTTAGGCAAAAATATTTAGATTTGATTTCTAATCCTCAAGCTATGAAAAACGCAAGATTAAGATCTAATGTTGTTAGGTATATGCGCGAGTTTATGTATGAAAAGGGTTTCATAGAAGTTGAAACACCTATACTTGTTCCAGTTGCTGCTGGCGCTCAAGCAACTCCATTCGAAACTTATCATAATCAATTAAGTGAAAAATTATATCTTAGAATAGCTACAGAGCTATATCTAAAGAAACTAATTGTAGGTGGAATAGAAAAAGTTTTTGAAATTGGAAGACTTTTTAGAAATGAAGGTATAGATCATAACCACAATCCAGAATTTACAACTATAGAATCTTATGAGGCATATTCTGACTATAACGATGTCATGGAATTGGTTGAAAACATGGTAAGTTTTATAGCCAAAAAAATTAATGGTTCTATGATAATCAAATCGAAAGAAGAAAATATTCCAGATATAGATCTTACCCCGCCATGGAAAAGGCTTGATTTGCGCAAAACTCTTATTGATAAGGTAGGTATTGATTTTCTTGAAATTAATGAAAGAAATTTATTAGTTCAAAAAATGAAAGAATTAAAAATTCATGTAGATGAAAATGCTACATGGGGTAGATTACTTGACAAGGTCATATCTTCATCTATAGAGCCTGATTTAATCCAACCTCATTTTCTCGTAGATTATCCTCTTGAAATGTCTCCTTTAGCAAAGAAAAAACCTGGTTCTGAGAATGTAGTTGAAAGATTTGAGGCTTTTGTTATGGGCTCTGAATTAGCTAATGCATTTAGTGAACTAAATGATCCTATTGATCAAAGAAAAAGATTTGAAGATCAAGAAAAAATGAGAGCCATACAAGGTGATCTTGAAGCTGATCGCTTAGATGAAGATTTTTTAGTTGCAATTGAGCATGGGATGCCTCCAACTGGAGGTCTTGGGTTAGGTGTTGACAGATTGACAATGCTTTTGTCTGGGGAATCTTCTATAAGAGAGATTCTGCTTTTTCCTGCTATGAGGAAGCAATAATAATTAAGAGTACATTATGATTTCTATTGAAAAAATATTAAGCCAAAAAGCATATGTTGAAAAGTCATTAAAAAATAGGGGAGAAAAACCTCCATTGGATGAAATAATATCTCTTGAAACTAGAAGAAAAGAGATAATTACTTTAGTAGATAATCTTCGCAATAAAAAAAATATAGTCAGTAAAAATATAGGTGATTCAAAGCGACCTCCTAACCAACAAGAGATTATCGATATGCGTGTTTTGGGTGAAGAGATAAAATCTTATGAATCTGAACTTTCAAAAATTAATTTTGATCTTGAAAACACTTTACTCACAATTCCCAATATTCCATTAGATGATGTCCCTATAGGTTTGGATGATAGTGCAAATGAGATAATTTATACCTCTGAAACAGAACAAATAACTCATAATAATCCTCATTGGGATATTGGTAAAAACCTAAACATATTGGACATCGAATCTAGTGCAAGAATTTCTGGAAGTAGGTTTTATGTATTGAGAGGTAAGGGCGCCAAATTACATAGAGCGCTAGGCGATTGGATGCTAGATGTACATACTAATGAAAATCAATATGAAGAGATAGATCCTCCTTTTTTAGTTAAGGAAGAAACTATGATTGGTTCAGGAAATTTACCTAAATTTAAGGAAAATTTATATATGGACTCAGAGACTGATTTGTGGCTTATTCCAACTGCAGAAGTGGCATTAAATGGGATGAATCAAGGTCAAATTATTAAACCTGGAGAGTTACCAATAAAATATGTTGCAAAAACTTCAAGTTTTAGAAAAGAGCATACGGCCGCAGGAAGAGATGTTAGAGGTATAAAGAGGGTTCATCAATTTGAAAAAGTTGAAATATTTAGGTTTGTTGAACCTGCAGATTCTATTATTGCACATGAGGAAATGCTAGAAGAAGTGGTTGATTTGTGTAAAAGGTTAGGGTTAATATATAGAGTTTTGAAGTTGTCTACGGGTGATATTGGTTTTCAATCAGCAAAAACATACGACATTGAAGTTTGGTCAAAAGGAACAGGTGAGTGGCTAGAAGTAAGTTCTGTTTCTAACTGTTTAGATTTTCAAACAAGAAGAAATAACACAAGGTTTAAGAGTTCTCAGAACAGTTCGACTAATTTTCCACATACACTTAATGGATCGGGTTTAGCTTTACCTAGAATATGGATTGCGGTGCTAGAAAATGGTTTACAGAAAGATGGGTCAATTATAATTCCAGAAGAATTAGTTAAGTATACTGGTTGGGAAAAAATATAAAACTATTGCTGGCTATTATGAAGATTCATTGCTTCATCTATCCCTTTTTCTATAATAATTTCTAAAGCCTTAATGCATCTATCTATAGATTTATTAATTAAGATTTTTTCTTCCGGTGAAAACTTACCTAATACGTAAGAAATTTGTTCACTTTTAATTTTTGGTTCACTAATTCCAACTCTTACCCTCATAAAATCTTCACTCTGAATTGAGTTGATTATAGATTTCATGCCATTATGACCGCCTGCACTACCGTTTTTTCTTATTCTAATTCTACCTGTTTCCAAGTTGATATCATCGTAAACTACGATAATTTTTTTTGAATTAAATTTTTTTACTATTTTTTTTACAATGTCTCCAGAATTATTAATATAAGTTGCTGGATAAATCAGTATAGTATTTGAATTTTTTAAGGATATTGATGAAAAGTAGTAATCTTTATTATTTTTACTAATACTTACGTTATGATTTTTATTAATTTTATCTAATATTGCCCAGCCAATATTATGTCTCGTATTATTATACTTACTTCCAGGATTTCCTAATCCGATTATTATCCAAGGAGCATTGTTGTTATTACTAAAGTCTTCGAATTTCATTTTTCTTCAATTTCTAGCATAGATAATATTTCATTTTCATCAACTATATTTATACTTAACTTTTGAGCATTTTTTAATTTACTACCTGGAGACTCTCCTGCTATTAAAAAGTTTGTATTTTTTGACACTGATGATGTAATTTTTCCACCTAAATATTTGATTTTATTTTCTAATTCTAATCTTGAGAAAGACTCAAATTTACCAGTTATAACAAAGTTTTTATCATAAAACACATTATTTATTTCGATTTCTTGTTCTGCATACACTGGGTTTATTCCAATAGAAATCAGTTGTTCTAAAAGAATTTTATTTTCATCTATAAGGAAATATTTTATTATAGACTGGGCTACAATTTCTCCAATTCCGTCAATTTTTAAAAGTTCATCTTCTGTAGCATTTATTAAATTTTCAATAGATTTAAACTTTCTTGCTAGCCATTCAGAAGCCTCAGAACCAACTCCAAGTATACCTAGTCCAAAAATTAATTTTTCAAGTGGTTGATGATATGAATTATTTATAGAATTTACTAAATTTGTAAATTTTTTCTCTCCCATATTACTTAAATCTAATATTTGATCTTTTTTGTTTTTTATATCATAAATATCAGTTATATTATGAATGATTTTAGATTTATAAAATTCTTCGATAATTTTTTTCCCAAATCCTTCAATATTCATAGCAACTTTTGAGGCGAAGTGTTCTATTGTTCTAATAATTTGATCTGGGCAAGAATGATCAATGCATCTGGTGATAGCATTTTGTTCATCATTAATTAAATTTGAATCGCAAGATGGACATTTTCTTGGAAAAATAAAACTCTTTGATGAATTATTTCTTATGTTATTTTTAGAAATTTTTACTACTTGGGGGATTACGTCTCCTGCTCTTTGAACAATTACTCTATCACCTTCCCTTAAATCTTTCCTAATTATTTCTTCTCTATTATGTAAGGTTGCTTTTGAAATTGTTACTCCATCGATTACAACTGGTTCCAAATCAGCCCATGGAGTAATAGCACCCGTTCTTCCTACATTAATATTTATTTTTCTTAAAATAGTTTCTTGTTTTTCTGCTGGAAATTTGTATGCTATTGCCCATCTTGGCTCTCGTCCTACATGACCAAGGATATTTTGGTAATGTAATGAATCTACTTTTATAACTAATCCATCAATGGCATAATCAAGATCACTTCTGATTTTTTCTATATTTTTTATTATGCCGAAGATTTCCTCTAAGGAATTTACTTTTTTAGATAGATCATTTATTTTACATCCCCAATTTTTCATCATATTTAATGATTCCCAATGGCTAGAAAAATTAGAATTTTCATTGGTGTACCCTAAAGAATAGAAAAACATATCTAAAGGTCGTTTTGATGTTACATTAGAATCAAGCTGTCTAAGTGACCCTGATGCAGAATTTCTAGGATTTACATAACTCTCTAGCCCCTTTTTTTCTCGTTTAGCATTTAGTTTCTTGAACTTTGATAATGGTAAAAACACTTCTCCTCTAATTTCAAATTTCTCCGGATAATTACCATTCAAAGTTAGAGGAATAGATCTGATCGTTTTGACATTTTCAGTTACTTCTTCTCCAATAACCCCATTTCCCCTAGTAGCAGCTTTAGTTAAGACTCCGTTCTCATAAAAAATTGAAACTGCTAGACCATCAATCTTTAATTCGCAAACCATATCTAGATTTTCAATTTCTAAAAGCTTAAGTACTCTTTCATACCAATCTCTTATCTGAATTTCGTTAAATGCATTTCCCAAACTTAGCATTGGTAATAAATGTTTATGTTCATTAAAACCTTTTGCAGGAGATGCGCCGACTCTTTGTGTAGGTGAATCGGTTGTTTTAGTTTCTGGAAATTCTTTTTCTATTGCAATTAACTCCTGAAATTTCTTATCCCATTCTTGATCGGACATACTCGGACTATTATCAACATAATAAAGTTTGTTAGCTTTATTTATTTCTTCTCTTAGTAGTTTTGCTTTTTTTTCAGGATTCATAATATTTATAAAATTATTATTTTTAAATAAAATTTGCAAAAAAAATAATGGTTTTATTTTTTACATCATTTATCATAGATATTATAGATTAAAACTTAATTTATTTATATTTTATCATTATGGTAGACATTCAACCTTTTAAGGGACTTAGATATGATCCGAAATTTGCTGGAGACAATAGTTTAAACATTTGTCCTCCTTTTGATGCTATTACTCCTGATCTACAAAAAAGTTTGCACGAAAGATCAGATTACAATATTGTAAGATTAGAACTAGCTAGAAGAAACCAAGACATCGACCATTATAAAAATGCAGCAAATACACTGAATGATTGGATAAATAATGGCATACTTAAGTATGATTCTGATCCTGCAATATATGTTACGAAGGAAGAGTTTGAGTATAGAGGAGTCAAACAAGTCAGAAGAGGCTTTATTTCAAACGTAAAAATAGAAGAGTATCGTAAAAAAATAATTTTACCACATGAGAAAACAAGATTAGAATGGGTAGAGGATAGAGCTCAACTCATGTCTGAGTCAAGATCAAACTTTAGTCCCTTGTTAGTTATATACAAGGATGATAAATTTTTTAGTGTAGGAAAATTGATAAGAACAATTTCTGGAGGTGATCCTACTAGTGTTTTTTCACCTCCAGATATGCCAAAATTGAGTATTTGGAAAATTACAGATCCAGGAACTATATCAATAATCCAAAAAAAAATGTCTAAATCTCAACTTTTTATTGCTGATGGGCATCATAGGTATGAGGCTTCAATAATCTATAGAAATAAAGATAATTCTATAAATGAAAAATCAATTAAATCTTCTAATTATAGGATGATGATGATGGTGTCATATGATGAACCTGGACTTATAACTAGAGGGTACCATAGAGTTTTAAACAACCTAACCAAGAAAGAATACAATAATATTAAAACCTGCATTCAAAAGCATTTTACAGTTACAAATCACGAAATGCCTAATAAAATAGATAAGATTTTTATAGATAATTTTATAAAAACTTTAGATGTTAGAAAAAACAAAGAAATTGTTTTTGGTTTCTATAATTCGGAAACAAGATCATTAGGTATTGCAAAAGATAATCAAATTACACTTGATGGCAACGTGCTTGAAAATTCAGAATACTATAAACTTCATGAATTAATTTTTTCTAAATCTTTTAAATCTGATAGAGAAGAGAAAATTGTACTACCTATAAGTGATTCAAAAATGATTAGTGATTATATAGAAAAAGATCGTGTAGATATGGTGTTCTTTATGAGGCCTTTACCATTATCAGAATTTTCAGAAATTGTTTCCAATGGATGGAGGTTGCCTGCAAAAGCAACGAACTTTTTTCCTAAGCCTCCTGCAGGTTCAGTATTGCAAAACCTTAAGGTTTAGTAACTTGTAACTTTGTTAATACTTTCTGCTATGTAATGTACATTATTCGTGGTTATACCAGCAATATTAACTCTCCCTGAATTAACTATATATATAGAGTAATCTTTTTTTAATTTTTCAACATCTTTCTCACTTAGGCCTGTAAAACTAAACATTCCTTTTTGATTAACAATATATGAAAAATCTTTACTACATTTAAGTTCTTTTAAATTTGAATCTAATGATATGCGCATAGTCTGAATTCTTTCTCTAAGTATTTTTAACTCTGATTCCCACATAACTCTTAGATTATCATCTTGTAATATTTCTCTAACTATATCCGATCCATGGGCAGGAGGATTAGAGTATATTGTTCTTGCTGTTTTCTTAAGCTGGCTAAGTAGATTATCTGTATTTCTATTCCTGCTGTTTGTATAAATAAGGCATCCTACTCGTTCGCTATATAAACCAAAATTTTTTGAATAACTCGAACATATAAACAAATCGTCTAAATTTTTAGAAAGTATTCTAATACCCTCAGCATCTTCATCTATACCAGAGCCTAAGCCCTGATATGCGAAGTCACATATTGTAATAATATTTTTTTTATTTATAATTTTAGATAATTCAGTCCATTCATCAGAGCTTAAGTCTGCTCCTGTTGGATTATGGCAACATCCATGTATAACAATAATATCTCCATCTGGTATATTATTTATTGATGAAATCATACTAGGAAAATCTACATTGTTTTTTTCAAAATTTAGGTATTTATATTCTTTTGTTGAGAAGCCTGATGATTCAAAAATAGGTCTATGATTTGCCCAAGTTGGATTACTAAACCAAACTGACGATTTTGGAGAAAATTTCACCAAAAACTCTGAGACTAATTTTAGTGCTCCAGTCCCTCCAGGAGTATTTAATCCAAAGGATAAATTATTATTGTATATTGAATCTCCCAAAACTAATTTTATAGATTCAGATAAAAATTCTTGATCTCCATCAATTGGTTTATATGACTTTGAATAGTTTTTATCAAGTAAAATTTTTTCCGCATTTAATACAGATTCGAAAGTTGGAGTTACTCCATTATTATCTTGATATACACCCACGGATAAATTAACTTTCTTTTTATTATTGTCATTATTAAATTCAGAAGTTAATCCAAGTATTGGGTCTTTTGGTGCACTTTTTATATTTTCAAAAATCATAATACTTAATTTTTTATTTTCAATAAAAAATAGTTCTTTTTTCCTTTCCTTATTAATAAATATTTATTTTCCATAAGATCACCAGCGCTAATCCTATTTTCATATTTAGTAAATTTTTTATCATTTAAATAAATACCGCCTTGCTCACATAGCCTTCTTAATTCACTTTTTGATGAAAAAATTTTGAATTTGTCATTAATGCAAATATCTATAAAATTTTTATTTAATAAATCTTCATAATTTATCTCAAAAATTTCAGATTTGTCCAGCAAATCCTCTAACTCTTCTAAAGAAAGAGTATTTAGATTATTTGAGAAAAATGCTTCTGTAATTTTTTTTGCCTTTAAGAGCCCATTTGTTCCGTGTACATACTTTGTAACCTCTTCGGCTAAAGTTTTTTGGCCAAATCTTTTTTGTGGTTCTATTGAAACGGATTCTTGTATTTTTAATAGATTTTCAGGAGTTATGAAAGTAAAAATTTTTAAGTAATTAATTATGTCTTCATCACTAACATTTAGAAAGAACTGAAAAAGTTTATAAGGAGAAGTTGCTTCAGGATCTAGTGTAGGTGCTCCACCAATCGATTTACCAAATTTTTCTCCTGATGAGGTTGTAACTAGGGGAAATATAATACCATGAGCGAGGTCATTTTTGGATTTTTTTCTTGAGTGAACTCTTCTGATCAGGTCAATTCCACCAAGAATATTACCCCATTGATCGCTACCTCCTGACTGAAAATTACATCCATAATCATCATATAATTTTAGAAAATCGTATGCTTGTAAGAGTTGATAACTAAACTCTGTAAAAGAAATTCCAGTATCTCTATCAAGTCTATTTTTTACAGATTCTCTACTTAGCATAGTATTAACGGTGAAATGTTTTCCTATATCTCTTAAAAAACTCAAAAGATTAATTTTTCTCAACCAATCTGAGTTGTTAACAATTTTGGCGGGGTTCTTAATTTTTGAACTAAAATCTAAAAAAGGTGAAACTTGTTTATATATAGCATCCACATTTTCATCAATTTTTTCTTTACTTAATAGTATTCTTTCTTCACTTTTTCCTGAAGGATCACCAATCATTCCTGTTCCACCGCCAACTAAAATAATAGGAGTGTGACCATATCTTTGCAATCTTGCAAGACCCATGATTGCGACTAGATTGCCTATGTGAAGACTACTTGCTGTTGGATCAAAACCATTGTAACAAGTGATCTTCTCAGTTATTAGATTATGAGTAGCTTCTGGAGTGTGATCAAATAGTAGACCTCTCCATTCCATGTCTTCAACTACGTTATTAAAAATTGTTTTATTGCTCATAATAAGTTTTTTTATCTAATAATAATTTTATATTTTTGATATCTTCATTCATTTTATCAATTAGTTCTTCCTGAGAATTAAATTTTTGTTCATCTCTTATTTTTGAAATCAAATGAACATTTATTTTTTTATGGTATATATTTTTATTAAAGTCTAATATAAATGTTTCAATAATTCTTTGACCATTTTTTTCAAAAGTAGGCCTTTTACCAATACTTGTTGCACCATAGTATTTTTTATTGTTATATTCAACAATAGAAGCATAAATCCCATCTTTAGGGATAACTATGTTTGGTGAAGGAATTATGTTTGCCGTTGGGAATCCAAGTTTTTCTCCTAAATTTTTTCCTTCTGTAACTTTTCCTTTTATAGTATAAAATCTACCTAATAATTCTTTTGTTTCTTGACAATTCCCTTTTTCAATTGCTTGCTTAACTAATGTACTAGATATAATTTTACCCTTATTTTTTTTTGGAAGAAATTTTATGAACTTTATATTTGGATGGTTATTTTTCAACTCTTCATATCCTGACTGATCATATCCAATCTTGGAGTCCGAACCTAAAACAAAAGTCTTAATTCTGATTTTTTCAACTAGCTCAGATATAAATTCATCAGATGAAAGTTTTTGAATACTCTTATCGAACCTTAATGAAATGATATTCTCTATTCCAAGTGAATTTATTATTTCTTTTCTTTCATTGATTGAACATAAACTTTTAATTTTTTTTGATATGAAAAAATTTTTTGGTTTTTCTTCAAAAACTATTACTACTGGTATTTGGTCAAATTGCTTAGCCGAATCAATTAAATGATTTATCAGTGCTTTATGGCCCTTATGAACTCCATCAAAAGTTCCTATTGTTGCTATAGTTGGTTTAATTAAGTTAGTTAAATTTCTTAATTTCATATTTCATTTACTTAGCTTTTTATGAGCATCTAGTAAAATTTTTTCTGTAGTATTCCAGTCGACACATGCATCTGTTATAGATACTCCATAATCTAAATCTGCAGGATTATTAAGTTTTTGATTACCTGCGTTAATATGGCTTTCAATCATTACACCTACAATATTTTTATTTCCATTAATTCTTTGATTTATGATATTTTCAAAAACTATAGGCTGTTTTTTATGGTCCTTATTACTGTTTCCATGAGAGCAATCTATTACTATATTTTTTGGCAATGAGTTATCAGTAAGTAATTCTGTTGCTTCTTTAACATGGCTTGCTTCGTAGTTTGGAACTTTACCTCCACGAAGAATAATATGTCCATATTTATTTCCAGTTGTATGAATAATTGATGCTTTTCCTACATCATCAATACCTAAAAATGAATGTTCTGAGCTGCAAGAAACAATAGCATCTGCTGCTATCTGACAATCTCCAGTAGTGCTATTTTTGAAACCAATAGGCATAGATAGACCGCTAGCCATTTGTCTGTGTGTTTGGCTTTCAGTTGTTCTTGCACCTATAGCTCCCCATGACACTAGATCTGCATAATACTGGGGAGAAATTGGATCTAGGAATTCTGTTCCACAACCGAGACCTAGATTATTAACTTCAATAAAAAAATTTCTGGCTCTTTTTAATCCATTTTCTATATCATAAGTTCCGTCGAGATTGGGATCATTAATTAATCCCTTCCAGCCAACCGTAGTTCTAGGTTTTTCAAAATATACTCTCATCACTATAAGTAGCGTATTGTTGACTTCATCTGATAATTTTTTTAATCTTTTTGCATAATCTAAACATGAAACTTCATCATGTATTGAGCATGGACCAACTATAACAAACATTCTTTTATCTTTTCCATCTAGAATATTTTCAATATTTTTCCTACTATTTGAAACAACAGATGCAATTTCATTTGAAATAGGCTGGCTGTCAAGATAATGTTTGGGAGGTAGTAAATTTTTTTGCATTTTTACTCTGAGATTTGATGTAGACATAATTTTTTGTTTTTCTTGATGTTTGTATTATTACATTCTAAAATAGTATAGATTATTTATCTAACAAAAATTTAAGTTTTATTGTAATTTATCTGTCATTTATTTTTATTTGATATATCAGGTCTTAGAACTTTAGCTTTTTTGGTGTATAAATGAATAATATCTTCCTGAGATTTTTCTGTATTCCATAATATCAGTATTCTAATACATTTTTCTAATGCTTCAGGTTTATCAAATTCATGAGAGCACATTAAAGGTACATTATTCCATTTAATTTTTTCTCTAGCTACTACTGCTGGAAATTCAGCATTAAGATCTTTGGTAGTAGTAAATTGAACTGATGCTACATCTTTTTCTTCAATGTTGTTACACTTTATAAGTTCTAACATTAAGTCTTCAGTTGCTTCTAAAATATCTTCTGGAGAGTTTGAAGTAGCAGTAGTTGCCCCTTTTACCCCTCTGATGAAATTTGCCATATTTAAATTTTTCCCTAATACTTTATTTTATTACTTCTGATAAAAATTTTCCCACATTTTTTGAAGCATATTGTTTCTCACCATTCATTATAGACTTAATTACAGCGCTACCTATAATTATTCCGTCTGAAAATTCTGCTATATCCATTATCTGTTCATTATTGGATATCCCAAATCCTACAGCCACTGGTGTATCTGTATATTTTCTTACCTTAGAAACAAGGGTGTTAATTCTACTTGATATAGTATTTCTAACACCAGTAACACCTAGAGAAGAGATGCAATATATAAAGCCATCGGCATTTTTACAGGCTGTGCGTATGCTTTCATCAGATGATGTTATAGCAAGTAAAGGAATTAGTGATATATCATACTTTTTAGTTATTCTAAGCATCTCTTCAGATTCACTGGGAGGTAGATCAGCAATGATTAGGCCATCCACACCAATAGATTGTACTTCTGAGCAGAAATTTTCAACTCCGTAAGATAGTAAACTATTATAATAACCCATAAAAATTAAGGGTATTTCACTATGAGATAATCTTATATTTTTGGCAATTTTAAGGCATTTTGAGGTATTAATACCAGATTCTAATGCAATTTGCCCAGCTTCTTGTATTATTGGCCCATCTCCTAATGGATCACTAAAAGGTATACCTATTTCAATTATATCTACACCAGATTTAATAGCTACATCAACGATTTTTTCAGTACTATTTTTTTCGGGGAAACCAGCTGTAATATATATTATATTTGTTATTTTATTTTTATTTATATTACTCTCGAAAGTCGTTTTAATTCTATTATTTTTTTTCATTTTATAATCTCTTTTATTATTCATAAATAAATTCTTCACTATTTAGATCTATGTTAGGAATTATATCTTTTTCGTACCAATAATTTTGATTATGGACCCATTCGATATTGCTGCCACTTTTAGGCATTTTTTCTAATGCTCTTGATAAATAACCAGGATTAAATTCTTCTTCTCTAATCCATGGAAGAATTTTCATGTTTTGGTCTTTTTTTCTTAGCTTTACTGTAATTTTTTTTGCATCAATAAAATCCATATGATTTATTAGTTTTATCATAAAATTCGCGATCATTTCAGCTCTTAGTGTCCAAGCTTGCCTGAAATAACCAAAAGTCCAAATTAAATTTGGGATTGATGTAAACATCATTCCTCTATATGTTATCGTATCACTTAAATTTATGAATTTTTTATCAATAGAAAATTCTATATCGCCTAAAATACTCATATTAAAACCTGTTGCTGCAATTATAATGTCTGCACTTAATTCTTTACCAGACTTTAGTAAAATTCCATTTTTATTAAAACTTTCTATTTCATCTGTAACAACAGAAACATCTTGATTAGCTATAGATTTAAATAACTCTGCATCAGGTGTTAAAGCAATTCTTTGTTGCCATGGTCTGTAACTTGGTGAGAAATGTTTTTCTATATCAAATTGTTCTCCAAGTACATTTCTTATTTCTTCTAATAATTCCAACCTAACTTTTTCAGGTTCTTCAACACATCTCTTGATAAATATTTCTTGATTAATTAATATTTGTTCTCTAACGATTTTATGAATCCACTCAGAATCATCAGTTATATTTCTTAAGGTATTTGCGATTTCCTCAGTGCCTATTGTAGATGTCCTATAGAATGTTGGGGTTCTTTGAAGCATTGTTACATGCTTGGCTTTTTTTGCAAGAACTGGTATTGTTGTTGCAGCAGTTGCTCCTGAGCCAATAACGATAATTTTTTTATTAGAATAATTTAATTTATTTGGCCATTCTTCTGTATGTATGAATTTTCCATCGAAATTTTCTATATTTTTCCAATTAGGAATATAACCCTGATTTTGCCTGTAATAACCTTGGCACATTTGTAAAAAATTACACGAAAAATATAAAATTTGTTTTTTTGTTGAATGCTCTACCATCAGTGTCCACTTTTTTTCTGAATTAGACCAATCTGCTTTCAAGACTTTATGATTATATTTTATGTTATTTTGGATATTATTTTCTTTAATTGTTTCTCCGATATACTTTAGTATTTCAGATGCAGTTGCTATAGGTGCATCATTCCATGACTTAAAACTATAGCCAAATGTAAATAAGTCACTATCTGATCTGACTCCTGGATATTTATGCGTATACCATGTTCCACCAAAGCTATCTAAGGCTTCAAGTATAAAAAATCTAGATTTGGCTCTTTTTTTTTTCAAGTAATAAGCCGATGCAATTCCAGCAATCCCTGCACCAACTACTATAATATCTGTATGTATAATTTTTTTACTCATAATTTTATTTTATATGTTAAATATCTGATACGCATATTATAAGTAGTATTTACTAATAATTACTGCTAAAAAATTATGAATACTATGAATAAAAATTGATGGATATATAGATTTTGATTTAATGTATAACAGTCCTAAACAAATTCCTAAAATAAAAGTAGGAAATAAGGAACCAATATGTATATGAAAAATTGAAAAAATACCAGATGATATTAATAAAGAAATTTTTAAATTAAATTTTCTTTCTAAACCATTAATCAAGAATCCTCTAAAAAAAACTTCCTCACATATTGGTACTATCATACTCACTAAAATTATAGTAATAAAAATATTTTCAAATGCTAGGTTTAGTACTTCTTTTGCAGTATTTGGAGGTAGTAGGAAATCAAGTTTTAATATTTCTAACATCCACCCCCATAAACCAACAATTATTAAGCAAGCAATCCAGTAATATATACCCATTGAGAAATATTTTATTTTTGTTTTTTGAAAACCTAAACTATAAAAATTCTTTTTGTATTTTATTATTGATAAATTAATAGCTGGCAGTAAAAATAATATAGTTAATAAAGAACTGCAAATAATTTCTAGAGAAAAATTATAGAAGTAAATATTATTATTATTTTTTTCACTTAAATTTATAAATATGAATGAAAGAATTGCCCATGCAAAAAGCCAAGTAAATAGGGTTTTATAGGGCAAACTAAATTTTTTTATAATTAAAATTATTAAAGTTGATATTAGAACTAAAAAATAAATATGATTTTTAATTTTTATATTTTCAGGAAATTTTAACTCAAAAAGAATTTCAAAAAAAATAGAACCTAAAATTACTAGTAAAGTCGATAAAATAATTGCGAGTATAGTATCTAAAAAATCCCATTTTATACTCGAAGACATTTTTATTACATTGTTTGAGGTTCTGCGCCTGGCAGATCTTCTTGTTTATTTATGTTTTTCTTTTCATTGTCAGAGTTACTCTGAGATTCTTTTTTAACTTGTTTTTTTTGAAGAGGATTTTTGCCTTCAAGTATTGCCAAAAATTGATCAGATTCAATTGTTTCATATTTTAATAGAAAATTAGCAATTTTTTCTAATTCTTTATCGTATTTTGTCAAAATATTTTTAGCATTTTTTTCAGCTTCTTTAAGGATTCGATTTATCTCACTATCTATAATTTCTTCTGTTTTGAGAGAATAATCACGCTCTTCAGACATTTCTTTTCCTAAAAATACAGCACCACCTTGCCTTTTGCCAAAAGATCGATTTGATAGTTTATCAGACATTCCTAGTCTCATCACCATTTCTCTAGCTATATTCGTAGCTTGTTCAAAATCATTTGAAGCGCCTGTTGTTACATCGCCAATTTTTAATACTTCTGCAACCCTACCTCCCATTGCTGCGGCTATTTGTGATTCTAGTTGTTCCTGAGTGGCATAGGTTTTATCTTCTTGTTGCCATCGAGTAAATCCTCCAGCTTGCCCTCTAGGAATTATTGTAATTTTTCCTATAGGTGCACCTTCAGGCATGAAATGCGCAACAACTGCATGCCCTGACTCATGATAAGCAGTAATTTTTCTATCTTTATCACTAATTACCTTACTTTTTCTTGCGGGCCCCATTGATACTCGATCAATTGATTCAGTTAAGTTTTCAAGTGAAATAAATTTTTGATTATTTCTTGCAGCTAATAATGCTGATTCATTAATTAGGTTAGCAAGATCTGCTCCTGAAAATCCTGGAGTTTGCCTAGCTACTTCTTCTAACTCTACACCGTCCTTAAATGGTTTACCTTTGGCGTGAACATCTAGGATTGCAGTTCTTCCTTTTATATCTGGATTATCTAAGACTACTCTTCTGTCAAACCTACCTGGCCTAAGTAGAGCAGGATCAAGAATATCTGGTCTATTTGTTGCGGCAATGATAATAATATTTGTTGAAGAATCAAATCCATCCATTTCAACCAAAATTTGATTTAATGTTTGCTCTCTTTCATCATGTCCTCCACCTAAACCTGCTCCTCTATGCCTTCCAACGGCATCAATTTCATCAACAAAAACTATACAAGGAGAACTTCTTTTAGCTTGATCGAACAAATCTCTTACCCTTGAAGCTCCTACTCCAACAAACATCTCAACAAATTCCGAGCCGGAAATAGAAAAAAATGGGACTCCCGCTTCGCCTGCAACAGCTCTAGCTAACAGAGTTTTTCCTGTCCCAGGAGGTCCAACTAATAAAACACCACTTGGAATTTTTGCTCCAAGAGCCTGAAATCTTTCAGGAAACTTAAGGAATTCTACAACTTCTTCAAGTTCTTCTTTTGCTTCTGATACACCTGCAACATCAAAAAATGTAACATTTGCTTTGGATCCTATGAAAAGTTTTGCCCTACTTCTTCCAAATCCCATTTGCTGATTACTATTACCTTGCACTTGTCTAAGCATAAATAATAGAATTCCACCGAAAATTATTAATGGTAAAAAACTAATAATAATACTAAATAAGTTGGAGATCCCACTTGAACCCTTGACGACTACAGTATAGTTATTGTTGTTTATATCTGCATTACTAAGTAACTCAGTTATACTAGAGCCTTGTTCTTTTCTAGTTTTATACTTATTCTCCCCTTGAGAAACGTTAATTATTTCTCCATCTATTTCAATTAGTAATTTAGAATTGGGAGTAGAACTTCTAGCCAATTCTACGACTTCGTTCAAACCAATTTCTCTAGAGTTTTCCAGAGGCCTATTAAACGTAAACATTAGTGCGGTAAGAAGAACTAAACCCATCACTATATATATAAAATTTTTACCTATAAAATTATTTTTCAAAAATTTATTTTCCTAACTTTAGTTTTTAAAATTTGATATTTACAAAAAATAGTATTTACATGCTCATATATTAATCCTAACATAATATGGATAATATTTTCTATTTATTGGAATATTATTAAGTATAAAAGATAACAATTTAGGGGGACAAACATCTCAAAAGATTTTAACGTGAATGAGCAAATAAGGTCTAAAGAAGTTAGAGTGATTCGTGGCGAATCATCAGATAATTCTGAATCAACAGTCATGGAAATTAAAGATGCTTTGATTCTAGCTGATGATCTAGGATTAGACTTAGTAGAAGTAGCACCTAATCAAAAACCTCCAGTATGCAGAATTCTGGATTACGGAAAATTTAAGTTCATTCAAAATAAAAAAGAAAAAGAGTCAAGAAGGGCTACTAGGAACCTTAGTAAGCAAAAAGAAGTTAGGCTAAGTCCTGTCATGTCTGAGAACGATATATTAACAAAAATCAAAAAGGTTAATAGTTTTATTTTAGATGGCGCAAAAGTAAGAGTTTTTGTCAGATTTAGGGGTAGACAGAGAGCGCATCCTGAAATTGCTATGAAAGTTCTTAGAAGAGTAGCTGAAAGTACTTCTGAAATAGCTAAATTAGAAAAACCGCCTACTATGGATGGAAGAGTGCTTAGTGTTATGCTTGTTCCTGATGCAAATAAAAATAATGGCGCTAAAAATAAACAAATTAATGCAACTGTTTAGGAAAACTAAAAATAAACATGTGAATTTAGCGTGACATTTCTTTCAAAATTCGAGATAATAGATATCTGGAAAAAAATTAAATGGGTGTAAAATATGCCAAAAATGAAAACACATAAGGGCGCAAAAAAACGCTTTCATATTACTGGAAGTGGTAAAGTAGTGCGTTCAAAAGGTCCAAAAAGTCATTTTAGAAGGCGAAAGGCTGCTAGGGTAAAACGATTGTTCGGCTCAAAAGTAGGTTTAGATTCCAATACAATTTCCAAGACGATTAAACAGGCTATCAGCGCGATTAAATAGGGAGGTTATCTTGGCAAGAGTTAAGGGTGGTACAACCACACGAAAAAGACATAAAGCTGTATTGAAGGCTACGAAGGGTTATAGATCATCGCTCAGTAGAAGGTACAGAGTCGCAAGAGAATCATTGACTCATGCATTATCCTACTCCACTTCACATAGAAAATTAAAAAAAAGAACTAATAGATCATTGCAAATAATTAGAATAAATGCTGCTGCAAAACTAAATGATATAAGTTACAGTAAATTAATCTATGGAATGACTTTAGCGGGCATTGATATTGATAGAAAGACTTTATCAGACTTAGCGCTAAATGAACCTGACGCATTCAGAGAAATTGTTTCATTAGCCAAAGATTCTCTACGTTAGATTATCTTCCAAAAATATCCTAATATTTTCTACATATTGCTTAGGATTTGATAAAAAAGAATCAAGATGGCCAATATTTTCTTCTAATATGATTTTTTGTTTTTTTGATTTATTTTCTACAAAATCATATCCTGAAGCTCTTGCAAGCATTCTCCCGTGCTCAGGTGGCACAATTTTATCATCTAATCCATGAAGAATCATGATAGGTATTTCAGATTGAGACAAATATGCAAATGGTGAAATATCATTAATATTATTTTGTAAAAAAATATTAGCTAAAATTTTTGCCCCTGGAATAAAATAATTAAAAGGTTTCTTGATCCCCTTTAGAGAATTTTTCCAAAGTATCTCTAAATCTGCAAAAGCACTATCAGAAATTATAGCTCCAATATTTTGAAATTTTGATCCTATTATTATTGCTAAAGAGCCACCAAAACCAAAGCCTAATAATGCAATTTTGTCTTCTTTGATACTTAACTCATTTTTTAAGAAGTTTATTGCTCCAATAGTTTGCATTTGTTCGAATTCTCCTATAATTTTATAGTTTCGAGAATATGATTCATTATTATTTTTGGTGTCATAAATTAGAATATTATACTTTTCTTTATTTAGGCCCTTAATTATACCTAATGTACCCTTGATTGGATCAATCATATTTGTATGTTTATCCGGTATTATTATTACCCAAGGCCTTTTAGATATTTTTTTGGAATGCGGAATAATCCAAGCATTAACTTTTGAACCATCATAACTGTTTAAAAATGAAATTTCTTTATAGTCTAAGTTGATGTCTTTAGGTGTATTTGGAGAAGTTATAATATCATTTTTTAATAAACTTTTTAGTAGAACGCCTGATACACCCAGATATGCTCCTGCTAAAAACCCTATAAATTTCGAAGTGCTAATTACTTTATCCATAACTAGATATTTTTTTCTATGGAACTAACTATCATAAGTACCCATATCAAGGTCAAGAATAATAAAGAATACTTATAAGTTTTAAGTGCGGATTCTTTATTAGTATTTTTTATAAGTTTAATGCAATAGTATATAAATAATGCACAAAGTATTGATGATCCAAAAAGATAAATTTCATTGACTCTGTCAGATATAAAAGAAAAAGAGATTACAAATATAGAAAGTATAACTGTATAAATCATAATTTGTAATGATGTATTTTTTTCACCTTTAATATTTGGCAGCATTGGTATTTTTGCTCTTTCATAATCATCTTTGATCATTATCGCTAGAGCCCAAAAATGTGGCGGAGTCCATAAAAATATTATCATAAACAGGTATATTGCAACTATGTCTACACTATTACCAGCAGCCACATATCCAACAACGGGAGGAATTGATCCTGAAGCACCACCAATAACAATGTTTTGATCAGTATTTGGTTTGAGAATAATTGTGTATAAAATTACGTATAGCAATGTTCCAGTTATAGCTAATATTGCAGCTAAAAAATTTGTTGTATAGAACAAAATCATAAATGCAATTAAGTTCAAAATGATTCCATAAATTACTGAAACTATTGGAGATATTCTACCTTCTGCTACAGGTCTTTTTTTTGTACGTTTCATATTGATATCTATATTCTTTTCAATACCCATATTAATTGCCCCTGATCCGCCCGAAGCAAACATACCTCCTAAAAAAACTCCAATGATAACTTTGAAGGAAGGTGAACTTTCTGATCCAATAAATACTCCTGCCAAAGCAGCCATAAGCAGTAATGACATAACTTTGGGTTTTGTGAGATAAATTAGGTCAATGACTAGATTATTTTTTTTTTCTAGTTTTTCAATCATTAGATTTATTTTATATTATTTATTTCGCTGGCTTTAGTTGGTTTTAGAAAAAAACCTATCATAAAAACCATATTTACCCATATTAGAGTTGCTAAACTAAGATGTCCAGCCCTAGCCCACTGTTCAAAAGTTGTTAATGGGTTTGCTGCACCCATAATTATTTGAGCAAAAATTAATCCTATTCCGGAGATTGCTGCAAATCTTAAGTGTTTTGAAATTTTCTCAGTTTTTAATACTTTGTAGCAAGCGATGAATACAACAAACACAGAAAGAATAGATATAAATCTATGAAACATATGTATCCAAGCAAGGTATGATTGAGGTATTATGCTTCCGCCACATAATGGCCATGAACTACAAACAGTTCCTGCTTCTTTCCATACAGCATATGAACCTGAAAGTAATGCAACTAATGTAAAAATAGCAGCAAAAACCGTAAAATTTAGTATGCTTTTATGCTCTTTATCAATTTTGCTCCATAACCATTTAGATGACTTATTTATAGGTATGTTGAAAGTATAGGTAGAGAATACATAAGATAAGATTACCAAAGCTGTAACCATTTGAGCCAGAGTAAGATGCAATGTTCTTACGCTTGGAGACAATTCACTAAGAACAACCACTCCTCCAATCATACCTACAATAAATACCAGTATAGAACTAAGTGTAACTAGTCTTATTACTGAAGAATTTCTTCGATATTTTATCCATACTATTGATGTTGATATAAATATAAATATTCCAAGTGATGCTCCTAGTGTTCTGTGAGCATATTCTATTAATGCATGGTACTCGAAAGGTGGTATCCAACTATCATAACATTTTGGCCAATCAGGGCAACCATCGCCTGAGCCTGTAACTCTTACAATTCCACCTAATGTAATTTGAGAAATAACGGTAATTATGGAGAGAATTAAGAAAAAAATAAGAACTTTGTCACGAAATATATATAAATTTTCATTTTTTTTTGAATTCATTTAGGTTCTTATTTTTTTTTCTAATAATTATCGATCTCGAGAGATTCTTCCTTGATGAATATCTTCATTAAGATGAATTTCTCCATTACGAATCTTTATGTTATAGCCACAATCTGGGTCAGTACATACCCAAGCTTTATATAACACCGATGCTCCATGACCTCCAAAATCAGATAATGGCACTAATACACCACTTTCACAAGGTGTTGGGCAAGGGGGTAATGCAAAATTACTCATTCTTCCACACTCCTAAACTTAAATATTAAGTTTATATAATTTTTTATTACTATTATTTTACAATATTAATTTCTTTTAGATATAAAATAAATATATAAAAAATACAATAAATAATGCATATGTTTGTTTTAGGAATAGAATCAAGTTGCGATGAAACTTCAGTAGGAATAGTTGATGGAGATGGAAATGTTTTATCAAATATTATTTCCTCACAGGTTGATATTCATTCTTTTTATGGAGGTATTGTTCCTGAAGTTGCATCTCGCCAGCATATAAGCCATATTCAAAAAGTTTGTCTTGCAGCATTAAGTGAAGCTTCAATAGATTGGTCAGATATAAAATTAATAGCAGTTACTAATGGTCCAGGACTAGCAGGCTCACTCCTTGTAGGGGTAAACTTTGCTAAGGGTCTGTCAGCAAGTCTAGGTATTCCAGTTTTCCCTGTTAACCATATGGACGGACATATTTATGCTGCTTGGGCAAAAACAGATCAAAATAAGTTACTAGATTTTCAATCTTTAGTGGGAGAGCAAAACATAACATGCCTTGTTGTTTCTGGTGGGCATACTGATTTAGCGATACTAAAGAAATATGGCGAAATAAAACTGATAGGGGAGACAAAAGATGATGCTGCTGGAGAAGCATTTGATAAAGTTGCAAGAATTTTAGGGCTACGTTATCCAGGTGGACCAGAAATCCAAAAAGTCGCTGAAAAAACTAATGAGGTAGATAGTTTGCCTAGAGCATGGATGAAGGGCACGGATAATTTTTCATTTAGTGGCTTAAAAACAGCGGTCTATAATAAGGTGAAAAAATATAAAAATGACAAAAATTTTTCCTCATATATTCCAATTCTTGCTAATTCATTTCAAGAATCTGTGGTAGATGTATTATTTACTAAAACTATTAATGTTGCTTTGAGAGAAAAGTCTTCTGGAATAGTACTCGCTGGAGGAGTAGCAGCCAACTTGCCATTAAGGAATCAATTTTTAGAACATTCACCAATCCCTGTAGCCATTCCGGAATTTAAGTTATGTACTGATAATGGTGCAATGATAGCAATGGCCGGTCTTGTAAACTATAATTTACGTACTTTTTCACAAGATTTTGATGTAAAACCTAATCTTCGAGTTGGAGAGTTATGAGGATGGATAATTTTTGAAATTATTATTCAATCTAGAATAAATAATATTTTTTCTGCTATTTTCTAGTTTATCTATGAATTTCAAAATTTTCTTTTTATCAATTTCGATTTTTATATTATAAACACTATTTGAACTTGTAATTCTTAACAACATTCCTTCCGGCTTTACGAAAAAATCAAAAACAAAAAACATAGAAAAAAATAATAAAAATATTAGGATAAAGTTTAGTAGATTAGATTCAGGCAATATTTGCCACAAAATTATTGATGAAATTAAACCTATAATTGCCCAAAATCCAGAAGAGAAAACTTTATCTAACTTTGAGGTTTCTATATTAATTATGTCATCAAGAAAAATTGAGGCATAAGGTATTTTTTTAGTTTTTACATAAAGGTGACTAGGAGTTAATTGAAGATTTGTAGAACTAGAAATTTTTATTTCATCTATAATTTTTTCCATTGGTTATTTCTCGAATTTATTTTACTATAAAATTCCTAGCATTTTTGAGCATTAGATCCATAATAGATAATTTATTGCATATGTCATCATAAACTACTTTACCAGTTTTTCTAGCTTTTTCTTCAGCTTTTTTAGTATGTTCAATTCTTATTTTGTTGTCTGGCTCACCAGGGAAACCTAAGGATGCAGCAAAATCATTAGGTCCTCCAGTAATTCCAGATAAGCCTTTTACAGAAAGAATACCATCAATATTTTCTGAAGCATCTTTAGATTCAATTTGTGCAATTACTAACATGTTTTGATTTGACCATGTTGAAAAATTTAGTTTACCTTGGTATGTTTCTTTAATTTTTGCATCATCATTAAACTCAGTTCCTCTTCCTCCTCCCCATGATCTTTTACCAGATCCAGGAAATAAGCAAGCATCTACAAGCTTTTGAGCATCATCTTTTGAGTTAATATGTGGCCCTATAATACCTTGAATTCCCCTATCAAGGTAAAGGTTGATTTGGTACGGAGAATTATCTGGAACTCTAGCTGTTACAGATTTACCAAATCCATTTGCAATTCTACAAATATTATCAACATCTGTCTCACTAAATGTACCATGTTCTCCGTCAAGATGGATTGCATCAAATCCCACATGAATAGCTAATTCTACTAACTGTGTGGATGGAAAAGTAAGTTCAAAAACATTAGCTTTTTTTCCAGTTTTATTAATTCTTAAAATTGAATTTTCAATCATATTATAGCCTTATATTCCTTTGATTGTTCCACCTCTTGCATGAGTTTTTTTCAATGGTGGATGTTTAGTAATTTCTTCATAGTTAATTTCAAGACCTAATCCAGGTTTATCGGATAATTCTATATATCCATCTGATTGCCTAGGAAAACCATGAAATACACTGAAGTAATGTTCAGTATAAAATTCTGCATGGTATTCTTGTATCTCAAAATTCACAATAGATTTGTCCAAGTGCATCTCTGCTATAGCCCCAACAGGGGAGCATACATTATGTGGAGCCATAGTTATGTGTTTTGCTTCTGCAATTGCCGAAATTTTCTTTAGTTCTGTTATTCCTCCAGCATTTGCAATGTCTGGTTGAAGAACATCTGCAGCATGCTTATCTACAATTTCTGAAAATGGAAATTTAGTATATAATCTTTCTCCTGTAGCAATAGGAATATTTACTTTTCTTCTGACTTCTAAAAGTTCAGAAATTCTTTCCTCAGAAACGGGCTCTTCGTACCATAAGGGATTATATTTTTCTAATTTTTTCCCAATCTTAATTGCATTCATAACGTTAAATTTTGCGTGTGCTTCAATTAATATATCGATGTTATCTCCAACTGATTTTCTGACAGACTCGACTCTTTTCTCTGCAATGTCTAATTCTTCCAAAGAAATTTTGTAGTAATTATTTTGGCCAAAAGGGTCAAACTTTAATGCTGTGTATCCCATATCTACCACTTTCTTTGCTTCTTCTGCATTTAGTTTAGGTGTACCAGGATTTGTGTACCAGCCATTTGCATAAACTCTAATTTTTTCTCTAAAAGATCCTCCAAGTAGTTTCCAAACTGGCTCCTTAAGGATTTTTCCTTTTATATCCCAAAGAGCTATATCTATTCCAGAAAGAGAAGTTGTAGCTAGTCTTCCGCCCCTAGCATGGGGGTCATGGTATAGGTTTGTCCAAAGAACCTCGGATTCCAATGGATCTTTTCCTGAAAGGTACTTTTCTGTCCATGAACTAATAATGGATTTAACCTCATTCTCATCTTCCATAGCTGAGGCGTCTCCAAGTCCAAATAATTTTGGATTATCGGTATTTAGTTTAATTACTAACCAGTTTCTAGATGCGTTATGATGATTAGCTGAAAATTCTAAAAATTCTACATTAGTTATTTTTGGCATACTTTATATCCTTACATTTATGTAAATACATTATCGATTATTATTTAAAAAAATAAATAATACAAGTTATGTTTCTGAATTTATATATCAATATTTATAACTTTCTTAGTTCTTTTGAACTAAGAATTGTAATTATGGCAATTAGTATGCTTGATAAAGATGAAAATAATACGGCAAATTCAATACTAGTTTTTTCTAGAATGTATCCCCCAAAAAACCAACCTAATTGATAAGTTAATATTGTCATGTAATATAGACTAATCACCCGTCCTCTCATTTCGTCGCTTGCATGCTGCTGGAGCATTACTGGCACAGTGACCATCCAACATGCAAAACCAGTACCCATCATAAAACTGGATAAAATCGAAATTAGGAAACTAGGAGCAAACCCAAAAATAATTACTCCTATATCAAAACCTATAAAAGAGAGTATTAATACATATAAATTTCTTACTCTTGAGCCTATAGTAAATAGAATAAATGAACCACATAGAGCCCCAACCCCGCTAGCAGCTAGAGTATATCCGTAATGTAATTCTTCTAACCCAAGATCATTTTTTATCTTTACCGGGATTACTGGTTGGTACATACCTCCAAAAATTGCCGTGATTGAAATTACTAGTAAGGGGCGAATGATAGGATTTTTGAATGAGTATGTTAGACCACTTTTTATTTCTTTAAGTATATTTTGGGTTTTTATTTTTTTATTTTTTTTCTTGCTTCTAGTCTTGACAGAAATTATCATTAGCGCTCCCAATATATATAAGGATGAAATAAAATAAAAACTTATATCATATCCAAGCCATATCAATATTCCTCCTAAACTTGGGGCTGCTATTTGGGCTATTGTACTCGCAGATGTGTTGAAACTTACAGCCTGAACTAATTTTTCTTTACCAACAACATCTACAACAAATGTCTGACTGGAAGGATTGTGAATTCCAAATAGTACTCCAATCATTAATGACAAAGGTATTAATATCCAAACTGTATTTTCGTTAATAATATTCATTGATAATAATATTCCAGTAATTATTGAAATAATTGCTACTAATAATTTAGTAATCCATAAAAGTTTCCATCTTTCAAATCTATCTGAAAATGCTCCACCAAAAAGAGACATGCCTATTACCCCAATGCCACTTATTGAATTGATTAAACCCATGGAAGTCTCAGATTTAGTAAGATCTAAAACTATCCAAGCTAGAGCCATAACTCTAATCTGATATCCAGCAAACATTGTTATATTCGCAACTACGAGGTATTTATAATCATTTATTGAAAAAAGTTCGTATAAATTATCGATAAAATATTGAGTGTTTGATGATAGAATTTTTGTTATATTCAATTATCCACCACCAACGGGTTTCACTATATCTAGTTTATCTCCGTTTTTTATGAAAGTTACTTTAAAATCTTTTATATTTACGATCTCCGAGTTTAAGGCTACTGCGACTGATAAATTTTCTAGATTTTTCATAACAATTAATTCCGAAATGGAAATAGAATTTTCGAATTTATTTTTTTCACCATTTATTAAAATTTCTATCAAATTATTTCTCCATTATTTAATTTATTAATAATTTTTCTTGATGTAGTTTGTTCAGAAAAAGATCTTATTGAAGCTATTCCATATGCACCGTTTTGGAATGGTAATAAACAATTTTTTTCATTTATACCTCCCACTGCTATTACTGGTAAATTTATATTTGCAGTAATTTTCTTAAGTTCACTTAACCCTAAAGGATTTTGTCCAGGATGAGATTTTGTTTTAAAAATACTTCCAAACTGTAAATAATTAGCGCCGAGTTTTTCAGCTAAAATAGCAGATTTTAGAGAATGAACAGAACAACCAATTATTTGATCATACTTAAGTGTTGATTTTAAATTTTTTATTTGATTGATTTTTTTTTCGGGAAGATGGATCCCATCTATATCAAAAACTTTACATAATTCATATCCATCATTAATAATGATTATTGGTTTGTTATCTGTTTTGACTATAATTTTTTGGATAAGTTTTTTTTTCTCTTCATTTGAAAGATTTTTTTCTCTAATTTGAACCATATTAACACCAACTTTTGTAGTTTGGGTTATATTATTTACCATTTTTTCTTTATTTTGATAAACTGATGAATCGGTAATCAAGGATAATATAGGAAAACTAAGTAGTTTCAATTATTACTTTATTCCTTCTTGAGGACTACTTGGGTTTGCAATTAAGGTCTCGGGTATTCTACCCGCAAGAAAAGATTTTCTTCCTGCTTTTACTCCAAGCTTAAATGCTTCTCCCATTAATTCAGGATCATTAGATTTTGATATAGCTGTATTTACTAAGACTGCATCAGCTCCGTTTTCCATGACTTTTGAAGCATCTGATGGAACGCCTAAACCGGCATCAACCACCACAGGAATTTTCGATTGTTCAATAATTATTTGTATTTCTTCTAGTGCTAAAACACCTCTACCAGATCCAATAGGCGATCCTAACGGCATAACGGTGGCACAACCAGTATCTTCTAATCTTTTTGCCAGTACTGGATCAGCCCCAATATATGGTAGGCAGACAAATCCTTCTTTTATTAATATTTCAGCTGCTTTTAATGTCCCAATTGGATCAGGTAGAAGGTATTTTGAATCAGGTATAACCTCAATCTTTATCCAATTTGATCCAGTAACTTCTCTAGCTAGTTTTGCTATATATACAGCATCTTCGGCTGTTTTAGAGCCAGCAGTATTAGGTAAAATTTGATAATCATTCCAGCTTATATGATCTAGTAAATTTTTTTTCTGTGGGTCATTCAAGTCAATACGTCCAATGGCTACTGTTATGATTTCAGTTTCAGAACTTTCGATAGATTTTAGTAGATCCTCTTTAGACTTATGCTTACCTGTACCAGTCATAAGTCGAGAGTTAAATTTTTTCCCTGCAATAATTAATTGATCATTCATAATTTATTCTTCTAAATAATATCCTAACTTTATCGAAAGATATTTTGTTGTTGGTGCTTGATAAAATTTTTCTCAGCAAGTTTACTTATTCAAAGTTATAATAATTATATAATAAATTATTTTAGGTTTATTATCAAAAAAAAGTTTAGAGGTTTCAATTATGGGTGAAAAATTAGTATTCTACAGTAAAAATGATAAGGGTAGAACTCTTAGTAGAAGTGATAGAGCAAAGCAGTTATGCTTTGATGACTTAAGATGTGAATTTTTATTTTCTGGAGATGAAGATTACTCAAATTCTGCAAAAATAAGGGATGGTTTTGAAAAAAATCTTGAAAAAATGATTGATGCTGAAGTAATAATTTGCAATGGTGAATTACTTAGCATAGAAATGTTAAAAAAATTACCAAATCTACGCCATATACAATTATTAAGCGCGGGTTTTGACGGATGGGACATTGATGCAATTAATGATTTAGGTATAAATATTTGTGGTAATTCGCCTGCTATTTCAAATTCGGTTGCAGAACATACAATAGCACTTATTATGATGCTGTATAAAAGATTACCTCAGGCTGTTGAAGGAGTAAAATCTGACCAATGGATGAAAAAAGCAATTACAGGACCCTATGGAAATGTTCATGAAATCACAGGAAAGAATATAGGAATAGTTGGTTTAGGTAATATAGGTTCAAAAGTGGCTAAATTATTGAGAGGTTTTGATGTTAATATTTTTTATAACGATATAAAGGAATTTTCTAATTTTGAAGACGAATTAAATATAAAAAAAATATCCTTTGAAGAATTATTAAAAATTTCAGACATTGTTTCTGTTCACGTTCCCTTGTCAGATGAAACTAGGGGTTTGTTCGGTGCTAAAGAATTTGGATTGATGAAAAAAGATTCCATATTTATAAATACATGCAGAGGCCCTGTGCACGATGAGCAGTCGCTAGTAACAGCTCTAAAAAGTGATGAAATTTTAGGCGCTGCTCTTGATGTGACAGAAGTTGAACCAATTAGTAAAAATTCAGAGTTACTGAAGTTGGACAATTGTGTTATAACCCCTCATCTTGCAGGTTCGTCTAAGGAGAGTGTGGATAGAAGAATCATGTTTGCTTTTGAAAATGCTAATAAAACACTAGGTGGTATTCAGCCAGAAAATTTAATTTTCTCTTAAAGCTTTTATGCTTGCTTTGATTCCTGCCTGAAAAATTTTAGATTCATTTTTTACAGTCTGTAAAAATTTACTCCCGAATTCTCCTATGTTTCTATACTTTTTCTTTCTTCTATTTTTTAAGGTCTTGATATGAATTTTATTTATCTCAAAAAGTTCATTACTTAAAATGGTTTTTATTAATTTCGCAGTTTCTGTTGGGTTTTGATGAGCTCCATCGTTAGGTTCAGGTATAATTTTATCAATAATCCCTGAGCTTAAACAATCCGAGGCGGTTAATTTGAGTGATTCAGCTATTTCAGAAATCTTATTCTGATCTTTCATTTCTGTTTTTGCACCTTTTTCAGGAATAATTGGTGTGTATATAGCATTTTCAAGCATCAATACTTTATCCGTTATCGAAAATGCTAGTGCAGCTTCAGAACCCCCTTCACCTATAATTATAGAAATAGTAGGAGTATTTACTTTGCCAATTTGGTCTATCATATTTGATACTGAATTAGACAAACCTAATTTTTCCATTTCCATTCCTAAAGCAGGTCCTGGAGTATCAACAAGACTTACTAGAGGTATCTTAAATAATTCTGCTAAATTAATTGCTCTTGCTGCTTTTCTAAATCCGGATGGTGTTATTTCTCCAGATTGAGACCCTGATGAACTTTTACGCTTAATGTTTTTTTCTGATTTTTGCTGTGCAATAATCATTACACTTTGACCAGAAATTTTTGCTATCCCAGTTATTATTGAAGGGTCATCATATGAGATTCTATCTCCATGGATTTCAAAAAAATTTGTAAAAATATTTTCTAAATAATATCTAGATTTTGGTCTATTTTTATTTCTGGACAATCCTATAATTTCTTCTGGATTTTTATGAGGTAAATTCTTTTTTATATGTTCTTTACTAATTTTTACAGGATTAACCTTGTGATTTGGAGAAAGCAAATCAAGCAATAAACTTAAGTTCATTTTAATTTTATCACGAGTTAATATTTTATCTATTTGACCAAACTGAATAAAAGTTTCTGATGTATGGGGAAGGTTTTTTTTATCTTTATCAAATTCAGTTATTTCTCCTAGAGATGAAAATCCAATTTGAGCATTGGGCTCTGAGATAATTATGTCAGATAAAGATGCAAAACTACTAAAAATTTGTCCTGTTGTTGGATTGCTTAAAATTGTTATAAAAGGAATATTTGCATCCTTGAGTGATCTCACAGCGAAAGATGTTTTTGCCATCTGAAATAATGAAAAAATACCTTCTTGTAATCTAGTGCCACTTGAAGTTACAGTACAAACACAAGGTATTTTTTTTCTTTTTGCTAATTCTAGGGCTAATGTTACTTTTTCTCCCACTACAACTCCCATCGATCCTCCTAAAAAACTTGAATCAATTACAATCATCACAACATCTTTATCGTCTATTTTACAAGTCCCGGTTATAATAGCTTCATTAAGTCCTGTACGAATTCTATCTTGTACAAGTCTAACTCGGTATGAAACTCTTGGGGAAAATTCTATAGGGTCTAATGACTGAATCCATTTACTTGTTTCATGGAAACTATTTTTGTCAATCAAAGTAGCTAGTCTACGCCTAGCTGATATTGAAAAATGATAATTGCACTTTGAACAAACTCTGTATCTTTGGTAAATTTTTGAACTTTTTAATTCAAAGTCACAATGTAAGCAAGATTCTAACAAGTCTTCAAGAACGATTTGTTTTTCTTTTTTGGGTTCATTATCTGAAAATAGATCAGTTACTTTATTCAAAAATCAATTCCTTAATATAATCCCTGTTCTATAAGTATATATCCATAAAGTTAAGATTAAATTACTGGACGAGCTTTACCTGGTTCCCCTGTACCTACAACTCCGGCTTCTTCCAACTCATCCATTAATCTTGCTGCTCTAGGATAACCAATTCTAAGCCTTCTTTGAAGAAAGGATACGGATAACGTTTTTTGAGATTTACTTAGTTCTAAAGCATTATTAAATAATGAATCATTATCAGACATTTCTATTTTATTAATTTCGGTCTCTTCGTCATTACTTATTTCTAAGAATTTCATATTTGGATAGGTATTTTTCTTCCATAGATTTACTATTGAATCTACTTCTATATCTGAAACAAAAGCACCTTGGACTCTTGATGGTTTAGGTTTATCAATAGGCTTAAATAACATATCACCCTTACCTAATAATCGATCCGCTCCAACGCTATCTAAAATTGTTCTTGAATCAATCTGGGACATCACAGCAAATGATATCCTGCTCGGAAAATTAGCCTTAATTAGCCCTGTAACTACATCTACTGATGGTCTTTGTGTAGCTACAACTAAATGTACACCAGTAGCCCGCCCTAATTGAGCAAGTCTTACTAGTAGCCTTTCTACTTCACCTGATGCGCTGAGCATTAGGTCTGCAAGCTCATCTACCAATATAACTAGATAAGGCATTTTATAATCTGATTTTTTATTAAACGTTAATATATTTTTTACCCCAAAATTTTCTAAAATTTTAAATCTTTCCATCATTTCCTTAACCAATGATTTTAGAACAATTACTGCTTGGTCTGCTTCTACTACAACCGGGGTATAAAGATGTGGTATTCCCTCGTATGGTGTTAGTTCTACTCTTTTAGGATCTATCATGACTATTCTTAGTTCATCAGGAGTTTTTGTCATTATTAATCCTGTAATAATACTATTCATGCAAACACTTTTGCCAGATCCTGTAGATCCAGCAACTAAAGTATGAGGCATTTTTGACAAATCAGTCATTACTGATTCTCCACCTGAGCCAAGGCCTAATGGGACAGGCAATGGATTATCATTTGCAAATTCTTTCCATTGATCTGTATCCATTATTGATCTCAAAGTTACTTCATTAGGAGACTTATTAGGTACTTCAATTCCTACCACGGATTCTCCAGGTACAGGAGCTTCAAATCTTAAGTTTGGCGAAGCTAATGATAGTGCTATATCTTTTTCTCGATTTAATATTGTGTCAACTCTAACTCTTTGACCGATTTTGTTATCAGTTTTTCCTTTCCATCCGGGACTTAAACCATACATAGTTACAGTTGGACCTTTTTTTACTTGGTCAACAGTAACTTCAATGCCAAACTGTTTCAAAGAGGATTCAATTTTTTTACTAGTTAAATGAACTTCTGATTCAGATATTCCTCCCGGTAAAGGTCTCTTGAGGTTATCTAAGCTAGGTATACTCCATTGATGGTTATTAGAAGAGAGTATTTCTTCAGGTTTTGTAAAATTTTCTTCAGAGTTATTTGAGGTGAAATTATTTTGTGGAATCTCTTGATTTTTAGATTTAGTTGAGTTTATTATTGATTCTTTTTTTGACAAATCTTCTTTATTGTTAATCTCTTTTTCGCTTGTTTCATGTTCTTTATTTATTTCTATTTCATTTTCACTATCATCCGGGATATTATTTTTTTTTGTAATTGAGTTAACAATATTAATTATTGTATATTTAGACAATTTTGTTAGAAGTAATAAAAACTTGGATATGATTTTTTTAGAGAAATTATAAGTATAATAGGTAGTGATTTTTATCAATGTTGGCTTTATCAAAGATATTGCTAACAATATAAATAATATTACTCTCATCCAAGAAATCAGATATTCTAACAATGAAACATCAAATCTACTCCAACTCATATAAGACCTTGATATAAATATACCTAACTCTCCTCCTATAGATTCACCTGAAAATGAACCAATTGGAGCATAAAAAATACCTAAAATACCAGATAAACTCATGCATATTAATATGAAACTAATTTGATACTTCCAAAAACGAAGAAATTTTCTAAATAAAATATTAATTATTATTGGAAAGGTAGCTAGAATGGACGGAATAAATGACCAGCCAAAAAATTCCTTCATTTCTTCTATGTTTCTAAAAATATATAAATACGTTATGGCAAAACTTATTGCTACAAGTATTATTAATTTAGTTAAAAAAGTATTTTTTGAATTAGCCATGATTCACCAAACTCACAATAATTTTTGATTTTATATCAAGTTTTTGTTTCAAAAAGTTGGAAGAATATTCTTTTATGAAATTTTCGATTTTTTTATTTTTTGGTTGTTTTTTTATACTGCTATTAATGTTTTTCTCTAGCGAATCTTTGATAAATTTAATATTTTCATATGAGTCATCTATAATAACTCCATATGATTTAAGGTCAACTATTTTATTTATCTCATATTTTGAATCGGACAAAATTGTAACTAGTATTATTCCATTTTTATAAATTTGATTTCTTTCTTTTATGATTACATCATCTTCATAAATTAAGTTTTTTCCATCGACAAGTATATTTTCTGCAGGAACTTTACCATTTATTTCTAACTTTTTATCTTTTAGTAATAAAACTTCACCGTTTTCTAATATAAATATATTCTCTTGATTAATATTTTCACTTTCTGCAATTTTACCATGTGCCATTTGCATTTTAATCTCACCATGAACAGGTACAAAAAATTTTGGTTTAACCGTATTAATCAATTCTTTAAGTTCGTTTTTATGTGCATGTCCAGATGTATGAATTGTCTGATCTTTATCAGTTATAACTTTCGCACCTAGTTTGAGCAATTTGTTTATTGCTTCATTTACTTGAACTTCGTTTCCCGGTATCGTGCTAGCTGAAATAACGACGGTGTCTCCATCTCTAATTTGTATATTTTTATCATTATTATTAGCAATTCTTACCAATCCTGATTGCTTTTCTCCTTGGCTGCCTGTTGTTAAGATTACTAGATTATTTTGATTTATATTATTTATCTGATCTGGTCTTATCATTAATTCTTCATAGGAACTGATATGACCTAGATTTTTGGCTATTTTTGTATTTTCAATCATACTTTTACCAACAATACATAATCTCTTATTATATTTTATACATGCATCAGAAATGATTTTAGTTCTTGAAATTTGAGATGCAAATGTAGAAATAATAATTCTATTATTATGTGACTTGATAATAGAATTTATAGATTTTTTTACCTCTTCATCCGATATAGAATACCCTTCCTCTTCAGCGTTAGTAGATTCTGACATTAAAATCATGACTTCATCTTTAAGTATCCTCTTCAGATGATTTATATTGGTTTTATAGTCATTACCTATTGTAGGGTTTTTATCAAACTTGAAATCTCCTGAATGAACAATATTTCCACAAGGAGTATTGATCAATAAACCGTAAGAATCTGGTATAGAATGGCATACAGGGAAAAATTCAAAAACTATATCACCCAATTTATATTCATTATTCTCTTTTATAGGAAAAATCTTTGGAGAAATATTATTTCTACTTCGATAAAGTTTTTTTCTTATCAATTCACATGCCATTCTTGGGGCATAGACAGGAATACTTAAACTATCGAGTATGAATGGGATTGCGCCTATATGATCTTCGTGGCCATGAGTAACAATTATACCTTTTATCTTTTGCTTTTTTTCTTCTAAATAAGTTATATCTGGAATAGCAATTTCTATTCCAGGAATTTCTTTTTTCTTAATGAAACCAATACCTGCGTCTATTATTACTATGTCCTTGTCAGATTCGATGATAGTCATATTTTTACCAACTTCATCGAGCCCTCCAATAGGTATGATTTTCACATATGGAGAATTTTTACTTTTCAATAATTATTTTTATCTTTCAAAAGGTTATTTAAGAAAATACCCTCAGAACGTTATTTATGAGGGTATTTCTTAGTTGATAATTTAGGATATACCGTTATCACTAAGGTATTTTACTGCGTCGTTTACAGTTAGGATTTTTTCAGCATCTTCATCAGAGATCTCTAAAGGGTTATCGTCGCTTCCAAACTCTTCTTCGATAGCCATTATTAACTCAACAATATCAAGAGAATCTGCGTCTAAATCTTCTGTGAATGATGATTCTCCGGAAATATCATCAATATCTACACTTAATTTATCTGCTGCAATTTCTCTTACTTTATCTAGTACACTAGCCATAATAAAATTAACCTCTCAAATCTTGGGAAATAGTCCCTATATAAATTGTTAGTTGTTTTGATTCTTAAAACATTATTATATACATCATATCAGAGATGATAATATACCGTTAACGAATTTTGAAGACGAATCTTCACCAAAATATTTAGCTAATTCAACCGCTTCATTTATAATAATTTTTTTATTTGAATTTTTTGATGAGATGCTTTCCGTAACTGCAAGTTGAATTATACATTTATCAATTGGGAATAATGTTGAATTTTTATTCAATAATTTTGAATTTATTCTGTCGTTTATCATATGTTTTTTATCAGTGAAATTATTTACTAGTAATTCCATAAAATCAGTGTGTTCTTTGTCTAATTTTTTTCCTTGACAATTTCTCCTTAATATATCTAAGGGATTTTTTTTTGATACATCTGATTCATACAATGATTGCACGACAATTGCTCTAGATTTTGTCTTGTTATGTTTTAATTTATAATTTTTCTCAATGGATGATATAACTTCAACGCCATCATCTTGTAATGAATAAGTTTTTATTAGTTTACTTGGTATAAAATCAATTAGATTGTTATTTTTGTCCATTTTTAGGATGCTGCATATTCCAAAACAGAGTCAAAATCAGATATATTTGTAATTTTTGCATCTCTATTAATTCTTTTTATCATGCCAGACAGAATCTTGCCATTTCCTATTTCAATAAAAGAACTAATACCATCCCCTATCATATTCTTGACCGAATTATTCCACTGAACGCATGAGGTTAGTTGCATTTTCAATTCAGATTTTACCTCCTCGGCAGTCACTAATGGTTCGGCTGTAACATTGCCAATTAGAGGTATAACAGGATTATTAAACTCAAGAGAATCAATAATTTTATTGAGGCCTTCTTGGGCAGGCCCCATTAATTTTGAATGAAAAGCACCTCCAACTTGAAGCAATATAGCTTTTTTAGCACCACGAGATGAAGCTATATCAATCGCATGAATAAGATTCTGTTTCTCTCCTGCGATAATAATTTGCTCTGACGTGTTTATTGTAGATAGTTCTACTCCAGATTCGATACATATCTCTTCAGCAGTAATTTCATCTAATCCAATTAATGCAGCCATACCTCCTGGCACTTGTTCACATGCCATTTCCATTAGTCTGGCGCGTTCAAACACTAGTTTAAAAGTATCGTTAATATTTAGTACACCAGAAACAGCCAATGAAGCATATTCACCTAAACTATGTCCAGCAGTTACTTGAGGTATTTGTATAACACCAGATGCCTCCTCCATGGCTCTCCATGTGGCAATAGAGGTAGCAAGGATTGCAGGTTGAGTATTCTCGGTTTTTGTTAATTCATCCTGAGGGCCATTAAAAATAATATCTGATAGTTTTTTATTTAAGGTTTGGTCAACTTCCTCGAAAACTTCTCGCGCAGCTATAGAATTCAAGAATAGATCTTTACCCATACCAACGGATTGAGAACCTTGACCAGGAAATACAAATGCTATTTTATTATTTTTTTCATTCATTGGATTATTACTCTTATGTAGTTTGCGTAGTTACTTCTTCATCTAATTGAACCGGCCAGTTTCCAGGTAGTATTCTACCATTATAGTAACCACATTGTGTGCAGGCTCTATGAGGCTGTACGTGAGTGGTTGGGCATCTTGGGCAATTTAAGGCGATAGATGGCAAACTCACAGCATTGTGCGCGTTTCTGTTACCTTTTCTTGCTCGAGTATGTTTTTTTTTGGGTAATGGAGGCATTATTATTTTCTTTTAATTACTTCTTGATTTTATTATATAGTTTATTATATTTTTAAACACTTGTTAATTTTGCACCTATTTAGATACTTTTCGCAAGTGTATTCATACTAGAATTTAGGGAGTTTTACACAAACATTTTTCATAATTAAGATTTTTCATGCAATTTATACATATTCCTTTGCAGTGCTCTTTGCATTTTGGAGCTATAGAAATTTCAGAATATAGAGAATTTTCAAATAATGATGTGAGATCTACAAAATTTCTTTTATCTAGTCTTTGTATGTCAATGTCATCATTGTAATCATAATTGTCTATCAGATTATCGAATCCCATAATATCATATTTATGTGGGATATATTCTTCTTCATAATTTGAACTTATTATTTGAACTGTCTCATCAGTGCATCTACTGCAAATTATTTTGGTTTTAGCTGTGATTTCACCTCTTGCAATGATACTTTTATCTATTCGTATAAAATTAATATTTGCGATTATGTTATTGAAAGTTTGATTATGAGTTGATAGCTCAACATCATTTATTGTTACTTTTTTTATATCGCCTATGTTTCCTCTTAGTAGGCTAGAAAGATTTACATGAAATTTATTTTTATTTTGCATTTAATTATCAATATTCAAATATTTTTTGACATATTAATTTAGAGTTTATAATGGGATAATCGTAAAATAAAACTAATTAATTTTGTTTTGGAGTAAAGTTTTGAAAATTCTTGGGATAGATCCTGGATTAACAAATACAGGCTATGGATTAATTAGTGTAAAAAATAGAAATTACAAATCCTTAGAAGGTGGTGTAATTAGAACTAAATCTGATCAATCCTTAGAAAATAGATTATATTCTATTTACTCTGTAATTAAGGATATTATGATGGAATTCTCTCCAAATAGCGTTGCTATTGAAGAATTACATTCAAGGTCTAGATTTGTTAAAACGGCTATTTTATTAGGTCATGCTAGAGGAGCTGCTATTGTGGCAGTTGGGCAATTTAATATACCTGTTTTTAACTATCAGCCAACTCAGGCTAAAAATATGCTAACCGGGTTTGGTGGAGCTTCTAAAGAACAAATAAAAGCTGCCGTTTCTGATTGTTTAGGAGAGCCTAATATAATTAAAAATGAACATATGGCTGATGCATTTTCTATTGCAATATGTCATGGTATGATGATAGAGAAATCAATTTAAATTTATATGATTAGTTTTATTTCAGGTACAGTCCGTAAAATTACACAAGATCCATCCGTAGTTACTATAGAAAATAACGGAGTAGGATATGATATTAATCTTCCCGCATATGTTTATCAATCTTTAGTATCAGATAATATTGAAAAAGGATCTCAAATTGAGTTGGAATTATACTATCATGTTACTGAAAGGCAACCTAAGCCAATATTGGTCGGTTTTAGGCATCCTACTGAAAAAGATTTTTTTGAAAAATTGATACAAGTGGAAGGGATAGGCCCTCTAAAGGCGGCTAACGCATTAATTCTTGCTGCTTCTAATATTGCATTGGCAATTGAAACTGAAGATGTTGCATCTCTTCAAAAGTTACCTGGTATTGGATCTAGAGCTGCTCAAAAAATTATTGCTACTTTGAAGGGAAAGGTTACTCAAACAGCCTTATATAAAAATGAAAATTATGATGAAGTAACTCTTCAATCAGGTAAAAATTTACCTCCCACCGTTGTTTCAGAAGGTGTAGATGCACTAGTTAGCTTAGGTTACAGGTTGCCTGAAGCTCAAAGTCAAATACAGGAGGCGGTATCTAGGAACTCTGAGTGCGAGAACGATCTACAAGAATTGCTCAGAGAAGTATTTAAGTCTAATATTTCGAAATGAAAAGGTGAATTTTGTCTACTGATAAAGAAAATAATGCTAGAGAAAAAATTATTGAATCTAAAAATATCTCAAATAACAGTAATCTTGATAAACAAGATGATGAGAAAGTATTAAAAAGTTTAAGACCTAAAAAGTTTTCAGATTATGTGGGTCAAAAAAGTGTAGTAGAAAGTATATCCATAGCAGTTAAGGCCAGTAAAGATAGGAAAGATACGCTTGATCATTCAATTTTTCATGGTCCTCCAGGACTAGGTAAAACAACAATTGCTCATATTATTGCTCATGAGATGGATACAAAGTTATTCCATACTTCTGGCCCAGCTCTTGAAAGGCCAGCAGATGTTGTGGGACTCCTGTCTAATCTAAAAAATGGCGATATATTATTTATTGATGAAATACATAGATTGTCCACAAGTGTTGAAGAATACCTTTATTCTGCAATGGAAGATTTTCGAGTTGATTTTGTTACAGGATCTGGAGCTTTTGCTAAAACTATTAATTTACCCTTAAGTCAATTTACACTTATTGGTTCCACAACTAGAGTGGGTATGCTTAGTGCTCCTTTGAGAGAACGATTTGGTCTTTCTTATCATTTAGACTATTATTCTGTAGAAGAACTTTCAGAGGTTGTTATTCGGTCATCAAAAATTTTAGATGTGAAAATTAATGAAGAAGGTGCTAATGAAATAGCTAACAGATCTAGGGGTACCCCAAGAATATCAAATCGATTATTGAAAAGAGTTAGAGATTACTCACAGGTAAAATATGATGGAAAAATTGATCAAAATATTTCATCTGAAGCTCTTGAGATTGAAGGAATAGATAAATTAGGTCTGGATAGATTAGATAGGGTATATTTAGAAACTCTATCAAAAAATTATGCTGGAGGTCCTGCTGGAATCCAGGCCTTATCAGCGACTATTAATGAAGATCAACAAACTTTAGAAGATGTAGTTGAACCTTATTTATTAAAAATAGGTTTCATCATAAGAACGCCACAAGGCAGAAAGTGCACTAAAGACGCTTTCGATCATTTGGGTTTAATTCCTCCTAAAAATAACACTATTCAAAAAAACTTTTTTGAATAATTTCCAACTTCAAGGTTTTAAGTTCCAGGTGATTCATCTGTGATTTTTTTTATTAGATCTTCTGGGATGTCATCAAAAGATGAGTAGTTAAGTGATGATAAACTATAGTATAAACCTTTATTTTTGATTAGGTTTTCGTGGGTATCTTGCTCTATAATTTCTCCATTTTGAAGAACTATGATTTTGTCTGCATCTCTTATTGTTGCTAGTCTATGAGCTATCACCATAGCTGTTCGACCCCTTAATAGCACTTTTAACGCATTTTGAATTTGCATTTCAGTGTAAGAATCTATATTAGCAGTTGCTTCATCTAGTATTATGATTTTAGAATCTCTAACTAGTGCTCTTGCGAATGAAATTAATTGTCTTTGCCCAATAGATAAGTTTTCTCCTCTTTGTTCTAACTGGGTTTCATACTTATCTGGTAATTCCATTATGTAATCGTGAACACCTACAGCCTTTGCTGCATCTATTACCTGCTCGTATGAAACATTTTTTGTTGAGTAAATTATATTATCAATAATACTACCAGAGAATAAAAATGGTTCCTGTAAAACCATAGAAACGTTTTTCCCCAATGATTCTAATTTTATATCTGATATATTTACTCCGCCGATATTAATTTGGCCTTCCCAAATCTCATAAAAACGATGCACTAGTGCTGTAGTTGAAGTTTTACCTGATCCAGTAGGTCCTACTAAAGCTATAGTTTCTCCCGGATTAATCTTAAAATTAATATTTTTCAAAACTGGTTGATTAGGTAGATATCCAAAGGTTACATTGATAAATTCTATTGAAGGTTCTAGTTCATCCATAATGATAGAATCTTCCTTGTCAGTCATATCTACAGGGACATCAATGACCTCAAATATTCTTTCTCCGGACGCCATTGCTCTTTGTAATACATTGTAATGCATAGTTAAGGCTCTAATTGGGTCAAAAAATCTCTGAATAAATAGTACAAAAGCAACCATAACTCCTGTTTCAATTTGTCCATTTAAAACAAATATTCCACCGACGATCACAACTATACCTCTAGCAATTCCGCTTAAGGAATCAACAGTTGGAAGCATGATTACACCAATTTTTGAAGCTTTGAGTGCTGCTCTTAGGTTTTCTTTTGCTCTGAGATCAAAAAGATCATAATTTACATATTCTCTAGTCATACCTTGTACTGCTCTTACTCCGTTTATATTTTCTGCTAATGCTCCACTAACAATTGAGGAAGTAATTCTTGCCCTAAGAAAAGCTTTTCTTGCATAAGGGATCCATATTATCCTTATAAGAAGTAGAGCTGGTATAACAATCATTGTCAAAATGCCTAACCTAAAATCTAACCAAAGCATAGTTATGATAATACCTATAATTAGTACAAAATCACCAATAGCAAAAACTGCAGTATGCAAAAATTCTTGTAATGCAGCAACATCGCCTTGTAATCTTGACATTAATTTACCACTTTCAGTTTTATCCATAAATGACAAAGATACTCTTTGGAGATGTTCGTACATAGCTGTTCGCATATCAAACAGGACATGTTCAGCAACTTTACCAACTAATAATTCTTGAAGATAATTTGATATAAAATTAAAAATAATTGCAAGAAAAAAACCACCAACAAATAAATATAATAGATTTATATTATTGTTTTCACCGGATAATGAAGAGTCAAAAACATTTTTAATTATAAGAGGTATGGAAATAGAAGTGATGGTGAAAATAATCACTGCTATTAAGGCAGGTATTATTTGTTTTTTGTATGGTCTTACATAACTAAAAAACCTTTTTATTACGTCGCCTTTAAATTCCTCGCTAAATACCTCTTCTTCTAAATTAGATGCAAGAACGACTGATGCCTTAGGAGGTATTTCATGACTTCTTTCAGAAAATTTTTTTATACTCACAATTTACCTCTTTTTTGGTTTTGCAGATTATATAAATCTTTATAGTGACCATTTATTTCTAATAATTCATCATGATTTCCAGACTCAACTACCCTACCTTTTTCTAGAAATAAGATTTTATTGGCATGCATCAGCGAACTTAGTCTATGAGAGATAATAATAGTTGTTGTCTTAGAAGTTAAATTTTTCAATTCTTCTCTTATTTTTCTTTCAGTTCCAGCATCTATAGCTGCAGTTGAATCATCAAAAATAATAATATTAGGATCTAGCATTACAGATCTGGCTATTGAAAGTCTTTGTCTCTGGCCCCCTGATAAAGAAACTCCTCTTTCTCCAACAAGAGTTTTATATTTTTCTGGTAACCTTTCAATGTACTCTGCTAGTTGGGCATGATGTGTTGACTTTTCGATTCTGTCATCAGGGGCCCATGGATTCCCATAAGCTATATTGTGTTCAATAGATGCTGTAAACATAAACGTGTCTTGTTCAACAACACAGACTGCATGCCTTAGAGATTCAAGGGTGAAATTTTTAATGTCTTCATCATCAATTAGTATTGAACCTTCTGTAGGATCATAAAATCTAGGGATTAGGTGGGCTATTGTGGACTTACCACTACCAGGTGGGCCAACAATACCGAGAGTTTCACCTTGGTTAATTTTGAAACTTACATTATGGATTGTTTCGTGATTATCTCCTTCATATGTAAAACTAACATTTTGAAATTCAAGTTTACCTTTATTGACTTGAATATCTCTTGAGTCAACTTCGTCATGAATATTGGGTTCTAAATCTAATATTGCAAATAATCTACCACCCGATGCTGAACCTCTTGCAAATCCATTTATCATCAAACCTATTTGCCTGACAGGATCTAATAGGATACTCATGAAAGCTAGGAATTGAGTTAATTCTCCTGGGGTTATATTTCCATTAATAACCTCTTGTCCACCGACCAATAGTACAATTCCCATTGATATAAAAAAAGATGTGCTGATTAATGATATACTTGATGATCGAATTTCTACTTGCTCATTTGATAAATCAAGTGCTTCATCTGAAACTTTTTTATATTTTTGCATCTCAAATTCTTCTGCTGAAAATGCTCTTACAACTCTAATTCCTCCTAAGTTTTCATCCATAGTTTTTGTTAAAGCTGAAAGCTTGTCTTGTAACGCATACCAGTTTGAACGAAGTTTTAGTCTTGCAGAAGTAGCTTTCCATGCAACAAAAGGAACAAAACTCAAGCTAAGCAACCCTAAAGTAGGGTTTGTTTTTATCATAAGAAAAGTTCCAGTTCCAATTAATGTTGTTAGAAAAATTAGTCTTAATATTGCTGTTTGAACAAACATTCTTATACCTTCAACATCTAATATTCCACGAGTTATTAGGTCCCCGGTATGTACACCTGCATGATAACTAAAAGAAAGTCTTTGGAGTTTTTCATAATATAGCATTCGAAGTTCATATCCAATATGCTGACCTATTGATTCCCCCAAATAAACATGTAGCATTGCCGATGTACCTCTGCCGATTGAGGAAATAAGTAATAAAACACATATAAAATATAGATGATTTCTTGAATCGTTTATGGAAGAAATTTCCGAGTTGTCACCAAGTAAATTATTTGCTGCGTCAACTGCATCTCCAAGTAATAGAGGAATGTATAATGAAAATCCACTTGAGATGAATATAGAAAATATCCCAAAAAATAGTCGCCATTTATATTTTAGGGACATTTTGATAATTCTAAAAAAAACTTTGAAAGAATCATTATTTTGTAATGGTCTTGCAGAAATAGTTTGATTTTTAACTATCATTTAATATAAATTTCTTTGTATTGATAATTTTTTTATTTTTTGAACTTAAATCAATTTTTACACAAATTATTAAATTAAATATAATAAAATTTAATACAATATTTTTTGATTTTATGAAAAACTTTCTCTTAAATACTAAAAACAGTTACAAAATAAAGATAGCTGACAAAAATGATTCAAATGAGATTACAAAACTTGAAGAACTAATTTTCAGTGATGATAGTAATTCTGTATCTTTTATTAATGAAATCGAATATAAAAATAAATATCATATACTTTTAGTAAGAGAGCTTGTTGAAAAAAACAACTTTATTTTTAGTTTGATTAAAAAATTACTAAAATTAAAAAATATTTTTTCTTTTAAATTTATAAATTCTCATAACTCAGATTTTATATCTGGATTTATCGGAGTATGGTTCTATGAGCATGAGTCATATATTTCAACTTTTGGAGTAAGAGAATTTGAGCGAGGAAAAGGACTTGGAGAGTTGTTATTAATTCAAGCCCTATATCATGTCATTTATAAAGGAGGAAAGTCTATGTCCCTTGAGGTTAGAAAATCTAACTTTCAGGCAATAGATTTATATGAAAAATATGGTTTTCATAAGGTTGGAATGAGAAAATTTTATTACTCTAATAATAATGAAGACGCGATTATAATGACCGCTAATGATATTAACTCTGAGGAATATAAAAATAGAATTTTATATTTGATAAATATCCATTCAGAAAAATGGAATTTGCTCGATAAAATAGAAAGCCTTAATTAGATGGGTTTCCGGTATAAAGAATAATTATTATATATAATATATTCAATGCTACAGCCCATGAGAGCCATTTTTTTTGTACATTCTTAAAATGTTCAATCGATTTCCACTTTTTCCCCCTCCAAGCAAGTTCGTTGCCTCTTAAGCCTAAAAATAAACTACAACCAATTAGTGCAAGTACTCTCATTCCATCAGAAAATATCGGTAGATATAAAGCTAACATTAGAATTGCCAATGGAACTCCAGAGAACAAACCCCAAAGCGGTGGTATTAGAAATGCCGCCCAATTCCATCCCTTTATCTCTTTTGGAACAACGGATTTTTTATCACCAGAATTGTTAGTTTTAGATACAGGAGGAATAGGTTGATTTGAATTTTCACTTACTACATTTATTTTTGGCTCTTCGGATAAAGAGGGCGATATTAATTCTTTATTTTGAGATGAATATTCACAGCCGCAAGACCAACAATAAAATGAATTCGCGTAGTCAAATTTTTCACATTTATTGCAAACAATCTTATTAAGACTAGTTTTTTCAACATCAAGTTTTTTTATAAGTTTTTCACCGCAACGAGTACAACCGTAATTATCATTGCTATTTTTAACGCCACAATGAGTACAAAAAATATTAGGATTATCTAAAATTATTTTATCTGAATCATTTTGCATAATAATTTTTATGCATTTGCACCTGGTTCAGAAGAATCGTAGTCATATTCATAATTTAATTTTATAAATTCTTGCTGATCTTCTGGGACATCATCTTCTGAGGTAATTGCATTTTCTGGGCAAACTGGTTCACATGCAGCACAATCAATGCATTCATCGGGATTTATGAATAATTGAGTGTCTCCAGGCTTAGAATAAATACAGTCTACAGGACAAACCTCAACACAAGCTCCATCCATGACTCCCACACATGCTTTACCTATTATAAACGTCAAATTTACCTCCAAGTAAATTTAATTTTTTTCTAATCTAATTTACAATTATAAACTATAATATAATTTTTTTTAGATAGATATCAATACAAATTAAC
>CEQU01008543.1_pt1 | contig 43106 bp, 57 predicted proteins | sample 531031 | NCBI WGS metagenome assembly CEQU01 (sample SAMEA2621216, study PRJEB7988) | marine metagenome | isolation source: saline water (ENVO:00002010), including
CAGAGCGGAGGAACTTGAGGCAACGGTCGAAGCATTTGCGGAACTAGGAGCAGCGCAGACGATTGGCTCACAACCAATGCGAAAGCGTAAAGGCGATAAGCGTCACGGCATCGCAATCGTACACTGGACCGACTGGCACGTTGCCGAAGTGGTTTCAAAGAACAAAACAAATGGGCTGAATAAATTCAACCCCGAGATTTGTCAAAAGCGGGTGGACTCGCTCGCGCAATCAACGGTTAAGATGCTCAGGCTACACCGCCAAGACATCGTAATAGACGAGGTGTTATTGGTTTTAGGCGGCGATTTTGTCACCGGCTACCTCCATCCCGAATTGGAGCAGACCAACGCAATGGGCACGGCAGAGGAAGCCCAGTTTGCAATTGAATTGTTGACGGGCGCAATCAATACATTCTTTGAGCATGGATCACCAAAGAAATTACGAATTGTCTGCCATCGTGGCAACCACGGGCGGACGACGAAAAAACATCAATACAAGAATGACTACGAGACTTCCCGAGAATCATTAGTCTACTGGTCGCTGCGGCAAAGAATTACGGACGAAAGGATCGAGTGGATCATCCCGGAGAGTGATGTCTACTACACGACACTGGTACGCGGATGCGATGTTCGGACATGCCACGGGCATCAGATAAAATACGGCGGCGGTGTGGGTGGTTTGTTGGTTCCGGCGAACCGCTGGGTGCTAAAACAAGACAGCACAAGGCCCGCAATCCTAACCATGCTGGGGCACTTTCACACCCGGAACGTCATGTCCGGCATTGCCGTGGCGGGCAGCATCAAGGGATGGGATGAGTACGCAATGGCGCACGGTTTTAAGTACGAACCGCCTACACAATCGTTTATGCTTTTTGACGTTGCACGCAAGCAAGTTACAGCAAGCTGGCCTATCTTTTGCGAGGAGTAACGATGCAAGGGGACGCAAACAATCAAGAAATAATAGTAGCGAGGATCGAGCAACTCGTGGAAACTCTTCACGATATCACCCAGTGGCCGCGAGCTGAGATATGGGACACAGCGTACCAAGTGGCCTCGCAAAAAAGGGAAACGCATTTTTTGGAGAATCTGCCCAAGCCACAATAATGCGGAAACAATCGCAAGCTGAAAAGCGACAAGACCGGCATCATCGGTAGCCGCTTGGTCGGCCCGACCAAAACGGACAAAACACCGACCACCAAAAATAGAACCGAAAAAACTTAGCGGCGTTTCTTACGGAAATTAGCCGCTTTTCTTCTGCGCGGTCGGATTGGTCGGCCCCAAAACACCGACCGACCACGCCGACCGACCACGAAGGGAAGTGCTGATAGGAAACGCAATGCAAAATTTTTTAGATCGCTAGACGTATGGCCCCAAACGCAACCCGAGCAACGAAAACACAACCGTTTGAAGCAGTATTTAAGTGTCAAGCACTTTTTCAAAAAAAAATTGGAGCCGACAGTATAGCACTTGACGGCACCGGGGCAGAGCGAAAGGCCGAATCGGCAGACTTCACCAAAATCGAAATGGTAAAATGGGGTTTTCAATCAACCCCCATGAGGCACCAAATGAAATTCCGAAAAAGAGGGCACCGACGAAAAGCTGGCTATGGGCTAACGTACCCGGCCATTGGTCAACCGTTCGCGGTTTACCGAGGGGATATCGTGGGCGGCGTCAAAATGCCCCGCGTACGTTGGCTAGCCATAGCAATAACACCGAGCGGGGAGCGGCTAGTTTCACGGCACCGATCTCGAAAGAGGGCTGAGGAATCTTGCCGCAAGGCGGCCCGCCCGCGTCATCATTGACCAATTAAACTGGAGGAAAGCGATGAAGCATCATCACTACGTTACGACTGTTGAAGACACGAGAGACTGGTTGCTCCACTTCGGGCTGGGAAAAACCCAAGCAGAGGCCGACCAGAATTGCCAAACAATCTGTGGAAAGCGGAAAATGAAAAGGGCGCGGAGATGGGTAGCCAGCAGCGACCTGCCGTTTGCTCCCCGGAACCGCGATGCCAATGAGGATGAGGCCGATGTGTGGGTATGCACCGGCCATTACATCCGTGCGATACGAGCAGAATTAAGCGAGGTCACGGGATAAGGCGTGGTCGTGGGGGGGCGGCTCGCGTCGTCCCCCTACGCATGTATTTGCACCAAACCCAAAAAGTGCCTAAAATCACGGGCTACGCTTTGCCGCTTGCGGCAAATGGCTGGACCCAGTGGCAAGGTTTGCAGGCTACCCTTAACGTGTTTGCATGACTAAGCAACAAACTCTAACGCAGAAGGGGGGTGGTTGATATCCGCGAGTTGCAACTCCGCGCTCGCCGTCTCAATCCCAAGGATAAAACCATGAACGCAGTTATTGTATTGAGAATTGTGCTACGAGTTGTGAAGTCAATCGCGTCACGCAGGCCAGACAGCGAGGTGGCGCAAATCATCGTGGACGCCATTGAGGTAATCCTATCGGCGCTAGGCGAGCACCATGCGGTCACTGCTAGCGGGCCAAGCGAGTTGTCCGACGATGATGTTAGAGAAATCAATTCCGCAGTGGATGAGATAAAGTCAGTAAGTTAATGGCGGTAGGTAATTGGCCGATCTCTATCGACCGCAATCTACTTATGGAGGTAACACGTGAAAAATTGGCTAATTGTCGGACTGTTGACGTTTTGCGTCACGCTATTGTCCATAGTTGCCGGTGGCTTTTGGTTAATGCTGCAAGCAATCCAAAGCCTGGGCGCACCCAACCCGGAGCCCGGACCGGACCCAGCACCCAGCTATCAAGTATTAGCCAAGCAAGCTGTTGTTTCTGACGATACGGGTCTGGCCGACGAGTACGCTGCTGCCGCGTTGCAAGCTGCCAGCGACAAAATAAAAAGCCCGGTGGCAAGTGCTATCAAAACAAGACGGCAATTCGCTGCATTTATTTCCGTGCTCGGCCAGACTCTTGGGGCAAACGAGCCATACAAGGTAGACCTGGGGCCATTGGTTGCTCAGGGCTTTTCCTGGATCGAGACAACCGGACCATTTACCGACTCTGATCGCGTGAGGGCATCCCGCGAGTTCGGTGAGATGGCGCTAGCTTTCGACGCGATATGAACGAACCGGACAACATGCACCTGTGTGGATACCGCCCGAATGTAGCGGAAACCGATAGGTTCGTTGAGTCTCTGCCCATTCGCCGGATGTGTGACGCCGGTGAAATAATGCGACCACGCGAAAAAGTGGACGTTGATTTGTGGCGTCCGCTCCTGGAGTGCAAACCGTCATGGGAACGCGGGGCGCAGGGGATCGGGGATTGCGTAAGTTGGGGGGCGGAGTTATGCGCTACCATGCTCATGGCAATACAGCACCAGCTAGGTGTTTCCGAGTTCCGGGGCGAAGCGGCCACGGAGCCCATTTATGGCGGCGGGCGAGTCGAGGTCAATGGCGGAAAGTTAGGAGGCTATCGAGATGGTAGCTGGGGTAGCGCCGCAGCCGAGTGGCTGGAAAATGCCGGAGTACTCCTACGGTCGGACTACTCGCAAGAGACCAGAATCCCCGAGCACGACCTCCGCAGGTACTCGAAGGAAAAGGCAAAAGAGTGGGGCAATTATGGTTGCGGGGGAAAGTTGGACGCACGCGAGGATTACAACGGCAAGCTTGACCAGATAGCCAAGAGGCACCCAATAAAGAGCGTGACCAAAGTCGCTGATACTGACGAGTTGGTGGTAGCTATGAGCAATGGCTACCCAGTAAGTGTAGCGTCGATGGTTGGATTTGGCCGGATGAAAAGAAACGCCGACGGAGTATGCCGCGCAAGTGGACAATGGTCCCACCAAATGATGTTCGGCGGTATTCGCTGGGTTGGCGGTCGCCCTCAATTCCGGCAGTTCCAAAGTTGGGGTCGAAGTTGCAGCGGGCCGGACCCCGGTATAGAGGACTTCCCAGCTATCGGCCATTGCTCATGGTGGACCACCGAGCAGGACGCGGCCAAGCAGTTGCGTTCAAATGATTCTTTTGCGTTCAGCGGATTGGAAGGATTCCCGCCCCAAAAGTTGGATTGGTCGGAAATCGCAACCCATTGGGACTGGAGGTAGCAATGCGGTATTTGTTTATCACGATGTTAATTTTGGCAGGATGCCAGAGTAAGAAAGACACTACTGACGATGGAACGGCGGCGGCAGTTGGTCGCGCGCAAAGCTCGGTAGTTCTTTCGTTTTGCGCACTGGGTGACGGTGACGAAGTACCCTCCCCACCGATCCCGTCACCTAGTGCGGTTTGTGAGCGATGCAACGGAACCGGGACCATAAAGCCTGACGGTCGTATATCCCTAACTTGCCCAGACTGCGACGGCACGGGCAAAACTACACAGACCGGCACAGCGGCATCGTCAGGTATTTGGTACAATGTTGATAAAATTGACGAGATAGTACACAAGTCCATTCGGTGGGAAGACGCACCGCCCGACAATCCGGACAAGCCAGTTCTGTTTTATTTTACAGCAAAATATTGCAAAAACTGCAAGGTGCTGGACCGAGATGTGTACACTGACCAAAAGGTTATCGACGCAATCAGCAACGAAACCCACCCGGTAAAGGTAGACATCACAGGGAAAAAAACGCCCAAGGGAATTACGGCAGTCCCGGCGTTGGTGTTGGAGTACAATGGCAAGCCGAGAATTGTGTGGGACGCAAACAGTCCACGAATTACGAAAAATTCCATTTTAAGTTGGCTTTATAAAGCCCTAGCAAAAGTGAGGTAGTTATGAAAAGCAAATATCTATTTTTTATGTTATTGGTGGCTTCGATCATCTTGTTTATGGCCATGACATTAAAAGCGCAGTCTGTAAGTTTTGAGTACCGACAAACCTACTCGCACGCCCAGCAGGCTCGTCACATCTCAACGCCAAGGCGCACCGTCTTGTCCTTCTCCGCAAGCAGTTCGGCAAGCCCTCAACGAGTATGCAGTCGAATCCGGCCCCTCCGTAAAGCGGGCCGTGTGGTTGCGAACACTGGGGTCCGTGCGTCCGGAGTAGTCCGTGCAGTCGGCAAAAAAGCGAAGGTCGTACTGGAGACTCCGCAGCGAATAGTCAACCGTTGGCAAGCTAAGGGCGGGCCACTTGGCGGAGCATTTCGCTGCAAAAAAGGCTGCGAATGAGGTTTTTTAAGAGGATGTTGCGGCAAGCTCTGAGGCGCAAGTCCGAGCAGATCATTGGTCACTATGTCGTGCTAGTGGCCAAAACCGCAGCGAGCCCGCTTGTCTGGCTAGTCAGCTACTCAAGCGGAGAAACAGAACTTAAATACCCCGAATTTGTAAAACAAATATGGCGCAAACCATAGACATTAATAAATGCGACACATGGATATCAAGGCACGACGTAGCGGTTGCTCCTGGGGCTGTGCCGCCATACCGCTACCGAAAATCCAGGAAATTATTGATAGAGTACGCACTAGACGAGTTGGCGACAGGTACGCCGAGGGACGAGCTTTGTGCCGCAGTTCGCAAAAGAGCCGTAAAAGAGTTGGGCGTCAACGTAAGCCTTGTGATATTGGTCTTGAGCGTTGCAGCTAGGATAGTGCAACTAGTATTAATTTGGATGGAGCAACAGGGGGATTAAGGAAATGCGAGACAATGGAGTTGGCAGCGATGACCGCAGACGAAAAAACCCCTGACGACCTAATCGGTCGAGTGATTTATGGCGCTAAGCTACTCGGACCCACGACAGTGATAGCTGGCGTACTTGTGTGGCAGGGCATCCGGATGACCGACGCCTACCAGAAGGAACGCGTACACGCGCTGGAGTACAATCGAGAGCTGACCTCCAAGGTTGTGGAGGGCCTAACGAATTCCACCCACGCAATCGAGCATATAGGCGATGAGTCCAAGGCGACACGCGAAGCAATCAAAGAAAATACGGAACTCACCCGCGAGAACAATCGCATGCTAAAACTAGGAGTTGACCGATGAGCTGGTTCCACCTGAGTATCAAGAATGGAGACGTCGTGTCCTGCACAGACGACTCTAATTTTGGGCCGGATCGTTGCTCCGAAGCGATGTGCAAGCGATTCATCAACGTCTACACCGATCTTACAATCTCCGAAGCCAGAGAATACAAAGGGCCAATTGTGGACGATGATGGGCATCATCTACACCCGCATAGCTATCGAGTGGACTTGACGAAGGTTGTACCTGCTGGTGAGCATCATAAGATCCAGGACCGGGATGCAAAGTGCTGCCTAATCACAGACCCAATAGATATAAATCTTATCCAACCGATTGAAGTGAGGTGATCCATGTCAACTACCACGAGTTACATCACTACTGCCACATCCGGTGCCGATGATTACCCTGATTTGAGTACGTGGAACGATGCTGCAAATGATGGAGGTGCTGGGGGCGAACAAATAGCAATTCTGAAGCAGGACATAGTAGATAACGTAAGCCTGACTAGCTGGACATCGGCTGTAAACTTCACGATCAAGAGCGACAGGGCCGGAGTCAAGAGGACGGTTACCTCTTCATCTGAAGGGTCTGGGGGAACTCATATGATCTATTCTGCCGATGCGGACGCTGGCTCTCTCACAATGGAAGACATCATACTGGACGGAACCGGGCAGAGCACTTCTGGTGCCGGGAGGTCAGGCGTATTCACTGCTAACGGAACCGACTTGCTTACGCTAAGAAGAGTCCACATCAAAAACGTGACACAACACTCTATTCTGGTTTGGAGTAATTCGAGGACGGACGAAGTGAATTGCGACAATTGCATATTCGAGAATCCGGGGGGTACTGCCTACCGTGGCGCTCTAGACACCATGACGGCTACCTTCCGCAATTGTCTATTCGCGGATTGCGATATTGCTGCGCAAAACAGCGAAGTGGAAGAGACTAATGTCGGCAACTATTACAACTGCTTGAGTTTTGGCAACGGGGGAGATGATTTTGCCCATGCTAACACGGACGCTGAAACTAACGTCCGGCATTGCGTATCACAAGACTCCACTGCCGCAGACGGTAACCACGACGACAACACAGGCAGCGTAGGAGGCAAAACATCCACGGGGACATACTTTCGGGATTACGCCAATGGCGACTACCGACTAAGGCACGACGACTATACCAACTGGACTATCAACGGAGAGGCCGCAAATACCCCGGCGACAGACTTCGATAATAAAACTAGGCGGTTCAACGACATCGGGCCGTTTGAATACTTCTACGAAGACTCGTCTTCGATTGGACAACCAACTGCGAAACCAATAGCAAGAGCAATAGCCCGCTAAACAGGAGAGTACTATGATTTTCTTAGACAATTCCACCTCGACATCTAAAACAGATTTCCAGTATCTAGCGCCCGGAACTTGGAAGTTCCACGCCGACATACCGGGGACTGATGCAGCCGCCGTGACCATCCAGCAGCGGCAGAAGGGCAGCAGCATTGACGACGATGTAAACAGTATAAGCGGCGTGGTGTCACTAACATACAATGATGCAGCGTCACTAGTCACAAGTTCTGGCGAAGAGTTTGCCGTCACAAGAACAGGTGGCGGTGGCTCTACTGCTATCACCGTGGTAGCCAACCGAGTGCCGAACTGATAGCGCCGCGCTTGCAATGACTACCTTTTTCCGGTACTATTTTCCGGGAATTACCCCCCCCGATTCACCCGAGCGGTAAACGAAGGGGTCCATGATGGGACGCAAACGAAGCAAGAAACGCCGAGACAGTACGCTAGATTCACCCGACGACGGGAAAACGAATAGCGAACCGCCTACGGAACTCAGCGCAAACACGCCAATATGCGACGATGATATAAAACTCATGCGCAGGGCAGTGCGGGAGGGGTGGGTGCGCCAGCGATGGCCTACTAACCTCACCCTCAAGGAGTTCAAAGAGCGGACAAAGGGCAGAAGTCTCACTCTGGTTGAGAGGATTCTCAGGCACACCCATACCAAGCTCATCGAAGGAGAGGACCGGCTGCAAGTCGAGTGCATGAAGTTGGGTTTGCAAATGGAGGCCCAAAATCTCAGGGAGGACTTGGCGCAGATGGCTGCAAAGCAGAATCCTGAGATCCCAGTTGCACAGCAGCAGACAGTCATTAACCAGTCCGGCCCGGTGGTTATGATCGTACCCAGCAATGGGCGCGGCCCACGACCCGACCAAGTAGTGGACGGTCGAGTAGTAGACGACTGGGACAAAAAAGAAGGCGAGGGGTAGTCGTGCATGGAAGACCAATTTTCTAGCGGTGAAGTGCTGGAACCTATAAGGCCGCAAGAGGGGCCGCAGACCCGAGCGATGGAGTGCGGGGCGGATATCCTCATCTATGGCGGGCAAGCCGGTGGCGGAAAAACCCATTTCCTTATCATGGACCAGGCGCAGTGGGCTCATGTACCTGGATATACCGGGATGGTATTTCGCCGGGAGAGTACCCAGTTGACTGGCCCCGGCTCTCTGGTCGAAGCTGCTAGCGAAATATTCCCACGGGTGGGCGGCAATATGAGAATGAGCGCCCCACAAATATGCCGGTTCCCGAATAACGGACTCGTAGGCTTTCGGCACCTCCAGTACGAAAAAGACAAGGAAAGCCACCAGGGTAAAGCGTATGCCGTCATAAGTTTTGACGAGCTAACTCACTTTACAGAAACGCAGTTCTGGTATTTGGTGACGCGGAACCGCTCGACATGCGCGGTTGAGAGCTACGTTCGTTGCACATGCAACCCCGACGCTGACAGTTGGGTGCGTGATTTTGTTGATTGGTGGGTTGGTCCTGACGGATTCATTCTTCCTGAGCGGGATGGAGTTCTACGTTGGATGATCCGGGGGGAAAACGACGAAGGTGATGACGAAATACTATGGGCGGACAGTCCGGAGGAGTTGCCGGTCGTACAGTTCAAGGGGGAAGTTGTGAAGCCGTTAAGCGTCACATTCATCGAGGCCAAGCTGGAGGACAATCCGGCGCTTATGAAGTCTGACCCCGGATATGCTGCAAGAATAGCCAACCAGCCAAAAGTGGAGCGCGAAAGGCTGGGTTTAGGCAACTGGAACGTAAGCGACCAGCGGGGGGCCGAGTGGGGTAATGAATATTTCCAGGACATTTGGGCGGAACGCTGGCCGAGCGAATTTGACCTATCTGTGGTAGCCGTGGACGCATCAGAGTCCGGGGATGGGGATGATTGCGGTATTGTTTTCGTGGGCTTGTCGGGTGGTAAGCTATATGTAGATGCAGACATAGAGCCACGACCGGCGAGCGACGTAGTACCAGCAACGGCAAAGATGGCAACGGCACACTTGGCCGGGGAGATCGTGTTCGAGAAAGTCGGATTTCAAACTCTCCTAAAGCCTGAGATGGAGCGGTATCTAGCGGCCACAGTCATGCCAGTGGCTCCGGTGGGATTGATTGAGCACCACGGAGTAAAGAAAATAGTCCGCATAAAAAGGCTAGGCGGATACCTGCTAGGTGGCCGAATAAAGTTGAAAAAAAACAGAGCAGGGTGTAAAACGCTGTTAAGGCAGCTTAAAAAAACGGGAGTCAAGGGGTTCCACGACGATGGACCCGACGCGCTAGAGATGGCAATCCGACGGCTGAATATGATAGCACGGTCAGAAATGCAGTCGAACACACGAGAGGAACAACTGGTCCCATGATAGTAACAATGGAACAGCATCAGCGGCAAATCAACGAGGCGCTGACGGGTAGGCGTCTAGCTAGCCAAATTTACGAGCACGCCGATGAGTTGGACGGCTGGCACGTGGTCGGCGGAAACGAGCCCGCAACATATACCGGCGGCCCCCGCACTTATCAAGACCACATGACGATGATACGGGACCGGGAGGATGGCAGGCTACGGCCATTCTTTGAAAATGAGTGGGACTTGAGGCGTATGCGTGCGATGAGTCGCAGATTCGCAACCTACACCTCGATAGCTGTGGGCGCGATGGAATCGCTGAACGTGTACGTTATGGGCGGAGATTGGGAATACAAGATTGAGCCCAAAAAAAACCAGAGCCCAAATCCTAAGCTAGTGGAAGAAATCCAGCGCGTTCTGGACTCAAACCTGGAGCGTAATGACTGGCTGGGGTTGATGGATTCCGAAATACACAACCGCTCACGAGAGGACGGTTGCAGCCCAATCGCACTGTACGGCGCAAGAAACGGCTTGACGGATTTCCGCAGGATAGAGCCCGAGTGTATCACCGAGCCAGCAAATACAGAAAAGCTAGACAGGTGGCTAGATTCTGAGGGTAGCTCCTGGACGTTTGGAGTTCACACGGTTTACGATCAGCGGATGAAGAAAGTGGACCACACACGGCACGCCGGGTATCACTGTGTATACGACGACGGCGGCAAGAACTGGGACTACATCCCCGCATGGCCGCAGCTAAACCTCACGGACGGCGAAGCGAAATGTATGCACTTGATAAACCGCAACGTCACGCAGTCCAGCAAAATGGGGGTCAGTGACTACTTCCCGGTCATGACGGACTTGGAGCGAGAGGACAAGCTCAATCGCAACCTTTCAGTTGGTGCTGCTATTCAGGCGGCAATTGCATACATCGAGAAGATGGGTCCGCAAACCACTAAAGAGGACGCATCGGCTGAGCTAGGTGACGCACTGGACAAGTACTCAAAAGCAGTAGCCAAGAACCAGGGGACCACACGATCTAAGCGAAACCTCCCTGCTGGCCACGTGATAAAGACAGACCACGAATACCAAGCCTCCCCAATGGGCTCGATGAGGCAGCCAGTATTCGTAGAGGTTGACCAGTTCATCATGAAGAGGATCGGGCGGCGCTGGATATTCCCCGACTACATGATAACGGGAGACACCGGCTCAGCGAACTTTGCTAGCACCCTGGTGTCAGAGCACCCATTTGTGAAAGCACGGGAGAAAGACCAGCGCGCTTATGTTCGTGAGTTTAAGCAGATACACATGAAAGCACTGTACATAGCCTACCTCCACGGGTGTTTTGACAAGTGGGTGAGTGACTGGAGCCAGATAACGCAAACCGTAGATTTGGTAATTACCCCGCAAGAAGTTGCCAGCCGGGACAAGGCGGCAATTCTCAGCGAGGTCACCGCGCTCTATGATCGCAAAGCAATGGACGCCAATGAGATGCGCACGACATTGGACCGCGAGGAAAAAGAAGAGTACGCGGGAGTCACTAAAAAAGACCCTCCACCAATGGCACCGGGTGGTCCTGGTGGCCCTGGTGGCCTAGGCGGTCCTGGCGGCCCTGGTGGCCCTGGAGTTCCCCGTCCTGATAGCCAGGGCGGTACGCAAACGGACGGAGACGCTCAAGCCATCCAAAGGGCTAGGCCCGAACAGAAGTCCACAGGCTCAGACGGCCCTCCTGTGGGCGTTCACAACGTCCGCACCAAAGAGGAGGCGCGTCGCTATCTGGAGTCCCTGACGCCCCGGTATGGCTCCGTGGTGGCGCAGTCTAGGGTTGAAAAGCAACTCTATGAGCAGTGGGATCAGCTAGCAGGAAAAGATATTGCCCTAACCGTGGTGGACTGACATGGTAGTTCTCGTAGAGCAGAGACCAGGGGAAAACCGCGCACAGGCGGTACGTCGAATAGCGCGCGCACTTCTTGCCGAACACCAACCCGGTGGACACGATCAGAAGAAGCATGGTAGGCGCGGTGGTGGGTCATCAAGATCAAAAATTACGGCATGGGCAGAGAAGAGGTTCGACAACCCGGAACACGTTAAGGCGTTCGTTGAATGGTTTGAAGACTCGAAGGCCGTGGATGAGAACGGGGAGCCAATTGTTCTATACCACGGAACCAGAAGGCCAGACCGTGTAGGGGATACCTTTGACCCTGAACGAGCTACGTCAGGCCCGATGGCATTTTTTACCGACGACCCTGAAATAGCTTCTAAATACGCCAGTGACAAAAAAGACACAAGCCTTGAACCTCCGGCAGATTACGCTGAATGGTATGAGACTGAAATTCGCGGCGAAAAACGGGATATTACAAGAACTTGGTACGCTTTGTCTTCAGCAGAAAGAGCCGAAATAGCCGAAAAGCTCCCGCACGTTACCAACATGGACGACGAAGGCTTTACCGCCGACGAATACCGACTGGGAAATAAGAACGAGCATGGGGTTGCAGGCAAAGGTCACTGGGACTGGACAATAAAGAACGAAAGCCGGGGGAATGTTTTAGACGCAGCGAAGCGAATTTATTTAGACAGTGGAACTCTGTACAACCGCGAAGAAGAATTTATCGACATCTTGAAACTTGGCGGAATGAAAACGCCAGTTAAGCTAAAAGACCCGGACCAAAGCAACCCCGCCGTTTACGCTGTACACTTAGACATAAAAAAACCGCTTGATACTAGCAACATTCCAGACAGTGTGATTAGCGCCATCGAAAAGGCTTCCTTTGACGCCCCCCCAGCAGAATCTTATGGCGCAGACTCGTGGGACAAAGATACCCGCGACCCCGGAGAATGGGTTCAGTCTTTGAAGGATAAAAACGAACACGTTTGGACTAGCGTTCCAGATTTTGTTACAGACGCTTTAAGGGGTGAAGGCTATGACGGAATCAAAGACACAGGTGGCAAGATGGGGGGCAAGGGCCACGCCGTATGGATTCCATTTTCTTCGTCTCAAATAAAGTCCTCCGTTGGCAACCGTGGAACCTTTGACCCCGATAACCCCAAGATAACCGAGTCCCGACTGGTCGAACACGGAGAGCACGACCAAAAGGGCCATGGTAATTGGGCGAGAGGCATAGCAAGCAAGGGCAGCAAAAAAAAGACAGGGGACTATGCGCTAGATGACGATGTGCCGGTAGAGCCGGGCACCGCCCCCATTCCCGAGGGGCACATAAGATTCTTTCACTACTCAAACATTCGAGAAGACCAACCAGATAATATCGACTGGGAAACATTTGTTCATAACAGAGCAGTGTCTTTGAGAGATAACGGGATAAAAATGACAGGCGCGAGGGGGGAGCAGTTTGGTGAGCCCAATCAAATATGGGCGACCAGGAAGGCACCAGAAAGCATCGGGAAAATATATGTGGAGTTTTCACTACCCCATGACGACCCTCGCATCGGCGGGACGATAGGAAGGCGGGAGGGAAGCATTGAGGAAATCCAAAACGCCACAACTGACGCTACATTCACGGGAGATATAAAACCGGATGAGATCGTCGCGGTACACGAACCGTGGCACAAACACGCTAGATACATGATAAAAGGAGGTAGTTTGGATCGTGCTGGAAAGGGTGAGTTTGACCATTTTCTGACACGGCGTAGTCCTGATGAGATAAACGAATTTGCTGCATCGGTTCGTCGTGCAAAAATGGTTTACGACGAGCGGCAGATAACCGAGTCACGGCTCCAAGAACACCAACCCGGTGGACACGATCAGAAGAAGCATGGGAATAGGGCCGGAGGTGATTCCGAAAAGGGCGGACCGGAAGGCGGCGCAAAGGACATTGACACCAAAGGAATGTCTCCCGAAACCGCCGAATTGATTGAGAGACACGGAGCAGAAGGAAGTTTGCGCGGAAAGTCTCTCTTGGAGTTTTTAAGAAGAGAAAGCGAGCTAGATAATTTCCGATCGCTTCACTTAAGAGGAGAACCTGATTGGCGAGGTGTAACCCCTGAAAAAGTAAAGAAGTACTTAAAAACTATATCGAGCGATCATGGAGAGTTAAGTTTTCATAAGCAGGTTTTGCGATATGACGATGCCGACGACCTTGAGAATCATCTTTTTTACCACGGCAGCGGGGGGGGTATATCTGACCTCAAGCCGAGCATTGCGATGAGACAGGGAGAGTACACATCTGGCGGAGGATACGGAGAGCAGTACTGGGGGATCTCCCTTTCTAAGGACAGGGAAATCTCCAGCAGCTTTACAGGCAGCTCCGAGTTTGGCGCGGTGGCTCCTGTGCTACTCAAGAAAAACGCGAAAGTAATATCAGCACCATCTATCACAGATGCGTCTGAAATAGAGGACCAAATAGCGGATCTATGGGAGAAAAAGATTGACGCAGTCAAGATAGGAGACTGGTCAAAAGAGAATAGCGAGCAGGAGCTTTTAGTCCTAAACCCCCGCGCTATTACGGTGGGTAAATCGGAGCGGTTCCAGGTTCATAATAAGAAAAAGATGCCGTCGTTTAGTAAAAGCCAAATAAAAGATTTGCATGACAATGCGTTTGAGCGATATAGCGACGAGTCTATCAAGTCAGTTGAACGCCGCAGGCAAAGGTTGGCCGCAAAACTCCCCGGCAATAGCAAGTACCAGCCAGGAAGCGAGTGGTACGAAAAGAGTCTAGCATCTCGCAAAAAGAAATTAGCCAAGATCAAGTCATTCGTTGATGACCGGCCAAAGATTTTGGCCCAGCTTTCAGGTAAGTACGCCGAGCGGGTGACCGATCCCGATAACCCCAAGATAACCGAGTCCCGGCTCCAAGAACACCAACCCGGAGGCCACGATCAAAAGAAGCACGGCAGGCGGGGTGGCGGCAAGGGCGAACCGAAGGCCGTCAAGCAGACCAAAACGCCGGAGTTCAAGAAGTGGTTTGGAGACTCGAAGGTCGTTGACGAGAAGGGCGAGCCGCTGGTGGTTTATCACGGGACGAACGCAAACGCATACTCAGAGGACAGCTTCAGGACATTCGGCACGAGCGGTGAAAGGGGTGCCTCATTCTTCTCAAGCAAGGCCGAGCTGGCTAACCAGTACGGCGAGGAAGTCTATAGCGTAAGACTGAAAATGGAAAACCCGCTGACTGTCCATATGGATGGCAAGTCGTGGGTGGAGATGGATTCAGATGTGAAGTTTTCTGGAGATGTCACGCAAAGCGTTCTCGATCAAAAGAAGATTGAATCACAAAGGGACGCCGACCTTCTTTCCGATCTGTTTGACAACGACCCACTCGGATTACTGGGTGACACTAGCGGCCCTGATATGGAGTACAAAGATCCAGAGAAAGGCACTCTCGGATACCTTGGGATTAGCGGAGGAGACACCGATAGCGTCGTGAAGTTTGCTAGAAGGCATGGATACGATGGCGTGATATTCAAGGGTGTCATGGACAGCCCAACAACGGCTCAGTCTTCGGTCGTTTCTGATGTTTATGCTGTTTTCGAGCCCACCCAAATCAAATCCGCAACCGGCAACCGTGGCAGCTTCGACCCGGACAGCCCCAACATCACCGAATCCGTTCTTATCGAGCACTTACCCGGTGAGCACGAGCAAAAGAATCATGGTAGGCGGGGTGGGTCGTCGTCCGAGAAAGGCAAGGGCGGCAAGAAGGACGCCGGCAAGCAGACCGAAACGCCAGAGTTCAAAAAGTGGTTTGGTGATTCCAAGGTCGTTGACGAGAAGGGCGAGCCGCTGCGAGTGTTTCATGTAACCAGCGCAGACTTTACGGAGTTCGACACGGACAAAAGCCAAAGGGCTGCGTTCGGGTTAGGTCATTATTTTACAAGAAATCTTGATAGCCTCCGGATGCAGGCCAACGTACCGGGTGATGTGGTGATGCCGGTATTTCTCTCGGTTAAGAACCCAGCAGACTTTGGCATAGTCAGTAAAGTGATGGCCGAAGTTATGAAGGCTGATCCCAGCTTACGTAAGTACGAGGCGATGCTGGAACGTGGGCGTCGAGTGACGGCGAGGCTAAAAAGCATGGGGCATGATGGGGTGCGGGTTGGGGGCGATGAATATGTTGCTTTCGAGCCCACCCAAATCAAATCCGCCACCGGCAACCGTGGCACCTTCAACCCCGACAGGCCCAAGATCACCGAGTCCCGACTCCAGGAACACCAGCCCGGAGTCCACGACCAGAAGAAGCATGGGCGCAGGGGTAGTGGTGGTAAGAAAGACCCAGGCAAGCAGATCAAAACGCCCGAGTTCAAAAAGTGGTTTGGAGACTCGAAGGTCGTTGACGAGCAGGGCGAGCCGTTGGTGGTCTATCATGGGACAACGAAAGATTTTGAAGATTTTGATTTGACGCGTGTGGGTGACAATGCAATCGACTATGGCGAAGGTATATATTTTACAAGCGATGCCGACTCAGCGTCCGACTATACACGAAGTCTTCAAGAAATTGCAGCGTCAGACGATGAGTACCGGAAACTATCAAGGCAGCAAGACGAGGCAATGGGGAAATGGAAGGCAAACGGACTTGCCCCGTCCGACCCTTTGAGGTCGGAAGTTAAGGCTATAATCAAAAAACGATCTGATAGGCTCAGGGACTTAGAGACTGACTTGTCGTCCGGTTTTCCTGAGAACTCTAGAATTGTACCAGTCCACTTGAAGATGGAGAATCCTTACGTCGTCGATGCTAAGGGTGGGTTTCATTACAATGTAAATAAGAAGGCGATTGCAGAAGCGAAGGCGAAAGGGGCAGACGGCGTAATTATCAAGAACGTAGTGGATAGTTCAACGCCAGGAACGGGACATCCTACCGATGTGTATGTGATTTTTAGCAACACACATATCAAGTCCGCCACCGGCAACGATGGCACCTACGGCCTCGATAATCCCAACATCACCGAGTCCCGGATGCTCGATTGAAAGCATAATCCGAAAGACAAAAAGGGCGACCTTGATGGCGATAACGACTGAGATAAATTCAGAGATGGTAGCGAAGTGCCCCGGTTGCGGTAGTGAAATTAATTTTTCTTATGCGTCTGGATCAACGGCCCACGTGTGCTGCGAAAAATGCGGGACGAATTATAGCCTTGGTACTCAAGGCCCTTCGGTGCTGGAATTGATTCGTTCGCTGGGTCTCAATGTCACGCTAGACTATGATGAGTCTTTGCAAGTCCACTCACCTGTTGAGCTGACTGATAACCTATACTCTTGGTTTGCTCGATACCAAAAACCTATTCGCACGATGTTACTGCGAGAGGCTAAAGAGGACAGGATGAGATATTCAGGTGGACCACTTAGGGGAAAGCGTCACAACTGGATACCCAGCTATGTCGGGCAGCGTCACCTAATCCATATCGACAGGGCGTGCTGGGCAGTCTATGAGGCGTGTAAAGTTCATACGGACACGTTGGTTTTCCAGGGTTATGCCAGCAGCAGGGCGAAAGCGCTACGCACGCCATCGGACAAACTTCCGAAGGTTTGGGGGGATTGATTATGCAGTTGCCCAACCGAAAAGAAGAGGAGGAAAAATTTACCAAGCGAATGAAGTCGCTATCCCGCCGGCACAGAAAAATGTTGCTGGAAATTATGGGAACCCCACCCAACCCCGACAACGTGCCTGAAGAGTTCTGGCAGTTGGTGCAGCGTGAGGTGGAAGAGGAGACGGCTGCGATTCTCTTGATGCTTTTTGGAATAGGCGCAAGCACGGCAGCAACCAGCGTAGGCGGGGACTTTTTAGCGAATCAGGATTTACTCCTAGACCAAGCCGAGCGGTACGCTGACGAGCGCTCTCGGTATGCTGCACGGAATTACACGCGATCAGCAAGAGACAGCCTACAGCGGCGAGCTGACGAGTGGACTGATACGGGTAGAGTGACCAAGCCAGTCAAGCCCCCCAAGCCGGGAGACTCGCCCCTACCAGTTCAGCCCGAGCCATTCGAGCCACCCACAAAAAAAGAAGTTGACGAAGGGCTAGACAAGATATTTGGCGATTCCCTTGCGGAAAAAACCGCAGTTGACGAAACCACGGCTGCACAGTTTAACGGCGGAGAGGCGGGGGTCGGTGTAACGGTGGGCATAAGCGACGATGACATCTGGAAAACTCGGCCATGGCTTAGCCGGTCTGGCCCTTGCAAAACATGCCGGGCACTGAACGGGACGCGTCGCCCCGTTTGGTCTGTCCGGTTCCCCGATGGACCGGGGGAATCAGTGCATCCGTATTGCGTTTGTGAAATAATTTACGCCAATGAACGGAGTTAATTGTGGCAGTAGTTCAGGAGACCGAAGTGAGGGTGTACCGATCATACAAGCACCCTTTGTTTGTTCCGAAATGCCCTATCCATGGCACCGAAATGGTTATCTACTCAAGAAACTCTAGCATCTGCTACTTTACTTGCTCGGTGGACAAATGCTCCAAAACCGACAAATCCCCTCGGGTGTCGTTTACGCCCAATATTACATAAAGCGGCATTTGCCATTATTATCGGGCTTGCGGGCGTTGATATACTTGCGGCATGGCAACCAAACGCACGCGTAAACGTCTCTCCGAATCAAACACGCTGTCGGGTGCTCCGGTACTTGAAAGCGAGGGGGTAATTCGGGGGGCAAAGATTGTAGGGCTCGAAAGCGTCAACGGGCGTTTTTACAAGCCGGATGCTTTGCGTAATGCGATGCCCTTGTATGAGGGCGCACGTGTAAACCTTGACCATCCGTCCCGAGACAGCCGAAGCCAAGAACGAAAGTTCACCGAGTGGGTTGGGGTTATCGAGAACGTGACAGAAGGGTCGGACGGGCTGTATGGTGATATTAACCTACGGCAGAAGTCCAAGAGCTACGAGGAAATTATTGAGGCGTCAACATGCTTCCCCGAACATTTTGGCTTAAGCCATGTCGCGGACTGTGAATATGAAAGCGTCCACGGAGTTGACCACGTTCACGCTATAGAAGAAGTGGTGAGCGTTGATATAGTTTTGGAACCAGCAACCACCAACGGACTATTTGAATCCAAGGGTAACCAAACCATGGCAAGAAAGACAAAAAAGACTTTTCGTTCACTCGTAGAGAGTGCCCCCGCGTATGACATTAACCGCAAGCGATTGCAGGAAATGATTGAAGGGGAGAACCCGGTAATCGAACCCGAAGCAGTTGCAGAGGTGGATAGTGCTGGCACACCCGAGGACGCTGTCCGCCAGGGGCTCCTGGAAGCAATTTCCATCAAGCTCGACACAGCAAGCGCCGAACAGCTCCAAGGAGTTTTGATAGCTCTTGAGCTTCCCACTGGAGCCGCTGACATAGCAGCAGGTGAAGCCGCTGACAGCGAAATGCCGCCTATTGAAGATACCGAGGAGATTCCTGTCGAAGAAAAGGCTTTGGAGCTGGAGGCTAAGGTGTCTCGATTAGAAGCAAAAGAGTTGTTGTTCGAGTCCCGAGTTGAGCCTACCGAGCCGCGTATCAAGGCGGTTGCAGCTTGCAAGCCATCCGACCGCAAGGAATTGGTTGAATCGTTCCCCGTGATCGGCGGAGGATATTCCTACGGCAGCAATGGACGCCCACGGACATCACCCCCAGCCAACGGGGCGGGTGGAAGCGGCGGAACTGTTTACGAGAGCCGTTGGAACGAAAAAGCCAAAGCGGCGCGTGAGCAGATTTCAAGATAACTTACCCAGTCAAACAGCAATAGAAACAGAAACAAACGCCAACCAATAAGGCCAAAAAATGAATTCCTTGAAACTTAGCGGTAACTCAAACAAGGCACTACTGACCGCCGAACACGTGGACCACTTTTTCGGTCTGGACGGCAATGTGTGGAACACAATCCAGTCGGATTCTAACGCTACTGTAGCAATTGATGCCGACGGCGTTGGCGGAGTTGTTCAGTTGGCAGTGACAACGGCGGACAATCAAGAATGTTATCTATACACGAATGAAATATTCAAAATTGCCGACGGCAAGCCGATTATGGTTGTGGCCCGACTCCAGTACACGGATGCCGCCACAAACGCCGCCAACGTAGTTTTTGGACTAGCTAATGGAGTTGCTGGCGATTTAATCCCCGACAGCGGTGGCATAAAAACCACGTTTACGGGTGCAGTTATCGGGACGACGGAAGGCGAAACACGCTGGAAGTTGCACGCGAATAACGGCGGCACCACGGACGTGACTGAGCTGGATTACACCGCCGGGGGCACATCCTACCAGACTTTAGCCTTGCACATTGATCCAATCAGCGCTACCCGGTTCACGGTTACGCCGATGATTGACACTTCAGGAAGCAACGCACTTTTGCAGGGTCGCCAGTACGACGTAAACCCACGGGTTCCTCTGGTTAAAACAGAGCTGTCTTATTCTTCGCCCACAGAAATGGCGTTAGTCATTGGGTTGAAGAATAGCGGAGCCCACACCCAGACGTTGAACGTGGACCTTGCCGCGTTCGCCTTAAATCTGTAACCAACCAATAACGTAGTAACACGACACAGCCCAGATAGAGAGCTACTAAAATGATTCATACCGCAGCAGAATGCCGGGACTTTGCCCGCCTCCTTGAAAGCCGTCGCCGCGAGGGTCGTTATTCGGAGGCAATGGACGACTTCCGTGCGTTGCGTCAAAACGGCGAAATCAATGACGGCTTTAGCTTGGCCACATTGTTCGAGTCGGTGGTCCCCGATGGACGCGAAGCGTTACACGTTATCCGAGAAAACCGCCGAACTGGAACGGGCGTTTTCATGGAAGCGGGCGGGGATGCGGTACAAACTACCGACTTCTCGAACATCATCGGCCAGATTGCCTACGCCGACACGATGGAGCGATTGGATCGCCCGGACATGATCGCCGGAAAGCTGATACGCGAGCGACCAGCAGCGACAAGTCAGCAGGAAATAGTGCCAAGTATCACCATGATTGGTGACCGTGGCCAGAACATTGGCGAAAACGAAGAGTACCCAGAGGTAAAGCTGGGCGAGCAGTGGATTGTTGTTCCTGAGATCCTGAAAAACGGATTCCAGGTAGGCGTCACAGAGGAGGCGCTCGCTGAGGATAAGACCGGCCAGTTGATGGATATGGTCCACGAAGCAATTGACTGGCTAGCCATTGGCCAGGAAAAAGAGAGGCTCCGCACGATTCTCGGGCTTACAACCTCCTTCCGCTGGAAGAACGAAGCCGCACAGGCCACCTATGGGAACTCGTTTACCGGGTTTACTCTTGACAACCTGCTTAGCAACTCTTTGGTTGACTACACTAGCATTGACACCGTAAAGAATAGCTTTGCAGACACGACCGACCCGAATACCGGGGAGCCTGTGGTAATCAACGGCGCTATGGACATCATTGTACCCCATAACCTTGAAACACGTTTGGGCATCGTCCTGAACGCGACCGGGGTTGTTCAAGGTGCTATCACCGCAGACGTTCCGCGTCAAATGAGCCAGAACCCACTAAACTTTGGCCCCAACTCTTACCAGATGCACAGTTCTCCATACGTCTCAAGTTTGGTAGACGGGACAACGTGGTGGGCTGGAAAGTTCAGCGAGGCATTTGAGGACCGAGTGGTTTACCCACTGCAAACTCTCGTAGCCGACCGTAACCATTCCAAGGTGTTTGACAGAGACTGGGTCACGCTTGTTAAGGTACGACGCAAGAGCGCCCCAGGGGTCCGTAGCCCGTGGAAAGTTCGCAAGTGCACATAGTACGCACTAGCGGGCATTATCAGAGACTACTTTAACTAACGCACTCCTAGTACATTGAGGCCGAACAATGGCGAAAAAACCAGAGACCGCTGGCAGTAAGAAACCAGTTGATGACGTTAAGTCTTTACGCGCAGAGCTCAAGGAATTGAGGGACGACGCAAAAGAGGCTAGGGCCGAGCTTAAAAAAGCACAGTCTGAACTGGATTCACAGCGCGAAAAGCTGGCCCAGGACCATGCGGCGGCTCAGGAGATTATCCTGAAGCACGAAGCTGAGTCCAAGCGAGAGCGGAAGTTTACGTGTACGTCGGTTGACCCGGTTAAAATGCTGGAACGCGCCAGAAAGATATGGTCAGATAATGCTGGCGAAGCCAATAAGGCCCCTGTTTCAATCACGACGTTGACCTGTCGGGTTGAAACGGAGCCACTTGGCGGAGCTACTCCCTTACCAGCGGCATTGATCGACAATTGCTCTGACAAGGGCGCTGCCGTGTGCCAGTATTTTTCCGAGTTTTCAATGCCCCCTGGTAATTACAAATCTAGGGTCTCTATCATATCCAAAGAAACACATGGGGCGACTGTCGGCAAATAATCGGCAGTTGAGCCGAGTCGATGGCCACTGTTTTGGAAAACTTGAAGGCTAGGAGAGAGGTTCTAGCCCAAGAACTAGCCGACATGGACAGCACCAAGCCGGGGGGGTTGCCCGATCATGGGGGCAATCAGTCGGTGGCGCATCAAGCTTTCTTGATGAACAAGTACCGGCAAATCGAAACTCTAAATAGTCTCATCACAAGCCTTGAGACTAGCGGCTGGTCAATCTCACTCCATGCGGACACCTAGCCATGAGTATCTACGTGTGCACTTACCGGGAAATTCGTAGCGAGGCTACGTCATGACCTGGAACGCTACGACAGCCTACGCTGGTGATTACCAGCACATTGATGGGGTTGAGAGCGCAACGCTAACTCCCAAGGATTCAGCGCAGCACGGCACTACAGGCTACACCGTAAAAGTGCTGTGGGATGACGACAATCCCGAGGATTTGCCCACGGGGCAGCCGGGCCTCACCCAGTCAGTGTCGGCCCTCTGGTTGTGGATTGCAGGCTCGTCTGCCCCAACTCCAAGAGTGGGCGATTTGCTCACAGTGGACTCTGTAGCGTTTACTGTAATCTCTGTGCGGTCAAATCGGCGCAGCGTTCACCGCCTAGAGGTCCAGACCAGATTGGTAAACACGTAAATGGCAGCATTTAGCACAAGCGCGTTATCAGCGATAAACTCAACCACGCAGGGCGCTATCCTTAATCAGATACACGCCCGAATATTGGGCCTTAGCATGACCGGACTGGGCTCAGGCAAGTGGGCAATATGCCGAGTTCCGTGGTTGCCGCAGCTAGCCAAGGAGGTTGGATACCCTTGCGGTGTGATATCACCGTTTGACGAGGAGTTGCCGGACGCAAATACGCTTTTGGGTCTTAACCGGACTGTGTTTAAGTATGTAATAGGTATTGCTCGCGCTAATAACTTCGACCAACAGAACAGCATGAACGTGGTTATGGAGTGGTATCAGACCCTCCGCCTGTCATTCAGGAACACGGCAGCAACGGACCTAGCACCGGGCGGCGGCGGCGTTAGGATGGGAAAGACTAACATAATACAAGCAGGCAGTTTTATAGACGACGATTTTCGTAAGGGCGCTGACTCTCTCTTTTACATCATAGGAGTGGAGGCGGACGAGGCGTTCGGGTAGTGTAATGTATACTTGGGAAATTAGGACCGAGCAAGATTTGCGGCTGATGGCTGGCGAGATGGAGTACGACTACCTCCAGATTCGGCCTGTCCCGGTTCTGAAGGGAACCCTGAAGAAACTAGAGCAGCTACACAAGAACTATTTCGAGTCCGAAACGGGTCCGGGCGGAAACAAGTGGGCACCAAACACGGAGGCAACTGTAGCTCGAAAGGGCCATGGTAATGTACTACAGGACACCTTGAAGCTAATGAAGGCCCTCACGCAAGCTGGAGCCCCTGGTGCGTTGAGAGAAGTTTTTGATGAAGGGCATAACGCTGGGCTGACGTTCGGCGTGGATGACAATGAAATACCTTACTGGAAATACCACGATACACCGGGCGGAAGCCTACCATGGCGTCCACACATTGGCATGGTCGAGCCAGAGTTGAACGCGATTGCCGAGGACTTGATAAACCACAAATTAGAGGGAATGAAAAATGCCGCATAAAATGATTCACCTAACGAGACTGTACAAGTGCGAGATCCGAACTTCAGCCGGTGGCGTTCACGCTCAGGTATCGAAGGGCGGCGAGGTTGTCCATGAGTGTTCTGGCAAAAAGGGGAAAGGATTGCAGGACGCTATCCAGTGGGCAAAGAAGAACGTAAACGAGGACAAGCCCAAGAAAACCAAGAAACCTCAGCAGGATAAATAGCCATGCCTACACCTACCACAACAACCAAAGCTGCCGAATGGGCCTTCGAGGCATCGAACGGCGCGACTCCGTTTTCCGACGAGGCATTTGACTCTAGTAGTGTTTCCTACGAGCCTATAAGCGACAGCGTAGGCATCGTTGAGGAAATCGCACCCAGTGAGTCAATCATGGGATCGCGGTGGGAGTTTACAGACCGGAGCCGAATCACCAGCGAAACCGTAAGCGGGCAGCTAGTGTTCGAGGCCAGCCCCAAGGTGCTAGGATTCTGGCTTCCGTATATTACCGGCGATTCCTCCAGCCCGCACACCATGAATGAGGGTTCTTATTCGGACTTCGATTTCATGCGTTCGGAACCTGCTACGGCATGGCTCTACCGGAACTGCGTCGTCAATCAAGCTGTAATCTCACCCAGCAACGGGCGAATCCGAATCGCCCTAGACATCACAGGCAAGACGGGAGTAGCTAACGCTACTTTTGCCAACGCAGCTATCCAGACCACCAATGTCTACGAGTCTTACCTGGAGGGCGAGGCGACGATATCGCTAGCGGGCACAACCATGTATGCGGACTCCTGGCAGCTTACGATTAACACAGGTCTAGAGCTGTTCCAGCGTCAAAGTACCACACCAAACCGCACACGCCAGGGACCGGGCAGTGTTGAGTTTAACGCAAATGTTGAGTGGTCTGCCACGAACGAAAACCTTATTTATAACAAGGGAGTGCAGGGAATAGCCTTGACGCTCACCCTATCACGAGCCGCGCCAGCGGTTAGCACCGTTTTTGCAATCGACCATCTGGTTATACCAGAGTCCCCGGTGGGGGCTGATGGCGGCGAGAACCTTTGGAACTTTACGGGGACGTCCCGGCGACAAGTCACGGGGGACACAGAAATCTTAACTGTTACCCACGACGAAAATCCCGCGTAGCATCATGATACGTTTACTTACCTACCTTGAAACCTTAGAGCAAATTGAGGGCCGAACAATGAGAGCAAGAATCGCAGATGGATACACTCGCACCGTTTCAGTTGGAGACAATCAAACCATTCCGGAAGTAGAATTTACCTACAGACCTGTTAGGGGGTCGGATATTCAGGACCATGTGTACGACTTGGCCAGGAGTGACAACCCTTCGGAGTGCCAGCGTAAAGCCGTAGCCGGTCGCGTCGAGGACTGGGTAGCCGATGGCTTTGATCCTGGACCTCCGACGTTTAGCGACTTAGCGGAGCTGGACGGCTACGCTTTCCGGGACATGTACAACGTGATTTTTAACGGTCAAGCGCCAGCCCAGGTAATGGACCGCGAAGTAGCCCAGACACAAGACAAGCAAGCGGAGGATGACGCAAAAAACTCGCAGGCGGAGTGAGGCTAGCCTTGCTCCACCCGCAGGTTGGGATGAGAGCCTGTGAAGACTGCAAGCGGTGGCTGTACGACGAGGATACCGGGCAACGGAAGGAGGACGCCAGAACCGGGAAGCCGAGAGAACGCCCCGAACATGCTCCTGTAAGATGCGAGACCAAAAAGGGTTGTCCACGCGGCAAGCCCGAGGATGAAATGAAGGGCTACAATTGGCTTTGTTACTTGCACTATTTGCAATGCAAGGCCACGGGGCAATGGCCTGACGACGAAACCGTTAAAGCTAATGCAGGACTGATTCGAGCTATTGAGGACGATATACAACGATCAGGACAGCGTCGGACATTCACCGCAGTGGAGAATAACAACATACTGCTTAAAGCCGTGCTGACTAATATGTTGCAACGATAGGACCGCAGAATGAGCAATGCCATAGTCAAAAATGCGGTCATCGTCCTGGGCGTAAAGCGGGGCGAAACGGATTTCAATCTGGACTTAGGCCCGGTCCTTAAGGCTCGCCAGAAAGAGGTTGACCTTCTCAAGCAGACATCTCAAGAAGTTTCTGCCCTAGTTCGATTGAAGAAAGAAGAGGAGGCCGCTAATAGGGCGGTCCAAGTTTCCGCACAGAAGTCCGCTTCTGCAATTGCTGAACTAGTTCAAGTAGAGCGAGAAGAGGCGGTAGCTAATATAGCGGTCCAAGAATCCGCGCAGAAGGCTGCCTCTGAGTTGGCAATGCTCCAGCAAACCGCCGACCAAGCAGCGATTTCTTTTAGCACTTCCCTGATTGGGTCCGTGCTTCAGGCCAGCAGCGGCCTGCTTACGATGGCACGAGGCTTTGTTTTGCTAGGGGTGTCAGGGGAGGAGAACCTAAGAGCGGTTGCCGAAAAGCTGGCAGTGATGCAAGGTGCCGTTGATGCTTTTAAGGGGGCAATAAGCGTATACAAGACAGTGATCTCCGTACAAGAACGCTGGACTAAGATAACCCAGGCGAGCGCAGCAGCGACCGCACTAGCCACGGCAGCAGTAAACGCAAACACAGCCTCAAGGGCGGCAAACTCCGCGTCTACAGCGGCTCAAACGACTGCTGTAACAGCTAACACCGTGGCAACGCTAGCCAACGTGGCAGCGAAGAAGCTCCTGATGGTAGTAACAAACCCGGTCGGTGCTGCTGTTGCTGCGACGATAGCACTTCTGACCGCTGCCGTATTCTGGCGGACCCGCGAAACTGAGACTATCAAGGACCAGATAGACGCCCTTGAACAAGAGCGCCAAGCTCGTGAACGGTCTATAAAGGTGGACGAGGCACGCGAAAGACTGGGGGGCGCTAGTCGCAGCGAGGCACGGCTGACCGCTTCTAAGCGACAAGTTAAGTCAATAGATGTCGAGATCGAGGCGTTAAAGAAGAAGGCTAAAGCTGAGCGGGAGGCGCACGAATCGGTCCCACGCTTTAAAGGCCGGCACCAGGAGATACTAGACGGCAGACAGCGCGAGTTTGAGATACTTGAGAAGATAGCCCATCTAAACGACCAGCGGGTGTTTGCTGCGCTATCCGTACAAGAGGCAGAAAAGTCAGTAGCCGATGAGGCTAAGCGAGCTGCCGACGAGAAGCAGCGACTAGCTGAACAAGAAAAGAAAGCCGCAGAAGATCAAAAGAAAGCAGCGGAGCAGTTCGCTAAGTATCAGAGCAACCAGATTAACAAGGAGAAGCAGTTACTTAATGCGCAGCAAGATAGGATTCGGGGCAATCAGGCCGCAGTCGGGAGACTTGACGCTCTCCAGCGTCAACGCTTGGAAAACATAGCCGAGCGAAAACAAGGCGGGCAGGAGATCGGCAGAGAAGACTTGAACTTCCTAGGCGGGCTAGGCGGAGGATTTGCCAAGTTTGCCAACGAGCAATTTGTTGATAAGGGCCAAGGCGCTGGCGACATCCTGAATAAGCTGGGGATTACTAGCGACAACCAAACTGCCGAGGAAGTAGCCGACTCGCTCAAGCTGGGCGAAGACCTAAGAACCGGGATTAGCGACGTTTTTACTAAAATAACTACGACTCTCACCAACTTTAACGACCAGATGGATTCGATCCAGCAGCGTGTGCAGAACGGCGAGGATCAAGCGGCAAAGGGGGCGGCGCTGTGAGATACAAATATGGAAACTTTGTTTTTGACGAGGGCGAGTGCGTGCTTAATAGTGTTTCCCGCACCCCCCAGCGAACGGCTAACGGCGAGGTCTGGCTGCAGAAAGAGGTTCACAGTTGCTCCGGCGAGATGATACCGCCCAGCAATAAGACGACGGACAGAGCGAGACAGGACTGGATCCAGGGCCGCATGAGACGTATTGAGCTTGCCTTGCTCCAGAGTAACGTCGATGCTGGCATGCTAAATAACAACGGCACCCGCTCGGAAAACTTCCTGCTAGCCCGAGTTAGCACATCAGGCGTCAAAGTCGTGGGATTCCAGTATGGTTTTGCCGAACAATCTGAGGGGCTTAGCCATAGGACATTTTCGTTTAGCGTGGAAAGCGAATATTTACACGCAGGCGGCCCGAGGATTTTCGACTTTAAGGAAACTTTTAGTTACGACGGAAACGCGGGGCCGGAGTACGTCGCAGTGGAGCTAGATTCTGGACCCCCAGATATCCAGCAGGTACGGGAGAGGACGGTTCAGAGAATCACCCAGAGCGGTCAAGCCATTGGGATTGGTGAATATCCGAGGTTCCCTCGCCCTGCTTTCAGCAACCTGCCACCAGCACAGCGACCACAAGCGACTAAAGGGCCACCCACAAGACGGGGTCGTGGTGATATACTGTTTCCCATATCCTGGAGATATTCATTCCTGTCAACCCAGAATCAATTGAGATAGCGACGTACTACCATGGCAACAAAAAGATGGCTAGGCAAAGCCTTAAACGTAACGCAAGAGACCACCGTGACGTTTGCCAACACATGGGCAACGGCAGACACCGTAACGCTAACGATTAGCGGGCTAGACCTGATTGTGACAATAGGCGACGACTCCGAAGTTGCCGACTGCGCTGCTGCCCTATCTGCCGCCATAAACGCTGCCGATAAAGATGGCGACATCGTAGGCACCGGAAGCACCCCCGAGTCTCGAAATGTCGGCGGTCAAGAAATCATGGAGCTTCAGGAGCTTACTGCGACGGCTTCCGGGGCGGTGGTCACCATAAAGAACAACACGGCGGGCGTCCCGTTTTCGTTGTCCGTAAGTGCTACCACGGCGGGGAGCGGGACCGCCACCGCTGCGACCGCAGTGGCAGCTACCGGACGCCACTTTGCATCTAATGCCGACAACTGGTCAGGCGCATCGCTCCCCGCTAGCGGCGATACAATACGATTTGATAATGGAGACGTCGGTTGCTTCTACGGCTTGGATCACTTCCGAAACAATGCGGTAGATATTAACTTGATCGTCACAACGGACTACTTGGGGAAAATTGGACTGCCGGAAACAAATGCCGGGGGCTATCTAGAATATCGCAACCGCTTTCTGGAGCTTCGCGATATTGCTTTAACAGGCGGCACCGCTAGCTGGTTGCCTGGAGAAAAAGGCTTAGACGGCAATGGCCCCTATTACATAGATATGTCAGGCCAAGACTATTTTGTAAAAGTGGTAGACGCTGGCCCGGTAAATAAAAGAGATCCGGCGGTCGTAATAGTTGGGGGAACTATAAGGAACCTAGAGATTGTGCGGGGCGCTGTTGTTTTTGAGCCAGAGGATAGCCCGCTCTCTAGTGGTTACACGGGGCTGGCCAACGACTTCACCGTTGGATCGGGTCAAACCTTTCTGGAAGATGTTTACGTCGTATTCGGAACAAACGTCTCCCCCATTGTGCAAAACTCAAACATGAAGGTGTACGGCGGAGAGGTACATTTGAAGTTTCACACAGACCAGGGTTATGACGTAACTTCTAAAATTCTCGGCGGAGAGGTCTACTTTGAGGCCGACGGAAACGAGAAGGCGCTACACGTATACGGCGGAACGGCGTTCCTGAACGGTACGGGCACTTATGCTCGCGCAGATGTCAGGGGCGGGGCAATAGACTGCAATCAGGACGGCAGGAGCAAGACCATCACAACGCTCAATCTTCATTACGGCTCTTATCTGGACCACGCTGACGCCGTCACGATAACTAACACCAACGTAGGCGGGCAGCTTAAAAACGTAACCATTGAGGGCAATCTTGGGCTGGGATACATAGACCTGATTTAGATAGGATAGAATAGATATGGCAATCAAAAAATGGGAAGGTAAGGCCGGAGGCGTTGCCCATGCTTATACCGTTACAGTGGCCAATGCTTGGGCGGCGGACGACACGATAACCGCAACGATCAACACGAAGGCGGTGACCGTTACAGTTGCAACCGGAGAGACAACTACCAACGAAGTGGCAGCGGCGCTTGCGGCAGCAATAAACGCTCCTGGTAAAGACAGCGAAAAAGCAGGAACCGAAACCCGTAACGTCGGCGGACGGCAGTACCCGGAGTTTGCCGAGCTTGAGGCGACCGCTAAATCCAACGTGGTGACAATCACACACAGAGGTCTGGGGGTTCCCTATACGCTGACAGCTTCTGCTACCACGGCGGGGAGCGGGACAGCAACCGCTGCTGTCAGTGTTACGGCAGTTGGACCCCACCACGCCAACAACGCCAGCAACTGGTCAGGGGGAGCCTTGCCCGCAGACGGCGACACGTTGGTATTTGATGAGGGCTCAGTAGACTGCCTTTATGGCCTAAACTACTTCAGGGACAACACGCTAAAAGTGTCATTCTTGCGGACGACTGACTACACTGGTCAGATTGGACTCCCAGCAACCAACGTAAACAATTACCCTGAATACCGCGACCGCTTCCTGGAGTTGTACGACAACGCCGACGCGAAAACTATAAAGTTCGAGAAGGGTAACGTATCCATGGCCGGAGGCTCAACCTACCTGGACCTGCAAGGCTCGACTTATGCCTCGCTGCTCGCCCGCGACCTAGGATCTAACGGCTTTCTGGCGGTGCATGGCGGTACAGTTTCAGACTTGTATCTCGGCAGCGGCGACATAGTTATCGACCCGGACGACGCAAACCAGACAAGTGGGATGACCATCGACGCGTTGGAGGTCGAGAGCTTTGCGGGGACCGCAGTTATTGGACGCAATGCACAGTGGGCAAATGCAGGCACTACCGGCACAATGCGAGGCGGAACTCTGTTCATCGACTGCGCCCAAGATCAGGGCACCCCAGAGCTGGCGCTCAGTGTTCTTGGCGGTGAGGTCCACCAGCGAGGCGATGGCAATATTGATTCCGTGACCATCCAGGAGGGCCTGTTTTCGTGGGAGGCTGACGGCGATGTAACCGGCACGATAAACGTGTGGTCGGATGGAACGCTAGACTTGAGCAGGGACGGGCGAACCAAAGCATTTTCGGGCACGATTAACGTGTATGATTCCGCAACCGTAGACAAGGGAACGCACACTCCCACGCTGACGCCTTTGGGCTGCACGCTTGAGGATGTAAACGTTATACCGTAATGGCAAGCAGCGACCAGAGTTTCCTGAGGTTTGGACCCCTGCGATACACGGGCGGGTGGGATCTTACTGTCGGTCCAGGCGTCCAGCCCGCCACCTGCACGGTTACATTTACCACCGAGGCTCTGGCCAGCCTAACGAGTCCGGTGAACGACCTAGTTTTCCTGCAAGGCTCCCGCGAGATATTCCGCGTTAAGGATTGCCATGTTGTGAGGGCGTCCGGCCACAGCCTGAAGTCCAAAATGGTACGCTGCACAATTATGGATTGGCGCTGGAGGTGGCAGTACGGCTATATCAACGGATCGTATAACATACGTGAGAGCAAGGAACAGGGGTCTAGCTCAACTGAGTGGAAGCGGGAAAAGACTCCGCAAGAGCTTGCCACGCTGCTACTCGAAGCTCTTGGTGAAAAGAATTTTGACGTCAAGAGTCTGCCCAATGACACGAGGCCGACGGTAAACTGGCAGGGAGCCAGGGCTGACTCAGAGCTGACGCGACTCTGTAGCTCGCTGGGTTGTTACCCCGCTCCGGACTACAAGCAGGACCGGGTGGTCATCCATAAAATGGGGGACGGCAGCCCTCCCAATATACAGAGCGGAGTGATACAGGAGGTTCGGACTATGGGCGTGCGTCCACTGCCGGGCACCATTCGAGTGGTCGGAGGCCCGTCGTTGTTCCAGACCCGCCTGCGACTGGAAGCGGTCGGTGTTGACACCGATGGGAGCGTGAAGCCGCTGGAGGAGATTTCTTATCTCAAAGACCGGAGTGGGGCTGGCCTCGACAAGGACACCACCAACTGGGACAAAGAAATCCCCGGCGTGTTCGCAAATATCCACGGAACTTACGAGAAGGATGGCAAAGAGCTACAAATTAGAGACTTAGCGGCGGACACTGTGTACAAAATGTATCGCGTGGCTGGTCAAGCCGGAGGCGAAAGTTGGTCGCCTGAAGCCTTGCGCGGGACCGAGTTTGAGCCAGAAGGACTAGACGACCTGCTGCCGATCAGGGGCAACAAGGTGACCACTCACAAGGGGCCGAAGGGTGGCGACGTCGAGAACCCTGCCACCGTTCACGGAGAATTCGCCCAGGTCAAGCTAGACTACGCTAACAGCTACCCCGGCGCACAGTGGCCAGCGGGGGGCTTCAGCATTGACAACGCTAGCGGAATCGTGTCGTTCCAGGAGCCAGCTTTTAAGTTCGATAAAGTCCTGAATAAATTCACTCCGGCGAATCTTGAGCTGGACACCAGTTACCCCGTGAATAAAGAGGGTGTCTATGTACGATACGAAGAATTCAAAGAGAACAAGGACGAACAGGCTTTCGGAGACTTCCACCACCCGGTCCCGGATATAGTGGCCAAGATTAGCGAGGTAAAGGACGACGAACTAGACAACCGCGAGGAAATTTCCAGCGATGGGAAGCTGTACCTGGAGGATATTGCTCGCCAGTATGCGCCTGTTAAGACCCAAGAGTTTACGCTGACTCGAATCCAACCCATACCACTATCGGGAATCGTCCGCCAGATTACTTGGTCAGGAGGTGGGGGCAGACCGTCCACTACCGTATTTTCGATAAACGGGGAGCATAACAACTACATTCCGCGATACGAAAGTCAGGTCCACAAGCAAATGACGGAGGACGCGGCGCGGAAGCTGAGCAAGGTTCCTGATGATTTTCTACTGGGGGCGGGGGCTATCACATGAGCATCCAGTACGACAAGCCTTTTTTTAACGAGTCGGGGGAGAGGATCCCAGCCTATGCAATCATGGAGTTGCGAATTCAGGATGGGATATATGTGGACGCAGCAGTTGGCGAAGACGATGGCAAATTTGGCGAACACATTTCTGTCGTGAAGCCCGCAAAACACAAGGAAGAGGGATCGGGCCTGTATTTGATAAATGGCCCGACGGACATCGAAGTAGGCGAGAGAGGGCAGGGAACCCGAAGCTGGCCAGCCCGCGTACTGTACGACCGCCACAGCGACAGCACGCCGCTAGCTGGCGAACTATGGGGACCGGAAGAAGATGAATGGCATATATCCCGTGGTAAGGGCAACCTTGCTATAGTTGGCGGTGTAGAAGATTCGGACAACACTGTAAGGGTTGAGTTGGGACCGATTCCCGCATCGGCAGAGCCGATTATCGCTTTACTGGTGGGCGACGTTCCAGCGGCCGATTTTTCGTCCGACGTCCCGAAGCCAGGGATAGGAGACAAAGAGTCCTGCCACATTTTGAGGTGGAAGTTAGACGAGGACGGAAACACCGTTCTACCTCCTACGGAACTCGAAAAGGACGAGGAGAAAGATCCAAATCTTGAGTCCAGTCCAGGCGACCCCCCAATGGTGGAGAACCTAATTCCCAAGCAACGGACGCCGGTAAACTTTAGCGGCACAACTTTGCGAGCAAGCGAAGACGAGCCGATTCTTGTCAGCGGTCACATGGTCAGGGTCTTTGGTTCAGCTGACGAGGGCGTCAATATCGAAACGCAGAAATACGTAGAGGTACTGTTTTACATCTCAAACGTAATGGACTTCAGGAGCTTGCCGGGCTACGAAAAGGGGACTACGGACGCCGATGCTCAAGCACCTTATCACCCAGGCGAAAGCGAGGAATTCCCGGCTGGCGAGTTTAGGTTGGGCCGTGAGGATTGCGGGAATCCCGAATCTGGCGGCGATGATGGTACGGACACTACTGGCCCCACTGACCCCAACAACACCACCGACCCATGACGCAGCCGTTTATAAAAAACGGAAAGCCGGTTTTCTCCGGAGGCCAGCCTAGCTTTGGTTGCGGTGATCCCTGCCAAAGTGTCGAGGCCGCCTTTAGTATCGAATGGGGCCCCATTGAGTGCCTTGCCTACGAGGAGATCGGGGACAGCCCTATAACAGACATTGACGGTGATGGCAATATTGAGCCAAACAACCCTACAGGCGGCAAACGGTGCGTAGAGTGGGAGCAGACCCTCTACTTCACGGACGAAAGTCAAGCCTCCGATGGTGCGGAAATAGTCTCTTGGCTGTGGGACTTTGGGGACGGAAGCACTAGCACGGAACAAAACCCAACTCACACCTTTACGCCCGGAACTGGTCCCACTGGCGTCAACACTACCGACCCAGTATACGACGATGGAAGCAATGAGACTAGCGACGAATTACACCCAATATTAAGGGTGAGCGTTACGCTCACAATAGTCGATAGCGAAGGGTGCGAAAGCACGAAGGACTATAGCGGCGATGCAAGCGGCGAGGAATCCGGCGACGACGGTGGCGACGATGGTGGTGAGGAAGTGACCTGTGACCAAATGCGCCGTCGTATCAAAAGCATGACCGCGACAATATCAGGCATGAGGGAGGATTGCGTTGCCAACACTTATTACTCGCACCGCGAATGGATGCAAGAGTTAGTAGGCGGAGAGCCCTGTAGCATAACTAGTTGCGAGTACGAGCTGGTCAAGCCGGAGGCGACCGAGCATCGCACAGACTTTAGGGATTCAGGATATTCTTGCGCGGATTTCAACGGCAGCTACGAAGTAACTGATTTAGAGTCTGCACCATGGTCAACTTTTACCTATGGGAAAGTAGAGTTTGAGATTGACACCTGCTACAACGGATTGACCGCGAAGACACAATTCGCAGTTGATATAAGCACTGCCGCCGGATGGCATCTGGGGGAGTATAGGGGCTTGCATACCAGAGACGATGGGATGTGTTATATTCCTGTTACAGTACGCATAACAGAAGCATACGTGATAATGTGGCATCCCGCAATGTGGCAGGGGTGGCTAAAAGTTGACCCTGATGCAGACGCTAAAATCGCGAGTGCAGTATTGACCGCAGTAAACCTCGTGGGAGGCCCCGGGACTAGTGATCATGTCACTTATAGGTTCGGACAATGTTACGGTTGGCCGCTAGATGGTACGTGTGACGATGTCCCCCGTGGTGGCATTTCTCACCGCCCGCCCCCGTCAAAGATACCCAATTGCGCGGTGGAGGTAAGATTTACTTGATCGCAAAGAAATGCGTCTGGGTTCCCGACTTGCCGGACGGGGTAATTTGCTTGGGGTGCCGAGCCAAGCGCCCTACCGAGAGGGTCAGGGACTGCCCGCAACCCGCGCCTCCTTGCCAGCACTTAGGGCAAGCAATTGAGCGTGATGGCGTTGCACTCAAAGTTAAATGCGGGTGCGGCAAGAAGAAGCAGGAAAGGATGATGCCAGCTTACGCGTGCGAAGTACGCAAGCGATGCCTGCCGACCGCCGTTTTTAGCATGGAGCAACTAGCATCATGGGCGGAACGGCCAGAGGCGGAACTTTACCAGCTATGCCAAACGTGCGAAGATAGACAAGCACCCTAAACACGAGGAAAACCATGAGCTACCAAACAGCAGCAGCACACCTAAGCGCGGCCAACACCTCCCGCGACGGCTCCGGGGCGAACTTAGTTAAGGTGTTCGAGGCCTACGAGCCGTGCTATGTGGACCGTGTGATATTTCAGTCACTGGGATCAAATGCGGCGACGGCAGCCCGCGTATTTGTAAGCAGCCTAAAGACAGAGGAGGGGCGGACGCTGAACCGAGAGGTCACGCTACCCTCGACATCGGCCACAGAGGTAGCTGGTTTGGCTGCCGTGTCGCTGTCGCTGGGGCTATATCTGGCGACCGGGCAGCGGCTGTACTGCACCGTCGGCACTGCGCAGTCCGCAGGTACGGACGTTTGCGCGGTGGTAGGCAGGTCGCACTCAGATTTTAACGTCTGAGGCTGGTAGTTTAGCCATGGCTACATTTTGTGGGCGGCGAATCCGCGCACACGTAGCGCACACGTAGCGCACACTGGCGCACACGGGCGCACACGGGCGCATGAGTAATGCGCACATACCACTAGAGCGTGTGCGCATTTTACCCTGCCCCCCCGCGAATCATCGGCTCCACCGCGACCGCGTTCGGGCATCGGACTCGGTGGGCACAATCGAGGCCCACCAAAGCGTTTCGTCAATCTCGTCGAGTGCTTCTGTTGCGGCGAAAAGGATATCCGGCCACTTTTCGCGCGCGAACCACTCGCCGTATCCGGTAAGGCTCCCGTCGTCGTTGTGCGTGCGTTCGACGCCGTGATCCCAACGACCATCCCAGGGTCCATCACTGGGTTCAGGGATGTACCCGTCTATGTCCGCGTGTCGTTTGAGCCCCTTGCCATACTGGCCAAACCTTGAGATATGGATTGCCATGATTTTTCTCCCTTATTAGATAGTTAGACCCACCTGAGACCCGAACACTCAGCAACGCTCTTTCGCCAGCAATGATCCGGCCAGCTCACTGTGATCTCTCGGTCTCCGTCTTGCAGCCAATCCGGCCCGAGGTGGTCTACGATCACATCGACCATCTCGCCGTAATTGCCACCTGCCTCGGCTGTCCGGGCCACGGCGAACTCCAGCTCGTCCACCGTGTAGACCTCCTGATTTGTCTTCTTGCGTGTCATTGTTTTCTCCTTTCGTGGTGGTTATTTGATGCTGCTGGGTAGGGTCCGTGGCTCGCCCGTCTCGAAGTCGCTGACAGCGTCATCGTGGCACTCGTAGCCGTGCGATAGCTGCATGGGGCGGTAGGCTCTGGCCCACCTGACTCCGCCACAACGCTCGCGCGTCAGTATGCGCTTGACGCCCGTGGCAGTCGCATGAACTACACGCCACTGACCAATTGATCCCTCGCCAGACAGGATGTAGTATTGCTGTTTCTTCATGATTTCCTCCCTTTTTTTAGTGCCAAGAAAAATCTGTGCAAGCTGACATCTTGCCACGCCGTCGGCAGCGCTCGCAGCAGTAGGTGACAAGGATCTCCTTGCCGCCGTCTTCGCGGTCCCACTTCGGGCCGAGATCCAGAGCTGTGTACTCGCACATTTCCAGGTAGTCACTGCCCGTCAGGTCGCACACGGCCTCCACTAGGTCGTCTACTGTACAAATGTCCTGGTGGTCTCCGAGGTCGTCGGTCCACTTATGTGATCCGTCGTCGGTCTTCCAGGCGTCGTAATAGGTCCACGCGTCCATGACCATCCTCCTTCGGCAGATTGTATCGAGTCCCCTCCGGGGGTCTCCGGTGTCGCGTGGTCATTATACACGATTCCGGGGCCTTGTCCAGAAGAAAATTGGATAATCTTCCAGCTACGGGGTTGCCTGGGCAGCGTGTGCAGCCTATTATCCCTGTATCGGCGGAAGTGCCGATAAACTTGAGGTTTTACCCTAATTACCTATTTTACGGAGGATGCCATGAAGGCGAAAGATTTTGAAACGGCTGTCAAGGTACTGGCTGCCCGTAGCGGGTACACCATGCCGCAGGTCGCGCGGGGCGTTGGGATAGATACGCGCAACCTGACGCGGAGGCTGGGCGCGATGGACGGCGAGCGGTCGTCGGTCCAGCTTCTGGTTGACATCTGCCTAACGGCAGGCTGGAGATTCGCGGATCTTGTGGAGGAGGCAAGTCGAGCCTCTACGACACGACAGGAGGACGATCATGTTGTTTGAATTTCCACAGGGCGACATAGAGCGACACGGCAGCGCCGAGTCGTGGATGGCAGCGAGACCCAACCGGCTCAACGCCAGCGAAACCGCCGCACTCTGGGGCCGCAGCAGGTACGCCTCCAGGTACTCTCTATACCAGGACAAGGCCCACGGCGCGGCTAGGGAGGCTGAGGAGTCCACGCACATGCGACGGGGGAAAATTTTTGAAGGCCCAATCATCGAGGAGACCCGATTTCGCTACGGCTGGAAGATAGAGCAGTGGGATCAACACGCTAGCGTCGTCCATCCGACGCTTCCGGTAGCTTGCACACCAGACTGTTTGATCGTAGACGACGATGACAATCAGGCCCTGGGGCAGATCAAATTGGCGAGCGAGTGGATGAAAAAAAATTGGACAACCGAGCCGCCGCTTGAGTACCAAATACAGTGCCAAACCGAGATGTTCGTCACTGGCGTGGAGATGAGCTATCTGATCGTTGTGTTTGGTTTGTCGAGCGAGCCGGAAGCGATCCCAGTCATGAGGCACGCCGGATTCCAGCGCGAACTAGAGCGCCAAATAGTCGAATTTTGGGATGGCGTGAAAAGTGGACGCGAGCCAGAGGTGGATGGCTCCGATGCCACTATGGAGGCGATCAAGTGGAGGTTTCCGGTCGATGACGGAACGGGGATCGACCTGACCAATGATTGCGATATTTGGGCGCGTGAGATGGAGGCACGAAAGGAATCCATAAAGGCAGACAAAATGGTAGTTGACGAGCTTAAGGCCAAAATCACATCCATGATGGGAGAGCACGCTTATGCCCAGATTGGCGATGAGGCTTACGCCTGGAAAACCAGCAAGCAATCCCGCATCGACTCAAAAAAAATCAAAGAGATGTACCCGGATATCGCCAAAGCGTGCACCAAAGAGGTCAATGTCCGCACGCTGCGAAAAGTCAAAAGTATACCCGACGAAGTGTTCGCGGATATAGATTTTGTAGCGCCAGAGGCCCTACTGTAACCAAATTTCCGACCGTCCCAACAAACGCAGGAGGAGCGAAATGACAGAAAAAAAGAAAGAACTCACAAAATACGAGGGAATCAAAAACAAAATAGACAAGGCACTGCCGGAGATTGCAAGGGCGCTGCCAAAACACCTGTCGCCGGAGCGTCTCGCTAGGACGGCGCTAACCAGCATCGTAAACAACCCAAAGCTGCAACAGTGCTCACCGCTGTCGATACTCGACGCCATCGCGCAGGCAGCACAGTGCGGCCTAGAGGTCGGCGGACCCCTCGGGCAGTGCTGGCTGATCCCCTACGGGTCAACTGCGACCTTGCAGCTCGGCTACAAAGGTGTTTTGGCGCTAGTCTGGCGCTCTAATATTATCAAGGGCGTCAGCGCCGAGTGTGTGTACAAAGGCGACGATTTCGCCTTTGAGCTGGGCAGCTCCCCGCGCATCAGCCACCGCCCAAACATGTCCGACCCAGGGCGCGAGAGCAAGCCCGTCGAATATGTATACGTCGTGATCGACACGACACTAGGCGGGCAGCTCCTCAAGGTCATGGGTCGCGGCCAGATCGAAAAGCACGCGAAAAGGTACAGCCAAGCGGTCAAGTCAAACAAAAAAGATAGCCCTTGGAACGATCCGCTGGGGTGGGAGTGGATGGCAAAAAAAACCGTCCTCCTCCAGGCGGTCAAGCCGATCGAATTGTCGCCCGAAATCAGGTCGCTCATCACCACGGCGGAAGCGGCAGTGTACGAAGATGAGTCCCGAAATGATACCGCCAGCAATGGTAGCGTGATCGACGGCAAGCTGCTCGACCAGCTAGTCCCGGACGAGCAGGCAACGGAAGAGTCAAAAGAACCCAAAAGGCTCGACGAACCACAAGAGCCCGAGCTGACTGGTGGCCCAGATGCCTACTGGGAGCGCCACGTAGACGCCTGCACCACCGGGGCAGACATCGTCGAGAGGGTCAAAGAGCTCGAATCCTACCCAGATCTCGACGCGGAGACGCGAGAGTATTACCTGGGAGTCATCAGGGACCGCCAGGACGCAATAGAGGCAATGGAAGAATCTGCCCTTGCGGCGGACAGCAAAACCGTGTAGCGTGCCTGTACGGCACCAAAGGGAAACAAAAAAGCCATCTCCCCGCCAGCGCGGTCGTCTAGCCCTGTTTCCGGTGTCGTAGCCAATTCTGGGGTTGACCGCGCTGGCCTTTTTGGAGGTCTGACATGAGTGGCGGATGGATAAAACTCTATTGGTCGATAAAAGAGTCAATCGTCTACAGCAACGCGACGACCTTCGCCTTGTTCGCGCACATCTTGCTGGGAACCGCGCGTCGTCGGAATATCCTACACAACGGCATGACGATGGAGGCAGGCCAGTGCCTAATCAGCACGGAGTGGGTTGCCAAGTGGATGGGAAAAAGCAGTCGAACAGTGCGCCGTCACATAGACTCACTGGAGCGGGACGGCGTAATCAAGGTGCTGAAACGTGACCGCAACGGAACGCTCGTAAGTGTATGCAACTGGGACACTTACCAAAATTCCAAAGGCGATGGTGTCCGCGAAATGCAGGCCAACGTCAGCGAAACGTCAGCCGAACGTCAGCGAAACGACACGCAGACAGAGAGTCCTAAGATGCCTAAGAGTCCTAAGAGTCCTAAGAGGGGGGAACCTAAGCGGTTCCGACCGCCAACGTCCCAGGATCTTGAGAAGTTTTGCAAGTCGAAAGAGATTAGTTCTGACTGCATTGAAGACTTTTTAGATTTTTATTCGTCTAAAGGGTGGAGGGTCGGAAACAGTCCGATGAAGGACTGGGAAGCCGCCTATCGCGGCTGGGTCCGCCGACAGCCGCAATTTACAAACTCGCAAACCAATAGCAACGGGGAGCTAAGATTTTGAATACCACCGAACTAAGAACCGTACTTCGCAAATTCTTGAAAGTCTCTCCGGCGTTTATGAAGTGGCGCACGGACAACGCGAACTCATCCGCGAGGGTGCACGGCACGACGCCAGAGCAGGAGTGGGAGGAGCAGCTAGAGAGCTGGGCGCGGACACTGCAATCAGTCACGGAGGCCGAGGGTGTCGCGGTGGTCGAGCGGATGGAAACGGGCAACATACCTACGCCACGGTACGGCGAAATTGCCCAGGTGATCCGTCGGTACGCCATGCTGGCGCGCCAGAACGACAACCATCAGTATGATTTGCAGAAGTCTTTCCGCTGCCTTGCGTGTCTCGACACAGGGATGGCGAACGTGTGGAACCCTAATTTTGTCGAGTCGTACGAACCTATTTTCAGGGGCGTCCAGCGTGAGGAGATAGACCGCACTCGTAACGCTTTCAACCTTGACAAGTACGACCCTGACCGCATGGTTGCGGCGCACAAGTACGACCCACCGGATTGGGTTGCCATGGCTCGCAGATGGTGGAGGGGGCTGGAGTCCAGCGAGGGACCAATTTACCACGTTGCGCTTTGCAACTGCGACAGCCCGCGCACGATTATTCTGAAGCGGGAGCTCGACGAATACAATGCCGGTCGGAGGAAAACAAGCTCCGGCAAAAAGGCAGGATTGCCCGCGTGTGGGGCAGCTACGTACAACCCGGAGGTCATGCCGTTGCGCACAAGTGTGCCTTACGACGACCTCTTTCATTGGTATCAGAGGAGGGGGCAGCAATGCTAACAGGAGCGCAGAAACGAAGCATCATCGCGCGTAGGAAGAACGGCGAAAAAGTTTCGTACATCGCTAAAATTTTCTCGGTAACGTATGGCGAAATTATGAAGGTGCTGAACGAGCCGCCAGCCGAACGTCAGAAAAAATATGATGTAAAGTACAGGAAGATGCGAGCAGTGAAGCAGGATTTGCGTGATGGCGGCGACCCCAAGGTAGTCGCGGATATACATGGACTGACTCCACGGGAGTTGGCGAAAGTTTTAGGCAAGCTGGAGGCTGAAAATGCTAATACTATCACGGAAGATGGATGAGGGAATCATGATTGGCGACGACGTAAGGATGCACATAGTCTCGGTGCACGGCGGAACTGTAAGGATCGGAATCGAAGCGCCAAAAGAGATAGATGTGCACCGCGACGAAGTATATGCGCGTGTGCAGTCAGGCAAGGGCGACACTTTTTCGGAGGCGGCGCAATGAAATTCTACGCCATAGACCCCGGTGACAAAACTAGCGGAATGGTGCTATTTGACACCGAAACAAACCTACCCGAAAAAAAATGGCTTTGCGAAAATTCGGAAATCCGCGAAGTATTGTCTAGCGACGAGCAGCCAACCATGGACTTGGCTATCGAGTACACGCCACCTTACGCTCTGCAAATGAAGGGAAGCGGGCGCGCATACGTGCCAAACCAAGTAGCGCTAACTGCAATCGAGTTGGGTAGGTTTGTTGAGTGCTTTCACGGCAGGCACACGCTAGTAAGCCGGATAGATGTGAAGAAACATTTGCTGGGCCGGTCCACTGGCAGCGACGCGGATGTAACGCAAGCAATCTATGCTAAGTATGGTGGCACTCGAAACTCAGCGGTCGGCCTGAAAAAAAACCCAGGCCCACTATTCGGGATCAAAAAAGACATGTATGCAGCTCTCGCGGTGGCAATCGTGTATAGCGAGACGATGCGAGAGACGGAAAAGGGGGGGGCCGCGTAAAATAAACATAACTTTGGAAAAACCACGCAAAGGTGATAGCATGGATGAAATTTATAAAGATATCGGAAGTGATCCAGGGTATTATTGGAACGAAGTAACCCACTCGGAAATGGAGGAAATCATGCCAGAGAACCAGATGATAACGGTCAGGATCTCCAAGGAGATGCACAGAGACCTAGTGTCTGCTGCTAAGGCGGGGGGGAAGTCGATGAACGCCTTTTGCATCGAGACCCTTAAGAAAGCAATTTACGAAAAAGGAGCAAGCGAATGAGATTTGTCCTAGCGTTATTGATCGCGTCGTCGTGCGCAGCAGTGCAGGCCGAAAACACCAGCAACCCGCAGCCGACGAAGGCAACAAGTTTAGCGCAGAGAAAAGCGGACATCCAGGCCGCGAGTCGCTGCCTCTGTCACGTAGGTGGTGGATTCGGCGGCGGCAGAGCCGAGGGCGTGGGCAAGGGTCGAACACGCGACTCCGCAATCCGGAACTGCTGTTACTGGGGGCGACGAACGCCGGTCCAGATCGGCGTAGCCAAAAGTGCGAATGGGTGGTGGTACGCTTGCGTGATTTACCGGTGAGGTAGTGCAAGGACTTACGAACAACTCCCGACGGATTCTTACTATGCGATATATCAAAATCCCTGAAGTGACAGCGTCCAAGAGCGGGCCGAAAGTGGTATATCGACGCTGGCGAGTTGTCCGTGGACGCCTGCCGCAAAATCAACACGAGACAACAAGCGGCGCGTGCGATTGGGCGAAAAGAACAATCACGGTCCACTCTCCGGTCCCAGCGAAAGAATTATTAGCCACCCTAGTCCACGAATCAATCCATGCAACATCTCCCGACCTAGCGGAGGCAGCAGTAGAGCGGATCGAGGAGTCAGTAGTTGCGGCTGTGTGGCCGCACTTGAGCGAGATATGTGACGACATGATCGAGTAGCACGGAGGTGTAAACATGGCGAAGCGTAAACCAAGAACTAACTTGTTCGCACGGCTGGAAGCCATGCCCGACGAAGACGGAAAACGGGGGACCTCGTGGGAGGAAGAGCTTGCGTTAGTTGCCCCGGACGTATATGCCGAGCTTTCCGAGATCGTCGATCTTTGGTTTGCCGGTGATGCGTCAATCAAGCGAAAGATACCTAGCAAGTCCGCACTTGCTCGATTTGTTTCGAGCATACTGAGGGAGAATGGAGTGGATCGCGCACACAATACCCTCCGCCACACTCTGGGACTGAGGGGCACCGATGGCTAGCCCAAAGAAAATACTCGACTCCATGCCGGACGACATCGACCAGCACAGCAGAGAGCGCCGCCTTGAGAATAAGTTGCGAATCTGCAAAGCAAACGAGCGGCGCGCACTGGACAGAGCGGAGGAACTTGA
>CEQU01018411.1_pt1 | contig 42960 bp, 33 predicted proteins | sample 531031 | NCBI WGS metagenome assembly CEQU01 (sample SAMEA2621216, study PRJEB7988) | marine metagenome | isolation source: saline water (ENVO:00002010), including
CGCGCGTCAGACCCGCACGGGGAAGCGCGCGTCGAGCCATGCCGAGAGGTCGGCTCGCACCTCGGCCTGGGCCACGTCGTTGAAGACCTCGTGGCGGGTGCCGGGGTAGACCAGTGTCGTGACATCGCCGAACCCCGACCGACGCCGGTAGGCATCCGCCAGGCGATGCACGCTCTTCGGACCCCCCACGGTGTCCTCGCTCCCGACCAGCATCAGCGTCGGAATGTCGCGCGCCAGACCGCGCTTCGGCCGCGACAGCACCTGCAGGGTGTTCCAGGGACCGAACAGCTGCAGCATGGGCGTGGCCGTGGTGAGTGGATCGTCGAGGAACGCGGCGCCGGTCGCGGGGTCGGATGAGAGCCACTCGACGCCGGTCGCATCCGGACCGCTCCACGGCTTGTTCAGCGGACCGGAGTTGAGGGTGCCGGGCCACGGCAGCGCGGACCCCGACAGCACCAGACCGTCGTAAGCGGTGGGGTGGGCATTGACGAGCTTCTGCGCGAGGAACGACCCCCACGAGTGGCCGAGCAGAACCAGCGGCAGATCGGGGTTCTCGTCACGGATGAGCCGCGTGAACCGCCACAGCGCGTCGACGGCGGCGCGATGCCCGCCCTTGCCGAGGCGGCCGAGCTTGCCGGAGCCGCCGTGCTGACGGAGGCCGGTGCGGCCGTGCCCGCGGTGATCGTCGGCGTACACGGTGAAACCGTCGGCGGTGAGCGCCTCGATGAGGGCGGCGTAGCGGCCGGCGTGCTCGCCGACGCCGTGCAGCAGCTGCACGACTCCGCGGGCCGGCGTGCGGGCGGCGTGCACGTCGTAGACGATCGCGACCCCGTGTGCGTCGATGAACTCGGGCATGGGCCGAGTCTAGGCGCAGCACGTCCGCCGACATTCCTTTAGCAGGACTAATGAGCTATGCTAAAGAACCGCATGGACTCTCCCGAAACACCCACCACCGCCCCCGCAGCCGTTCACGCCGACGAACTCGAACGCGACATCTCCGCGGCCGACTTCCGCATGGCGACCTTCCGCCTGGCCCGACGCCTCCGCGCAGAACGCGCGATCGACAGCATGAGCGACGGCCAGTTCGCCGTGCTCGCCGCGCTCAAGGTCCACGGCCCGCACACGCTGAGCGAGCTGGCCGAGCGCGAGCGCGTGACGGCTCCGTCGATGAACCGCACCGTGAACTGCCTCGAAGAGCTCGGATTTCTCAGCCGCACCGCGGATGAGACCGACCGCCGCAAGGTCAACATCGCCCTCACCGGCCCCGGACGCGACGTCGTCGATGAGACCGTGCGTCGGCGCGACGCTTGGCTCGATCACGGCCTCGCCTCACTCACCCCCGCGCAGCGGCGCACGCTCGCGGCCGCATCCGAGATCATGAAGGAGCTGGCCGCACGATGAGCATGTTCCGTTCCTTCTCGGTCTTCAACTACCGCGTGTGGTTCATCGGCGCCCTGGTGTCGAACGTGGGCCAGTGGATGCAGGCGACCGCCCTCAGCTGGGTGGTGCTGACCGTGCTCACCGACAACGACGCCGGCGCGATGGGGGTCACCATGGCGCTGCAGTTCGGTCCGCCGCTGCTGCTGGTGGGGGTGACCGGATGGGTCGCCGACCGCTTCGACCGGCGGCGCCTGCTGATGATCACGCAGGGGGCGCTCATGCTGCTCGGCGGCGCGATCGGCCTCCTCATCCTGGTCGGGGCGATGTCGCTGCCGCTGATGTACGGCTTCGCGCTGGTGCTCGGCATCGTCGCCGCGTTCGACAACCCCACCCGGCAGGCGTTCGTCTCCGACCTCGTCGCCCGCGAGAACGCCTCGAACGCGATCGCGCTGAACGCGGCATCCTTCAACTCCGCCCGCATGCTGGGCCCCGCCGTCGCGGGCGTCGTGATCGTCGCGGTCGGCACCGGCTGGGTGTTCGTCATCAACGCCCTGACCTTCGTCGGGATGATTGCCGCGCTCGCGATCATCCGCCCCGATGAACTGGTCCCGCGCGCGAAGGCCCAGGGCCGGGCGCGCCTGGCCGACGGCTTCCGCTACGTCGCGCGCCGCAGCGATCTGCTGGTGACGTTCGTGATCGTGTTCATCATCGGCGCGTTCGGCATGAACTTCCCCATCTACGCCTCCACGATGGCGATCGAGTTCGGCCAGGAGGCCGACGGCTTCGGTCTCCTCAGCTCGATCCTCGCCGTGGGCTCCCTCACGGGCGCGCTGCTGGCCGCGCGTCGCGACCGCGCTCGCTTCCGCATCATCCTGTTCGGCGTCGGGCTGTTCGCCGTCGCCGCGGCGGTGGGTGCCTACATGCCCGTGTACTGGGCGTATGCCATCACGCTCATGTTCCTCGGGTTCTCGATCGTGACGATGCTCACGACGGCCAACGGCTACGTGCAGACGACGACGGAGCCGGCCCTGCGCGGCCGGGTGCTCGCGCTCTACATGGCGGTGCTCATGGGCGGCATGCCGTTCGGCGCACCCATCGTCGGCGCGGTCGTCGACGCGTTCGGCCCGCGTGTGGGCATTCTCGTCGGAGCGGCAGCCGGCGTGGTCGCCTTCTCGATCGGCCTCGTCTGGCTGCTGTCGTCGGGTCGTGTGCACCGCCACGAGGCTCGCCGTTTCCGCCTCACGATCGACGAGACCCGCCCACCGTCCGTGGTGCGGCCGACGCCGGAGGAGTTCAGCGAGCCGATCGCCCAGACGACGCCCATCCCGCTGACAGACGGCCGTGCGGCCCCGCGGCGCGGCCGCGCGGTCAGCCGACCGGAACCGGCGCCGCGCCGCCCGGCGCGTCCGGCACGACCTCACGCGGACTGACCAGGCGCCGCAGCACGATCGTGACGACGCCCGCCACGGCACAGCCGGCGGCGATGATCGACAGCGTTCCGAACAGTCCGATCCCGGCCTGGAGCTGCGGGAAGAAGAACGTTCCCACCGCTGCGCCCGCCTTGCCGGCAGCGGCCGCGAAGCCGGCGCCGGCACCGCGCACCTCGACGGGGAAGACGGCGGTCGGCATCGCGAAGGTGGTCGCGTTGGGTCCGGCGTTCATGAACAGGTTGAACGCCGCGAAGGCGAGGAAGACGATCGCGAGCTGAAGCGGTGACTGCGCCATCAGTTCGGTCGCGCCGAGAACGACGAGCGCCCCAGCCATGACGAAGAAGCCCACGGACTGCATGGCGACCAGACCGAGTCGGCGCACGAGGAGGATCGCCGCCGCGAAACCGACGACGAGGAAGATGTCGAGCACCGCGGCCCCCTCGGTCGAGACGATGTCGTCGGCGATGTAAGGGGTGTTCGCGGCGGATCCGAGCGCGAGTGCGGCGAGGATCGTCGGCGTGAACACGCCGACGCCGTAGGTCGCGATGTCCATGAGGAACCAGGGCGCACTCGTCAGCACGGTGGCGGCTCGGTGCCGAGCGGAGAAGAGGGCGCCACGGCGAGCGGACGGCACGGTGCGGGTCGCGGCGACGAGCACCGCGTGGCCCTCCGACGGGGACCTGTCGTGGATCTCGCTGACCGCGACCGTCCGCCCCGCGAACCGGGACAGCGCGGCGGCCGCTTCGAGATACTTCGCCTGCGACGCCAGCCACATGGGGCTCTCCGGCACCACGCGCCGCAGGATCACGACCGCGGTGGCCGGAACGACGCCGGCGGCGAGCATCCACCGCCACGCCTCCGGGTGCGGGTCGAGCAGCAGCACGGCCAATCCCACGAGGGCCCCCAGGAGCTGACCGACCGCCTGGAAGCTGAAGGCGCCGATGAGCAGCCGCGGCCGCAGCCGGCGGGGAGAGATCTCGGACACGTAGCTGGCGGCGATCGGGTAGTCGGCGCCGATTCCGACGCCGAGAAGGAAGCGGAAGGCGATGAGCCACCAGATGTCGGGGGCGAAGGCCGACGCCAGCGAGAACACGACGAACATGGCCAGATCGATTCGGAAGGCGATCTTGCGGCCGATCCGATCCGACAGCGGCCCCATGACGGCTGCTCCCACGATCGCCCCGAGGACGGCGGCGCTCGTGAGCAGACCCGTCTCGAAGGGCGTGATGCTCCACTGCGCGACGATGAGCGGCGAGGCGACGCCGATGATGAAGAAATCGAAGCCGTCGAGCATGATGCCCATCGCCGACAGCCACCACACGCGGCGGTGCATCGGCCCGAACCTCAGCCCGTCGAGGAACCTCAGGGCGGTGTGCTCGCGCATGCCCGGCATCTTTCCGGCGGGACATGGCCGGCGAGGGATACGACACCTGAATGCCGCGTGAACACCCGGAGCGGCAGGCGTCCGCCGGGCGGCGACGATTCAGGCGTCTGCGAGGCGCGCGGAGGCCGTCGCCATGTGCAGCGCCATGGCCGACGCAGCGGCGTCGGCGTCGGCGCGCTCGAGAGCCGCGAGGATCGTGGCGTGCTCCTGGACCGCCACGCGAGCCGCGTCGGCGTCGTGGACCGCCCGGTCGGCGTAGACCCGCAGGAGGGAGCGCACGACGTCGAGCTGATCGACCAGCACGCCGTTCCCGGCCGCGGCGGCGAGGGCGAGGTGGAAATCGCGGTCCGCCGCGGCGAAGGCCCGAAGATCGTCGACCGACGCGCGCATCCGATCGACCGTTGCGCGCATGCCGGCCAGGGAGCTCTCGTCGACCCGCCCGGCCGCCAGGCGAGCGACGAAGATCTCCAGGCCCGAGCGCAGCTCGAGCAGCTCGGCGGTGTTCCGCTCGCCGATCAGCAGCCCCCACCGCAGCGTCTGCGGCAGCAGCTCGCTGGCCGTTCCACGCAGGTAGGTGCCCGAACCGGGACGCACGGCGACGATGCCGAGGATCTCGAGCGCTGCGAGCGCCTCGCGCACGGCGGAGCGGCCGACCTCGAGAGTCGCCGCGAGGTGGCGCTCCGGCGGGAGCCGCGTGCCGGCCGCGATGGATCCGCTCGTGAACAGGTCGAGCAGGCGCCGCGCGACCTCCGACACCGGCGAGCCGGCGGGCACGGCGGCGAGCGCCGATGCGATCGCGGCCGAGCGGTCGTCGGAGTAGGCGGGCATGGTGATCAACCTATCCGGTCCGATCATCGTGGGCGAAGATTGGTCCACCGGTTGTTTGCAATTGGTCAACCGGTTGTGGAAGATGGGGGTTGCGCACCCGCGCATCGATCATCGCTGTGAGGAGCCGCAATGACGCGACTGTGGAACGATCCGGCCGAATTCGCCGACGAGATGATCGACGGCTTCGTCGCCGCCAATGGCCGCTCGGTGCGACGCGTGACCGGCGGGGTCGTGCGCAGCACCGTCGTTCCCTCGGGCCAGGTGGCCGTCGTCGTCGGCGGCGGCTCGGGGCACTACCCCGCATTCGGCGGGCTGGTCGGTCCGGGTCTCGCGCACGGCGCGGCGATGGGCAACCTCTTCGCCTCGCCGTCGACGCAGCAGGTGTACGCGGTGGCGAAGGCAGCGGATGCCGGCGGCGGCGTCTTCCTCAGCTACGGCAATTACGCCGGCGACGTGCTCAACTTCGACGCGGCGCAGGAGCGCCTGCGCGCCGAGGGCATCCGATGCGAGACCGTCACGGTCACCGACGACGTCGCCAGCGCCCCCGCGGCCGAGGCGCACAAGCGTCGCGGGATCGCCGGGGACCTCACCGTCTTCCGCAGCGCGGCCGCTGCGGCGGAGGCCGGCGCCGATCTCGGCGAGGTCGCACGCATCGCCGCCCACGCCAACGCCCGCACCCGCTCGTTCGGCGTCGCCTTCAGCGGGTGCACCCTCCCCGGTGCCGGCGCACCTCTGTTCACCGTGCCCGAGGGACGCATGGCGATCGGCCTCGGCATCCACGGCGAACCCGGGGTGGACGAGGCGGCGATCCCCACCGCCGACGAGCTCGCCGACCTCCTCGTCTCTCGCCTGCTCGGCGAGATCCCCGACGGCGTGACGGTGCCGGGAGCGCGCGTGGTCCCGATCCTCAACGGGCTCGGATCGCTGAAGTACGAGGAGATGTTCGTCGTGTACCGGCGCATCGCCCGGCTGCTCGAAGACGCCGGGGTCGAGGTCGTCGACCCGCACGTGGGCGAGTACTGCACGTCGTTCGACATGGCCGGCACCTCGCTCACCCTCTTCTGGCTCGATGACGAGCTCGCCGGCCTCTGGGAGACGCCGGTCGACACCCCCGCCTACCGGCGCGGCTCGGTGGGTCCCGTCGCCCAGGCCGACGCGGCTGAGGTCGCCGACGGCGACATCGACGCCATCCCCGACGCCGACGACGCCTCGCGACGGGCCGCCCGGCTCGTCCACACGGCGCTTCGGACCCTCGTCGACACGATCGACACCCACGTCGACGAACTCGGCCGGATGGACTCCGTCGCCGGCGACGGCGACCACGGCATCGGCATGCAGCGCGGCTCGCACGCCGCCCTCGCCGCCGCCACGAACGCCGTCACCGCCGGCGCCGGGGCCCGCACGACGCTCGAGCGCGCCGCCGATGCGTGGTCCGATCGGGCCGGCGGCACCTCGGGCGCGCTGTGGGGCGTGATCCTGTCGTCGATCGCCACCGAGCTCGGCGACGCCGGCGCACCCGAGCCGACCGCCGTCGCGCGCGGGGTAGATGCGGCCGCTCGCGGCGTGATGGCCTACGGCAAGGCCGAGGTCGGCGACAAGACCCTCGTCGATGCCCTCGTTCCCTTCGCCGAGACGCTCACCGCACAGGTCGCCTCGCGCGACCTCGCCGCCGCGTGGACGGCTGCCGCGAAGGCGTCGACCGAGGCCGCCGCTGCGACGGCCGACCTCCTCCCCCGCATGGGCCGTGCGCGCACGCACGGCGAGCACAGCGTGGGAACCCCCGACCCGGGTGCGCACTCGCTCGCCCTGATCGCCAGCGCGGTGGGCGCGATGCTCGCCGATCCGACCCTCGAGGAGAACTGACATGTCCGACACCACACCGCTGCGCCTGATCATCGGCTGCGACGACGCCGGCTACGACTACAAGGAGATCCTCAAGAAGGACCTCGACCAGAACCCCGGCGTCGCGTCGGTGGTGGATGTCGGCGTCGATGCCGATGGCCACACCCCCTACCCCAAGGTCGCGATCGAAGCCGCGGAGCGCGTCGCGCGCGGCGAGGCGGACCGGGCCCTGCTGATCTGCGGCACGGGCCTCGGCGTCGCGATCGCCGCCAACAAGGTCGCCGGCATCCGCGCCGTCACCGCCCACGACTCGTTCTCCGTCGAGCGCGGCGTGCTCTCCAACGATGCTCAGGTGCTCACGATGGGGCAGCGCGTGGTCGGCATCGAGCTCGCCCGCCGTCTCGTGCGCGAGTGGCTCACCTACCGCTTCGATCCGAGCTCGGCCTCCGCCGAGAAGGTCGCCGTCATCGGCGCGTACGAGCAGACCGGATCCTGCTGATGACCGCACCCGTCACCGTCGGTGTGAGCCTGAAGACCTACTTCGGCAACGCCCGCGCGCGCGCCTGGTTCGCCGAGGTCGCACCGCGACTGCAGGCCCACCCGGCGATCGCCGACGGTCGGGTGCGATTCTTCGTCATCCCCACCTACCTGCAGATCCCGGCCGCGATCGAAGCGTTCGCGGAGTCCCCGGTGCTCGTCGGGGCGCAGGATGTCTCCGCCCACCCGCCGGGCGCGTTCACGGGTGAGATCACCGCCGCCGAACTCGCCGAGGTCGGGGTTCAGGTCGCGGAGATCGGCCACGCCGAGCGCCGGCGGCTCTTCGGCGAGACCGACGAGGTCACGGCGAGCAAGGCCGCCGCGTCGCTCGAGCACGGCATCACCCCCGTGCTCTGCATCGGCGAGGATGCCCGCATGAGCGGCGCCGACGCGGCCTCCGCCAATCTCGACCAGCTCGCCGCGGACCTCGAGGGCGTTCCGGCCGGACCGGTCGTCGTCGCCTACGAGCCGGTCTGGGCGATCGGCGCCACCGAGCCCGCACCCGACGACCACATCGCGACCGTCACGCGCGCCCTGCGCGGCGCGATCGACGCCGACGCGGGCCGCGCCGGGAGCGTCGTCATCTACGGCGGATCCGCCGGGCCCGGCCTCCTCGCCCGCCTCGACGGCGCAGCGGACGGCCTCTTCCTCGGCCGCTTCGCCCACGATCCGGACAACCTGCTCGCCGTGATCGACGAAGCCGCCGCCCTCGCCGATGCCCGGAGCGCGTCGTGATCGGCCTGGGCACGTACGCCTTCTTCTGGCAGCACTCCGATCGGGTGCCCGCTCCGCTGTCGCTCGTCGACGCTCTCGAAGCGACTCGCGAGATGGGCGTCGAGCTGTTCCAGATCTGCGACTACGCCCCGCTGGAGTCGATGACCGCGCGCGACCTCGCCGACGCGGCAGCCGCCGCGCGCGACCTCGGCGTCGCGATCGAGCTGGGCACCAAGGGCATCGAACCCGATCGCCTCTCGCGCTTCCTCGAGCTCGCCGATGTCTTCGATGCCCGGCTGGTGCGGAGCATGGTGAACGGACCCACGACGCGCCCGACGCTCGCCGAGGCGGAGAGCGCGCTGCGGGCAGCGATCCCGGACTACGAAGCCGCCGGCGTGACCCTCGCGCTCGAGACGTACGAGCAGCTCCCGACCGCCGACCTCATCGGGCTCATCGAGCGCGTCGACAGCGACCGCCTCCGGATCTGCCTCGATCCGGCGAACGTCGTCGCGCGGCTGGAGTCCCCCCGCGCCTGCGTCGAGGCGACGGCGCCGTGGGTGAAGAACGTGCACGTGAAGGACTTCGCCTTCGCACGCCAGGCCGGCTGGGTCGGATTCACCTACGGCGGAGCCCGCATGGGTGAGGGCTTGCACGACTATGCGCACCTGCTGGAGACCGTCGGCCCGCGCGCGCGAGGCGTCAACGAGATCGTCGAGCACTGGCTGTCCTGGCAGGGCGACGCCGAGACCACCGTCCGAACCGAGCGGGAATGGACCCGCAACACCGTCGACTACCTGAGGAGCACGTCATGAGCACCACCGCCGAGACCACGACCACGTACAAGATCGCCGTCATCGGCGCGGGCGGCAAGATGGGCATGCGCGTGTCCAACAACCTCGTCCGCACCGACCACACCGTCTGGTACGTCGAGACCTCGCCCGCCGGGCAGCAGCGCACCCTCGACGCGGGCCGCGAGCTGTCGGATGCCGCGACCGCCGTCGCCGACGCCGACATCGTCGTGCTCGCCGTGCCCGACCTCGCCCTCGGGCCCGTCACCGCCGACCTCGTGCCGCAGATGAAGGCCGGGGCGATCGTGCTGACGCTCGACCCCGCCGCCGCATACGCGGGGCTGCTCACCACGCGCGACGACGTCGTCCAGGCCGTCGCGCACCCCTGCCACCCGTCCGTGTTCCTGGAGCGCACGACCAAGGAGGAGTGGGCCGACACCTTCGGCGGCATCGCCGCCCCGCAGGACGCGATCGCCGCCGTCGAGAGCGACGACCCCGCACACAGGGAGATCGTCGAGGCGACCGTCCGCGCGATCTACGCTCCCGTCATCGACGTGCACTTCGTCACCGTCAAGCAGCTCGCCCAGCTCGAGCCGACTCTCGTCGAGACCGTCGCCTGCATGATCGGGTCGCTGCTGAACGAGGCGCTCGACGAGGCGATCCACACCATGGGCGTGCCGGAAGCAGCCGCGCGGAGCATCCTCTACGGGCACACCCAGGTCGCTCTGGCCAACGGCCTGCGCGGCGACAACCCGTTCAGCGACGCGTGCCTGATCGCGATGGACTACGGCCGCGAGTCGATCATCAAGGACGACTGGAAGAAGATCTTCCGCGACGACGAGCTCGACAAGAACCTGGCGCGCATGCTGCACCTCGACCGCATCCAGCGCTGACCGCCGACATACTGAGGAGCACCATGACTCGACTCGAGGGAAAGACCGCGCTGATCACCGGAGGCGCGCTCGGCATCGGGCTGGCCGTCGCGCAGCGATTCGCCCGCGAGGGCGCGCGGGTCATCGTCGCCGACCGCAACGGCGACGGCGCCGCAGCCGCGGCCGCGGAGATCGGCGACCGCGCCCGCGCCGTCACGATGGACATCTCCGACGAGGCCGCCGTCTCATCCGCGTTCGCCGCGGTGGAAGCCGACGGCTGGGCACCGGATGTGGTCGTCGCCAACGCCGGCGTGCAGCTGTTCGGGCAGGACGCGCCCATCGCCGACCTCGACCTCGAGGTCTGGCGTCGCACGGTCGACATCAACCTCACCGGCACCTTCCTCACGGTCAAGCACGCGGTGCGCACGATGCTCGCCCACGGCGGCGGGTCGATCATCCTCACCGGAAGCCCCACCGCGATCAACGGCGAGGGCAAGGACTTCGCCGCGTACAGCGCGTCGAAGGCCGGGATGCACGGCCTCGGCCGCACCGTTGCGGCGGCGTATGCCGATCGCGGCATCCGCGTGAACACGGTGCAGCCCGCCTACACCGAGACACCGCTCGTCGCTGCCATCAGCGACGACCCGGAGTCCCGCGCGGCGATCGTCTCGCGCATCCCCATCGGACGGGCCGGCACCCCGGACGATGTCGCGGGGATCATGGTCTACCTCGCCAGCGACGACGGCGCGTTCGCCACCGGCGCGACCTTCCAGGTCGACGGCGGCATGACCTCGCTCTGATGGCCTCGTCGCTGAGCGCGCTGTGGGCCGAGACCTCCCGCGCGTGGACGAGCGGGCGCTGGAGCGCCGAGCTGCGCGGCGACGAGATCGCCGACCTCGCCGTCGACGGCGCCGTCGTGCTGCGCTCGGTGCGCGCCGTGGTCCGCGATCGCGACTGGGACACGGCGGCGCTCACCGTCGACGAGGTGATCGAGCGCGAGGGCGGGCTCACGATCCGGGTTCACACCCGCGAACTCGGCGCCGACCTGACCGGCCAGGTGCGGGTGGATGCCGCCGGCGACACGGTGACCGTGGCCCTCGACCTGCGCGCGGCCGCCGACTTCGAGACCAACCGCACGGGCCTCGTCGTGCTGCACCCGGCCACGCTCGCCGGTGCCGCGATGCGGATAGACCACACCGACGGCTCGTCCGAGGCGAGTGCCTTCCCGGTGAGGATCAGCCCGCACCAGCCGGCCTTCGACATCGCGGGACTGTCGTGGGAGGGTCGCGGCGGCGACGTGGCGTTGCGGTTCCACGGCGACGTGTTCGAGATGGAGGACCAGCGCAACTGGACCGATGCGTCGTTCAAGACCTACAGCCGGCCGCTCTCGCTGCCCTTTCCGTACCGACTCGCCGAGGGGGAGACCATCTCGCAGGCCGTCACCGTCTCCGTCACCTCGGGCCCCGGTGAATCCGCACGCCCCGACCGCGACGTCGTGATGCTGGGCGATCCGGTCAGGATGCCGCTCCTGGCCGTGTCGGCGTCGACGGCACCGGATCCGGCTCCGCAGCTGCCGGCGATCCCGTGGGCCGCAAGCCTCGTCGAACTCGACCTCGCCTCGCCGACATGGCGGGCGGCGCTCGATCGTGCGGCGGCGTCGGACCGGCCGCTCGACGTGCGCTTCATCCTCGCCGATGCCGAGCCGCTCCTCATCGAGGCCGCGGCGGGTGAGCTCGCCGGCCTCGACCTCGCCCGTGTCACGGCGTTCTGGCCGACGGGCGACGCGCGGCTCGTGTCGGACACGGCCGCCGTCGCGCTCGTGAGGGCTGCGCTGCGCGACGCCGGGATCACCGCGTTCCTCGCCGGCGGGGTGCGATCGCACTTCACCGAGCTCAACCGCGAGCAGCATCGGCTCCCCGAAGGGCTGGACGGCATCGTCTTCAGCAGCACACCGCTGTTCCACAGCCTCAGCACGGCGCAGCTGACCGAAGCGGTCGCCATGCAGCGCCTGGTCGCCGAGCAGGCCGTCGAGATCGCCGGCGGCGGCGCCGTGCACATCGGGCCGATCTCGCTGCGACCGCATGTCAACGACGTGGCGACCACTCCACCGCCGATGTCCGCCCACGGCGACCTGCGCGACGGCTACGGGCCGGCGCTGCTGGATGCCGCCGACCCCCGGATGGATGCGCCCGAGCTCGCGGCCTGGACGCTCGCGAGCGCAGCGGCCTTCACCGCGCCCGGCGTCGCGACACTCGCCTACTTCGAGGAATGGGGGCCGCGCGGGGTGTTCCGCGCCGACGGCTCCTCACGGCCGGTGACCGAGGCGATCGAGATGCTGGCCGCGCTTCAGGGCCGCGTCGTCGCGACGGGCGGAACCGCAGATGGCCTCGTGTGGGCGATCCGCGATGTCGAGGCCGGAGAGGTCGTCGTCGCGAATCTGGATGCCGCCGACCGCGTGGTGCGCGTCGGCGACGCCGCCGTCACGGTGCCGGCGCTCTCGTGGCGCCGAACCGCGGCATCCTGACGCGCCCGCGCAGAGGAGATCACGGCTGCCGAGGACGGAACGCCGTCCGCAGATCCTCTCCAGGCGGGACCTCCTCTTCAGGCGCGTGACCACCGCCAGTCTGCGCACCTTCCGTGTACACGTCAGGGCAGGGAGATATCGACCGGGGTGAAGCCGTCCGCGGCGACCGACACCGAGACCGGACCCTCGCCCACGCGGCGGACGACCGCGAGGGCGCGCCCGTCGAAGGTCGTGCAGGACGGCCCGGCGAAGCCCTCCTCCGTACGCGCGCGACCGGTTCCGAGTCCCGCGATCTCCGCGGCGCCGGTCACCTCGACCGTCACGCGCACATCCCGATCGCACGGAACGATCCCCGCTCCGTCGGCGAGCGAGATGTCGACGAAGGACAGCGGACCCGCGAGGATCTCCTCCTCCATATCGACATGCAGCTTGACGTCACCGCTTGCGGATGCCAGGGCGTGCGTGCCGATGACGGTCCCCTCACGGCGGGCTACCGCGGTGAGCTCCCCGGGCGCATAGCCGACCTCGAACCTCGCCACGAGGTCTCGCACCCGGCCGACCGGCTCGAGCCCGAGCGACCGCCCGTCGAGGAGCAGCTCCACTTCGTCGGCGTCGGCGTAGACGTCGACCGTCACCGGTGCGCCCTGCGGCGCGTCCCACGACCAGCTCGCGACCACGTCATCCCATGACCACGGCGTCTTGGCCGTCGGGCGACCGTGGTGCTGCGGGCGGTGGACGGCGATGTAGGGATCGCGACGCAGCCCGAAGGCGATCTCGCGGTAGAACGACGCCGGAAGCCGGTGCCCGGTGATGTCGATGTCTCCGCAGTCGGCCAGCAGATAGGGGTAGGGGCCGGCGGTGCCGGTCGGCACGTAGCCGTCGACGTCGGTGTAGTCGACGCGCCCGATCCCCGCCTCGCCGATGTAGTCCCACCCGGTCCAGGTGAAGTCCCCGATGACGTGCGGAAGCTCGGTGACCAGGCGCCACAGCTCGGCGATGCGATCGGGAAAGGTCTCCGACCCCACGATCACCCGGTGCGGGTGATCGTGGGCATCCTGCCGGTAGCGGGAGTCGGCGTAATTGAAGCCGACCACATCGAGCACGGAGGCAGACTCCTCGATCGAGCGGGAGATCGCCTCCGAGGCGTTCGCCGCGGCCATCTGTGCGCCCATGTTGGCCATCATCGTGTTCGGATCGGCCGCGTCCTCCTCGGCGGCAGCCATCGACTCGGCGACCGCGTCGAGGTTGGCGATGATGCCGTTGATCCCGTTCGTGACGTACCGCGACGGATCGAGCGAACGGAACTCCTCCGCGATGCGACGGCCCCACGCCGCGCCGAGGGGACGGCCGAGTTCGAGGATCTCGTTGCCGATCGAGTACATGATCACGCTCGGGTGGGCGCGGTCCTTCGCGACCAGAGCCGCCACCTCCTCGCGCCAGGTCGACGGAAAGGCGAGAGACGAGTCGAAGGCGGTCTTCGAGCGGGTCCAGACGTCGGTGAGCTCGTCCATCACGAGCATGCCGTGGCGATCGCAGGCTTCGAGCACCGCTCGCGAGGCGGGGTTGTGCGCACTGCGGATCGCGTTGAACCCGGCGTCCTTCAATCGCCGGATGCGGCGGTCCTCCGCCGCGGCGTCACCTGCCGCGCCGAGGACGCCGTTGTCGTGGTGCACGCAGGCTCCCCGAAGGTCGACGCGCGCGCCGTTGATGCGCAGACCCCGGAGCGGATCCAGCTGAAGGGTGCGGATGCCGGTGACGACGCTGGCCCGGTCCAGGCGCGCACCGTCGGTCTCGTCGTCGAGCGTCGTGTCCACGGTGTAGAGGTGCGGCGACTCCGGACCCCACAGCTGCGGATGGAGCACGGCCACACGGGCGCGAGCCGTGCCGGTCTCGCCGGGCGCCAGCGTGAGCGGCACCGAGACGGCGGCGACCGAGACCCCGCGCGGATCGTGCACCTCCCACGCGACCCGCGTGGTGCGCGTGCGCCGCGTGGTGTTGACGACATCGGTCGACAGCGCGAGCATCGCCCGCTCCGCATCCACGTCTGCCGCCTCGGCGCGGACCCCGTCGAGGACGATGTGAACCGGGTCGGCGACGACGAGGTGCACGGGTCGGTAGATGCCGGCGCCGGTGTACCAGCGGCTGTCCTTGTGCACGCGCGCCTCGACGGTGAGACGGTTGGTCTCCCCGAATCGGAGGTGTCCGTCCAGGGAGACGGTGAAGGCGGAGTATCCGCCGGCGTGGTGGGCGGCGAAGTCGCCGTTCACGCAGACGACGGCGTCGCGGTAGACGGCCTCGAATTCGACGAGCACCGTCTTCTCGCGCCACTCGGCGGGGGCGTCGAACTCGACGGCGTACTCGAAGACGCCGCCCGGGATGTAGCCGGCGTGGACCCCCTGCTCCGTGCGCGGGTCACGGGCGAGGTCCCGCAGGGCGTCATGGGGAAGCCGGACCGGTCGCGGGGCGGTCGAGGCATCGGGCCGCTCGAAGGCGCCGAGCTTCGGTCCGACCGTCCAGGAACCGGGGAAGGACGTGCGGATCATTCGGCGGGGACCTTTCCGTCGAGGAACGATTCGAGCGACTCGAGATCGAATCCGCTCACGATGGTGCGGAAGTAGCGGGCGAGTTCGTCTGCCATGTCGACCACGGTGCGATCCAGCAGCCACTGCACCTGCAGGCCGTCCATGAGCGAGATCGTCGCGATCGCCGCAGCGGTCGGCGTCGTCGCCGAGGACAGCCGGCCCTCCTCCGCGATCTGATCGAACGAGCGGGTCACCTCGCGCCGCGTCCACTCGTAGCGGTTGAGGAAGTACGCGTGGGCGGGATGATCGGCCGAGGTGGCCTCGGCCGACAGCGTGCAGTAGAGCTCGACGACCCCCGGTACGGAGGCGTTGTAGGCGGCGAGGCGCACGAGACCTCGAAGCCGCTCGATCCCGTCGACCTCGTTGAATCTCGTGATGTCGAAAGCGTGTTCGTCGCGACGGTCCAGCACAGCCATCAACAGTTCGCTCTTGTTCTTGAAGTGGTGAAGCAGGCCCGCTTCGCTCATGCCGACGCGCTGTGCGATCTCGCGCAGGGACCCCGCTCGGTACCCCGACTCTGCGAAGACGGCGAGAGCCGCGTCGAGGATCGCGGCACGCGTCGCCTCCGATTTCGCGTACTCGCCGCGGCGTTTGCGCGGCGGCGCCGCCGTCTTCGCGTTCGTCATCTGACCACCGTATCCCCGGCCTCAGCGCCCTCCTCGGCGCCGTGTCGAGGTCCCTTCGGTACCGTTCTATAACGAATTCCTAGCGACCGCTAGTTTTTTAGGCCAAAAACCTAGTGTGCGCTCGGAATTACTGTTACGGTCGCAGACAACCCGGCGATCCACAGGGGAATCGCCACGACCCGAAGGGGACCAAGGATGTTCCGATGGAAGGCCACAGCAGCCACATTCGCCATCGCGGCACTCGCACTGACCGGATGCTCGGGCGGAGGCTCGGACTCCGGGAACGGCGGTGACGCGAGCGGTGGAACACTCACGCTGGGCGCGGCGATCGAGCCGTTGACCCTCGATCCGTCCGGTGCCGAGTGGGGCAACCGCTCGCCGTACTACCAGGCGATGTACGACACGCTTCTGGTCGCGACCCCCGAGGGAACGATCGAGCCCTGGCTCGCGACCGCGTGGGAGTACAACGAAGACAACACCGTCCTCACCCTCACCCTGCGCGACGACGTCACCTTCAGTGACGGCAGCGAGATGACCGCCGACGTGGTCGTCGAGAACCTGCAGCGCTTCAAGGACGGCACCTCGCCCGACGCGTCGTACTTCGCGAACGTCGACACGTTCGAGGCGGTCGACGCCGGCACCGTGGCGATCAACCTCGTCGCACCCGACCCGTCGATGCTGAACTACCTCACGCGCGATGCCGGCCTCGTCGCCTCGAGCGAGGCCATCGCCGCCGGAGACCTGGCCACCAACCCGATCGGCTCCGGCCCCTACATCTACGACGCCGCCGCCTCGGTGCCGGGGACGAGCTATCGCTACACCGCGAACCCGGACTACTGGAACCCGGATGTGCAGCATTACGACGAGCTGGTGATCAACGTGCTCGGCGACGCCACGGCCCAGCTGAACGCGATTCGCGCCGGCGAGGCCAACGCCGTCAAGGTGTTCAGCAGCGAGAACCTCGCCGAGATCGAGGGAGCCGGCTGGACCATCAACTCCAACGAGCTCGACGTCGCCAGCATTCTGCTGATGGACCGCGCGGGCGAGATGAACGAAGCCCTCGGCGATGTGCGTGTGCGTCAGGCCATCAACTACGCATTCGACCGCGAGGGTCTCCTGCAGGCGCTGGAGAGCGGCTACGGCACCGTCACCGGCCAGATGTTCCCCGAGAGCTCGGCGGCCTACGACCCGGAGCTGGACGACTACTACGGATACGACCCTGAGAAGGCGCGCGAGCTGATGGCAGAGGCCGGCTATGCCGACGGCTTCACGCTGTCGCTGCCGAACTCCGCCCAGCTGGGCGCGACCACCTACACGCTGCACGAGCAGGCCCTGGCCGACATCGGCATCACCGTGGAGTACACCGATCCGGGAAGCAACTTCATCGCCGACTTCCTGGCGCCGAAGTTCCCCGCGGGCTACATCCCGCTGGAGCAGAACCCCGACTGGCAGCTCATCCAATTCATGGTCTCGCCCACCGCCATCTTCAACCCGTTCGGCTACCAGGACGACCAGGTGGACGCGTGGATCGAGGAGTTCCAATTCGGTGACCAGGCCACGCAGGACGAGGTCGCGGCGGAGCTGAACCGCTACCTGGTCGAGCAGGCGTGGTTCGCGCCGCTGTACCGCGTGCAGGGCAACTTCCCGTCCGACGCGGACACCGTCGTCGAGATGCTGCCGACCAACACCTACCCGGCCATCTACGACATCTACCCCGCCAACTGATCACCTCCGGGGTCCGCCCATGCGGGCGGGCCCCGGGAATCACACTGTCAAGGACGCTCAGCATGCTCACCTTCATCGTCCGGCGCCTGCTCGCCGGCCTGGTGCTCATCGTCGCGGTCTCGGCGGTCGCCTTCAGCCTGCTCTACGCGGGCGGCGGCGACATCGCCCGCCGGATCATGGGCCAGAACGCCTCCGAGGAGGTCGTCGCCCTCCGGGCTCAGCAGCTCGGTCTCGACCAGCCGCTGATCGTGCAGTACGGCAACTGGCTCACCTCGGCGCTCACCGGCGACTTCGGGGTGTCGTGGTTCACGAGCCAGCCGGTCACGGCAAGCCTGTCGAGCCGTCTCGCGGTGACCCTCACGCTCGTGGTGGGCACGACGATCGTCGCGGCCGTCGTCTCAGTCGTGCTGGGCGTCCTCGCCGCCCGCCGCGGCGGCTGGGTCGACGGGGTGGTGCAGTTCATCGCCGTCGTCGGCTTCGCCGTGCCGGGCTTCCTCATCGCCCTCTACCTCGTGCTGTGGTTCGCCATCGACCTCGGATGGTTCCGCGCCACCGGATACGTCCCCATCGGGGAGTCCTTCACCGGGTGGCTCTCCTCGGTCACCCTGCCCATCGCGGCGCTCTCGTTGAGCGCGATCGCGGCGGTGGCGCAGCAGGTCCGCGGATCCGTGATCGACGCCACGTCTCGTGACTACGTGCGCACACTCCGCGCCCGAGGCCTCAGCACGAACCGCGTCGTCTACAAGCACGTGCTGCGCAACGCCGGCGGCCCCGCCCTCGCGGTGCTGGCGGTGCAGTTCGTCGGCCTCCTCGGCGGCGCCGTGATCGTCGAACAGGTCTTCGCCCTGCCCGGCATCGGCCAGCTGACCGTCTCGGCCACCAGCTCCGGCGACATCCCCGTGGTGATGGGGGTCGTCGTCGCCACGGCGGTGATCGTCGTCGTCGTCAATCTCCTCATCGACCTCGCGCAGGCCGCTCTCAACCCGAAGGTGCGACTGTCATGACCGCCATCGACACCCCGCAGACCGTACCGACCCGCGGCACCGGGAACGCCCACATCATGCGGCGACTGCTGCGCCGACCGCTCGCCGTGGCATCGCTCGTCTTCCTCGCGCTCGTCGCGCTGGTGGCCGTCTTCGGCCCCCTCCTCGCCCCCTACGACCCCAACCAAGCATCCCTGTCGCTGATCCTCGCGCCACCCTCGCCCGAGCACCTCCTCGGCAACGACAGCGCCGGTCGCGACGTCTTCTCCCGGCTGCTCGCGGCCACGCAGGTCTCCGTCGCCGCCTCGCTCGTCGCCCTGATCACCTCCCTGATCATCGGCGTGGTCTCGGGCCTCATCGCGGGGTACTTCCACGGATGGTTCGACACCGTCGCCTCGTGGGTCACCTCGCTGTTCATGGCGCTTCCCGGGATCATCGTGCTGCTGGCCGTTCAGGCGGTCGTCGGCCCGTCGGTGTGGATCGCGATGCTCGTCTTCGGCGTGCTCATCTCGCCGGCCTACTTCCGCCTGGTCTACGCATCGGTGAATGCCGTGCGGAGCGAGCTCTATGTCGACGCCGCCCGCGTCGCAGGCCTCAGCGACATGCGCATCATCGGCCGGCACGTCTTCTCGGTCGTGCGCGCGCCGATCATCATCCAGTCGGCGATCGTGGCCGGCATCACCATCGCGATCCAGGCGGGCCTGGAATTCCTCGGACTCGGCGACCTCTCGGTGCCGACGTGGGGGCAGATGCTCAACGACGCGTTCCAGAGCATCTACCGCGCACCACTGCTGATGCTCTGGCCCGCGCTCGCGATCGCCCTCACGTGTATCGCACTGACCCTCCTGGCGAACGCGATGCGCGATGAGCTCGAGCGGACCATCCCCGTCCGACGTCGGCGTCGCCGCGCCGTGACAGGCGCGACGACCTCCATCGCGGCGGTGACGACGTCGATCTCCACCTCGGGTGGTGACCTCGCACTGGAGGACTCCGGCCCCATCCCGGTCGGCGGCGAGACCATCGTGCACGATGACGACACCCCCGGTCGCACGCTGCTTGCGGTCGACGACCTCCACGTCGCGTACGACCAATCGGACGGATCCGTCGTCGAGGTCGTGCACGGCGTGAGCCTGAAGATCCGGGCCGGCGAAGTGCACGGTCTGATCGGCGAGTCGGGATCGGGCAAGACCCAGACCGCGTTCAGCGTGCTCGGACTGCTCCCCCGCGGCGGTCACGTGTCGGGCGGGCGCATCGACTTCGACGGCAGCGACCTGACCGCAGCCTCGGAGAAGCAGTACACGGCGCTGCGCGGCACGCGCATCGGCTACATCCCCCAGGAGCCGATGTCGAACCTGGACCCGTCGTTCACGATCGGCAGCCAGCTGGTCGAGCCGCTCCGGGTCGGCCTCGGGATGTCCAAGAAGGACGCCACCGAGCGCGCACTCAGCCTGCTCGACCGAGTCGGCATCCCGAACCCGCAGCGCACCTTCGACGCCTACCCGTTCGAGGTGTCGGGCGGCATGGCGCAGCGTGTGCTGATCGCGGGCGCCGTGTCGACCGATCCCGACCTGATCATCGCCGACGAGCCGACCACGGCTCTGGATGTGACCGTGCAGGCCGAGGTCCTCGACCTTCTGCGCGACCTGCAGAAGGAGCGTGGAATGGCCATGCTGCTGGTCACCCACAACTTCGGCGTGGTCGCCGATCTCTGCGACCGCGTGACCGTGATGCAGCAGGGCCTGTTCGTCGAGTCCGGCCCGGTGCGCACGATCCTCGGCTCCCCGTCCCACCCCTACACGCAGTCGCTCCTCGACGCGATCCTCGACGAGGGCCCCGCCCGGCCGGCCTACGCCGGTCCTCAGGAAGGAGGCCGGGCATGACCGCGCCGCTGCTGGATGTGAAGGACCTCGTCGTGGAGTATCCCGGCAAGGGGTTCCGCGCCAAGCCGTTCCGCGCCCTGAAGGGCGTCTCGCTCGACATCCGGCCCGGCGAGACGGTGGGCCTGGTCGGCGAATCCGGGTCGGGCAAGACCACCCTCGGTCGCGCGCTGCTCGGGCTCGCTCCGGTCACCGAGGGGTCCGTCCGTTATGCCGGCCGCGACATCGGCCACCTCTCCCGCGGCGAGCGACGCGAGCTCTCCAGCGAGATCCAGGTCGTCTTCCAGGACCCGTACTCCTCGCTGAACCCCGCGATGACGATCGAGCAGATCCTGTCGGAACCGCTCACCGCCCGGGGCACCTCCGCCAGGGAGGCCAAGACGCGCGTGCGAGACCTCCTCGACCGCGTCGGCCTTCCGGACGGGGCGCGCTCACGGCTGCCCCGGGAGTTCTCCGGTGGCCAGCGCCAGCGCATCGCCATCGCGCGCGCCCTCGCGCTCGACCCGAAGCTCATCGTGTGCGACGAACCGGTCTCCGCGCTCGACCTGTCCACCCAGGCCCGCGTGCTCGACCTCTTCATCGAGATCCAGGAGCGCACCGGCGTCGCCTACCTGTTCATCACCCACGACCTCGCCGTCGTTCGCCACATCAGCCACCGCGTCGCGGTGATGTATCACGGCGAGATCGTCGAGAACGGCGATGGCGACCAGGTGACCTCGCACCCGCAGCACCCCTACACCCAGCGCCTGTTCATGGCCGCCCCGCTGCCCGATCCCGACAAGCAGGAGCAGCGTCGCCACGAACGCGCCGCTCTGCGCGCCCAGGCCGAAGGAGAAGCCGCATGACTGCCCCCGCCACCACCGAGGTCGATCATCTCGTGCCGCTGCTGCAGCAGCTCACCCTCGAGGAGAAGGCGGCGCTCGTGCAGGGCGCGGACTTCTGGACGACGGTTCCGCTGCCGAGGATCGGCCTGCGCGCGATGACGCTCTCCGACGGCCCCGCCGGCGTGCGCGGTCCCCGCTGGGATGAGCGCGAGCCCTCGCTCAACCTGCCTTCGGGGTCGGCTCTCGCGGCCTCGTGGGACGACGCGCTCGCGTACCGGTACGGCGCCGCCGCGGCATCCGAGGCGCGCCGGAAAGACGTCGACGTCGTGCTCGGCCCGACGATCAACCTGCACCGCTCGCCTCTCGGCGGACGCCACTTCGAGTGCTTCAGCGAAGACCCCGAGCTCACGTCGGGACTCGCCGCCGCCTACGTGCGCGGCCTGCAGGACAACGGCGTCGCCGCCTGCCCGAAGCACTACGTCGCGAACGACTCGGAGACCGACCGCTTCACCGTCGACGTGCAGCTCGATGACCGCCCGCTGCGCGAGCTGTACCTCGCGCCGTTCGAGCGCGCGGTCGCCGACGCCGGCGCGTGGACGATCATGAGCGCGTACAACTCGGTGCGCGGCGTGACCATGACCGAGAACGACCTGCTCGAGACGCCGCTGAGCTCCGAGTGGGGCTTCGATGGCGTTGTGATCAGCGACTGGACGGCCGTGCGGTCACTCGACGCGGTCGCCGCCTCGCAGGATCTCGCGATGCCCGGTCCCGCGCCGGCGTGGGCCGGGCTCGTCGACGCCGTGCGCGAGGGCGGCGTGTCCGAATCCGACCTCGACCGCAAGGTGCTGCGGCTGCTGCTGCTTGCCGAGCGCGTCGGGGCGCTCGGGGCGGATGCCGCTGTCACGCCGAATCCGGTAAACGCCCGCGCGTTCGCGCGCGAGGCCGCCGTCGAGGGAACCGTGCTGCTGGCGAACGACGGGGTCCTCCCGCTGCCCCCGTCACTGTCCCGCATCGCCGTCATCGGTCACAACGCTCTCGAAGCCCGCACGCAGGGCGGGGGCAGCGCGACCGTTCTGCCCGAGCAGATCGTCACGCCGCTCGACGGCATCCGCACCGCCTTCGCGACCACCGAGGTCTCGTACGAGATCGGCGCCGTCGTGCAGGAGGGTGTGGCGGAGTTCCCGCTCGAGCAGATCAGCAACCCCGTCACCGGCGACCCCGGCGTGCGGGTGAGCTTCTTCGATGCCGACGGCGCGGAGCTGTTCTCCGAGGACCGTCGCTCGACCGCTCTGGTGTGGTTCGGCGGCGATGCGCCGATCGCTGCGAGCCGTCGCGTCGTGCTCGAGACGGATTTCGTCGCGGCTGAGACCGGCGACGTCGAGCTCGGCTTCGCCGGCGCCAACCCCGGCGTGCTGCAGGTCGACGGCGAGACGGTCCTCGACGAGGAGCCCGCGATCGAAGGCACCGACCTCGGCGCGGCGTTCCTCAACCCGCCGTCCCTGACGGCGACGGTCGCCGTGCAGGCGGGCGTCGCGCGCCGCATCCGGCTGGAATTGCGCGTGAACGAGAGCGAGAGCGCGCTCAGCGGCGCGCTGTCGGCGACGCTCGGGATCGCTCCGGAGCGCACCGACCCTGACGCGCTCATCGCCCGCGCCGTCGCCTCCGCGACCGACGCGGAGATCGCCGTGGTCGTCGTCGGCACGAACTCGAAGGTGGAATCCGAAGGCTACGACCGCACCGACCTGGCCCTCCCCGGCCGTCAGGACGACCTGGTGCGCGCGGTCGCCGCCACGGGCACGCCGACCGTCGTCGTCGTCAACGCCGGTTCGCCGGTCGAGCTGCCGTGGGCCTCCGATGTCGCCGCGATCGTGCAGGGCTACTTCGGCGGCCAGGAGTTCGGAACCGCGGTGGCCGACGTGCTCACCGGCACCGCCGAGCCCGGCGGACGGCTCCCCACCAGCTGGCCCGCCGCCCTGGCGGACGTCCCCGTCACGGCGGTCACTCCGACCGGCGGCACCCTGCGCTACGAGGAGGGCATCCACATCGGCTACCGGGCGTGGCTGAAGGATGCGGCCGCTCCGGCGTTCCCGTTCGGACACGGCCTGGGCTACACGACGTGGTCGTGGGGCGCGGCGCAGCGCGACGGCGACGCGCTCGAGGTCACCATCGCGAACACCGGCGCCCGCGCCGGCAAGCAGGTCGTGCAGGTCTACGCCGAGCGCGCCGACTCGTCGGTCGAGCGCCCGGTGCGCTGGCTGGTCGGGTACGGCGTCGTGCGCGCTGCGGCCGGCGAGACGGTGACCGCCCGGATCGCACTGCCCACCCGTCGCTTCGCTCACTGGAACGGCGCCGGCTGGCAGGTCGAGCCCGGCACGTACACCCTGCGGATCGGCGCGTCCGTTGCGGCGTTGAACCTCGAGCTGGATTGGAACATCAACGCATGACAACGCTTCACAACCCCCTGATCAACGGGTTCCACCCCGATCCGAGTGTCGTCGCGGTCGACGGGTGGTACTACATCGCGACCAGCACGTTCGAATACCTGCCGGGCATCCCCATCCACCGCTCGAGGGACTTCGTGACGTGGGAGCTGATCGGCCACGTCGCCACCCGTGCGGGTCAGCTCGGCGTCGAGTCGGTCCCGACCGGCGGCGGCGCGTGGGCCCCCACGATCCGCCACCACGACGGCCGGTTCCACCTCGTGATCACCGACGCGATGGGCCGTGGGATGCTGCACTTCACCGCCGAAGACGCGGCGGGGCCGTGGTCGGACGGCGATCTGATCGTGATGGCCGACGGCTCGGAGAGCGTGTTCGGCATCGACCCCGACATCGCGTGGGACGCCGACGGCACCTGCTACATCACCTTCTCCGGCCTGCTCCTCTCGGGCGACCTGAACCCGAATGCACCGACTCACCTGGGGATCCAGCAGGTGCGCGTCGACCTCGACACCCACACCGCCCTCGAGGCGCCGCGGTCGCTGTGGTCGGGCACCGGGCTGATGTTCCCCGAGGCTCCTCACCTCTACGAGATCGACGGCTCCTGGTACCTGATGATCGCCGAGGGCGGCACGGAGCGCGGGCATGGCATCAGCATCGCTCGCGGCGACAGCCCGGAAGGACCCTTCGAGGGCGCTCCGCGCAATCCCCTCGTCTCGGCACGGTCGACGCCGCGGCCCATCCAGAACACCGGCCACGGCGATCTCGTCGTCGGCCCCGACGGACAGTGGCTGTGCGTGCTGCTCGGCGTGCGCCCGCGCAGCGGAACCCGAGCCTTCTCGGCGCTGGGCCGTGAGACCTTCGTGACCCCGGTCACGTGGCAGGACGGGTGGCCGAGCATCGCTCCCGTCGAGCTGAACCCGCGCCCCGGCACGCGCGTCGACATCGACTTCTCCGCTCCGCTGGACGCGGAATGGATGGCCGTGCGCCGGCTCCCCGAAGACGTGTCGCATCGGGACGGGAACCGTCTCGTGTTGACCGCCGACGGCTCGACCCTCGCCGATTCCCAGCCGGTGTTCGTCGGGCGCCGTCAGGAGCACCTCACGAACGAGGTGACGGTTCGCCTCGACGTCTCCGACGGCACCGGTGGTCTCGCCGTGCGATACGACGAGCGATTCTTCATCGAGATCGAGGCCGACGGGGAATCGGTCACCGCGCGCGCCCACATCGGCGGGCTGCTGCAGGAGTGGTCGGCGGCCGCGGCGGCGGACGTCATCGACCTCCACCTCGGGTCCCGACCGCCACAGGCCGGTGCCGCCATGGTGACCACGAGCGATGAGTTCCACCTGGCTGCGACCGTCGACGGGACCCGCATCGATCTCGCGCGCATCGACGGCCGGTTCCTCTCCAGTGAGGTCACCGAGTCCTTCACCGGTCGAGTCATCGGCGTCTACGCCGTGTCCGGAGAGGTCGCACTGACATCCTGGACCGCGGAAGGACACGACGAATGACAGACGCGACCGTTCACCTCCGTGCCGAGCTGCGCGACGACTCTGACGTCGTCGCGACCGCCACCCCACGCCTGACGTGGCAGGTCTCCGACGCTCCAGACGGCTGGCGACAGCGCTCGGCCGACGTGAGCGACGGCATCGACACCGTGACCCTCGACACGGCCGACAGCGTTCTCGTCGCCTGGCCGTTCGCGCCGCTGGCAGCCGGTGAGCGCCGTGACGTCTCGGTGCGCGTGCGCTCGACGGCGGGAGCGTCGACGGCCTGGAGCCGGGCGATCGCCGTCACGGCGGGGTTCCTCGCCGAGGGCGAGTGGATCGCCGAGCCGGTCGGGCTCGCATCCCCCTCCCGCGCGGCACAGCCCTTCCAGACGCGCACGCGCTTCGTCCTCGGCGAGGACGTGGCGCGCGCAGAGCTGCTGTGGACGGCGCTCGGTGTCGCGGAGCCGCACGTGAACGGCACACCCGTTTCCGACGATGTCCTCGCGCCGGGATGGACCGCGTACCGCGACCGGCTCGTGCATGAGACGGTCGACGTCACCGCACTCGTGCAGCCCGGCGAGAACGAGCTCGGCGCCACGGTGGCCGGCGCCTGGTACACCGAGAAGTACGGCTTCTTCACCTTCACCGACCGGCTCTACGGCTCGCAGCCCTCGTTCCTCGCGCAGCTGCGGGTCACCGCCGACGACGGCACGGTGCGCACGGTCGCCGCGACCGACGCATCGTGGGAGGCGTCGGGCGACGGGCCCATCGTCGACAGCGGCATCTACGCCGGCGAGCACCAGGATCTCCGGCGGACCGCAACCGACTGGACGCCGGTGCGCGTGGGTGCCGCCGCGAACGCCGGGTACGAGAGCGTGCCCCTCCCCGAAGCGCGCATCGCGCCGCCGGTGCGCCGCGTGCAGACCCTGCCGGTGGCGGATGTCATCGCGTCGCCGTCGGGTGGACGCATCCTCGATTTCGGCCAGAATCTCGTCGGCCGGCTGCGCATCCGCGCGGGCGGCGAGCGCGGCACCCGGCTCGTCGTGCGTCACGCCGAGGTGCTCGAGAACGGCGAGCTCGGCATCCGGCCGCTGCGCAACGCCGCCGCGACGGCGACCTTCGACCTGTCGGGTGACGACGTGGTGCTGGAGTCGCGGTTCAGCTTCTACGGCTTCCGCTACGCGGAGATCACCGGCGGCGACCTCTCTCCCGACGATGTCGAGGCGGTCGTGCTGCACACCGACATGCGCCGCACCGGTTGGTTCGACTCGTCGCACGCCGAGCTCGACCGCCTGCACGAGAACGTCGTGTGGGGCATGCGCGGCAACTTCCTGTCGATCCCGACGGATTGCCCGCAGCGCGACGAACGCCTCGGGTGGACCGGCGACATCCAGGTGTTCGCGCCGACGGCGAGCTATCTCTACGACTGCGACGGGTTCCTCACGTCGTGGCTGCGCGACCTCGCCCACGAACAGGCGCACACTCCGGACGGCTCCGTGCCGCTGGTCGTTCCCGCCGCACTCCCCGGGTTCGGCTCCGGCGGTCCGACCGCGGCGTGGGGCGATGCCGCGACCGTCGTCCCCGCGGTGATGCACGAGCGCTTCGGCGATGTCGGGGTGGTGCAAGCGCAGTACGCGTCGATGCGCGCGTGGGTCGAGGCCGTGCTCGACGACACCGACGGCTCCGGCCTCTGGACCGGCCGCATGCAGCTCGGCGACTGGCTCGACCCCTCGGCTCCGCCGGACAAACCCGGAGCGGCCAAGGTGTCGGGGGATGTCGTCGCGTCGGCCTACCTCGCACGGTCGCTGCGGCTGACCGCCGATGCGGCCGAGCTGCTCGGACACGACGAGGACGCCCGCCGCTACGGCGATCTGGCTGAGCGCAGCCGCGCCGCCTTCGCCGCCGAGTTCGTCACGCCCGCCGGGCGCATGATGAACGACGCTCCCACCGCCTACGCGCTCGCGCTCGGCTTCGACCTGGTCACCGACCCGCCCGTGCGCGCGGCGCTCGCGGCGCGACTGGCGGACTTGGTGCGCGAGGGCGGATACCGCATCGGCACCGGCTTCGTCGGCACGCCGCTCGTGGCCGACGCGCTCACGGAGGCGGGCCATCTCGAGGTGGCCGAGCGCCTGCTGCTGCAGACGGAGTGCCCGTCGTGGCTCTACCCCGTGACCATGGGCGCCACCACGGTGTGGGAGCGCTGGGATTCCATGCTGCCCGACGGGTCGATCAACCCCGGGGAGATGACCTCGTTCAACCACTACGCGCTGGGTGCGGTGGCCGACTGGCTGCACCGCTCGGTGGCCGGGCTCGCTCCGGCCGCACCGGGGTACGCCCGGCTGCGTATCGCACCGCGACCGCTTCCGGCGCTCGAGCACGCGTCGACCCGACACCTCACGCCCTACGGCGAGGCCGCGGTGGCGTGGCGGCGCGAGGGCGATGAGGTCGTGGTGACGGCCGTGGTCCCCGCGAACACCGTCGCCGAGGTCGACCTGGGCGACGGCGACGTGCACGAGGTGGACTCGGGTGCGCACACGTGGCGCACGGCCGCCGCGAAGCCGCGGCAGCATCCGCCCCTGCCCGGACTCGACGCGATGCTCGCCGACGTGATCGACGACCCGCGCGCCTACCGCGCCCTGCTCCACACCCTGGCCGAGCATGCGCCGGAGCGGGTGGATGCGGTGCGCACGGGCACGGTGTGGGGCTCGCGCCGGGCCCTGTCGACGGCCCTGATGTTCACCCCGCCGCCGGTGCTCGCCGAGGTGGACGCCGCGATCCGCGCCGCCACCGCCTGACCCACGCACGGCTCGGCGCCCGCCGGCTGGGCACCGGACGGCTCAGCACGCACTCACCCGACGCTTCGAGAGGAGATCCCGCCTCGGGAGGATGAACACGCCGCTCGCGCGTCCTCTCCGCACGGGATCTCCTCCCGAGGTGCGCAGTCAGCGGACGGTGAGGATGACGCGCTGCCAGCTCGCGAGGGGGTGGGTCGGATGCCGGTCGCGGGCCTCGGCGATCACGTGCACCGTGGTGCCGGGCTCGGCATCGGCCGGAATGAGCATGTGCGCGCGTGCCTCGCCCTCGGGTGAATCCACGGCCTCGAGCTCGGCGCCCCGGCACGTGCCGGCGTCGTCGAAGATCCACCAGCGCACGTCGACGCGGTCTCCGTCGGGGTCGAGCGCTCGGGCGACGAGCGCGACGCTCTCCCCCGGCGCGACACTCCGGTCGGCGTCGCCGTCGAGCTCGAGGCGCGGGTGGTGGTTGGCGGCGGCGACATCCGGCGTGATCGACCAGCGCAGGCGTGCGGCGAAGTCCGCCTGCGCGTCGGCGAACCATCGCGTGACCGAGTGCTCGTCGGCCTCATCGCCACCTCCGAAGATGCGCGCGTCGACCGTTGCCCACGTGTCGGGTCCGATGTCGGTGCGCTCCGCCCGCCCGCCCCACCCGCCGTAGGAGGGGTGCTCCCCCGCCCGCAGTCCCGGCACGAGCAGGTTCAGCATCGTGGTCGTGTCGCCCTCGGAGATCCACTCCCCGGCGGGCTGCGGCGGCATCCACACCCGGTAGCCGTCGGCGCGGAGTTCCTCGGCCGAGCGCCCCGAGAGGTGGAAGTAGTCGGTCGGGTCGCCGGGCACCATCTGGCGTCCGTCGCCCCACACCCGGTAGAGCGCGCCGAGCGTGCCGGCGCTCGTGACGTTCTCGCGCATCCATTCCGCCGCCAGCAGGGGGCGGTCCTCGTCGCGGATGGTCTCGCGGATCAGGTATCCCCACGCCATCGCAGCGGCCTCGGTCACGCGGATGTCGGGCCAGACGGGGAGGATGTAGTCGTCGTAGGTGGCATCCTGCGATGCGAACTTCGTGACGATCGCGCGGCGGGAGACGGATGCGCGCACTTGCGGCCACGCGGGGGTCTCGGCGTACCGCTCCTCGATCGAGCGGAGTGCGCGGGCGAGCGTGGCCGGCCCCGCCCAGAGCTGGATGTGCACCGGGCGCGGGTCGTCGTCGAGCAGCGCATCGGCGATCAGGTCGGACCCGGGGGTGTCCGACGACATGTCGCCCTCGAAGTCGACGTTGCCGAACCGGATGAGTCCCCGGAGCACGTCGGGCGACGGGTATCGGTCGTCGTGGACGGCGAGATTCGGGTACGCCTCGGCGTAGGCCTCGACGGCGTCATGGATGAATCGCTCGCCGGGCGCCCACCGCCACGAGGTCTGCGGAGAGTCGTACTCGCGGTCGGGGAGGAAGAAGGTCGTGCCCGCACCGTCGCCGCGCCAGTGGAAGCGGCTGCTCGCGTAGACGAGTCCCTGCAGGTCGACCTCGTTCGTGTACAGCAGCAGGCGCAGGAGGGAATTGAGGTCATCGAGCTCGGGATCGGCGGTGACGATCGTGCGCACCCGACCGCTCATGCGGCGTCCTGCGCGGCTCCGCGCCATTCGGCGAACTCGGCGAGCTTGAGGAACATGTCCTCGAACATCAGGCGCGTGTCGACGTGCGTGTACACCCGCATCGGCCGCGCGCCGGCGATCGGCACATATGAGCCGCTGTCATCGAGAGCCGGAGTCGGCCTGTTGACGTACCGGCTCGATGACGGATCGGGTTCGAACAGGGACTGCAGCGCGGTGAGCAGCACGAGGGGCGAGTCGCCGAGGGCGTAGGTCTCGGATGCCCCACCGAGGAACGATCCCGCCATCTCGACGATCGCCGCGATCTCGTCATAGAGATATCGCCCGAGCGGGCCCGCCGTGGCCACTCGTCGCCGCAGCTCCGCGTCGGAGACGAGGCACTGCCGGTAGACGTCGCGCGGAACCTGCCAGATCGGAATCGCGGAGTGACCGAACACGACCTGACCGGCGACGACGTCGATGAGGAGGTTGTACTCGGTCTCCATCGCGTTCGGCGGCGGCACGGCGAGTCCCTCGTGCTCCTCTCCGCCGATCCAGATGAGGGTCATGCGCTGCGCGATCGCCGGCTCGGTCAGCAGCGCCGATGCGAGGTCGGTGAGGCCGCCGCCGGCGACGTAATACAGGGGCGAGGCGACGTCGCGCATCGCCTCCGCGATGATCGCGTCGACAGCCGCCGACGGTCGAGGGGTGGCGGTGTCGGCGAGCGCCTCGTTCGATCCGCGGTGGATCACGTCGGTCGAGAGGAGCCCCATGCGTCCGAACACGTCGCGCACGATCGTCTCGGCGTTCTCGGCCGCCCGACCGGAGGGGTCGAACGGGTCGCCGTCGCGCAGGCGTGACGCGACGACGGCGCGGATGTCGACACCGGGCGAGAGGAGATGATGCACGAGCTGGTACAGATCGTCCGGGTCGCCGGAGAAGTCGTTGTCGATGATCACCCGTGCGTGCGGACCCGCGGCCGGCGGCAGCGCCTGCCACGGCGCCTCGCCCAGTCGCCAGGTCGGCGCGGCGGGCGGCGTGATCCGATCAGCGGCGGGAATGCAGGTCATCGTCGGCCTCTCGTCGTGCGTCAACGCCTCCGACAGTACCACCGGTTGACCGGTTACTCAGATCCGCGCCCGATCCCTCATCTCGCCAGACCCTCACATCCCACGGGTGGAGAGACACCGTCACCCCCGCGGGGAGGCTCGCCTCATCGATCACCGACGACACGGCGCGCACCGGGGTCACCGCGACGACCTCGGGAGACCAGTTGTGAACGACCCACACCCGGCCGTGCGGAGTGGTGAGAGAGTGCGCGGTGACTTCGCGCGGCGTCTGGTCGAGAAGAGAATCGATCGGCGATCGACCGGCCGCAGCGGCGATCACGCGACGCATGGTGTCGCGGTCGAGGATCGTGCCGACGACGGTGACGGAACCGTTGCCGACGCGACTCCGGGTGACGGCCGGCCAGCGGCCGAAGTGCGGATGCCGATAGCGCGCGATCACCTCGGCATGATCGGAGATGAGGGCATCCATCCATCCGAGCGCCTCCCCTTCGACGCCGTCCATCTCGACTGACACCGGCTCGGCGAGCGCGGAGAACTCCTGGTAGTGCACACCGGCGAGCGCGCCGAGAACGGCGGGCGCACGCTCGAAGCGCACCCTCCCCTCGTCATCCCCGAAGCCGGTGCGGGGCCCGATGATGAGGTTCCCGCCGAGTTCGGCGTAGTCGGCCAAGGTGCGCAGAGTGCAATCCGCCGCCGCGACGAGCCCCGGCACGATGACCGTCGGATAGCGCGCGAGGAGCTCGCGTGCGTCGGGCAGGCATCGCTCGTTGAGGAAGCCCACCTGGCGACCGGCGTCGAGCGCGCCACGGCCGAAGGCGCTCACGATCCGCGCGTACGATCCGCGGTCGCCTCCCTCCGCCGCGGGCAGGGGCGGCTCGAAGGCCATCATCCATTCGCTGTCGTGCGCGTACACGAGACCGACATCGGCATCCGGAACCGCCTCCGCCAGCGCATCGGATGCCTTCGCGAACGACGCTCCGATCGCGGCGACCTCGCCGTAGATCCGTCCCGGCTCGAGATCGTGACCGAGGATGCCACCCCAGTGCACCTCGTGACCGGAGTGCAGCGTGTGCCAGTGCCAGTACGACACCAGCCGCGCGCCGCGGGCCACCAGCAGCCACGCCGCCTGCGCGAGCTGCCCGTCGTAGGGCGGCCGCGTCATCCAGGCGGGTCCGATCGAGGCGGCCCCGGTCTCGGTCACGAGATACGGCGCATCCTTCGTCGCGCGCATCCGGTCGGCCATGAGCACGACGTCGGCGACCGCGTTCGCGGCCCACCCGCCGCCATCACCGTCGGCCCGCGCGTCGAGGGCGTCCTGCGCGAGGTAGTAGGCGTTGCCGCTGGCGATGTCGAGGTGGCGCCCGACCGCGACGTCGTCCATCGCCGGACGACCGTAGGCGATGCAGGTGGTCAGGAAGACCTCTTCGCCGACCAGTTCGCGGGCCAGGTCCGCCTGCCATGCGATGTACTCCGCCGTCACCTCGGCCTGGAAGCGACGCCAAGCGAGGTCGTAGGCGGGGGTCGTGTTCCCTGACGGATCCCACAGCTCGTCCCACCGGCCGATCCGATGCGACCAGTAGGTGAGCCCCCACCGGCGATTGAGCGTCTCGACATCGCCGTAGCGATCCTCGAGCTGCCGCCGGAAGCGCGCGAGGAGATGGTCGTTGTGGATGAGGTGCAGTCCTGCCTCGTTGTCCAGCTGCACCCCGATGACCGCCGGATGCTCCCCGTAGCGCCCGAGTACCGCACGGATGACCCGCTCCGCGTAGAACCGGAAGACCGGCGAGGAGTAGTCGACCTCCTGACGTCCACCCGCGCCTGCCGTCCGTCCGGACGACCGCGAGTTCGGGATGCCGCCGGCTCAGCCAGGGCGGCACCGCGTAGGTGGGCGTCCCCAGGATCACGCGGATGCCGCTGCCATGAGCCTCGTCGAGCACGGGTGCGAGCCAGTCGAGGTCGAATTCGCCGTCGCGCGGTTCCCACGTGGACCACACCGACTCGCCGACGCGGATCAACCCGATGCCGGCCTCGACCATCAGGCGCATGTCCTCGCGCAGTCGAGAGGGGTCCGGCAGGTACTCGTTGTAGTAGGCGGCGCCGAGCAGCGGCCCATGGGCGAAGGCGTGCAGGCGGTCGGCGGTCGTCATCGGCGGGTGGAGTCGCGCACGACGAGTTCGGGACGGAAGCGGATGGAGCGCTCGTGGGTGCCGTCGGGCTCGCGGATCTCCTGCATCAGCAGGTCCACAGCCGACTGGCCGATCCTCGTCGCCGGCTGCCTGATCGAACTGAGCGGCACGACGGTCGCCGACGCGAAGTCGATGTCGTCGTATCCGATCAGCGCGATGTCGTCCGGCACCGGGATGTCTGCGATCAGGGCGAAGGCCTGCAGGAGGCCGACGGCGAGCAGATCGTTGGCGGCGAACACCGCGTCGGGGCGATCGCCGCGATCTCGTGCGATGAGCCGCTGCCCGGCGGCGCGGCCATGGAGCACGGTCAAGGCCGGTTCTTCGATGACCTCCAGGCGGGCATCGGGAACGTCGGCGACCGCCCGTCGCGCGCCCGCCAGGCGATCCCGCACCTGCCGGATGCCCGGGGAGCCTCCGACGAAGGCGATCCGTCGACGGCCGAGCGAGAGCAGGTGCGCGACCGCGAGGTATCCGCCCTCGACGTCGTCGACCGACACGGAGGGAAGGTGGGAGTCCGCAGCCTCGTGATCCACGAGCACGACCGGGATGCCGGCGTCGCGGAGTCGCACCAGCCCCTCCAGATCGTCATCGGCCGGGGTGACGAGCACTCCGCTGACGCGCTGTTGGAGGAACAGGTCGAGGTAGGCAGCTTCGCGCGCCGTCGCCTCGTCGCTGTTTCCCAGCAGCACCACCAGTCCGGCATCGGCGGCGCGCGCCTCGGCTCCGCGCGCGACGTCGGCGAAGAACGGGTTGGCCGCATCGAGCACGATCAGGCCGATGCTGCGGCTGCTTCCCGCGCGCAGCTGGCGGGCAGCGTCGTTCCTCACGAATCCGAGGCTGCGGATCGCGGCCTGTACGCGTTGGACGGTGGCATCGGCGACCTTCTCCGGCCGGTTCAGGACGTTCGAGACGGTACCCACGGAGACACCCGCCGCCTGCGCCACCTCTTTGATGCTGACACCCCGGCTCATGCCACTCCCCCGCCGCCCGTACTGGCACGGACGATGAGCTCCGGCGCGAAGACCCGGTGCGGCTCGGCGGGCTGTCGTCCCGAGATCGTGTCGAAGAGCACATCGACGACGGCCTCACCGAAGCCCGCGTGACGCGTGCTGACGCTCGTCAGGGGGATGACGGATGCCGCCGCGAACTCCGTGTCGTCGAAACCGACGACGGCGATCTCGTCGGGAACCGTGATCCCCGCCGCGACGAGGGCTTGGAGGACACCGAGGGCGAGGAGATCGTTCGCACCGAAGACCGCGTCCGGGCGCGCCTGTGGGGCACGGGCGACGAGCGCCTCGCCGACCGTGCGCCCGACGGCGAGCGTGCGCTCGGCCACCTCGATGACCTCCCACGCCACACCGTGCGCCCGAGCCGCCGCCGATCCTCCCGCGAGGCGCTCCTCGACCTGTACCACGCTGAGCGGGCCGCCGACGAAGGCGATGCGACCGCGTCCGCGATCGACGAGGTGCTCGACCGCGAGACGACCACCGGCGACGTCGTCGACGGAGACGGAAGGCTGCGGCGCATCCATCGCCCGCTGCCCGACGATGACCGACGCGGTGCCGCGCTCGCGGACGGCCGCGAGCCGCGCGTCGAGGGACTCGTGCGACGCGGCGATGATGCCGCGCACCTGATGCTGCTCGAAGAGCCGAAGATAGGCATCCTCCCGCTCGCGGCTGCGGTGCGAGTTCGCGATGAGCACCGACAGTCCGCGCTCATCCGCCCGACGCTCGATCGACTCGGCGATCTCGGCGAAGTGGGGGTTGCTCACGTCGGGCACCAGATAGCCGAGGAGGGTGCTGACCCCCATTCGCAGCTGCCGTCCGGCGCTGCTGGGCACGAAGCCCAGCGTGTCGATCGCCTCCCGTATCCGCCGGGACTTCGCCTCGGATACGCGCTCGGGGTGGTTGAGAAAGTTCGAGACGGTGCCGATGGCCACCTCGGCCACCGACGCGACCTCGCGGATTCCGGGTCTGGACATTCGCTCCCCTCCGCCAGGCGGACGTGCCACGACAGTAGTCGATCAGCGCCAGTCGAACTGCGCGGCGAACCCCAGGCGGTCACGGATCTTGCGCGTGGACATGAGCGACTCGAACTCGCCGAGGTCCTCGGCGATCGGCGTTCCCGGGAACCATGACGCGGCCAGCTCCCGCGAAGGCGTGGCGCACCCGGAGGTCTCGGCCGCCACATTGTAGACCTCGAATCCCGGCGGCGCGTCGGCGAGAGCGAGGGAGACCGCCGCCGCGCCGTCGCGCGCATCCACCCAGGACCCCAGCAGGTCGCGACGATAGAGCGGATCTGCCGCGCGCGCGAAGGTCTCGTACTCGTCCTCGGCGACGACATTGGTGAATCGCAGTGCCGTGATCGACGTTCCCTGGGCCCACCCGACCAGTTGTGCGGCGATCGCCTCTTCCGCGACCTTCCCGAGTCCGTAGGTGTTGTTCGCGCGACTCACCGCCTCGTCCACCGGCAGCGCCTCCGGCGCGACATCGAACGGGAACCCCATCGCGGTGATGCTGGACGCGGTGACGATCGCGCGGATACCGGCCCGGTGCGCGGCGAAGAGCACGTGGAAGGTGACGGCCATGTTGTTGTCGAAGGTCGCCGCGTCCGGAACGAGTCCGTTGACCGGCAGGGCAGCCAGGTGCACGATCGCGTCGAGACCGTCGTGTCGTGCCGTGACCCCGAGGAAGGCGTCCAGCGTCTGCCCGTAGTCGGTGAAGTCGACGCGCGTGAACCCCGGCCCCGGCGCACCCCCGAGATCGAAGCCGATCACCTCGTGTCCTTCGTCACGCAGTCGCGCGACGGTCGCACGCCCGAGCTTGCCGTTGCTTCCGGTCACTCCCACGATCATCCGGCGCCTCCTCGTCGAGTTGAAACGTCACAAGTCTATCGGCCGTCTCGCCACGATGGACAGTGCATTCAGGCGCGAATAGAATTGCACCTCGACGGAGGTACAGGATGCCCACTCGCTACGGTCAGCCGATGGACGCGCAGCTGCGCCAGCTGACGAAGGTCGCCGTCATGTACCACGAGCGCGGAATCCGCCAAGCCGAGATCGCCGAGAACCTCGGCCTGTCGCAGGCCAAGGTATCGCGACTGCTCAAGCGCGCGGAGAACCTCGGCATCGTGCGCACGATCGTCACGATCGCTCCCGGCCTGCACACCGAGCTCGAGGAGCGCGTCGAGAGCCGTTTCGGCTTGAGCGAAGCCGTCGTCGTCGACCTCAACGGAGACGGCGAGGACGCCGACGTGCTCGGCGCCATCGGCAGTGCGGCCGCAGCCTACCTCGAGGGGGCCTTCTCAGGGGCGGAACGCGTCGGCATCTCCTCGTGGAGCCAGACGCTCCTCGCAACCGCGGATCGCATGCGCCCGACGGGCACGCCCGCCGCATCCGAGATCGTCCAGCTCCTCGGCGGGATCGGTTCACCCGAGGTGCAGACGAAGTCGCAGCGCCTCGCCGGCGACTTCGCGCGCATGCTCGGGGGACTGCCCTATTACGTACAGGCGCCGGGGATCGTGGCGGACCGGTCGACGCGAGACAGCCTGCTCGGCGATCCCGGGCTGGCCGGGGTCACCGAGCGGTGGCGCCATCTCACCGCCGCCGTGGTCGGGATCGGCAACGTCTTGCCGTCGGACCTCCTCGAGGAGAGCGGGAACGCCTTCTCCCGCCCCGACCTCGATGCGCTCCTGGCCGACGGCGCCGTCGGAGACATCTGTCACCGCGTCTTCCGCGAGGACGGCTCGGCCGTCACGGGCGAGGTCGACGACCGCACGATCTCCATCGCCACCGCCGACTTCCTGCGCATCCCTCGACGCATCGGCGTCGCCGGAGGCCCTCGCAAGCTGCAGCCGATCCGGGGCGCGCTCGCGGGCGGCTGGGTGACGACTCTCATCACCGATGAGAACACCGCCCGCGCCCTCTTGGACGAGTGAGCTCAGCCCTTCACCGATCCCGCGGCGAGGCCCGCCATGATCTTCTTGTTGAGGAAGATGAACACGATCAGCAGCACGATGATGTTGATGCTGATCGCGGCGAAGAGCGGGCCGTAGGCGGTCGATCCGAACTCGTCCGACAGGCTCAGCAGGCCGACCTGGATCGTCGCCAGTTCGGGTCGCGTCGTGAAGGTCAGGGCGATCAGCAGGTCGTTGAAGACGCTGAAGAACTGCACGAGCGCGATGGTGAGCATGGCGTTCTTCATCAGCGGCATCGCGATCACGAAGAACGAGCGCAGCGGGCTGCATCCGTCCATCGTCGCGGCCTCGAAGATCTCCCGCGGGAGCGACCGGAAGTACGCCGCCATGAGGAACGTGGTCAGGGGGATGCCCATGGCCGTGTAGGTGAGGATCATCGGCCACAGCGTGTCGGTGATCCCGATGCGGAAGTACACGGTGAACAGCGGCACGAGGATCATCTGGCCGGGGACCATGATTCCGGCCATCACCAGCAGGAGCGTCGTCCGCCGCCCCTTCCAGATCATGATCTCGAGCGCGTAGCCGGCTGCAACCCCGAGGAAGACGATCAGCGCGACGGACGGCAGCGTCACGAGCAGGCTGTTGCGGTAGTTCAGCGCCACGTCACCACGCGTGAACGCGTAGACGTAGTTGTCGAGATTGAACTGCTCCGGCAGCGCCCACGTCGGGTTGGCGAAGAACTCCGTCTGCGTCTTGAACGACCCCATGATCATCCAGAACTGCGGGTAGAGGACCACGACGAGCACGAAGGCCACGAGGAGCCAGATCGGCAGGCGCCGCAGCGCGCGACGGGCCGATCGCTGGACGGGCTGGCGGGGCGTCTTGCGCGAGAAGGGCCGCGCCTGGGTGATGACCTGGGTCTGAGTCATGTCAGTCCTCCACACGCTTGCTCGAGGACCGGAAGACGGCGAGCGTGAACATCAGGCAGAGCAGGGTGAGGATCACGGCGATCGTGCTGCCGTATCCGTACTCCGCGTATTCGAAGGCGGTGCGGTACATGTACAGCGTCAGCGGCGAGGTGGTGGTTCCGGGGCCGCCGTTGTTGAGGGCCAGCAGGCTGTCGAAGACCTTGAGCGTGGAGTTCAGGCTGAAGATGATCGACGAGAGCAGGATCGGCAGCGACAACGGGATGATGATGTGTCGCACCAGGCGAAACCCGTTCGCACCGTCGATGCGCGCCGATTCGATCACCTCGTCGGGAATGTCGAGCAGCCCCGTGTACAGCAGGACCGCGTAGAACCCCATCGAGCTCCACAGGGTCATGAGGAAGGCGATGAACATCGTGCCGGCGGTCGAGGCGAGGAACTCGACGCTCTCTCCGCCGAAGAAGTTGATCAGGTCGTTGACCGGCCCCTGATTCTGCCCGACAGCGAAGAAGCTGCGGAACAGGAGAGCAACCGCGACGGTGGGCAGCACCATCGGGAAGAAGACCGCGGTACGGACGAATGCCGACCCCTTGCGGAGCACGAAGACGTAGAGCAGGGCGAGGAGGTATCCGACAGCGACCTGCAGGGCCGTCATCACGACCGCGAAGCTGACGGTGACCCACACCGACTGCAGCGCGGGCGGGTCGTTGAAGAAGGTGACGAAGTTCTCGAAGCCGACGAACTCGAAGCCCCGCAGCGTGTTGCCCTGGAAGAGCGACAGACCGAGCGACCACGCCACCGGCACGACCTTCAGCAGGACGTATACCGCCAGCGTGGGAAGGAGGAGGATCAAGATCGCTTTCTTGTCCCCGAATACGCGCGACATCGCGTGTCCTCTCCACAACGGAGAACGTCCGGCCCCACCCGCGGCGGGGCCGGACGTTCTGGAATCAACGGCTGGAGTCGACGCTCGCCTGGAGCTGCGACATGTACTCCTCGGCGCTCATGTCGCCGTTTGTCAACAGTGACACGTTCGTCGAGGCGAGCGAGTTCGATTCGCTGTCGAGCAGCGCTTCGAACCACAGCACGGTCTCGTCGATGCTCGCCATCCGCTCCTGGATGTCTGCGGTCGTCTCCGGCACGCCGGTGACCTCTTCGTTGACTTGGAAGCCGGACAGGATGCCCGCTTCGCCGAGCGCCTGCGCGCCGTAGTTCTCCGCGATGCACGAGAACCACGCCTCGGTGTCGGGTCCGTAGGTCTTGGGGTTGATCGCCATCGCCGCACCGGCGTTCGCGGGGTACTGGTCGATGTCGCCGGCGCCTCCCTCGACGGCCGGGAACGGCATGAAGCCGATGTTCTCGGCACCGACGAGGTTCTCATCGCTGTTGATGTTGCTGCTGATGTCCCGCCCCGACGGCGCCATGATCGGCACGATCGTCAAGCCCAGCATCGGGCTCTCCCCGGCCGACCTCGCCGACCTCGTGGGCGATCTCGCCGCGGCCGGCGTCGACTTCATCAAGGATGACGAGCTGCAGGGCAACGGCCCCCAGGCCCCGCTGCGGGAGCGGGTCGCGGCGGTGATGCCGGTGCTCGAACGCCACGCCGATCGCACCGGCGTCAAGCCGATGTACGCGTTCAACATCACCGACGACATCGACCGGCTCGAAGCCAACCACGATCTCGTGCTCGCCGCCGGCGGCACCTGCATCATGGTGTGCGTGAACCTCGTCGGTCTGCCCGGCCTCGAATACATCCGCCGCCGCTCGCAGCTGCCCATCCACGGGCACCGCGCCATGTTCGGGTCGATCAGCCGATCCGAACAGCTGGGCATCGGCTTCCGCGCGTGGCAGAAGATCGCACGCCTCTCGGGCGCGGACCACCTGCACACCAACGGCATCTCCAACAAGTTCTACGAGACCGACGCGCAGGTGCTCGATGCGATCGCCGCCGTCCGGGAGCCCCTCCTCGGCCTCGAATCCACCGTGCCCGTGCTCTCCTCGGGGCAGTGGGGCGGCCTCGCGCACGCCACCTATGCCGAGACGGGGACCACCGATCTGCTCGTGCTCGCCGGCGGCGGCATCCACGGGCACCCCGACGGCGCGCGCGCCGGCGTGGCGAGCATGCGCGAGGCGTGGGCGTCGGCGGCAGCGGGCGAGAGCGTCGAGACGGCCCTCGAGCGCTCCGCCGCCTTGCGCCGCGCGACGGAGGCGTTCGGGGCCGCTCGTGTCTGAGGCTGCCGGCGCCGCGCCGCGCGCCGGGTTCTACGGCGACGACTTCACCGGCAGCGTCGACGCCCTCCTCCAGTTCGCGCGCGCCGGCTGGAGCGGACGGCTGTTCGTCGGCCTTCCCGACGACGACGCGCTGCGTGAGGCGGCCGCGACCGTCGACGTGGTGGGCATCGCCGGAATCGCCCGGTCTCTGCCGCGCGAGGCGCTCGACGCCGAAGTGCGCCCGGCGCTGACGGCCCTTGCGGCGCTGCATCCGCCTCTCGTGCAGTACAAGGCCTGCTCGACCGCCGACTCCTCCCCCGACGTCGGAAGCATCGGACGCGTGATCGAGATCGCCCGCGATGTCGTCGGCGAAGGCCCCGTCCCGCTGCTGTTCGCCCAGCCGGACTTCGGACGCTACACCGTCTTCGGGCACCACTTCGCGGCCGAAGACGGCGTCGTGCATCGCCTCGACCGGCAGCCGACGATGTCGACGCACCCGTCCACGCCCATGACCGAATCCGATCTCGCCCGCCACCTGTCGCGACAGACGACCCTCCCGATCGACGGGATCCCGTTCACCCGCTACACCTCGTCGGCGGCGGTGATGGCCGCCCTCGTGGACTCCCCCGCCGCGGCGACGGTGCTCGACGCCGCCGACGCCGCCCACCTCGCCCTCGTCGGCCGCGCCATCGCGGCGCTCGAGACGCCGGTGTTCGCCGTCGGGTCAGGCGGGCTGAGTCTCGCCGTCGCCACGGCACGCCCGGGTCGGGAGTCGCCGCCGCCGGCCGCCACCCCGGCACGCGGGCCGGTGCTCGCCGTCTCGGGCAGCTGGTCGACCCAGACCCGTCGCCAGATGGATGCCGCCGCCGACGCCGGCTGGCTCGTCGAGACCCTGCCGCTGGATGCCGCCGACCGCGACGCCGCGATCGCGCGCACGATCACCGCGCTCGGCGCCGGACGCAGCGTCGCCTTCCGGTCCGACCACCTCCGCCTCGACGACGCCGACCCGCTGCACGCGCTCGCCCGTGCCGGCGCCCACATCGTGGCGGCTGTGCTCGACGCGGGCGCCGCGTCTCGGGTGATCGTGTGCGGTGGCGACACCTCCAGTCGCATCACGACGCTGCTGGGCGTGCGGTCGCTGTCGATCGCGGCGAACCCGGTCGGCAACATCGTGCTGCTGCGCGCCCACGCCGACGAACCCGCCGTCGACGGCGTGGAACTCCTGCTGAAGGGAGGCCAGGTCGGCGGCGTCGACCTCTTCGACGAGGTGCGCCGGCTGGGCGAGTCCGAGGCCGGCAGTCGATGACGGCCGCAACCTCCGCCGACACCGGCCTCTCCCGCCTCGCCGCGGAACTCGACGATCCCGCACGCCTCAGCACGCGAGCCATCGACCGCGTCGCCCAGGCGAGCGACGCATCCCACTATCTGCTCACCCCGGAGGCGGTGGTGACCGCGGCGGACGCGACCGAGGTCGCTCGGCTGCTGCGAACCGCGTCGACGCTGCGCCGCCCCGTCACCTTCCGATCGGGCGGCACGAGCCTGTCGGGACAGAGCGCCGGTGACGGACTGCTCGTCGACGTGCGCCGCGGATTCCGCCGCATCGACGTGCTCGACGACGGCCGGCGCGTGCGCGTGCAGCCGGGCGCCACCGTGCGTCAGGTCAACGCCCGCCTCGCGCGCCACGGATACCGGCTCGGTCCCGATCCCGCCAGCGAGGCCGCCTGCACGATCGGCGGGGTCGTCAACAACAACTCCAGCGGCATGGCCTGCGGCACGACCGAGAACACCTACCGCACCCTCGAGTCGATGGTGTTCGTGCTCCCCTCGGGCACACGGGTCGATTCGGGCGCACCCGACGCCGACGAGGCGCTGCAGCGCGCCGAACCCGGCCTCGTCGACGGGCTGCTGCGGCTGAGGCGACGAGTCGCCGAGAACCCCGCGACGGTGGAGCTCATCCGCCGCCAGTTCGCGATGAAGAACACCATCGGCTACGGCGTCAACGCCTTCCTCGACCACGATCGCCCCGCCGACCTGCTCGCGCACCTCGTGATCGGCAGCGAGGGCACCCTCGCGTTCGTCGCGGAGGCCACCTTCCGCACGGTGCCGATCCGGCCTCACACCGCCACCGCCCTCGCCGTCTTCGACGACCTCGACGCCGCGACCCGCGCCCTCCCGGCTCTCGTGGACACCGGCGCCGCCACCGTCGAGTTGATGGATGCGACCTCGCTGCGCGTCGGTCAGGCTCTCGCCGACGCGCCACCGCAGATCGTCGGGTTCGACGTGCACCGCCACGCCGCCCTGCTCGTGGAGTACCAGGCGTTCGAGGCCGACGCCCTCGCCCGCCTCGTCGCAGTCGGCGACCGCGCGCTCGGCGCCGAGCCGCTGCGCGCACCGGCGCCTCTTTCGACCGACGCGGCCATCCGGGCCCGCGCCTGGAAGCTCCGCAAGGGCCTCTACGCGTCGGTCGCCGGCGCTCGCGCAAGCGGCACGACGGCACTCCTCGAAGACGTCGTCGTCCCCGTCCCCACCCTCGCCGAGACGTGCGCTTCACTGCAGGAGCTGTTCTCCCGCTACGCCTATCGCGACAGCGTGATCTTCGGACACGCGAAGGACGGCAACATCCACTTCATGCTCACCGACCGGTTCGAGACCGACGAGCAGCTCGACCGCCTCACCGGGTTCACCGACGACATGGTCGACCTGGTGCTGGCCGCCGGCGGCAACCTCAAGGCCGAACACGGCACCGGACGCGCGATGGCCCCGTACGTGCGACGGCAGTACGGCGACGAGCTCTACGACGTCATGCGCGAGCTCAAGCGCCTGTGCGATCCGGCCGGCATCCTCAACCCCGGCGTGATCATCGACGACGACCCCGACGCCCACGTGCGCCATATCAAGCTCACGCCGTCGATCGAGGCCGAGGCCGACCGGTGCGTCGAGTGCGGCTACTGCGAGCCGGTGTGCCCGTCGAAGGACCTCACGCTCACGCCGCGCCAGCGCATCGTCACGCGCCGCGCGATGGAGCGGGCGAGGGCATCCGGCGATCACGACCTGCGCCGCGAGCTGGAACGCGACTACGCCTACGAGGGCCTGCAGACGTGTGCCGCCGACGGCATGTGCGCGAGGGCGTGCCCCGTGCTCATCGACACCGGCTCCCTCGTCAAGCGCCTTCGCACCGAGAACCGCAGCCGGATTCTCGAGACCGGATGGACCGCCGCCGCGCGCAGCTGGGGAGCGGTCACGCGCGTGGGCTCCGGCGCGCTGACGCTGGCCGACGCCGCACCCGCCGGTGCGGTGACGGCGGTGACGGATGCCGCGCGCGCCGTCGCCGGATCCGACACGGTGCCGCGCTACTCGGCCGAGCTTCCCGCGGGCGGCCGCGCGCGGCGGATACTCGGGCGCCACGTCGGAGCGGCCGGCGCCGAGCCG
>CEQU01109780.1_pt1 | contig 42935 bp, 39 predicted proteins | sample 531031 | NCBI WGS metagenome assembly CEQU01 (sample SAMEA2621216, study PRJEB7988) | marine metagenome | isolation source: saline water (ENVO:00002010), including
CATCATTGTTATTAGATCCTGATCCGGCTATGGTTTTTGGAGGCAGAGAACGTCCTATAGTTTTATTCACAAATTTTCAAGCTTTTACCCAAGGTTTAGAATCTTCAAATTCTGGATTGCCTGTTGATTATCAAAAAATTTTTCATATTGATACTTCGAAAATTTTATCGGGTAATACTAATGATATTTTGAAAAACTTAAGAGATTTTCAAAATGAAGTATTTACGAAAATTCCGAGATCTAATGTTTATATAAGTATTATTCCTACGATAGAAAGAATAGAAAATAAAATCCTATTTCTAAAACTACCGATGTATATAATTGGTTCTTTTGCTATAGCATTTGTTCTATTTTATGTGTTTCTGATTTCTAAGATTGTTAACAGCAAAAGATCTGTGGAAATAGCTGTTTTACTGTCAAGAGGTTTGTCTTTTAGGCAACTATTTAATATTTCAATTTTTGAATCACTAGTTATAGTTTTTATTCCAGGATTATTGGGTACTTTTATCGCTTTTTATTTACTGCAAATTACCAGTCATTTCCAATTTTTTTATCCAATAACTAATGGTAATGATCTTTATGTAAATCTTAATATAAAGGTTTATTTTTATGTTTTTATTATGAATATTATAATTTTATTAGTTTTATTAATACCATTTTTTGAAAAATTATTTTCAAAAATATCTCTAAATATTAGTACTCAATTTTTTTTTAATAGCAGAAGTTTTTTTCATAAATTTTTTATTGATTATTTACTGATTTTACTTTTTGGAATTTTTATTTGGGAACTAGTAAATAAAGGAATTGTTTATTCTGATATAGATAATAATCTAAATATTGATATTGTAATATTGTTAGCGCCAGTAATGTTTTTACTAGGGGTTATGTTAGTAATAATAAGAGTTTTCCCCCTATTAATAAATATATTTCATTTCTTAATCTATAATATTTCTAGTACAGGATTATTTATTGCAATAGTCAGGCTAAAGAGAAATTTTAATTGGTATTCATTAAGTTTATTACTGACAGTTTTTACCATTAGTTTAGCAGTCATTATTGGGAGCTTGACATCCACATTAGATAGAAACAGTAGAGAAAAAGTTTTCTATGATATACCTTCAGACTTAAGATTAATTGTCAGAGAACCAATTAATCAGAATGATATATTTAAATTAAGTGATATTCATGGAACTAATTATGTTTCATCTGCTTTTAGAGAAAAAGGAATAATTGGCACTACCCAACAAGGTCCAAGTTTTACTCTTCTTGGTTTGGATACTAAAAATATAGAAGAATTTATTTGGTATAGAGAAGATTTTTCTAAAATAAATAAATCCAAATTATTTGACAAGATTAGAAAATTGCCTGATCCTCTACCTATTTATATCCCCCTAGAAGCCACTCATCTTTCTGCTAATAGTATGCAAGAACCATACGTAAAAGATCACTTTTTTTGGATTATTCTTGAAGATTCCGAAAAAAGGAAAGTAACAGTAACGCTAGGGCAAATTGAGTCTAATTGGACTGACAAAGTTGCAAAAATTCCATCTCACTTAAAACACCCCATTGAAATAGTTTCAATTCAAACATTTATGCCTGTATCTGGAGATACAGGCACGCCAACAGATTGGTATGTTGACAATGTAAGAGCTATAGGCCCTTCAACGAATAAGGTACTTATTGACTTTGAAGAAGATAATTACTGGTCTACCTTGCCCACATCTAACGGCTTGGATGATACCATTAAAATAATTTCTGATACTCAAAAAGAAAATAAATTTGCAAAGATTAGTTTGGATGTAGGTACTGTAGTTGGGGTAAGAGGAATTTATAGAAACTCTAATGGTAAACCGATTCCTATCGCTGTCTCTGAAAATTATTTGAACCTAACCGAAAATCTAATTGGAGACTACGCTGTTGTGCAAGTTTATGGTGGATTCGTACCTGTACAAATAGTTGCAGTTGTTGATAATTTTCCAACTCTAGATTCAACCGATGATCCATTTATTATTCTCGATATCAATAGTCTCTTAAACTTTCTAGAATTTAGAGGGATGGTAAACGTTTCTGAGAATGAGTTTTTTATAGATGTTGATGAATTAAGAAAGAATGAAATAAAAGATAAAATTAGTAATTTATTTATGTCATCAACTATAAAGGATGCAGATGAAAATCTAAAACAAACTTTAGTTGATCCGACCACAATTTTAGGATGGAAAGTAACATCTTATTTGTCGATATCCCTATGCATTGTAATATTAGTTCTATCATTTTATTCATATTTTTTTGCTTTTTATACAAATAATAGGAAAGATGCATTCATACTAAAGTCTATTGGAATTTCACGGAGAACATTCATAATTTCTTTATTTTTAGAAAATCTATTATTAATTGTATTTGGATTATTTATTGGAATAATTACAGGTTATTATTCAGCTAAATTATCAATAAGTGGGATAAATTATTTTTATGATGGAAAATTACCTTTGCCGCCAATTATTTTTGAATGGAATTTTATTCCATTATTAATATTTTTATTTTTTATACTAATTATTAATATATCTTCAATCTATTTCATATATAAAAAATTTGTTTATGATAAAGTTGAATTAGTAAGATAAAAATTCATTAGTTAAAAAATTTGTTATGTGGTTAGATCCAAAAGTAGCTGTAGGTGCAATAATTCCTTATAAATCTGGAATTGTTTTAGTCCAAAGAGCAATAGAACCCGGATTAGGTAAATGGACTTTTCCCTCAGGATATGTAAATAGAGGTGAAGTTGTAGAGGATGCACTTCGAAGAGAATTATTAGAAGAATGCGGTGTTGAGTGTGAAATAGTTAATTTAGTTGGAGTATACTCAGATACTAATAATCCTGTAATTTTTATAGTATATGAGGCTAAAATTATATCTGGCCAGCCAAAAAAAAATGATGAAGAAAATTTTGATATTATGATAGCTGATTTTGATAACTTACCTGAATTAGCTTTTAGCCATGATGAAAATATAATATTAAACTGGAAAAATTAGTCTAAAATCCAGGAACTAATTAAATCAATTACTTCTTTATAATTTTTCTGAAAACTTTTTGTACTTACTCCGTAATTCCATTCTTTATATAATTCATCACTAACTAATAATAGATTACAAATTTCAACGTTTCTAAATTTGCCTAAATTATACATAGCTGAAGTTTCCATATCTACTCCAAGAATTCCTTCATTAGAATACTTATTAATATCATTTTTACTTTCTCTATAAAATCCATCTGTAGTCCACCAGTCACCTGTTCCTAATTTAATTTTTGATTTAGAAAAAATATTTATTAACTCTTTGTATAATTTTGGATTTGGTTCAATCTTTTCATTTGTTTTGTAATGTTGAGATGTTCCTTCATCTACAATTTTACATAAATAGGGTATAAGAAGATCACCTATTTTGAAGCCTTTAGACAGAGTACCGGCTGCACCAAGACCTATAATTTTTTGTGCACCACAGGTTATTAGATCTTCTAAAAACATCACTGTACCAGGCGCTCCGAGCGGTGCATGTGCAATTGTTATATTTTTTTCTATGTTTGTGTTAAACCAATATGATGGATTATACATTGTTGTATCATGGTGTTTAGCATTTATCCGTTCTGATAAAGTTTTTGCCCAGACGTCAGACCATGTTACAACAACTTTTTCACCAACTTTAAAATCACTTGTATTTTTACCGACACTAAAAAACCTTTGATCAATGGCATTCTTTGGGGTAAATCGCATCAATTTTAAAAACTACTTGGAGTATCTTTAAGTTGTGATTTAATTGCATCCATATAAGAATTTACTCCTGCTTGAATAAATTTTTTATCTGAACTTACAATCCAGTTTATATCTCTTTCTAACCAATATGATGTCTGTTCAACATTAATTCCTAAGGTTCCTGTATGTTTTCCTTTTGCTTTTATTTTTACAGATAACTCTTCAATAGTATCCAAGACTTTAGGGTTCATGGTATCCCCAGGCATACCAAAATTTACAGATAAATCTCCAGGTCCTAAAAATATAGCATCTGCATGATCTGTTCCTATAATGTCTTTGTGATTTTTAACGCCTTCAATAGTTTCTATTTGGAGGGATATAAATGTTTCATCATTAGCTTCTCTGATATACTCTGCCATGTTTTGAAGTCCCCACTCTGCACTTCTTCCTGAAAAAGCACCTCTTTTTCCTATAGGAGGATATTTTACAGAGTCTACAACTTTTTTAGCATCATCTCCATTATTAATTAATGGAATCATAACTCCACTAGCTCCTGCATCAAGGTATCTTTGTATATTTTGTTGCTCATTTAATCCTATTCTTAGGATCGGTGTAACATTAGAAAGCTCAGCAGCACGAATCATATTTTCAGCGGTTTCATAATCCATAGGACCATGCTCACAATCAATAACGACAAAATCAAAACCTAACCAACCCATATATTCGACAAGGCCTGGTGAGGGGAAACCTATAAAAGGACCTATAGCTGACTTACCTGAATTTAATTTTTTCTTTAAATCATTTTTTCTCAAATTACACCTCTAATCATATATATAGTTATTTATTATAACTTAATCTTCTAATCTAGTTTTTTCGACCCCATTTTTTATCAAAAGTTCTTTAGTTTTATTAAGAATTAATTTGGCTATTACATCACTTTTTTGTTCAGCGTTTATTAAACACCACCTTTTATCATTCTTAGATATAGAAAGATATCCCTCTCTAACTTTTTGATGAAATTCTAAAGGTTTCTGTTCAAATTTTCTCTGATTTTCTGAATCTACTCTTTTATAATTATCGTCCCCTGTGAATAAATCTGTTTGATTAGAAACTCTAGAGAGGGCTATTTCGGGTTCAATGTCCAAAAGTATAGTTAGATTTGGGATAATATTTTTTGTAGCTATTTTATTAAGTTGATTAATTATCTCAATGTCTAATCCATGTCCAAATCCTTGATATGAAATAGTTGAATCGGTGAATCTATCTACAATTACTACTTTATTTTGCCTTAGCCCAGGACTAATTATTTCTGTGATTATTTGAGATCGAGCAGCTTCAAATAGCAATGTCTCAGATAATGGAGAAATATTACTAGAACTTTTGACCCATTTTCTAATATTGTTACCTAATATGCTTCCGCCTGGCTCTTGGGTTATAATGCAATCAACCCCGTACTTTTCTAGTTGATGAAATAGAATTTTAGCTTGAGTAGATTTACCTACACCTTCTCCACCTTCAAAAGTAATTAATAAACCATTATTAATATTTATTTTATCTAGTTTTGAAGTGATATCTCCAAAATCTAATGAATGTTGGTTATTATTTCTCAAATCAATTCTCTTATTATTTATTTGAAATTATATCTTTTTTTTTGAAATAATAACTCTTCTGTTGGGTTCTTTACCTATACTTCTAGAATTTAAGTTACTTCTATTAACAATGTCATGCTGCAACTTTCTAATGTATGAAGATTGAGGTTGAAGTTTAATATTATTGTTCCCATCAATTATTTTACTTATTCCCAGTTCAGCTTCGTAAATAGCTAATTTCCTAAGATCATTCACATTGTCATCATGTTCATCTTGTCTGTTTATAAATCTTTCTAAAAATTGTTTTATTTGTTCTTTACTAGCTTTTCTTAGCACATTGACGCTTATACCAATTTTTTCTGCATTTTTAATTATATTAGGCCTTCTACTATAATGTGATTTAGTAGTAACAAATACTTCAGCATTTTCTGGAAAATCAACAATTTGTATAGGAATTTTGTTTTTATTAGCTATTTCAATTAGAGCACCTTTACTTATTCCAAAAGGATAAATCCTAGTATAAAAAGAATTTGAAATTTCTTTTTCTACAGTTTGTAAATTATTATTTTTTGAATTTTGTTCTGGTTTTTTGTAATGAAAATCATTCAATTGAAACGGAGCAGGCTTAAATGCGGAATTATCGTTTTCTTTGTTCTCAATTATTATTTCAACTTTATTATTATGGTCTATTTTCCTAATTTCTTGTTTGTATATTAGTCCTCTGAGACTCATATCTACAGATGTTTTTACATCTGAATTTATAACAACAATGTTTCTATCTTGAATTTCTACGACTATGTCAAAAGTAGGTTGGTGTTTTCTTTCTAGAACAGTTTTTTGAGATTTTCTTTTTCTTGCCTCTAAATCTCCTAAAGTAACGGTTTGAGTTCCTCCAATCAGATCTGAAAGTGTAGGATTAGAAATTACGTTTGATAATGTATTCCCGTGGGCAGTTGCAATTAATTGCACTCCTCTTTCTGCGATTGTTCTTGCAGCAAGAGCTTCTAATTCTGTACTCATTTCGTCAATAACAATTACTTCGGGCATATGATTTTCTACAGCTTCTATCATAACGTTGTGCTGTAAGTGAGTATTTGGAACCTGAAGCCTTCTTGATTTTCCTATTGCATAGTGAGGAACATCCCCGTCACCTGCAATTTCATTAGAAGTATCTACAATAACTACTCTTTTATTGGATTTATCAGATAAAGTTCTGGCAGTTTCTCTTAGCAATGTGGTTTTACCGACTCCTGGCCTACCTAGTATTAGTATATTTTTTCCAGAAAAAATTAAATCTTCAATTAGTTTTACTGAACCAAAAATTGCCCGACCGATTCTGCAGGTTATTCCAACAGGATCACCTTGTCTATTTTTTATTACAGAAATTCTGTGTAAAGTTCTTTCGATTCCTGCCCTGTTATCATCACCAAATTTACCAATTTTACTTATTATGCTAACTATTTGCTCTCTTGTAACTTCTTTGTTGCTCAATGGAACAGTTTTATCGATATATCTAGCTTCAGGTTTTCTCCCAAGGTCTAATATAACTTCTAATAAATCATGCAAATACTCATTAGAATAAATATTTTTAGTTATTTCTTTTGGAAATATATCAAGAAATACTCTAATCTCATCAATTTTATTTTTATCTGGAAATTTGCTTGTCATAAAACTTTACATTTAACACATACTTAAGAAATATTTGTGAACTCGAGAATCTTCTGTAAGTTCCGGATGGAAAGAAGTAACAAAAATTTTATCCTGTCGCGCAGCAATAATTTCATTGTTGAGAATCGAAAGTACTTCTACATTTTTTCCAACTTCTCGAATGATTGGAGCTCTAATAAAAATAGCATTAAACTTTTTATCGTCTATACCTTTTATTACAACTTTTTCTTCAAAACTATCAATCTGTCTACCATAAAAATTTCTTTCAACCGTTATATCCATAATACCAATAGGTTTTGGATAATCATCTTTTAATTTTTTGGCTATTGTGATCATTCCAGCGCATGTACCCCACAAACCCATACCTTTACTAACTGCTTGTTTTATTTTTTCTTCAAATCCATAATTTCTAATGAGTTTGCAAATAGTTGTGCTCTCTCCTCCTGGAATAATTAAACCATCAAGTGATTCTAGCTCTTCAGGTTTTTTGATTAATGAAGCCTTGTTATCCAGTTTTTCTAGGATAGCAATATGCTCATAAAAATCACCTTGAAGAGCTAAAACACCTATTTGCTTATCAGGAAGATTTCCCAATACTACCAACCTCTAGTTTGAAGCTGATCTTTTTCGTTAATTTTGTTTGCTTCAATTCCAGGCATAGCGTCTCCCAGTCCTGCGGAAATTTCTGCAAGCATATCTGGGTCATTGTAGTGAGTTGTAGCTTTTACAATGGCTTCTGCCATTTTAGAAGGATTAGAACTTTTAAAAATTCCAGATCCAACAAATACACCTTCAACACCTATTTGCATCATTAGTGCGGCATCAGATGGTGTTGCTATACCTCCTGCAGAGAAATTTACGACTGGCAATTTACCATTTTTATGAACTTCTAAAACAAGTTCATATGGAGCTTGAAAATCTCTTGCTGCAGACATCAATTCTTCTTCAGGCATATTTTGAAGTTTTCTAATATCACTAAGTATTTGCCTTGCATGTGTGACAGCATGTACAACGTCACCAGTTCCTGCCTCACCTTTTGTTCTAATCATAGCAGCACCTTCACCAATTCTTCTTAATGCCTCTCCTAGGTTTCTTGCTCCACACACAAAAGGCATTTTGAAGTCCCATTTATTAATGTGAAAATCATTATCTGCTGGCGTAAGAACTTCGGACTCATCGCAGTAGTCAACACCTAGAGATTCGAGAACTTGAGCTTCTACGAAGTGCCCAATTCTAGCCTTAGCCATAACTGGAATAGAAACTGAGTTTATAATACCTGATACCAAATCAGGATCGGACATTCTTGCAACTCCACCATCTCTTCTTATATCTGAAGGGACACGTTCTAGAGCCATCACCGATACTGCTCCAGCATCTTCTGCAATTTTTGCTTCGTCAGGAGTAACTACATCCATTATCACTCCTCCTTTTAGCATTTGTGCTAATCCACCCTTTACCTTCCAATCACCAACATTGGGTTTTGTTTTATCCTTCCAACTTTGATTAGAATTAATCATCTTAGTTGATGTCATAATATTTCCTTTCGGCTTTATTTATTAATTTTCTAGCGACACCGAACCCGCTATTATTAATATTATAACTCTTAATATCAACTAATATTATATGATTATAAATTTTTTCCGATTAAGTTAACTAAATCTGAAGTTCTGGATGCGTATCCCCACTCATTATCATACCAACCTACAATTTTATAAAGACCAGTTCCAGGAATTTTGGAAGTGGAGGCTAAGTCTATAGTACACGAGTATGAATTTCCAATGAAATCTGAAGATACAAGCTCTTCATTTGTACAATCTAAAACACCATTAAGTTCCTTAGATGCAGATTGTTTGTATAATTCATTGATTTTTTCAATACTTTCATCGCTATTCAGTTTCACGGTAAGGTCTGTTACAGAACTTGTAATTACTGGTACGCGATATGCCATCCCGTCTATCTTTCCTTCTAAACCAGGTATTACTTTTGTCACTGCTTTTGCAGCACCAGTAGTTGTTGGAATAATATTTACCGATGCAGATCTTGCTCGCCTTAAGTCTGAATGAGCTTGGTCAAGTATATTTTGGTCATTTGTAAAAGCATGGATTGTAGACATAAATGCACTTTCCAAATCAAAGTTATCATTAAGTACTTTTACCATCGGTGCGACACAATTAGTAGTACATGAAGCATTAGAAATTATATTATGTTTTTTTGGATCGTAATCTTTGTGATTTACACCTAAAACAATAGTTATATCTTCGTTTTTTGCTGGAGCAGATATAATTACTTTTTTTACAGATCCCCCTAAATGTGAAGATGCTAGATTACCATCTGTAAAAATACCTGTTGATTCTATAACAATTTGTACTCCTTCTTTATCCCAATTAATATTCTCTGGAGATTTCTCTCTAAAAAACTTTATATAACGACCGCTAATATTTATGCCATTATCATTTATTTCGAATTTTTCTTGAAATCTTCCATGTGTAGAATCATATTTTAGTAAATGGGCACTTGTTCTGATATCACCTAAATCATTAATCGCTACCACTTCAAGTGAATCTTTAAAATTGCTGTTAATTGTTTTTAGAACTTGCCTACCAATCCTCCCAAAACCGTTAATTCCTATCTTTATTTTATTCATTTTTTTTCCTTTGAATTTATTTTTTATAAAATATTTTTACCTATGTATTTGTTATAGCCAATTGTTTGTTCAATGCTCAGCAATCTGTTGTATTTTGCTACTCGCTCACTTCTATTTGGCGCGCCTGTTTTTATTTGACCTGCTGAGACACCGACAGCAAAATCAGAAATTGTGGTATCTTCTGTTTCTCCAGAACGGTGACTAATAATACATTTGAAATTGGACTTTTTGGCTAATCTAATTGCACTTAATGTTTCTGTAACTGTTCCAACTTGGTTTAGTTTGATTAAAATAGAATTTGCAGATTTATTATCTATCCCTTTTTTTAAGTATTTTTCTTGTGTAACGAATAAATCATCACCAACTAATTGAACGTTATTCCCTAGAGTTTTGGTTAAGTCAGACCATCCATCCCAATCGTCTTCAGAAAGGCCGTCTTCAATAGAATAAATTGGGTATTGCTCGCATAGTTTTTTATACTCACTGACCAATAGTTTGCTTGACAGGACCTTATTTTCTCTACTTAGGTGATATTCATTATTTATATAAAATTCTGATGCAGCAACATCAAGTGCAATGTAAACTTCATCTCCAAGTTTATAGCCTGCATCTTCAATAGATTCTGCTACATAATTTATTGCCTCGTTATTAGTTAGGTTTTGTGGCGCAAACCCACCCTCATCTCCTACTGTTGTGACGTGATTTTTTTTTATAAGATTACTTTTTAAAGTATGGTAAATTTCTACACCACATCTTAATGCTTCATGAAAATTGTCAAATCCAATAGGAGCAATCATAATTTCTTGGAAGTCGGTTGATCCCTCCGCATGAGCTCCACCATTTAGTATATTCATCATTGGCACAGGTAAAGAAATTTCATTATGAGAGTCATTTAATTCATTTATATATTTATATAGCGGTATTTCTAAACTTTTTGCAGCAGATTTCATTGTTGCCAAAGAAACAGCTAGTATAGAGTTTGCTCCGAGATTTTTTTTATTTTCAGAATTGTCAAAATCAATCATAATATCATCAATACTTTTCTGTTTTAAAGGATCTAAATTTAGGATAATATTACGGATTTTTTCGTTTATGTTATCAACTGCATTTAATACTCCTTTTCCTAAAAATCTTTTTTTATCTCCATCCCGTAATTCAACGGCTTCCCTTTTACCTGTACTAGCTCCAGAAGGAACAGCTGCAGTTCCGGTTTTGCCGCTTGATAAAACAACTGTTGTTTCTATTGTCGGGTTGCCACGAGAGTCTAATATTTCTCTAGCAGATACATCTATAATTTTATCCATTATGGTTCCTTGTTTCCTAATCGTTTTATTTATCTGAAATAGCTTTTTTTTGTAAATTAAAAAGCTCATTTATTCCTTTTTTTGCTATTGTGATCATTTCAGAAAAATCATCATAACTAAAGGAAGATTTTTCAGCAGTTCCTTGAATTTCAACGAATTCAAATTTATCGTTCATCACAATATTCATATCAACTTCTGCTCTAGAATCCTCATCATAATTTAAGTCCAATAATATGTTTTTTTCTACGATTCCTATGCTTACTGCTGATACTAAATTTTTGATTGGATTGGCAGTAAATAATTTTTCATCTATACCACGTATTATTGCTAGGTTGAGTGCTGTAAAAGCTCCGGTTATTGATGCTGTTCTTGTTCCTCCATCCGCTCTTATAACATCGCAGTCAATTATAATAGAAACTTCACCAAGCATTTCTAAATCAACTATTGATCTAAGAGATCTACCTATTAATCTTTGAATTTCTTGAGTACGACCAGAAACTTTGAATCTCTCTCTTTGTATTCTATCTTTAGAAGATCTTGGCAACATTGAATATTCTGCTGTAACCCAACCACTACCTTTTCCTTTGAGCCATCGAGGTACTTTTTTTTCAATAGTTGCTGAACATATTACCTTTGTATTTCCCACTTCTATTAATGCAGATCCTTCTGAATCAGGTAAATAATTAGGAGTAATCTTAACATCTCTTAGTTCTGAAGAATTTCTATTGTCAATTCTTTTAATATTTTTTTTAGTCAATTTGCTCACCATTACACTTATATTAAAATGATAACAGTATTACAATTATTGTTTCTTATAAAAAAAAAATTAATTACAAGTATTTTGAGGTGAATAATGCATGTAGTAATAATGGGAGCAGGAGCTGTTGGTGGATATTTTGGTGGAATGCTGGCAAATCAAGGTGAACAAGTTACATTTATAGCTAGAGGTAATCATTTAAAAAAAATTAAGGAAAAAGGATTATCTGTTGATAGCCATTGGGGTAATTTTAACGTTAATGTAACGGCAACAGACGATCCTTCAAATACTCCGCCAGCAGACTTAATTTTCTATAGCCCAAAACTATATTCTAATTTTGAAACATTACCCCTGATTTCTCCAGTTGTTACTCAAAAAACTTCAATATTAACCATACAAAATGGTATTTCTAGTGGAGAAATAATATCAGAACGCTTTGGCAAAGAAAAAGTCTTACAAGGAGCTACGTATATTGAGTCGTCAGTAGCAGCTCCTGGTCATATTTCTCAAACTGGGCCTGTTGCAAAGATTGAATTTGGTGAAGAAGATGGATCCATCACAAACAGAGTTCAGGAATTATCTGAATTCTTGAAGCGACCAGGTATTCAAATTGAAGTAAGTAATAATATCAAAAAAACTTTATGGACAAAGTTGATTTTTGTAGGCTCAATAGGCACAATTATGGCTGCTACGAGATCAAAACTATCTGAGGTTTTTTCTTCTCCATTTGGATATAATACCATCAAAACAACAATGCAAGAAATATTACTAGTTGGTCAATCTCAAGGTATAGAATTTGATGCAGATTTAATAAAGAATTTTATGGATTCGGCTGAAAAAGATGCAGAGCATTTTCAAGCTTCCATACAATATGATTTATATGCTGGAAAACCATTAGAACTTGATGATCTGCTAGGCAGTGTAGTAAAGATCGCATACAAAGAGGGGATACCAGTACCTTCAAGTATGGCACTAATCACAGCACTTGATAAATTTAAGAGCGGAAAAACAGATTAATAGTGATTAGTTTTTTATGATAGGTAAAATTATCCTAGAGGGATAAGTATCATTAGTATAAATTGTATTATTTGCGATAATTTTTTTTGTATGAAACCCTAATTTTTCACCCGTATTTGGATTTACATCAAATCTTGGGTAGTTTGAACTGGATATATCTAATCTAATTTTATGACCTTTCTTAAATAAGTTTGAAACTGGCCACAATTTAACAGAAATTTCGTATGGTTTATCGGGGATTAATAACTCTGGATTTGTCCATGAATCTCGATATCTCATTCTTAGTATAGTATCAGTTATATTCAAATGGTAGCCTTCAGAGTAATCAGATGATTCAGGGTAAATATCTAAAAGTTTAAAAGTAAAATCTGTATCTAAACAATCTGATGAAACCCATAATTTCAAAACTACTTCTCCGGTAACCTCTGTGTCTTCCTCGAGTATTTTTGTCTCGAATGATATAACATCATCTCTATCCCTTAATAATTTATACGGTTTTTTGGCTCCTATCCACATTTTTGATTCTTTCTGATGCCATCCAGCAGCAGATATAACTTCTCTCATATTATTTCGAACAAGAGTCCATTGATCTAGGAAATCTGGAACAAAATCTTCTTTTGGACCTCCTTCTTTTTCAGGGATTATTTCAAACATTCCTACAATCTGCCCACCTATTGTTGGTACTGGATTATTGGGATCAAACTTATAGGTTATTTTACTGTTTTCTTCAGTATCTAAAAATGGAGTAAGTTCTCTTTCATTGCTAAGAAATAAAGTGTTATATTCTGTTCTTTCCAAAGGCCATTCAATCTCATCTCTCCATATTCCTCCATGATTAAGGTTTCCATTTGTCGTTTTTCTCCCATCACCATGTCCCATTATGTATAACCTTATTTTTGGTTTTTCTTTTAAGTCAATATTTTTTAGGTGTTTGTCAAAAAAGTTTAATCTTTCTTCATTATATTTTTGTACACCCCAAACACTTTGTATGCCTGTGTCAGCATCTCCATGGGAACTTCCTTCTGCTCTCATTCCTCCGTGACACCAAGGACCAATGATTAGGCTTGTGTTAGATTTATTTTTTTCATTCATAAATTTATAATAATCACACGATGCTCCAATAAAGTTGTCATAATATCCACAAGCTATCATTAAGGGAACATCTGCATGCTCATTAAAATATTTTTCCTGGTTAGCGTAATCTCCATCCCACCACTCATCATAATCACTTTTTAGCAAATAATTTTTTGCAGTTTGTTCTATTGAAGGAGCAACCTTAAGAGCTGTATCAAATGGATTGTCGGGAAAATTTTGTATCCAATCTCTCATATTTCTCATTGCGTCCATAATTTCCTTAGCCTTATTTCTATCATGTCCAATTTCATGACAATCCAAAGCATGTAAATGGATTGCAGCAAACATTTGAAGAGACATTGCGCCACCTTCTCTGCACTCGTGCAAGTAAGGGTTGGTCGGTGCGGCTTCAACCCACATTGCAGATAGATGTGGAGGTTTTTTTAAAGCTAACTGTTGTTGAACAATACCTCTATGTGATGATCCTAAAGTTCCAATTTTTTTATTGGACCATTCTTGTTTTGCTAACCATTCGATTGTATCGTATCCATCGTCACCTTCCCATGGATTATGAGCATGAAAATATTTACCATCTCCTTCCGATCTAAATCTTGATCTCAAATCTTGAATTACAAATACATATCCTCTTCTAGAAAAAAAAGGATATATATCATCCCATTCTGGTGCTGTTTTATCATATGATGTTCTTACTAGTAATGTAGGCAGTTTTTCTCTTGGAATTAATCCGTCCCCATGACATGGATAATAGATATCAGTGGCAAGTTTTATTCCATCTCTCATAGGTATCATGACATCGCGTTCAGCATAAAATCCGTAAGAAGGTTCTGAAATTTTTTTATTCATCAAACAGCAAATTTCCTTATAAATCTATTTAAAAGATCATTTAATTCGAAAAAAGTAATACACTAAATACTTTTTTTCCATTATTATCTACAAATTATAAACTATTCTAATTCTTAATTATAGGAGAAAAAATTGACCTTCAAAGTTATTGCTATGGATTACAAAAAGTCACCATTAGACTTGACTATAAATACTATCACTGATGCTGGAATCGAGTTTGAATATATTCCTTGTAAATCGGAAAATGATATGGTTCAGGCAGGTAAAAATGCTGATGTCATACTAGTAGGTACTGTTCCTCATACCACTAGAGAGGTTATTGAAAGTTTACCAAGATTAAAAATGATTGCTAGGCATGGAGTTGGTGTTGACTCGGTTGATTTAGTTGCTGCTACTGAAAAGGGTATATGTGTTACTAATACTCCAGGAGTAAATACTAGTGAGGTAGCAGATCACGCTGTAGCTCTACTTCTTTCTATCACAAGAAATATACCTTATTTGAACGATGCACTAAAACAAGGTCATTGGTCTAATCCGCCAGAAGGGAAAAATATATCATCATTAACTTCCAATTTGAGAAGAATATCTGGAAATACAGTTGGGATTTTCGGATTTGGCAATATAGGTAAGGCTTTTGCCTCAAGAATTAGAGGATTTGGTCCTGGAAGAATCATAGCTTGCGATCCTTATGTAAACCAGACATCAGCTGATCTTTTTGGGGTAGAATTAGTTGATTTTGATACACTAATCACGCAGTCAGACTTTATTTCTGTACACTCTCCCTCTTCAGAAGAAACTAAACATAGATTTAATTATGATGTTTTTTCTAAAATGAAACCCAATGCAATTTTTATAAACTGTGCAAGGGGACCTATTGTTGATGAATTAGGTCTTCAAGAAGCACTAGAAAAAAATCTTATTTCAGCTGCTGGTATAGATGTTACTGAAACTGAGCCAGTAAGTTCTGAAAGCCCTCTTTTAAAATTAAATAATCTATTTATTACTCCCCACATAGCTGGTAATTCTGATGTAAGTCAAATTGAAGGAGCTATAAGATGGGGAGAAAATGCAGTTAATGTTCTTACAGGTAAACCTTTGCATGGTTTAGCAAATCAAGAAGTCCTAAAACGAATAGCAGTTATAAGATCGCATGGTCAATCTAGGTGGGACAATATTCCAGACCCAACAGTACGAACTTGGAGTTAAATAAAAATAATATATAATAATAAATGATTTTTAATAAAGTTAAGGTGAAATTATGTGGGCTTTTATAAGCGGAAATCAAGTAGATATAAAGGAAGCAAAAGTTAGTATTATGACTCACGCTTTGCACTATGGGACAGCTACTTTTGAAGGTATACGTGGAAATTGGAATGAAAATAATAACTCGATGTATATTTTTCGTATGAAGGAACACTACGAACGCCTACTTAGAGGATGTAAAATTCTAAGAATTGAACTACCATATTCTGTTGAAGATCTTAGCGAAATTACCATAGACTTAATCAAAAAAAACAATCTAAAAGAAGATGTTTATATAAGGCCCTTAGCATATAAGGGTGCAGAAATGGTGGCAAATTTAAAATTACATGAAGTGTCAGATGATTTTGCTTTAGTTACTCTTCCATTTGGGTCTTATATTGATAATAGTAATTCAATTAGATGTCAAACATCAAGTTGGAGGAGGCCAATGGATTCATCTATGCCCACTGGTGTTAAACTTACTGGACTTTACACTACAAATATTTTGGCTAAAACTGAAGCAGTATCTGCTGGTTTTGATGAAGCAATATTATTAAATCAAGATGGTACTGTTTCAGAAGGTAGTGGGGAAAATTTATTTATGATTCAAAATGATAAATTAATTACGCCTGCTGAGACAGATAATGCATTATTAGGAATTACAAGAGATTCTGTAATTGAGCTTGCAACTAAAGAAATAGGGATAGATGTTCAAGAGAGAAGAATTCATAGATCAGAATTATATTTATCAGATGAAATTTTTCTAACTGGAACAGCTGCTCATGTCACATCCGTAGGAGAATTAGATAATCGAAAAATAGGAGGTGGAGAAATAGGTAAAATCACAAAACAAATCCAAGATCTTTATTTTTCAGTTTTGGTAGGTGAGAATTCAAAATATTTAGATTGGTGCACTAAAATTTCAATGGATTGACACTATGAACTACTTCAATAGTGATATTAGAGAAATATTTATAAATCATTATGTAATTTATGTATACCTTTCTTGTTTTGGTACATTACAAATAGTTTCTGCAATATCAAATTTGCGCGGCATAATGATATTGTCAAATCCTAAATCAAATAAGATACTTGGTATAGTATTTCTTGTCTCAGGTTTTATTTTCTTTTTTTCTGCTCCTCTATTTATAAATTCACTATCGACAGGTTCTGGCTTTAGTAGAGCAACAATGGAGAATTTTGCATCAGTAAGAAATGTTAATGATATAGATGGAGGGTTGCATGGAACAGCTCAATTTCTTTTATTTTTTTTAGGTTGTATTTTATCTTTTTTTACATCTGTGATAATTTCTGGGATTTTGAGGTTTTTAAATAAAAAATCGGAAACTCTTATTGTAGGTAAAAAAAAATCTAGAGGGATTTTTACTCTAAAAAATTATAATTATTATTCATCATTAAGATTGAATCTTAAAGGTAGATTTTTAGATGATGCTTGACGAAAAAATAACTATTTTTATAAATAACTTGAACGGTAAAAATCTTTTTTGGGATTCATTTTTTCAAATTTTTGCAAGTGACTACTTAGTTCCAGTTATTTGTGCATTATCAATTTTTTCACTATGGTTTTTAGTTTTAGATTCAAAAAAATTATTATTAAATCAAAAATCAGTATTTTATTCAATTTCAGCTATCATAGTAACTAATATTTTGGTTTGGTTAGTGAATAATTTAGTTTCAAGGCCAAGACCTTTTATTGGTAATTCAGATGAAATACAACTGATGTTTTATGCCCCTACAGATCCGTCTTTTCCTGCAAATCCGGTGGCGATTGGATTTACCGTTGCTGCCTCGATTTTTCCTGCAAATAAATATCTAGGATATATTTTATTAGTAGCATCTTTAATATTTAGCTTTTCAAGAATATATGTTGGCGTTTTTTACTTTATTGATGTTTTTTCAGCTGCAATTCTTGGTTTTATAGTTGCATTGTTAGTAAGAAAAATTATGCGCATAAAAATTATTAATTTAATTTTGATGAAGCAGATAAAAATCTTAAGGCTTTTAGCACTATCCTAGTCTTCAAATTTAGGTAAGTGCCCGTCAAGAATAAGTTGAGGGTTAGAAATAAATAATTTATTTGAGACTTTTTCTCCAAAAACTTCGGTAATTAACTCGTAGGATACATTTAGGTTAGGAAAAAGAATTTTATCTTTATTATGTATTTCAGAGGAAATACATGTAGCATGTTTTTTTTCTATGATTTCTAGTGCAAATTTTTTACTTATATCACCATTATTACCGATAATACTGTCCGAACTAATTTGAATTAAAGCACCTAGATTTATAATTTCTTCTAGAATTTTATAATTTTTTCTTAAGTAAATATTTCTTTCAGGATGTGATATTATCGGGTAAAGTCTTTTATCTCTAAATTTTTCAATAATTTTTAGATTACTTTCATCAAAATAATTAAAAGTTGATTCGATCAAGAAAAATCGCGTTTTGTTAAGTGAAAAATTTTGTGCTTCATTATCGATAATATCAATAATTTTTTCAGAGAAATTTAATGAAATTCCAGAAAAAATATTAATACCTATAGAATTTTTATGAGCTAATGTATTTAATTTTTCTACATACTCTTCAATATCCTTAAAATTCTTATTATTAATCAAAAGGTTTTCATAATGAGGTGTTGCAATAATTTTTGAAATCCCACTTTTTTCTGCCAAAACTAAAATTTCTAGAGATTCATCAAAGTTAAATGGACCATCATCAAATTCTGGTATTATATGTGACTTAATATCTGTAAATTTTTTCATTATTAAGACCTTGCCTTAACCCTCCTAAAAACTTCTCCATACTTAAATTTAAATTTTATTGATGCATCTTCATGTCTTTTTTTCATGCTATTCCATAAATCAGACCCAACAGATAATCCAGGTATCTGGCTTTTATGCATGGATAAAGCCTGAATTTTAGTATTTATAGATTCGGTTATATCTACAATTATATTGGGTTCATCTGCTCCCCAGAAAAATATTTCTTTAACCTTGTGGGTGGACAATCCATTTTTTATTTGATTTTCGAAATGTAAATGATCTCTTGCAAAAGGATATACTGCGTCTTGAACAGTAATTCCTGTATTTCTGTGATCTCTATGCTGAAAAGAGTTTTTTCGAAAATGATCATGAGTGAAAACAACTTCTGGCTTAAATTTTCTTATATTTTCTACAATTTGTTCTAAGAAATCGTCACTTGCTTTTAGTTTGCCATCTTCATATTCCAGAGATATAAGATTTTTAACTCCTATAACATTGGCTGCTTCTTTTTGTTCTTTCTGGCGAAGAATTTCAATTTTTTCTGATGTCATTTTTAAATCATTACTTCCGCTATTACCTGTAGTACATTGCACAAATGTAATTTCAGTGCCATTCTTTGACCATTTTGATACCGTACCTCCGGAACCAATCTCTGCATCATCAGGGTGAGCAAAAATCACCATTGCTGTTTCTGGCCTATAATCGACAATATCCATATTAATACCCTATAAATTTCCTAAATCTCTTATCTAATTTTCAATATAATACAATTAAGTTTAAATACTTTTATAACTTTTGTAGTTATAAAAACATTAGTATGAGGTTATAAATTGACACATTTACTAAAATCTGACTCGGAAATTCACTTAGTAATTGAGAATGAAAAAAAACGCCAAAGAGAGCAATTAGTAATGATTGCTTCTGAAAATTATACAAGTTCAGCTGTTCTTGAAGCTACTGGTTCTATTTTGACTAATAAATATTCTGAAGGTTATCCTGGAAAAAGATATTATGCAGGGTGTGAGAATGTTGATATTTCGGAAAGCTTAGCTATAGAAAGAGCTAAATCTTTATTTAACGCTGAATCAGCAAATGTTCAAGCCCATTCTGGTTCACAAGCCAACATGGCGGCTTTTTTTTCTATGTGTCAGACAGGAGATACTATTATGGGTATGTCTCTGGACCATGGTGGCCACTTAACTCATGGCTCAAAGGTTAACTTTTCAGGTAAACTGTATAAATTTGTCCCTTTTGGTGTTAATAGAGAAACAGAAGCTTTAGATTTCAATAATTTATATGAAATCGCAGAAAAAAATAAACCAAAACTTATAATTGCAGGATTTACAGCATATCCACTAAAGGTTGATTTCGAGAAGTTTAAGCATATTGCTGATTCAGTCGGAGCTTTACTTTTAGCTGATATGGCTCATATCTCTGGTCTTGTTGCTGGAGGTGCTCATCCTTCCCCTGTTGCTCATGCAGATATAGTTACTAGTACCACCCATAAGACTCTCAGAGGCCCCAGAGGTGCTTTAGCTTTGATGAAGAAAAATTTTGAAAAAAAATTTAATTCAGCTGTATTTCCTAATATGCAAGGTGGTCCAATGCAGCATTCAATAGCTGCTAAAGCAGTAGCATTTAAGGAAGCTATGTCAGAAGATTTCAAAAACTATTCTTTTCAAATAGTGAAAAATTCAAAAATTTTAGCAAAATCTTTGTCTGAAAATGGTCTAAGAATTGTAGCTGGAGGCACTGATACTCATATGCTTCTTGTGGACACAAAGGCTATTGGATTAAACGGTTCAGATGCAGAGTCAGCATTATTATCATCAGGGATTGTTGTGAATAAAAACTCAATACCATTCGATGATGAACCACCCATGATTACTTCTGGTATCAGGATTGGGACTGCGGCACTCACTTCTAGAAATATGTTAGAAAAAGATATGGAAATAGTATCGGAATTTATTTTAGAGTCTCTAAGAAATCACGATAATAGTAAAATTTTAAGTTCAATTAAGGAAAAAGTAGCGAGTTTTTCAGCAAAATTTATCGTTCCAGGTTTGGATTAATATACTAATATTTGGTCAAAAAACTAATAATATTGCTGAATTTTTATCCTTTTGATAGTAAAATAAGATGGTTAAAAAAAATAGGTAACGGTTAATTTTGATTAAATATGAAATAGTATGTATTGTATCTGGTGAATTTTCTGAGAAGGAAGTAAAAGACGTAGAATCTAATTTGGTTACTACACTTTCTTCAAACGATGCACAGTCTCCCCTGACAAAAATTTGGGGTAAAAGGACTCTAGCTTATCCCATTAATAAAAATGATGAGGGCTACTATATTCAAGCAAACTTTGAAATGTCTCAAGATAAAATTAAGAATGTGGATGAAGCATTAAGATTTGATCAAAAAATTATCAGGTATCTTATTGTAAAAGACGATCTTTTTGGCAGAGTTCCTGTTAAGCGTAAGAAAAAGGAAGCTGCAGTTGAGTCTTAATCAAATATTACTAATTGGCAATGTCGGGAATGATCCAGAGATGAGGTATACTTCATCTGGTACTCCTGTAACAACATTTAATTTAGCGACTAACAATACTTACAGGGATCAAAATGGAGAAACAGTAAGCGAAACAGAGTGGTTCAGAATTACAGCATGGAATCGTCAGGCTGAATCGGTAAATCAATACCTAACAAAGGGTAGAAAAGTTTTTGTAGAAGGTAGACTTACAAAAAGTGAATATGTTGACAAGGAAGGCGTTAATAGGTCTAGTCTAGAGGTAAGTGCAACTAGAGTAGTATTTTTAAGTAGTCAATCAGGCGAAGAGCCATCCTCTCAACCAAGCTCAAGTAATGATAATAATATAAATAATAATGATACATTCTCTCCTAACGATAACTCAGAAGATATTGAAGAACTACCGTGGTAAAAAAATAGGAGATAAATGACTACTTATAATAGAAGAAATAATTTCACAAGTTACAAACGCTCTAAATACGATTTCTGCAAGGAAAATCTTATTGATTATAAAGATGCTTCCTTATTAAGAAAATTTATTACTGATCGTGGTAGAATTGATGCAGGTATAAAATCTGGTAATTCAGCAAAATGTCATAGAGAGGTGACAAAAGCAATAAAAAGAGCAAGATATCTAGCTCTTTTGCCTTATGCTCCTCAACACGAGAGGGTAACTGGTCCAGTAAAGATTTTTGAAATTGATGAAAAACCTTCAGAAGAACCAGAAGTTAAAGATTCCAAAGTTGTTGCTGCAGACGAGGATAATTCTAACTCTTCAGACGATCAAGTTACAGAGCAAGAAAATTCTACTTCTGACGATACCCAAACTTCTTAGATTGCGTTTTTTATCAGAATTTCATGTTTAGTAATAACGAAAAAGAAGACAATAAATTAAACGATCTCAATGATGATGTTGAGGAGAAATTAGAATTTAATATAGGGCAAAGAAGTATCCAGCAGTCTATTAAAAAATCCCGGATGGATTATCTGAAAGAGAGTAAGGAAAATAGTTCAAGGTCTCGTCCTTACGTTATATTTGGAATAATTATTGTAATAATTTTATTACTTATTCCTGCATACTCATATTTTCAAATTTATGTATTCCCGCCTAGAGAACTGGCATTGAGAGTTGAGGATAAAGAATATTCAAGAGGTGATGTTGTAGATTTTATAAGGTACAACCAAAGAATTAGTGAAGATCTTGGAGTTCCATTTCAAGTTGGTAATTCACTTTTTGACGCAATGCTAACTCTTCAGGAAAATGAATTATCGTATCAGTTAGCTCCTAAATATGGTATATCTGTGTCTAAGGAAGAGGTTGATGAAAGATTCAGTACTACTTTGGGTTTTGTAGCATTTAATGCTTCAGATGATCCTAACATAGCTGCAGAAGATAAAGTGAATTTAGATGAAGCAAAACGTCAATTTATAAATAAAATTGGTGTAAATGAAGATGATTTTAGAGATTTTATTAAAAAATCAATGTTTAGAGAAAGACTTCGTGAAGTAGTTGGTCAATCAGTTCCAAAGTTACAAGTTCAAGTTCATATTTATGAAATTATTTTGCTAAATCCAGACAACCAAATTCAGCAAAAAATTGATAGGGAACTTAAAGCCGGAGATCCGATAGAAGATATTGTAATGAGATATTCTGAAGACCCTAATAAAAGAAGGGATCTTGGAGAAATTGGTTGGTTCCCATATGGTACTAATCCTGAACTTGATGCCTTGCTTTTTGGCCTTGATAAAGATGGAAATAGGCTACTGCCTATTCGTCAAACAACTTCTTCTAGGTACGATGAAGAAAAAAAATGGCATAGTTACATTGTTGTAAATGAAGTATCAGAAGCAAGAGAGGTAGACAAGGAAAATATGGAATTACTTGTAGATAGAGCAATGACATTATTTTTGAACGAAGAAAGAAAAAATTTTGATCTAAAAATGGTTTTAGATAGTGACATTTTTGAATGGGTTAATAAGCAAGTTAAGATGTCTTCATTACTTCCTACTCCAACAGCAGTATCATATGATTTTTCGAATTTACCTGGAAATTAAGATATGAAAAAGGTTTTTATTCTTTCCAAAAGAAATATTGCATTACTTGGTTTAGGTACTGTAGGTAAAGCCGTTTATGAAGAGATTAATAATAATGTTTCCTATGTTTTAGTTAAAGACATCACTAAGAAAAGAAATATTCAATTAAGTGAAAAAATTATCACTAATGATTTTCAAGAAATAATACAAGATAAAAATATCGATATAGTTATTGAGTTAATAGGTGGTGAAAATCCGGCTTATAATTATATTAAGAAATCAATAAAAGCAAATAAAAATGTGATCACTGCTAATAAAGAGGTTATGGGTAAGCATGGTAAAGAATTACTAAATCTTGCAGAAAAAAATAATGTTTTTTTACTTTATGAAGCTAGTGTCGCAGGTGGTATACCAATAATTAGTCCATTAGTTAATGATCTTTCGGCTAATGAATTTTCAAGTATTAGGGGGATTATTAATGGTACAACTAATTATATTTTAACTAAAATGTCAAATCAAAAATTAGAATTATCAGACGTATTAAAAGAAGCGCAGGATTTAGGATATGCAGAAGCAGACCCGACCTCTGATATTGATGGATTCGATGCTCAATATAAAATATCTATTTTGTCACGAATTGCTTTTAAATCTGATGTATCAATAGATCAAATATATGTTGAAGGAATTAGTAGTATAAAAAGTAAGGATTTTGGATATGCTAGTGAATTAGGTTACACTATAAAACTTTTAGCTACAGCAAGTATTAATCAGGATAAAAATTTGCTAGTAAAAGTTCACCCAGCACTTATACCAAATCATGTTCCTATGTCATCAGTAAATGGAGTACTTAATGCTGTGGAAATTAAGGGTGATTTGGTTGGAACTTTGTGGTTTCAGGGTGCAGGAGCAGGAGCAAAAGCAACTGCTAGTTCTGTTTTATCTGATCTAATCAAGATCCAAAATACTGAAAAAAAAATAGATATAAATCGCAAAAATACGTATGAAATTACTAGTATGAGCAGTCATATTTGTCAGTATTATTTAAGATTAAATGTGTCTGACAAGCCAGGTGTTTTGGCTGGTATTGCTATGGAATTTGGGAAAAAAAATATTAGTATCTCATCTGTACTTCAGAAAGATTTACACGATGATGGAAGTGCAGATTTAGTTATAATGACATATCCTTCATTAGAAAGAGACATGCAAGCTTCTATAAAACAAATAAAGAATCTTGATACAGTATTTAATATAAAGGGCATGATTAGAGTAGAATCTTATAAATAGATATCCTTATTTTTAAATGAGATATGGAGGGTAAAATGAAAAATAGAGGCTTAATCGATAGATATAAACATTTTTTACCTGTGAACGATTCTACACCTATAATTTCAATGGGAGAAGGAAACACACCATTAGTTACTTCTCAATCATTATATAAAGATATTGGATGTAAAAATCTTTGCTTTAAACTCGAAGGCTCTAATCCGACTGGCTCATTTAAGGACAGAGGAATGGTTTTTGCAGTATCTAAGGCAATAGAAGAAGGTAAAAAAAGAATTATTTGTGCTTCAACGGGTAATACTAGTGCATCAGCAGCGGCTTATGGAGCAAGATACGGATTAGAAACATTTGTTTTTATTCCTGATGGTAAAATAGCAATGGGGAAACTATCTCAAGCAATGATTTATGGAGCTAAAATTATTTCTATAAAAGGTAATTTTGATGAAGCATTAAAAGCTGTGATTAGTATTTCAGAGGAATTTAATATTGGACTTGTTAATTCTCTTAATCCATACAGAATTGAAGGACAAAAAACGGGATCTTTCGAGATAGTAGATGAAATAAATGATTCACCAGATTACTTGTTTATTCCTGTTGGAAATGCTGGAAATATAACTGCATACTGGAAAGGGTTTAAGGAGTATAAAAATCATAATAAAATCAAAAAACTGCCCAAAATGATGGGTTTTCAGGCGGCGGGAGCTGCACCAATTGTTATTGGAAAGCCGGTAAAAAATCCTGAAACAATAGCTACTGCAATAAGAATTGGTAATCCAGCTAGTTGGGAAAATGCAGAAAAAGCAAGAGACGAGTCTGGTGGTACTATAGGAATGGTTGAAGATAAAGAAATATTGAGTGCCTATATGAAATTATCAAATGAAGAAGGCATTTTCTGTGAACCATCTTCAGCTGCTTCTTTAGCAGGCTTAATGAAACTCAGTAAAGAGGGTTTTGATTTTAGAGATAAGAATATTGTATGTATCTTAACAGGTAATGGCTTAAAAGATCCAGCTACGGTGAAGGATAATGTTGTATCAGAAATATTTAAGGTTGATTCTGATATGAACAAAATTAGACACAAAATTACATCGATAATGAAAGAATAAATTGACAAGTTCTAAAAGTTCTAATTTTGATGGATTTAGCAATATTAAATTGGTTAATAATTTAATTTTTGATAATTCAAACACTAGAAAAAATATAAATTATACAAATCCATTTGATTATTTTGATACAAAAAATATTTGGTACAAGCATTTTGGTCAAGAGTATGAAGTTTGTATGTTTCTTCTTTCTGATGACAAAAAAAACAATAATATAATTGCTCCTATGAAAATTAAAGATAATGAAATTTCACTTTTAGGAAGCAAGAGTTTATTTGATTATCAAGATTTACTTTACTCATTTGATTATGATGAGAAGAATCTTAGTAATGATATAAAAAAAATTCTTTATGAAATTTATAACTTAAAAAATATTGATAATTTTATGTTTGAGTCAGTCTCTGAACTATCACCTCTGTACAATTACTTTAATGAAAATGATGATGAATTATGGGATTATGAGGTTGTTTTTGAAGATGTATGCCCAAAAGTTAGTTTACCAAATTCATGGGAAAGCTACCTAGTCAACTTAAAGAAGAAATATAGACATGAATTAAAAAGGAAGATCAAGAGAATACATACTTCAGGTACTGTAAATCATTATGAATTATCAAAGAAAAGTGAAATTATGGAAAATTTAGACTATTTTATTCAACTAATGAAGTCTAGTTCTGTAGATAAAAGTAAATTTATGACACAAGACAATCAAGCTTTTTTTATTGATCTTATTGATAATCTAAAAGAAAAAGATAATATAGTTAGACTAACTTTTCTAGAGTTTGATAACACTAAAGTAGCATCTTCACTATCATTTGTTATGAATAATACCCGTTATTTATATAACAGTGGCTATGATCCAAAATTTTCTGATTTGTCAGTCGGTTTAATTAATCATGCTTACGCTATAAAGCTTTCTATAAAGCAAAATATAAAGTTTTTTGATTTTATGAGAGGCAATGAAAGGTATAAGTATCATCTTGGATCTGTAGATAGTAAACTCTATACTATCAATGGAAAGCGTAAATAATTTATGAAAATTGCTTTATTAAGTGTGCATGGATGTCCTCTAAGAATGGCAGGTACTAAGGATGTTGGAGGTATGAACATTTATATCAATGAGATTTCTAAATCTTTATCCAGTATTTCAATTAATTGTCAGATAGATATTTTTTCTAGAAGGCATGATTTATTTGATCCTTTTATAATACAAATCAATGATAATGTAAGAGTAATTCATATTCCTGCTGGCCCTCCGTCATTATCAAAAACAGATACATATGACCTACTAGAAGAGTTCACAAAAACAATTAGTGAATTTACCTTAAAAAATCAAATTACTTATGATTATATTTGGAGTCATTATTGGTTATCAGGAATTGTTGGAATTGAATTAAAAAAACTTTGGGGAATACCACATATAACAACTTTTCATACAATTTTTTCAATTAAGCAATTTTATAACATAAATATTGAAACTGATCATAAAATGAGGTCTAACTATGAAGAAATCATATCTAAAAAGGTGGATATGATAATAACCTTTAGTGAGCACGAAAAGAGGTGGTTGTCACAGAATTTTAAAGCAAATGAAAAGAAAATTAAAATTGTTTATCCTGGGGTTGATAAAAATAAGTTTTATAGTATGAATAAGAGTTATTCTAACGAGAAAAATCGTAGACTCAAACTCGAATTACTTTTTGTTGGTAGAAACGAAACAATAAAAGGATTAGACGTTCTTATAAACTCATTAATAAAGGTAAGTAATCACCAACAATCTTATCAATGGAGGCTAAATGTTGTTGGAGGTGAATATACTGACTCAGAACTCATTGATATTAAAAAAAAAATAGGTCAAGATATCTTTTCTAATTCAATTAATTTTATTCCTAGCGTGACTCATACAAAATTATACGAATATTACGATAGAAGCGATTTACTAATTGTTCCAAGTTATTATGAAAGCTTCGGATTAGTAGCGCTAGAATCTATCGCATGTTCAACTCCCGTAATAGCTTCAAATGTAGGAGGGCTTAGCATTATAATTAACCCTGGTTATAATGGATTTTTGTTTGAAGCAGGGGATGATTATAGTCTTTCCGAAATTATAATTTCTATGTATTTAAGAGATGGTAATCCTGACTGGATGAAGATAAAATCATTATCAAAAAATGCACTTAATCATTCTGAGATGTTCTCATGGGAAAATTCTGCAAAAAAAATTATTTCTTATATGGAAAAGTTAGTCTAATTCTTTTTCCCACCAAGTTAGTGATAGATATTTATTAAAACCAAATTTCTCATATAATTTACATGCTTGTGTATTTCTTGAATCTACATCTAATATAACTTTTTTCAGCCCATTGTTAATTTGATGTTTTAAGGCATAATATAATAGATATTTACCTAGCCCTTTTCCAGTAAAATCGGGGTCAATACCTAACATATTAATTTTTGAAATAAAGTCTTGTGTTTGCATAATCCAAACGTAACCTAAAATTGAATGAGATTTATTTTTATGTATAAATATTGTATTGTACTTTTTAGTAATTTCTTCTTTTATTTCTGAGGAAGTATTTTTTTCATAACCCCAATGGCTTTTGAATGCGTCATTTTGTAAATTAGTTAATTTACATGAATCTTTTTCTTCGATTTGAATAATATTAAATTTATTATCTATTTTAATTCTTAAGTCATCAAATAACATTTTTTCTAATTTATGAAATTCTCTAACTGCTCTCCAGTTACAGCTAATAAGGTATTTTTGTAGTTTTTTTTCATCATTATTTGATGCTATAACCAATTTTTTGGTTGTGATTTTTGAATTTTTCTTCAAAAAATTTATTATTTTTGTAATATTTGAGTAATTTTCATCTTCTAAAAAAATATTTAATTGGGAGTAACCCAAGCCTAACTTATTTTCAATTAAGCAGTAACCAGAAATTACTTTTCTATTTTGACCTGAAAAAATTAGGAAAAAACTTTTAGAAGTGTCATTTTGTTTAGAGTTAAGAGAGTTTTTGAAAAAATTGTACTCAAATATCCAGTCTATATAACCATGTGGCTTAGAATTTTTTATAAATTCATATAAGTTTTTTGTATATGATTTATCGAAATTAATTATGCGCATATTATGATTTTTTTTTCTGAAAATTTATCAAATCTTTTTTTATTATGTTTATTTTACAATTAAGAATTGATTTGAACTACAGTTAGCCTTTATAATAGTACAGGCGTTGAAAGAAAGTAGTAAGTTATATTTTTATTTTAGAGAGTCGGTGTTAGCTGTAAATCGATATAAAAAATTTCTGAACTCGTTCTGGAGCTTTTCTCAGTGAGAGACGTTGATTTCGTAAAAATTATAAGTGGTTAGGAAGTAATCCTGACAATAAAGGTGGTACCGCGGGTAATTTCTCGTCCTTTGTATGGACGAGATTTTTTTGTTAATAAAGATATAGAAAAATATTTATGTAGGAAAAAATGAAAGAGAAAAAATTAGGGAGTCAAATAGTTTGCGAGGCATTAATTAATGAAGATGTTAATGTTGTTTTTGGTATACCAGGTGGCGCTATTTTACCACTTTACGGAGTTTTATCTCAGTATGAAGATCTAAAGCATATACTTGTTAGACATGAACAAGGTGCAGCGCATGCTGCAGACGGTTATTCTAGATCTACAGGTAAAGTAGGAGTGGCTTTTGCTACATCTGGTCCCGGGGCTACTAATCTTATAACTGGATTGGCGACTGCTATGATGGATTCTGTTCCTATGGTTGCAATTACAGGTCAAGTAGGAAGGGCTGCTATAGGATCAGATGCTTTTCAAGAAACTGACATTACTGGAGCTACATTGCCAGTAACTAAACATAATTATTTAGTTATGAAAGCTGATGATATAGGAGAAATTATTCATGAGGCTTTTTATATTGCTCGCACCGGAAGGCCTGGCCCTGTATTAATTGATATACCTAGAGATGTTTTCACAGAATTAGGAAATTATGATCCAAAAAAACAACTTTCTATTCCAGGTTATAATGTTCCCAAAAATGCTGATGATAATGAGGTAGAATTTGCATCTAAATTAATTAATAAAGCAAACAAACCTGTAATACTTGCAGGGCATGGAGTAATAATTTCTAAAGCTTGGGATGAATTAAGACTTATTGCAGAAAAAGCCCAAATTCCCGTTGTAACTACTTTACTAGGTATATCATCTTTTCCTGAGAATCATATATTAAGTACTGGATGGCCTGGGATGCATGGAATGGCATATGCTTCGTTAGCATTAGATCAAGCTGACTTAATAATAAATTTTGGTAGTAGATTCGATGATAGAATTGTTGGAGATGTTTCAAGGTTCGCTAAAAGATCAAAAAAAATTCATGTTGATATAGATCCTGCAGAAATAAATAAGAGTGTTCAAGTTGATGTTTCTTTAATAGGGAATATCAAAGATGTTATTACTCAACTTTTACCTTTAGTTGAAAAAACTACCCATACTTCATGGATAAATCACATAGATAAATTAAAAAGTGATCATCCGTCACTAGAAATTCCTAAGTCGGATAGAATATTGGGCCAATATGTTGTAAAAAAACTTTCTGATACTACAAAAGGTAATGCTATAATTTGTTCTGGGGTTGGGCAGCATCAAATGTGGGCTGCTCAGCATTACACTTTCACTAATCCAAACTCATGGCTATCATCGGGTGGTCTAGGTACTATGGGTTATGAAGTTCCATCAGCAATAGGTGCTCAGGTTGGGAATCCAGGCAAACTTGTTTGGTCAATATGTGGTGATGGAGGTTTTCAAATGACACTTATGGAATTAGCTACTATTGCTGAAAACAATTTACCAATTAAATACGCAATATTAAATAATAATCATTTAGGTATGATTACTCAATGGCAAGGTTTATTTTATAATCAAGATTATCAGGCTGAAACGTATACTGGTAATCCTGACTTTGTAAAGCTTGCTGAAGCATATGGTATAAAGGGTATCAGAGTCTCTAAAAAAGATAATGTTGAAAATGCAATAATTGAAGCTAATAAACACAATGGGCCTGTATTGGTAGATTTTGTTATAGAAAAAGTAGATGATGTATATCCAATGATACCTGCAGGGCAGAGTGTAAATGAACTTATAGAAGGACCGAATAATGTCTAATAATATAGAACAAAGAACGATATCTGCATTGGTTCAGGATAAACCAGGCGTTTTAGCTAGAATTGCTGGATTATTTAGGCGAAGAGGTTTCAACATTGCAAGCTTGACTGTAGGTAGGTCAGAACAAAAAGGATTATCTCGTATGACTTTTGTTGTTGAGGGGCCTCAAGAGGTTGTGTGTAAGGTATCTGCTCAACTTGACAAACTCATTGATATAGTTGAGGTACAGGATATAACAGAATCAAATATAGTATGGAGAGAATTGGCGTTAATTAAAGTAAATGCTGACTCAGTTTCGAGAAGTAAGGTGCTAGAAATTGCAAATATTTTTAGGGTTAACATAGTTGATATTGGTGTTGAGTCACTAACAATGGAGATTTCGGGTGGTAAGCAAAAAATCAATTCTCTAATTGAACTATTGAAACAATTTGGCATCAAGGAAATTCTACGAACCGGAAGAATAGCTACCCTAAGAGGTACGCTCATTGAGGGAGAAGATGATGGAATTTTTCAATCAGAACAAGATAATGATAATAACTTTATAATACCTACTGAAAGTGGTAGTGTGTAAATAAAAAAATAACAAGGAGAAGAAATGGCAAAATTATTTTATGATAAAGATATAGACGAATCATCATTAGTTGAAAAAACTATAGCAGTTTTGGGATTTGGATCCCAAGGCCATGCTCACGCTTTGAACCTAAAAGAGAGTGGCTTTAATGTGATAGTTGGTCTCTATGAGGGAAGTAAAAGCAAGGAAAAAGCAGAGGCTGCAGGGCTATCTGTTTATTCGAATTCAGATGCAGCTGAGAAAGCAGATTTAATTTCTTTTTGTCTTCCTGATACTGTTCAGGCTAAGGTATATAAGGAAGATGTTGAACCTAATTTGTCTCCTGGTAATATCCTTTTATTCGCGCATGGTTTTACTATTTTTTATGATCAGATATCTCCACCCGATAACGTTGATGTAGTTATGATTGCACCAAAAGCACCAGGTCATAGAGTTAGAGCTGTTTATGAGAGAGGCTTGGGTGTCCCATGCTTAATTGCTGTAGACAAAGATTTTTCAGGAAATGCTCATTCAATTGCTTTAGCTTATGGTAAAGGAGTTGGAGGAGGTAGAGCGGGAATATTAGAGACAACTTTCAAAGAAGAAACCGAAACAGATTTATTTGGAGAACAAGCGGTTTTATGCGGTGGAGTAAGTGAACTTGTTAAGACTGCATTTGATGTACTTGTAGAAGGTGGCTATGAACCAGAATCAGCTTACTTTGAAGTTTTGCATGAATTAAAGTTAATTGTTGACCTAATGTATCAAGGCGGATTAGAGCATATGAGATATTCAATTAGTGAAACTGCTGAGTATGGAGATTATTCAAGAGGCCCAGTTGTGATAGATGAAAACGTCAAGAAAAATATGCAGAAAGTTCTTGAACAAATTCAATCTGGAGAATTTGCTAAAGAGTGGATAGCTGAAAATGATGAAGGCTTACACCGTTTTAAGCAGATGAGAGAAAAAAATAAAGAGCATGGAGTAGAGAAAGTCGGAAAAGAACTAAGAAGTATGATGCCTTGGCTCGAATCTACTACATAAATTTTAGTGAAAAAGTTATAAGAGAAAATGAATAAAAGTGATAAAGTCATAATATTTGATACAACTCTTAGAGATGGTGAACAGTCTGCTGGTGCTGGATTAACTGTTGAAGAGAAATTGAGAATAGCTCATCAACTTAATAAACTGGGAGTTGATGTGATAGAAGCAGGTTTTGCTGGAAGTTCTCAAGGTGATTTTGATGCAGTAAAACGTATAGCTAATGAGGTTAAGGGTCCAATAATTACTTCATTGGCAAGAGCTGTTGCAACGGATATAGATGCAGCTGGAGAAGCATTAAAAGGTGCTGAAAATGCACGTATTCATACTTTTATTTCTGCATCTGATATTCATCTGATGCATCAGATGAGAAAAGATAGAGAATCTATTATGGATATGGCTGTAAAAGCTGTTGAAAGAGCAAAAAAATATGTTGATGATGTAGAATTTTCTCCTATGGATGCAACTAGAACCGACCCTAAGTATTTATATACGATGTTGGAGGCTGTTATTAAGGCTGGAGCTACAACAGTTAACATTCCTGACACTGTAGGGTATTCAAACCCAAAAGAATTTGGAGAGCTAATTAAAGGTATTAAGGAAAATGTTCCTAATATTGACCAGGCAATTATAAGTGTGCATTGTCATAATGATTTAGGTATGGCTTCAGCTAACTCTTTATCTGCAATAGAAAATGGGGCAAGACAGATTGAGGGATGTATAAATGGTCTTGGTGAAAGGGCTGGCAATGCTGCTCTTGAGGAAGTAATAATGGCGCTTGAAACTAGGCCTGACTTTTATGGCATAGAAACAAATATAGATCCCAAAGAGATAGGAAATTCAAGTAGAATGGTGGGCTCAATATTTGGTTTTCCTGTACAAGCTAACAAAGCAATTGTAGGGCAAAATGCCTTCAGACACTCATCGGGGATACATCAAGACGGATATATAAAAAATCATTCAACTTTTGAAATAATGGAACCCGAGTCAGTTGGATGGAGAGGTGAGGCTTTGGTGCTTGGTAAGTTGTCTGGTAGAGCTGGTCTTAGAGCAAGATTGAGGGAGTTGGGTTATGAATTAAATGATGAAGAATTAGCAAATATATTCCTCAAGTTTAAAGATTTAGCTGATAATAAGCGTGAAATTACTGATATGGACTTAGAGGCATTAATGTCTGAACAACATAGAATAATTGATACAAATCGTACATATCATGTTGATAGCGTAAAAGTTGTCTGTGGTAATAACGTCATCCCAAAAGCAGAAGTGACACTTGAATGTCCTAATAAGGATAAACGACAAGTAACATCTGAAGGTACTGGCCCTGTTGATGCAGTGTGCAAGGCAATAGATCAAGTAGTAAAATTAGGAGCAGAATTAACAGAATTTTCAGTTTCTGCTGTGACTGAAGGGATCGATTCTTTAGGTGAAGTAACAATACGAATTCAGAAAGAAGGATCTGTTTATTCCGGTAGAGGCTCAGATTCAGATATTGTTTTCGCGTCTGCTAAGGCTTACGTGAATGCTATAAATAGGTATCTTATGATTAGTGAAAAAGAAAGAAATTTCACTCGAGAAATATTTTAGATTAGAAAAAAAACCTTTTGATATATGGAGGATAAAATGTCGAAAACTATGTTTGAAAAAATATGGGATCAGCATGTTGTTGTTGAACCCAATGGTCAACCTGCATTAATCTATATTGACCTGCATCTCGTGCACGAAGTTACATCTCCTCAAGCTTTCGAGGCACTTAGAATTTCCAATAGAGGCGTTAGAAGGCCAGATTTGACAATATCTACTGTGGATCATAATCTACCAACTGATGATACAAGAATGCAAGAGATTAAGGATCCTATAGCGCGTCAACAGGTTGAAACATTAAGAAAAAATTGTAAAGATTTTGATATAACATTATATGATGTTGATTCGGAAGGCCAAGGAATAGTACATGTTATAGGTCCGGAGCAAGGTTACACGCAACCGGGAATGACTATAGTTTGTGGAGATTCACATACTTCAACTCACGGAGCATTTGGTTCATTAGCATTTGGTATTGGTACTTCTGAAGTAGAACATGTTTTGGCTACTCAAACATTGCGTCAAAGAAAACCTAAAACTATGGAAGTAAGATTCAATGGTGAATTAAAACCTGGAATTACTGCTAAAGATATGATTTTAGCAACTATTGGAAAAATGGGTACAGCAGGTGGTACAGGATATGTTTTGGAATATACTGGTGAAGCAATCAAACGCCTTGATATGGCCGGTAGAATGACAATTTGTAATATGTCTATTGAGGCAGGTGCAAGAGCTGGAATGATAGCTCCAGATGAAAAAACTTTTGAATGGATGAAAAATAGAAAATTTGTACCCAAGGGGCAAGAATTTGAAGATGCAAAAAAAGAATGGACTAAATTAGTTTCTGATCCAAATGCTATATATGATAATTTATTAGAAATAAATTGCGATGAATTAACTCCTTATGTCAGCTGGGGTACAAATCCTGGGCAAGTAGCTAAGGTAACAGATAAAATCCCTTTATTGACAGATTATGATGATGATGCGGAAAAAAATTCAGCTGAACGAGCATTAGAATATATGAATCTAAGACCTGGTATGAACATTCAAGATATTAATCTTGATAGAGTTTTTATAGGCTCATGTACTAATGCTAGAATAGAAGATTTACGCTCCGCAGCCAAATTTATAGCAGGTTACAAGGTCTCTGATAGAGTTAGAGCGCAGGTAATGCCAGGGTCAACTTTGACAAAAATAATCGCTGAAAAGGAAGGTTTAGACATTATATTTAAGGAAGCAGGTTTTGAATGGAGAGAGTCAGGTTGTTCTATGTGTTTAGGTATGAATCCTGATATTTTAGTTCCAGGAGAAAGGTGTGCCTCAACTTCTAATAGAAATTTTGAAGGTAGGCAGGGAAAAGGTGGTAGGACCCATTTAGTAAGTCCTGAAATGGCAGCAGCGGCAGCTATAAAAGGTCATTTTGTTGATATAAGAGAATGGCAAATAAACTGAACATTCTAGAATGAACAAAGATAAAAATAGAAATTTTAGCCAGAACAAAAAGTACAGTCTTTATGATAAGTTGACTGGTAAGTCAGAGTTAGAAAAAATTCGAGAGAAAAAATTTGAGCCTTACAGTTTTGAAAGTAATAATTTTCAACTCTTTACTCTCATTATTAGTTTAATTTCTTTTGTTATTCTTTCAATATTTTTATTAATTCAAGATAATAGGATTATTACCCACTTAGAAAGTCTTAGAGTTGACGGTCTAGAGACCTCTCCACCTAGTCGTTTTTTTGTTGATGATTTATTAGCTTTTGCCGATAGAGAAGAAATTAAATGTGAGAATGAGAGTGAAATTTTACTATTAAGATCCGATTGTCCATTAGTTGTAGACATCCACTCGAATTATGCCAAGGTGAAAAATAATTCTTTTATTATTACAGGATTATTAATTTTTTCATCACTGGTTTCTATTTTCATCTTTTGCTCATTTATACATAGAGCAACTAGAAATTTATTAACATTGAAGTTTGATAACCAATCTCTTACTGCAGATCAAAGTATATTTTGGTTATTGATTCCCTTGGTAAATTTTTGGAGATCTTTTCAAGTTTTTCAACAACTATACTTGGGAAGTAAACCTAAATATAGAAATAATTTTTTACTTCAAATTTTTACTTACTCTTTTGTTTCTTATATATTAATTCTTTTGTGGGTTTTAATCCTAGTACTTTTTACAGTATTCAATAGGAGAACTATTGACTTTTTTTGGTCTCGGCAAAATGATATGTTATATAATTTAATTGATTATTACAATATTTTATTTTTGTCTGATATTGTACTTATAATAATTGGAATTTTAACAATAATTAATATATCAGTGATAAATACTTTTCAAAACTTAAGACATAAAGAAGTTGGTATGATAGTTGTAGATCCAAAAAAAATGATTAAAAAATAGGTGATAATATGGAAAAATTTACAAAAATTAATGCAATTGTAGCTCCTCTTGATAGAGAAAACGTAGATACTGATCAAATTATACCTAAGCAATTTCTAAAAAGAATTGAAAGAACTGGGTTTGGAGAATTTGCTTTTTTTGATTGGAGATATTTAGAAGATGGAGCACCAAATCCTGATTTTATCTTAAATCAAAATAAGTATAAAAATGCAGAAATACTAGTTAGTGGAAGAAATTTTGGTTCAGGCTCATCAAGAGAGCATGCACCCTGGGCGCTTAAAGAAATGGGTTTTAGTGTAATTATAGCCCCTAGTTTTGCTGATATTTTTAAGAATAATTGCATGCAAAATGGATTATTACCCGTAGTATTAGATCAACAATATGTTGAATTGATAATGGCAAGATCTATAAGAAATAATAGTTATAAACTCTCCGTAGATTTAGAAACTCAAACTGTTAATGATGACCAAGATTTGAGTTTGAAATTTGATATAGATCCTTTTAGAAAAAACTCATTAATCAAAGGTCTTGATGATGTTGGGATTACTCTAACAATGTCCAATGATATAGATGAATTTGAGAATAAAAGAAGTTCTAGATGGTAGCAATAATTAGATAAATTTATGAATTGTAATTAATAAAATTTGTTAGATTCATAAACAAATGATACAATTTTAGATTGTTTTGAGAAAAAAAAAATAATGATGAAAGTGTAAAAAATATGGAAGCAAGGATTTCGGTTTTAGGTGGAGATGGGATAGGTCCGGAGGTTACTTTAGAAGCTGTAAAAGTTTTAGATTCTATAGCTAAACGTTTTGGGCATGATTTTACTTATGTTGCAGGAGATGTTGGTGGAATCGCAATAGATAAAACAGGTACTGCTTTACCGCAAGATACTATGAATATAGTAATGGGCTCTGATGCAGTTTTATTCGGTGCCGTAGGTGGCCCAAAATGGGATGATCCAAAAAATAAAGTTAGACCAGAAGATGGTATTTTAGGTTTGAGAAAATCCTTGGGTCTATATGCTAACTTACGTCCATGTAAAGTATATGATCAACTTATTGAATCTTCTCCACTCAAACCTCATCTAATAAAGGATGTTGATTTCATTATTGTAAGAGAACTTACTGGAGGTCTTTATTTTGGTAAGCCAAAAAGAAGATGGGAAAATTCAAGAGGTAGAAGAGCTGTTGATACATTGGCATATTCTGAAAAAGAGATAGAAAGGGTATTACGTGTTGCATTTGAACTAGCAAAATCTAGGAAAGGTGTACTTCATTCACTAGATAAAGCTAATGTAATGGAATCTTCTAGATTATGGAGGCAAATTGCAATGGAAGTTGCAGGTGATTATCCCGATATAAAACTCCACCATATGTTAGCAGACTCGGCCGCTATGCAAATAATAACTAACCCTAGTATTTTTGATGTGATTGTAGCTGAAAATACATTTGGTGATATTTTATCTGATGAAGCAGCTGTAATAGGTGGCTCATTAGGTATGCTTCCCTCAGCATCTTTGTCATCATTACCTCCCAAGAGTGGTAGAAGACGAAGAGGTGGTAAGCCAGCATTGTATGAGCCAATACATGGCTCAGCTCCAGATATAGCTGGTAGATCTGAAGCAAACCCAATAGCATCTATACTTAGTGCAGCAATGATGCTAAGATGGTCATTTGGTCTCCACAAAGAAGCCGATGCTATTGAAGCAGGTGTTCAGGCATTATTAGATGAAGGGTATAGAACCTTTGATATTGCTAATAAAGATGACAGACCATTAACAACCAGTCAAGTTGGTAGTATGGTAGCTGGTTTGGTTAAAGGGTAGAATTAGTCAGCTGAAGGGTCATATTCAATAGGTCTATTAATATCCATCTCATTAGCGATTAAATATTCTTCATTAAGATTGATACCTAATCCCGGTGATTCGTCTAGATATAAATCTCCATTCTTGATATTTAATGGCTTGTCTATCATATCGTTATAGTAAGAAAGATCATATCTTGAAGTTTCTAACTTATAAAAATTGGGTACTGTCATCATTACTTGAGCTCCAGACATTACATTTATTGGCCCACTTGCATCGTGGGGTGAAATAGGAATATAGTAAGCTTCGGCCATAGTTGCAATTTTTTTCAACTCAGTAATTCCACCAGTCCAAGTTATATCAGGCATAACAAAATCTGCGAGGTTATTCTCAAAAATTGGAATAAACTCCCACCTAGTATGCAATCTCTCTCCAACTGATATTAGTGGCTTAACCTGCTCTTTTACCTGTTTTAAGGCTTTCCAACTTTCAGCGGGAACAGGTTCCTCAAACCAAAATATATTCCACTCAGCCATCCTATTAGCAAGTCTTGTAGCAGTTGGTACATTATAAAGACCATGAGCATCAATAAGAATCTCAGTTTTTGGTCCTACTGCTTCTCTTGCAGCCGCAACTATTTCTATCGCTTTTTCTTCTGCATCTGCGCTAATTTCACCATCAAGAAAAGTTGAATTACCTACATGTAGATGATGCATCATTGGGTCCATTTTAAAAGCTTTATATCCGGCATTAACAATATCTTTTGCATGCTTAGTGATATGTTCCGGGTTCTCTGGTTCGGGAGGATGACAATATAATGCTATCTTATCTCTAACCGCTCCACCAAGTAACTTATATACAGGTTGATTAAGCATTTTTCCTTTTATGTCCCATAATGCAATATCTATACCACTTATAGCTGCACTTGTTGCACCTCTTGTGCCGACATATGTCATACCTCTAAATATTTTGTTCCATATCCTTTCAATATCTTGAGGATCTTCTCCAACCAGCCATGAACCAATTTGATCTACATAAGCTGATATAGCTCGGTTTGCTACTGGCCCAGGATAGGTTGTGATTTCTCCCCAACCAGTTATACCTTCATCTGTATCCACTTGAATAAAAACAAAGCCTCTATCTTTAATTTTTAGTTGATTATCTATTTTTCTTGCAGGCTGCTTTACTACCCAAGATCTAGCTCGCGTTATTTTCATGATTTCTCCGATATGATTTAATTTATATTTATGAATTTATAACATTTATCTATTTTTTGCAAAATATTTCAAAGATTATTTAGATAAAATTTTTGGTATTATTATTTTGAAATAGTTATATTAATGAGACTTTTATGAATTTAGAATCGTACCTGCCAGATTATACTAAAAAATTAACTATTGATTCCTTAGAGAATCAAGTAAAAATTTATCGAGATAATTGGGGAATACCTCATATTGAAGCTAGTACTCAATATGATTTATTTTTTGCTCAAGGATTTGCAACTGCTCAAGATAGATTATTCCAAATGGACTTGGATAGATTAAGGTGCTTAGGTAGATCTTCAGAATATTTAGGTCTAAAAGGAATTTCAAATGACAAATTAAATTTAAAGCGAAATTTTGAGTTAGTCGCCAAAGCTGATCTCAAGAAAGCGAGCTCTATTGCAAAAGAAATGCTTCAGGCATTTACAATGGGGGTTAATTTTTATATAAATACTTTAGATAATCTTCCTTTCGAATATCATCTTTTAGATACTAAGCCAGAACCTTGGAAACCTTGGCATTCGATCTTGGTTTATAAAATTAGAAATGCTGCTGAAGGTTCTTTCAATGGAAAACTTTTTTACTCTCAATTAGCAAAAGAAATAGGTGCAGAAAAGGCAGCAAAGCTTATTCCAGGATATTTTCCTGGTGCATTGCTAACATTGCCTCCAGGGGGAAAATATACAGGTGAGATAGAAAATGCAATTAAGGAATTATCTGAAGCTGCTAGAAACTTCAAAGCGATAGGGGCTATAGATGGAGAATCAAATGGTTGGTCTATATCAGGAAATAAAACGTATTCTGATTTTCCTCTTGTTGCAGGAGATTCACATAGAACATTAGATACACCTAATGTGTACTATCAGGTTCATCTAAAATGTGATGATTTTGAAGGTATCGGATATACTATACCTGGATATCCTGGATTTATGCATTTTGCTCATAATAAAAACGTAGCATGGGGTATGACTCATGGTGGAGCAGATACACAAGATTTATTTTTAGAAAAACTTAGATCTAAAAATAATAAAACACAATTTTTTTATGATGATAAATGGATAGACGCAAAAACATATAAGAGAAAAATAAATCCCAGGAATTCAGAATCTATAAACATTGAAATTATTGAAACATATAATGGAAATATATTATTTGGAGGACCGGATAAGGAGTATGGGATTTCTTTATCAGACCCCGGAGGAAAAAATAATGGCACATATTGGATTGATTCTGCATACGAGGCAATGATTTCTAAATCTGCAGACGATCTTGAAAAAGCATTTGATAAATGGACTGATAGAACCAATAATTATCCTTACGCTGATTCTGATAAAAATTTTGGGTATAAATTCGCAGGCGCTGTACCTGTGAGGAACCGTCAGCATCATTGGGGAATAGCAAAAGGATGGGATCCAAAAAATATAGTCAATAAAGAAGTTCCGAGACAAGATTTACCCATGTCTAGAAATCCCAAAACTGGATTGGTAGTAACCTGTAACCAAAAGGTAGTTGACGCGGATTATCCTTATTTTATGTCTATAGCTTTTGCTCCTGAGTATAGAGCCAGGGTTTTAGTAGAATACATTAATAATTGTTCAAAAAAAATGGACATTAGTAATATGCTGGAGATGCACAATCAAATAATTTCTATTCCTGCTAAGAAAATGATCAACTTTTCTAAAAAAATTAGTATAAATAATAAAGGATTTTCTGAGTTAGAAAAAATATCATTTAATTCACTTATTCAATGGGATTTTAATATGGATAAAGAAAGTTATGAAGCTTGTATTTATACAGTAACTAAAGAGATGCTGATAGAGAAAATAATTTCAATTAACTATGGGTCACTTAGTGAAGAAGTTATAAATTGGAGAAACGAAGGAGGAATATCTCATGTTAGAAGATTTCTTGTTCCATTAATAAATGAGAGTATCGGTGATAAAGACAGTTTTTTGATAAATGGTTTATCGTGGGAGGAATTATTTTTAGATTCTTTTAGAAAGGCTATTGAATTTTTGAAAGATAAATTTGGAGACAGTATTTTCGACTGGAAATGGGGTGCTCTTCATACAACAAATCATACTCATCCATTAAGTTCAGAATTTCATGAATATTCTGAAATATTGAATCCAAAAAAGGTCCCGGCAAGCGGAGATGGCGATACTCCTTTAGCCGGAAGTTACGACAGAAATTTTAAAGTTTCAGCAGCATCAGTTAATAGGTATGCTCATGACATAAATAATTGGGAAAATAGTAAATGGATTGTGCCATTAGGTTCTTCCGGAAACCCAGGGTCAAAACATTATTTTGATCAACTAGAACTTTGGGCGAATGGAGAAACTATACCTCAATTATGGAACTGGAAAGAAATAAAGAATAATAGTGAAACACTTCAAATACTTACTTCTAAAAAATTATCTAAATTTCAATAATACGTCACCTAAAGCATCAAATGATGCAATGATTTCATCATTTTTACTTACCCATTTAGTTTGAGTCATACTCCCTAGCATTACAATTTCTCCTTGTTTTAGAAATTTATCTTTTTTTTGCAAAATATTAATTAACCAACTAAGAGCATTAATTGGATGTTTCATTATATTTTTCGTATTTCCTTCGGAAACTTGATCTTCATTTATTATAAGTTTTCCAGTTAAGTTGTCTAGATTATTGATTTTATGGGATGGCAATGGGTTCCCAAGTATTATTTCAGAGGCAAAAAAATCATCAGCAATTAAGCTGTTTTTATCTATTATTTTATAGTCTATCCATCTGTTATCAACGAGTTCTATAGCTGGGAAAAGGGTTAATTTGTCTAGTGGGATTTCGTCAATAGTTGTTTCATTAGAGAATTTGAAGTCTTCGTTAACAAAAACTGCAATCTCGATTTCAACTCCAGGCATGCTAAAATCTTGAAAGTTTTTATTGGCAGAGATATAATTTGTGCCTGTATTTAGGATTCCCCCATAGCACGGTTCATTAATATCTAAATACTTTCTCATCACTGAAGAGGTACACCCAATTTTATATCCTATACGCTTTCCAAAATTTATTTCCTGAAATATATTATGCATTTGTTCTTGAATTTTATATGCATCATGAATATTTTCGGGTTTTAATTTATCTGGAATTTCTTTTAATTGCTGTTTTTTTATTCTATTTAGAGCTAGTATTCCAGCAGACATTTTAATATTTTCTGGGTTCATCGAAGGGGTTGAATCTTTTTTATTTAGGTGGGTTGTTAATATTATGCTTGTTTATCCACCATTCAAAACTATCGCTGAGAGCTAACCAACTAGCTTCCAAAATATTGCTTGATGCACCTACTGTGTACCACACATTTTTATCATCTGCAGATTCAATAATTACTCTAACAATTGAGCCAGTTCCAGAACCTTCATTCACTACTCTGACTTTATAATCTGTTAAACGAATTGCTTTTAATTCAGGATAAGAATTTAATAATCCTTTTCTAAGTGCTTGATCAAGTGC